>Ga0265325_10000420_pt1 | contig 30388 bp, 27 predicted proteins | sample 41420metaG_FD_202090 | JGI IMG/M metagenome (GOLD analysis project Ga0265325, IMG submission 202090) | Rhizosphere microbial communities from Carex aquatilis grown in University of Washington, Seatle, WA, United States - 4-14-20 metaG | ecosystem: Host-associated > Plants > Roots > Rhizosphere... | reverse complement strand
GACCGGGCCTATTGCGACCGCAACGGCGATCTGGTGGCAGACCTGCCGACCGATCCCAAGAAGGTCGTCAACCCGTCGACATTGATCTTCGCCTACACCCCGGTGGAGGACCCGGCGGTCTACCAGAAGGTGTGGGACGGCTTTCTCAAGAATCTCGAAAAGGTGACCGGCAAGAAGGTGGTGTTCTTCCCGGTGCAGTCGAATGCCGCGCAATACGAAGCCATGCGCTCCGGCCGGCTGCATATCGCCGGCGTCAACGCCGGCGGCAACGCCATCGCGGTGAACTGCGCGGGCTATGTGCCGGTCGCGATGATGGCCTCGAAGGATGGCAGCTTCGGCTATGAGATGGAGATCATCGTGCCGGCCGACAGCCCGATCAAGACGCCGGCCGATCTCAAGGGCCACAAGGTGGCGTTCACCGACGCAACATCGAATTCGGGCTTCAAGGCACCGTCGGCAATCCTCAAGGCCGACTTCAATCTCGAGGCGCAGCGCGACTTCGAGCCGGTGTTCTCCGGCAAGCACGACAACTCGATCCTTGGCGTGGTCAACAAGGATTACGAGGCTGCGGCGGTCGCCAATTCGGTGCTTAATCGCATGATCGACCGCAAGGTGTTCGATCCGGCCAAGGTGCGCTCGATCTACAAGTCGCAGACCTTCCCGACCACCGGTTACGGCTACGCCTACAACCTCGATCCGAAGCTTGTCGAGAAGATCAAGGAGGCGTTCTTCAACTTCCCCTGGGACGGCTCGGCACTCGCCGCCGAGTTCAAGAAAGAAGGCAAGTTCATCCCGATCGACTACAAGAAGGACTGGGCTGTGCTCCGCAAGATCGACGAAGCCACCGGAGTGAAATACACTTGCAAGTGAGCATGTGATTTACGGCGGGGGCGCTGCGGATGCTTCGCATCAAGGGGCTGACCAAGCGCTACCGCACCGGCGATCTGGCGCTGAAGGGCATCGACCTCGACGTGCCCGACGGCCAGGTGATGGCGCTGATCGGACCGTCCGGTGCCGGCAAGTCGACGGTGATCCGCTGCGTCAACCGCCTGGTCGAGCCGACCGCGGGCACGGTCATGCTCAATGACACCAGCATCACCTCGCTCGGCCGCCGGGAGCTTCGCCGCGCGAGACGCCGCATGGGCATGATCTTCCAGGAATACGCCCTGGTCGAACGATTGAGCGTGATGGAGAACGTTCTCAGCGGCCGGCTCGGCACTGTCGGATTCTGGCAGAGCTATTTCCGCAAATTCCCGCAGGCCGACGTCGACGAGGCGTTTCGGCTGCTGTCGCGCGTCGGTCTCGATGCCATGGCCGACAAGCGCGCCGACGAACTGTCCGGCGGGCAACGCCAGCGCGTCGGCATCTGCCGGGCGCTGATCCAGAATCCGGAGCTTTTGCTGGTCGACGAGCCGACCGCCTCGCTCGATCCGAAGACGTCGCGGCAGATCATGCGGCTGATCAAGGAGCTTTGCGCCGAGCGCAAGCTCTCAGCGATCATCAACATCCACGACGTGATGCTGGCGCAGATGTTCGCGGAGCGGATCGTCGGATTGCAGCTCGGCGCCATCGTCTATGACGGTCCGCCGAACGGACTGACTGCCGATGTGCTGACCAAAATCTACGGCGAAGAGGACTGGTCGGCGACCATCCGCAAGGTCGAGGAGGATGCCGACGAAGCCGAAGAGCCGAGCAACGTGATCGAGCTGCCGCTGCCGCATCGCGACCGCCTGGCGGGCCTGACGTGACCGACACCGTCATCGCGCACCGCCGTTGGAGAAAGCCGCCGCTGATCAAACGCGCGTGGCTGCGCTGGACACTGGGGCTGGGCGCGGCGGTTTATCTCGCGCTGGCGCTCGGCACCACCGAGGTGAACTGGGTGCGCGTCTGGGACGGCATTCCGCGCGGCATCAAATTCTTCTCGGCGTTCTTCCCGCCGGACTTCGTCACCCGCTCCGGCGAAATCGCCGACGGCATCCTGGAAAGCCTCTGGATGACGGTGGTCTCCACCGTGATCGGCATCGCGCTGTCGATCCCGGTCGGTATCGGTGCTGCGAAGAACATCGCACCACCGCCGGTGTATTATTTCTGCCGCGGCATCCTCGCGGTGTCGCGCAGCTTCCAGGAGATCATTCTTGCGATCTTCTTCGTCAAGCTGTTCGGCTTCGGTCCGTTCGCGGGCTGCATCACGCTGGCCGTCGCCACCGTCGGCTTCTACGGCAAGCTGCTTGCCGAAGACATCGAGGACATGGATCCCGGCCAGGCCGAGGCGGTGCGCGCAACCGGCGCCGGCTGGCTGCAATGGATCAATTACGGCGTTCAGCCGCAAGTGCTGCCGCGGATGATCGGACTCGGCATCTACCGCTTCGACATCAACTTCCGCGAATCGGCGGTGGTCGGCATCGTCGGCGGCGGCGGCATCGGCGCGACGCTGGAGACCGCGTTCGACCGCTACGAGTTCGACACCGCGGCGGCGATCCTGCTCGTCATCATCGCCATTGTCATGGTGGTCGAATACTCGTCCGGTTATCTCCGGCGCTGGGTGCAGTGATGGCGGTATCGCTGCACGGCGAAACCAAGGTCTGGCATCGCCGCGAGCGCGGCGCGCAGCTCGCGGTGTGGTTCGCCTGGTTGATCGGGGCCGCGATCTTCGTCGATTGCTGGCAGCTCATCTCCGACAAGACCATCTGGGCCTTTGTCACCGATGCGCCGACGCAGGCGGGCGACCTTTTCACACGCATGGTGCCGCCGGACTGGGGCTTCATCCGCAAGCTTGGCCGGCCGATCTGGGACACGCTCAACATCGCAACGCTCGGCACCGCGATGGCGATCGTCATCGCGGTGCCGGTCGCCTACTGCGCGGCACGCAACACCACGCCGAGCGTGGCGCTGGTGCGGCCGGTGGCGCTGTTCATCATCGTCTCGTCGCGGTCGATCAATTCGCTGATCTGGGCGCTGATGCTGGTCACCATCATCGGACCGGGCGTGTTCGCCGGCATCCTCGCCATCGGATTCCGCTCCATCGGCTTCTGCGCCAAGCTGCTCTACGAGGCGATCGAGGAGATCGACGACAGCCAGGTCGAGGCGGTGCGCGCGACCGGCGCGAGCGGCGCGCAGGTGACGGCTTACGGCATCGTGCCGCAGGTGCTGCCGGCGTTCGCCGGCATCTCGGTGTTTCGCTGGGACATCAACATCCGCGAGTCGACCGTGCTGGGCCTCGTCGGCGCCGGCGGCATCGGCCTGCCGCTCAACGCCGCGATCACCACGCTGGCCTGGACCCAGGTTTCGCTGATCCTGCTGGTGATCATCGGCACCGTGATCGTCAGCGAATGGGTGTCCGCCAAGGTGCGGCACGCCATCATCTGAGCGGATCGGGCGGGGATTTAACCGAGGCGCTTCCAGCGCGCTTCGGCAATGCTGCCGCTGGCGGTCACCGGGTTGGTGTACCGCAGCTCTTCCTTGGTCAGCGAAAGGATCGCGCGGTTCTGCACCGTGCCGTTGAGCTTCGACGCCGAGCAGCCATCGATGCGCGTGATCAGCACCTTTTCCGATTCGTCGACCTTGTAGGTGCCGAACGAACAGAACACCTTGGCGCCGAACACACGCGATTCCGAGCCGAGGATGATCTGCGTGTAGTTGCCGTTGCGATCGAACATGAAGATGCCCCTGGGATTCTCGCCCCAGCGGTCAAAGGTGCTGCCATCGCGCCGCGTGTTGACCGACGAGGCAAACCTCCAGCTTCCGGGGAGCAGGCCCGCGACGGAGCCCAGCGGAGACACCGGCTCGGCGCTGGCGCCAGCCGGCATCAACGCCGATGCCATACCGATCAGCGCGATGAACTCGCGTCTTTCCATCGCCTATCCCCGCAAGCACCTTTTGGAAAACTGTAGCACAGGTCTGCGCGGGCAATACACATGCACGAAATGTATTTTTAGAAGGGCTTAATCGGCTCAGGCGGTGGTGGCTTTCATGCGCTTTGCGGCATCCAGCGCCGCCAGCACGATGCCCTGATAGCCGGTGCAGCGACAGAGGTTTCCCGAGATCGCGACGCGAACCTCGTGCTCGGTCGGATCGGGATTGTCGCGCAGAAATTCCAGCAATGTGGTCAGCATGCCGGGCGTACAGAAGCCGCATTGCAGACCGTGATTGTCGCGGAACGCCTCCTGCAGCGGATGCAACTGGTCCGGCGACGGGGCGATGCCCTCCACCGTGAGGATGTCGTGGCCGTCGGCCTGCACCGCGAGCATCAGGCAGGACCGCGCCGAACGACCATCGAGCAGGATGGTGCAGGCCCCGCACACGCCGTGCTCGCAGCCGAGATGCGTGCCGGTGAGCTGCAGCTCGTAGCGGATGAAATCCGCAAGCGTGACGCGCACTGGCGTCTCGCGGGTGTAGCTGGTGCCGTTGACGGTGACGGTGATGGTGCGCTTGTCGGTCATGGGTGCCTAATTCCAGGTCGCAGGACTATAGCACGGTACTTCATTCGATCACCTCGCTGGCGGTAGCGATCAGCGTCGGCGGAATATTGAGGCCCAGCGCCCTGGCGGTCTTGAGATTGATCGAGAGCTCGAAGGTCGTGGCCTGCAGCACCGGTAGCTCGGCGGGCTTGGATCCCTTGAGGATACGGCCGGCATAGTCGCCGGCCTGCCGGTAGGCGCCGCTGAGGCTCGACGAATAGCTGATCAGGCCACCGACCGCGACGAGATTGCGCACGTCGTAGATGGCCGGCAGCCTGTAGCGCTCCGCCAGCGCGACCAGCGCCTGCCCCTCGCTGGTAAACAGTGGACTGCCGCTCGCCAGCAGAGCGTCCGCGCGCGCATCCGCGAACTTCGCAAAGGCCGGTTCGAATTCACGCCGATCCGCCGCCCGCTCGATGACAAGCTGCCAACCAAGTTTTCTGGCCACCGCCTCGACCTCGGGCAGCTCACGCGCGAATGCGGCATAGCCTGGATCGCCGAGCACCGCGAACGTCCTGGCTGCCGGCACGATTTCATGCAGCAGCTCCATCCGCTTCGCATTGAGCTGGCTGCCGCCGAAGAACGTCACGCCGGTGATGTTACCGCCGGGCCGGCTGAGACTCGCCACGAGGCCGGCGCGGACCGGGTCTTCGCCGGTGACGAAGACAATGGACGTCGAAGGTGCTGCGGTCCGCGCGGCTTCGATTGCCGATTGGTTGCCGACAATCACCGCGGCGCGGCGCTGCACCAGTTCGCGCGCCAGCGCCGGCAATCGCTCGAGGACATTATCGGCCCAGCGCTGCTCGATCGTGACATTGCGGCCCTCCTCGAACCCCGCATCGCCCAGTCCTTGCCGAAAGGCGGCAACCAGATCGGCAAACGGCGCCGCCGACGTGCTGCGCAGCAGCCCCACCACCGGCATCACCTGCTGTGCCCACGCCGCAAACGGTATCGCCGCCGCACCGCCGAGAAGGGTGACGAAGTCGCGGCGCTTCATCGACCCCCCGCAGTTCTAGTGCTTCCGATTCCACGGCGCGTTGTCGGCAAGTCCTGCCGCCTTCTCCAGCGCGCGGCGCGACAGCACGGCGGCCAGATGCTGGCGGTAATCGGCCGAGGCGTGGATATCGGACAGCGCCTCGATGGAACGGCACCACTCGCAGACCTTGCCGAACATTTCGCTCGACGGCGCCTGGCCGACGATGGCCTGCTCGACCTCGGTGGCGCGAACCGGCGCGACCGCGACTCCGCCGACGGTGACCGAGGCACGCGCGATCTTGCCGCCGTCGATCTGCAGCAGCGCCGCCGCCGACACGATGGCGAAATCGCCGTGACGCCGCGAGAACTCGATGAACGCCGCCTTGTGGCCGGGTGGCCAGAGCGGGACGCGGACCGCGGTGAGAATTTCGTTCAGCTCGATGGCGGGCGTCAGATAGCCCGCCGGGAAATCCTTGAAGGCGATATCGCGGGTACCGTTGGGACCTTCGACCGTCACAGTGGCGTCGTGCGCGGTGCATACCGAAACCAGCTCGGCGGCCGGATCGAGATGGCAGAGCGAGCCGCCGATGGTGCCGCGGTTCCTCGTCTGGCGATGGCCGATGTGCATGATCGCCTCATGCAGCAGCGGACACTTCGCCTTCACCAGGTCAGAGAATTCGAGATCGCGCTGACGGGTCATCGCCCCGATCACCAACGCGCCGCCCTCCTCACGGACGTACGACATCCCATCGACCAGGTTGAGGTCGACGATATGGTCGGGCAGCACGAAACGCATGTTGAGCATCGGCATCAGCGACTGGCCGCCGGCCAAAAGCTTGGCGTTGTCGAGCGTGGCCAAAAGCCCCACGGCCTCGGCAAGCGTTTTGGGATCGTGATATTGAAAGGGAGGCGGCTTCATCGCAGTCCTGACGCAAAGGGAAACGCGAGTATAGGGAACCGCTGCAACGAAGGGCAACCGCCGATGCGACGCCTTCTGCTTCTCGCACTGTTCATGGTTGTGTCGGCCGAGGCGGCGCCGGCGCAGGACAGCGTCGCCGATTTCTACCGCGGCCGCACGCTGAACCTGATCGTCGGCTACAGCGCCGGCGGCGGCTACGACACCTATAGCCGCATCCTGGCGCGACACCTCGGCAAGCATATTCCCGGCAATCCGACCATCGTGGTGCAGAACATGCCGGGCGCGGGCTCGCTCAAGCTCGCCAACTACCTGTTCAACGTCGCGCCGAAGGACGGCTCGACCATCGGTATCTTCAGCCGCGGCATGGCGATGGAGCCGCTGATCGGCATGAGCAACACGCAGTTCGATTCCAGCAAGTTCGCCTGGCTGGGCAGCGGCACCAGCGAAGTGAGCGTGTTCGTGGTCTGGCACACCGCGCCGGTGAAGACCTTCCAGGACATGCTGGAGAAGCCGTTCACGGTCGGCGGCGAGGGCTCCGGCTCCGACCCCGACATCTATGCGCTGCTGCTGAAGAACGCGTTCGGCGCCAAGATCAAGCTGATCTCGGGCTATCCCGGCACCGCCGAGGTCGCGATCGCGCTGGAGCGTGGCGAGGTCGATTCGCGCGCAAGCTGGTCGTGGTCGAGCCTGAAGACGTTGAAGCCGAACTGGATCGCCGAGAAGAAGGTGGTCTTCCCGGTGCAGCTCAACCTGAAGCCGGGCAAGGAACTGCAGGACGTGCCGCTGATCACGCAATTCGCCAAGAACGAGGCGCAGCGGCAGATGCTCCGGCTGGTGCTGACCCGGCAGGAGATGGCGCGGCCCTATACCGCGCCGCCCGGCATCGCCGAAGATCGCAAGGCGGCGCTGCGCAGGGCGTTCGACGAAGCCTGGGCCGATCCGGACCTGCTCGCCGAGATGACGGCGCGCGGCCAGGAGGTCAATCCGGTGAGCGGCGCCGACCTCGACAAGCTGGTCGCCGATCTCTACGCCACGCCGAAGGACGTGGTGGCGGAAACGCGCAAGGCGATCGGCGGGCCGTGATGGCGGCAATCACCGATCTCGCCCCCGGCGATGCCGTCATCGTGCTGAGCCGCACCTTCGACGCGCCGCGCGAACTGGTGTTCGAGGCGTTCACCCAACCCGAGCACCTCGCGCAGTTCTGGGGGCCGACATGGACCAGGTGCCCCGCCTGCGAGGTCGATCTGCGCGTTGGCGGCGCGTTCCGGGTCGACATGCAAGGCCCGGACGGCACGGTCTATCCCTGCACCGGCACCTACCGCGAAATCGTGCCGCCGGAGCGGATCGTCTATTCGGCCACCACGACCGACGACAATCCGTGCGGCGGCGGGCTGCCGCCGCATTCGACGGTCACCATCAGCTTCGCCGATCAGGGTGACAAGACCAGGCTCACGGTGCGGGCCGAGCTGCGATCGCGCGACGCGCGCGACGCCGCCATCGCCGGCGGGTTCAATGAAGGCTGGATGGATAGCTTTGACCGGTTGGCGGAGACGCTGGCGAGTCGAAGGCGATAGCTCATCCGCCCTCATCCTGAGGAGGCGCGAAGCGCTGTCTCGAAGGATGGGGCGGCCTATGCTTCGAGACGCGTCGCTGCGCGACGCTCCTCAGCATGAGGCCGTGAGAGGCTGCGGCGGCTATATCTTCGCGCCCTGCATCTCGTCGCGCGCGGCCTTCACGGCTTTGACGATGTTCTGATAGCCGGTGCAGCGGCAGAGGTTCGACGCCAGCAGATCGAGCAATTCCTCGTCGCCGATCGCGGGATCTTTCTCCAGCGCATTGACGGTGAGCATCAGGAAGCCGGGCGTGCAGAACCCGCACTGCAGCCCGTGATGCGCGATGAAGGCGCGCTGCATCGGATGCAGCGTTTTGCCGTCGGCCAGACCCTCCACGGTGCGTATCCGTTTGCCTTGCGCCTGCACCGCGAACATCAGGCACGAGCGCACCGCCTCGCCGTCGAGGATCACGGTGCAGGCGCCGCAGACGCCGTGCTCGCAGCCGATGTGAGTGCCGGTCAGCGCGCAGTCCTCGCGGATCGTATCCACGAGTGTCTTGCGCGGCTCGACCTGGACCTTGTGATCGCGGCCGTTGACGCGGAGCGTGATGTCGACTTTGTCGGTCATGCTGACTTCGGCAGCTTGTCGCCGAATTTCTTCCGCACCAGGTCCTCGACTGCCTCACTCGCCCGCACCACGATCGGGAACGTGTCTCTGCGGCCAAACGGCTTGCAGGCGTCGATGACGACTCGGGCGTTGCGCGGATCGTTGGCGCCGTACGCCATCGGGTCGAGCGCCGACGACCAGCAGCCGCGCAGGATTTCCATGCCCTCGCGCGGATCGCAGCGCGTGCACATCGCCCAGATCACCTTGTCCATGTCGGCCGGGTCGATGTCGTCGTCGACCACCACGACGAAGCGGTTGACGTAGGCGCCGGCATGGCACTGCGAGGCGATCAGCCCGGCCTGCTTGGAATGGCCGGCGTACAGCTGCTTGATCGCGACGGTGAGCCAGAGCCGCGAACCGCCGGCGGCGTGCGACCACACGCCCTTGACCTCGGGCACACCGGCCGCTTCGAGCTGATTCCACACCGCGCCAGAGCGGTACGAGCCCCTATAGAAGGAGTCGTCGTCCGGCGGGATACCGGGAATGGCGCCGAGCAGGATCGGGTCGTCGCGATACATCATCGTTTCGACGCGGATCGCCGGCTCCTTCTTCAGGCCGCCGGCGTAGTAGCCGGTCCATTCGCCGAGCGGGCCTTCGTCGATCTTGTCGTTCGGATGAATGAAGCCCTCGAACGCGATCTCGGCATGCGCCGGGATCGGCAGGCCGGTTTTCGGCCCTTTGATGACTTGCACCGGCTCGCCGAGAAGTCCGCCGGCCGCGTCGTACTCGTTCTTGCCGTGCGGGATTTCGAGGCCGGCGATCATGAACAGCGCCGGATGCATGCCGCACACCACCGCGACGGGGCACGGCTGCCCGCGCTCGTGATATTTCTTCTGGATCATGTCGCCGTGCTTGCCCTTGGAGCACATCACGGTGGCGAGCCGCTTGTCGTGGGCCTGCACGCGATAGGCGCCGTAGTTGATCCAGCCGGTGTCAGGATCGCGCATGATCACCATGTCGCCGGTGCCGATGTAGTAGCCGCCGTCGTGCTCGTGCCAGCGCGGCACGGGAATCTTGAACAGGTCGATGTCATCGCCGGTCTTGACGTTTTCGAGCAGCGCACCGGAGGCGACCTCGACCGGCGGAATGGTCTTGGCTTCCTTCATGTACTTCCGCCAGTGCCGCACCAGCTCGATCTCGGTGCCGTCAGGCGGGTTGCCCATCGTCATGTTGATGCGGCGGATCGAGGTCAACAGGTTTGCCAGGATGCGGTGGCCTTTGGGATAGCCGGGGATGTCGTCGAACAGCACCAGCGGGTTGCCGATCTTGCGCTGGTAGATGTCGACGATGCCGCCGATTTCCTTCTCGCGCTCCGCGCCGGAAATGTGCGTCACCTCGCCGGCTGCTTCCATCATCGCGAGCCAGGCGCGCAGGTCCTGCCGCGGGGCATTGGATTTTGCGGCGGCCGCGCGCGGATCGACGTTGGTGTTCATGACGATGTCCGGTTCTGAAATGCCAAAGCTAATATAACACATCCTCTCCGTCGTCATTGCCGGGCTTGACGCTGAGTGTGCGCATCGCCAAGCGGCAAAAAGCCAACGGCTCACCCCTTCCCGTCGAGGATCGCCTTGAGCCGCTGCGGCGTCACCGGCAGCTCGGTGATGGCGCCGGGAATGCCGATGGCGTCATCGATCGCCGAGGCGATGGCGGCGCCGACGCCGTTGACGCCGCTTTCGCCCGCGCCCTTGATGCCGAGCGGATTGAGCGGCGATGGAAAATCCTCGGTCAGCACGATCTCGACGTCGGGCGTCTCGCGCACGGTCGGCAACAGATAATCGGCGAACGTCACCGCGAGCGGATCGCCGTGCTCGTTGTAGGTGAACTCCTCCATCAGCGCGCCGCCGAGGCCCTGGGCGAAGCCGCCGGCGATCTGCCCTTTGACCAGCGCGGGATTGATGGCGCGGCCGATGTCGTAGCTGACGACGTAGCGCAGCACCTTCACGCCGCCGGTGTCGGGATCGACCTTCACCACGGCGACATGGTTGCCGTACGGATAGACCTGGTGGTCGGCGTAGAACCAGCCTTCCGCGGACAGCCCCGGTTCGCGATCGCCGCGCTGCTTCGAGCTCGGGCCGAGCGCCGCCGCGATCTGGCCGAGCGACATCGAGGGGCCGCCAACGCGGCCTTTGACGATGACCTCGCCGTTGACGATGTCGAGTTCGCTGACCGGCGCCTGCATCAGCTCGGCAGCGATATCCAAGGCCTTGTCGCGGACCTTGAGCGCTGCGACCCGGGTCGCCGACGCGGTCATCACCGTGGCCCGCGAGGCGTGCGCGCCGATGCCGTGCTCGATGCGCTCGGTGTTGCCGTGGGTGACGCGCATCCTGCGGTAATCGGTGCCGAGGCATTCGGCGGCCACCTGCGCCATCACGGTCTCGAAGCCCTGCCCGATCGAAGCGCCGCCGGTGATGACCTCGATTTCGCCCGAGGTGTCGACCTGGATGCGCACGCCGTCCGCTGGGCCTAAGCCCGCCTTCTCGACGAACATCGCGAGGCCGACGCCGACCATCTCGCCCTTGGCGCGACGCGCGGCGAGATCGTCATTGAGCTCGGACCAGCCAATGTACGCCAGCGTCTTGTCGAGCAGCATGTGGTAGTCGCCGGAGTCGAAGTGAATCTCCTCGCCCAGCGCCTCGAGCGGACGCTTGAACGGCATCTCGTCGACGGTCACGGCGTTCCGCCGCCGCACATGGATCGGATCGAGCTTCAGTTGATGCGCGATGGCGTCGACCAGCCGCTCGCGGACAAACGTCGTCTCGAAGCGTCCCGGCGCGCGGTAGGTCGCGGCCGGCGTCTTGTTGGTGAGGCGGAAGTGGCAGACCGCGCGGTAGGCTCCGGGCACCCGATACGGACCGGGCAGCACGCCGCAGGTCATCATGGCGACGCGCGTGGCGTGGGTGCGCACGTAGGCGCCGTTGTCGTGGTAGATCACGTCGTCGATGGCGAGAATCTCGCCGTCGTCGGCGCAGGCGGCGCGGATGTGGTGATGCTGGTGGCGCGAATGATTGGCCGCAATCAGATGCTCGCGGCGGTCCTCGATCCACTTCACCGGCCGCTCGAAGCGCATCGCCGCAACACAGACCAGCACGTCCTCGGGATAAATCTCGCCACGGATGCCGAAGCCGCCGCCGACGTGGGACTCGTAGCACTGCACCGACGACGGCGGCCGGTTCAGCATGCGCGCCAGCAGCTCCTTGTTCCGGTGCGGCACCTTGGCGGCGCCGTGCAGCTCGAGCACGTCGCGCGAGGCGTCATAGCGGCCGAGCGCGCCGCGGGTCTCCAGCGGCACGCCGGAGTGCCGGCCGCTGGTGAGTCTCAGCTCGACGATGTGCGGCACCGATTTGAAAATCGCTTCGACGTCGCCGTAACCCTGGGTGAGCACCGTCGCTTCGGTGTTGCGGCCGAGCGAAAACTCGCCGGGGTCGGCCTCGGCCGACAGCAGCGGCGGCAGTTCGTCGATCTCCATGGTGACAAGTTCGGCCGCGTCTTCGGCGACATACGCATCGTCGGCGAACACGGCGGCCACCGGCTCGCCGACATAACGGACCTTGCCGGTCGCCAACACCGGCTGGCGATAGGGGGCAAGCCGCTCGATCGGGCCCTCGCGGAAATCGATCGGCGGCACGTCGGCGATGTCGGATGCCGTCCACACCGCCACCACACCCGGCAGTTCGCGGGCGGCTGCGGTATCGACCGACAAAATATTGCCGTGGGCGCGATGGGAGCGCACCAGCCGCATGTGGAGCTGGCGCGGGAAGTTGATGTCGGCGGCAAAGCGGCCGCGGCCGGTCACCAGCGGCGGGTCCTCAAGCCGTTCGACCGACTGGCCAATCCACCGGGCGGCTTCGGATTGGTCGTTCATGGGACTGCACTCTCAAGGGCGCGGCGCACCATGGCGCGGACGATGCCGCGGCGGTAGTCGGCGCTGACGATATCGTCGTGAAGCGGATCGATCGCCGTCGCGGCCGCATGGGCCGAGGCCTGGAACGTGCCGAGGTTCGGCGGCCGGCCGATCAGCACGCGCTCGGCCTCCACGATCCGGCGCGGCGTGGCTTCGGCGCCGCCGAGCGCAATCCGCATGTCGCTCATCATTCCGCCCTTCAGGCGATAGATCGCGACCGCCATGGCGATCGCATAGTCGCCGGCGCGCCGGCTGAATTCGGCGAACCCGCCACAGGTGCCTTTCGCCAGGATCGGCAGCCTGACCTCGCGAAGCAGCTCGTCCTCGTGCAGCGCCGTCGTCATGATGCCTTCGAAGAACTCGCGCGACCGGATGATGCGCGGTCCGCCGATCAGGCTTTCCGCGACCATCTCGGCATCCAATGCCGCCGCCACCGCACACCATTCCGAGGCCGGATCGGAATGGGCGATGCTGCCGCAGAAGGTGCCGCGGGCACGGATCGGGCCGTGCGCGATGTGGCGAACCACCGTCGCCAGCAGGCGGCCGAGCGGGCCATCCTCGACCGGTTTTTCGAATGCGGCGTGACGGACACCGGCGCCGATACAAAGGCGCCCGTTCTCGACGCGGATCATATTGAGTTCGGCGACGCCGTTGATGTCGATCAGGTGCCTGGGGCGGGCGAGGCGGAACGCCATGATCGGCACGAGACTTTGCCCGCCCGCCAGCACCCGGCTGTCGGCGGCCGCGTACTCGGCGAGGAGGTTCAGGGTTTCCGAGATCGAGGTCGGGGCGTGGTAGTGGAAGGCGGCGGGCTTCATCGGAGCGAAGCATAGGCCGCTACAGCCCTTCTCTTCAACGCTGGATACTCGGGCTAGATCGCGCTGGCGCGATGTCGCAGCCTGGCGATAGGATGCGCGCGCCAACTCGAAAGTGCCCATGCCGCAATCCATCGGACAGCCGCTGATCCGCAAGGAAGACCTTCGCCTGCTCACGGGCAAGGGCCGCTACAGCGACGACGTCAACCTGCCGGGCCAGGCGTACGCCGCGATCCTGCGCTCGCCGCACGCGCACGCCCACATCCGATCGATCGGCACCAAGGCGGCGCTGGCCATGCCGGGTGTGCTGGCGGTGCTGACCGGCGCAGACGTTGCGGCCGACGGGCTCGCCGACGTGCCGCACACGCCGATCCCAATGAAGCCGCCGGCCGATATCCTGCTAAAGAATCGCGACGGCTCCGACCACGGCTACGCGCCGCAGGCGCTGCTGCCGACCGACCGCGTCCGCTACGTCGGCCAGCAGGTCGTAATGGTGGTGGCCGAGACGCTGGCGCAGGCCAAGGATGCCGCCGAGCACGTCGCGGTCGACTACGAGGTGCTGAAGCCGGTCACGGTGACGGCTGACGCCGCCGAAGCCGGTGCGCCGCGGCTGTACGATCATGTCGGCAATGTCTGCATCGACGCCGACGTCGGCGATGTCGAGGCGACGGAAGCCGCGTTCGCCCGCGCGACCAAGATCGCCAAGCTCGACACCTGGGTGCATCGCGTCACCGGCGTACCGCTCGACGCGCGCGCCGCGGTCGGCGTTTACGATCCGGCGGCCAACAAGTACACGCTGCATGCGGGCTCCGGCGGCGTGGTGCGGCAGAAGGCCGAGCTTGCGAAGATTCTCGGCGTCGAGCCAAGCTTGGTGCGGGTCGAGTGCGGCGACGTCGGCGGCAATTTCGGCACGCGCAACGCGTTCTTTCCGGAATTCGCCCTGGTGGTGTGGGCGGCCAAGCGCCTGGGCCGGCCGGTGAAATGGACTTGCGAGCGGTCCGAGGCGTTCGCCAGCGACTACCAGGGCCGCGACCAGGTGATCCAGGCCGAGCTTGCGCTCGACGACAAGGGCCGCTTCCTCGCGCTGCGCGGCTCGATCGTCTGCAACGTCGGTGCGCATTCGGTGATGTTCGTGCCGCTGGTGAAGTGCTCGGAGCTGTTGACCTCGGTGTATCGCGTTCCGGCGGCGCATTTTCGCGCTCGCGCCGCGCTCAGCAACACAGCGCCGACCAATCCCTATCGCAGCGCCGGTCGCCCCGAGGCGATCTTCGCGATCGAGCGGATCGTCGACGTGGCGGCGCGGCAGTTCGGCTATGACCGCATCGACCTGCGCCGCCGCAACATGATCAAGCCGTCGGAGCAGCCCTATTCCAATCCTTTGGGCATGACCTACGATTCCGGCGACTACGCCAAGGTCATGGACAGCGCGCTGGCGCTGTCGGACTGGAAGGGCTTCGCCAAGCGAAAACGCGAGTCGAAGAAAAACAAGAAGCTGCGCGGCATCGGCCTCGCCAACTATCTCGAAATCACCAGCGGCGCGCCGCGCGAATGGTCCAAGGTCGACGTCAAGCCCGAAGGAGGCGTCGAGGTCTCGATCGGCACGCTGTCGAGCGGACAGGGCCACGAGACGAGCTTTGCGCAATGCGTCGGCGAATGGCTCGGCGTCGAGGTCGACCGCATCAGGCTGATCCAGGGCGACACCGATATCATCCCGGTCGGCGGCGGCTCGCATTCGGCCCGTTCCATGAGAATGGGCGGCATCGTCATGGGCAAGGCGTCCGAGGCCGTCATCCAGAAGGCCACCAAGATCGCCGGCCATGTTCTGGAGACCGATCCGGTGGACGTGGCTTTCGCCGAAGGCCGCTTCACCGTGAAGGGCACCGACCGTTCGATCACCCTCTTCGAGGCGGCCAAGGCGGCGCGCGAGAGGAACGATCTGCCCGATGAGCTGCGCGGACCGCTCGCCGCCGAAAGCGACGAACTGATCCGCGGCTCGGGCTTTCCGTTCGGCTGCGCCGTCTGCGAGGTCGAGATCGATCCGGACACCGGCAAGGTGGAGATCGTGCGCTACACGGCGATCGACGACGTCGGCCGCGCCATCAATCCGCTGATCCTGCACGGCCAGACCCACGGCGGGATCGTGCAGGGCGTCGGCCAGGCGCTGTGGGAGCACTCGCACTACGATCCCGAGAGCGGCCAGCTTCTCGCCGGCTCGATGATGGATTACGCCATGCCGCGGGCGCAGATGCTGCCGTCGTTCGACACCGAAACGAGCGAGACGCTGGCGCCGGGCAATCCGCTGGGTGTGCGCGGCGGCGGCGAAGGCGGCACCACGCCGGCGCTCGGCGTCGTGGTCAATGCCGTGGTCGATGCGCTGGCCGAGTTCGGCGTCACCCACATCGAGATGCCGGTGACGGCCGAGAAGGTCTGGCGCGCGATCCAGGGCGCCCGCACCGGCGCGCATTAGGACGGCAAGCGGCTGCGCCGATTAGCGGGCCGGATCGAGGAACATGGGATCGATGTTCGCGGCCACGTAACAATCGATCCGCTCTGCGCTCGCTTCCGAGATCGACTTGCGCCAGCCGCCGGTGCCGCCTTCGCGAACCTTCAGCGCTTCCGGACGGTCGTGACACGACCGGAACAGCCCGGGCACCAGGGCGGTGTCGCAGTCCGCCGCGCACTCCATCCGCCGCATGTTGGCGATCGAGCAGGCCTCGACCGCGGCGCCCAGCGCTCGCGGGCAAATGTCCTCGATGCCGATCAGCTCAAGGCTGCGCTGCAATGTCTGCTGCGGATCGCTCCAGAGGTCCTCGTACCGCGTCACGCCAGTCGGTGCGGCCGACCGGCGACGACTTGCGGCGACCGCGTTGTAGTAGGCGACGAGCTTTCCGACACCGAAAACCGGGTCGGAGACGAAGGCGTCGGCGTCGCCTTGGAAACGAGGGTGCGGGCCACGGAACACCTCGTGATGGTAGTACGACACCAGCACGTCCTTTGGATCGCGGTACAGCACGACCATCGGCGCGTGGTCGAGCGGCGCCAGCCCGCTGCGGACGCCGCGCAGGCCGTATTCGTGCGGATAGGGCAGGCTGTGGGTGTGATAGAGCCGCGGCAGCCGCGGCTCTAACCGGACCAGCGGCAGCTTGCTGCCATCCGGATCGCTGATGAACGACTTGCCGACGGTCTGCAGCGGAAGGCCGTGTCGTGCCGCCAAATAGTGGCGCACCAACGCGCTGAACCAGGTGTTGCCGCACTTGGGGTAGCCGACGATAGCCGCATCGACCATCCAGCGCTTGGCAGCGTTGGCCAGCAGCCCGTAGGACGAGCGGAAAACAAGGTGGTGGCCTGGATTACAAATCGGCAAGATTTGTCTGGGTCCGGTTGCCGCCCGAATCGCTGTTAGCACTGAGCCGTGATTCGTGTCTAGCTGCCACATGCGCGGGCAACGTATGGCGCGTGCGTGCGGCCCGCAGGGCGCCGCCCATCTGCCATGATTTGCGCGTCCGAACCCCGTGCCATGGGGGTGTTCGGCCGCAGCACAGGCGCTATTCTTGGAACGGTGCGGGACCGCGCATCGATGCAGGAGCGACCATGGCGAAGAACGACATCAAGGTGACGCAGGACGGACCGATCCTGCGGATCACACTGAACCAGCCCAAGCGCGGCAATGCCGTCACCGATGATATGGTGCGCGAGCTGACCAAGCTCATCCGGCAGGCGCCAAAGAAGTCCGACATCGTGGTGCTGCGCGGTGCCGGAAAGGACTTCTGCGTCGGCCGCGCCGGGATGGGCGCGCGGCCCGCGGTCGAGCCCACCGCCTACACACGGCGGAAATTCTCCGACGTGGTGTTCGATGCCTACGGTGTGATGCGCAACTGTCCGATCCCGATCATCGCCGTGGTCCAGGGCGGCGCGCACGGCTTCGGCTGCGCCATCGCCGCGGCCTGCGACATCACCATCGCCAGCGACAAGGCGAGCTTCTCGGTCCCTGAAATGGCGCACCAGATCATGCCGACCATGGTGCTGTCGTCGTTCGTCGACCGCGTGCCGAGGAAGGCCGCGGCGTACATGCTCTACTCGATGTTCGAGATTTCGGCGGAGCGGGCGCTGTCCTACGGCATCGTCAGCGACGTGGTGCCGGCCGACGAGCTCGACGACCATGTCGACAAGCTTACCGAAGCGATGCTGAAAGCGCCGAGCATCTCGCTGCGCGCCGCCAAGGAATACATCCGCAGTGGGCCGGACATGCCGGTGGCGGGTGCCGTGGAATACGCCCGCAACCTGCATGCCGTCATCAATTCGGCGGCCGAGATCAGGAAGCCGCGGGGCTAGGCGCCCCTCGCCAGGCCGCGGGTTTGCTATAGTTCCGCGATGTGGGGACGCTAAAGCATGCGGCGACGTGACTTCATCGCGCTTCTCGGGGGCACGGCGCTCGCCGCTCCGAACATTGCGCTGGCGCAAAACGGCATGCGCCGGATCGGCGCACTCTTGCAGTTCGAGGAGGACAATACAGGGACGCAACTCTGGCTCACCGCATTCCGGGATGGACTTCAGAAGCTGGGCTGGTCCGAGGGGCGCAATGTCCGCTTCGACTATCGCTTCGCCGGAATGAACCAAGCCGCCATGAAGCGATTTGCCCAGGAGATCGTGGCGTCGAAACCCGACCTGATACTTTCGTCTAGCTCGTTGACCACGCGGATTCTGAAGCTCGAAACCTCCACCATCCCAGTGCTCTTTCTGAATATCGTCGATCCGGTCGGGCAAGGGCTGGTCGCGAGCCTGTCGCGGCCGGCCGGTAACATCACCGGCTTTGTGAACCTCGAGCCTTCCGTCAGCGGGAAATTTGTCGAGCTGCTCAAGGAAATCGCGCCGCAGATAACGCGCGTCGCAATTTTCTATAATCCGACGACGGCGCCCTACTACGAAATCTATCTGCAACCGTTCAAGGCGGCCGCGGCCACGCTTCACATCGAGGCCATCGCAACGCCGGTGCACGATCTTGCCGAATTGGACTCTGTCATGGCCACGCAGGCGCAAAAACCCAACACTGGGCTGATTGCCATGCCGGACGGCTTCAACACGTCCAACGCCAAGGACATCGCGGCACTCATGACGCGCCACAAGCTGCCCAACGTGTCTCCCGCTCTCGCCTCCGCCCGACTGGGCGGGTTGCTGTCTTATGGCAATGACATCACGGATAACTATCGGCGCGCTGCTTCCTACGCCGACCGGATTCTCAAAGGCGAAAAGCCGGCCGAGCTTCCCGTACAGTTTCCCGTCAAGTTCCAGATGTTGATCAATCTCAACGCCGCGAAGGCGCTCGGCCTCGACGTGCCGCTGATCCTCCAACAGCGCGCCGATGAAGTGATCGAATGAGGTAAAAGTGGGCAGCCGCGTTGCGGGCAATGCAGCACTGCGCGGCCGGGCTTGTCCCGGCCGTCCATGTTTTGCTCTATACCGGAAGAAAGTTCGATAAAATCACAGATGCCCGGCCGAAAGCCGGGCATGACATTGCGACGACGTCGTCACACCCTTAGGACCCCTGCAATGAAAGTCTTTGTTTTCGACCTGCTCGCCTACGGCCAACACTTCGAGAACTACAAGCGCGACAAGTTCATCCCCTACCCACTGCCCGGCGAACACTGGGACCCCAAGATCGGCGCGCTGACCTACGAGCAGCACCTTCAGGCGTGGGAGGAAATGGACCGGCTCGGCTTCGACGGCGTCGGCCTGAACGAGCACCACACCACGCCGCACGGGCTGATGATCTCGCCCAACATGATGGCGGCGGCGGCGGCGCAGCGCACCAAGAAGCTCAAGTTCCTGATCCTCGGCAATCTGCTGCCGATCCACAATCCGCTGCGCATCGCCGAGGAGTTGGCGATGGCGGATTGCCTGTCGCACGGCCGCATCCTGTCCGGCTTCGCCCGCGGCGTGCCGCGCGAATACAACGTCTACAACGTGTCGATGGCGGAATCGCGCGCGCGCTTCGAGGAAGCGGTCGACATCATCATGCAGGCTTGGACCAAGCCGACGTTCTCGCACGACGGCAAGTACTGGCAGATGAAGGACATCTCGATCTGGCCGCGGCCGTACCAGCAGCCGCATCCGCCGGTGTGGGTGCCGTTCACCGGCAGCAAGGAGACGATCGAGTGGGCCGGCAGGCACAACTTCTCCGCCGTGCTGCCCGACTTCAAGCGCGGGCTGACCGAGGACATCGTCGGGTACTTCTCCAAGCAGCTCGCCAAGAACGGCCACGCCATCACGCCGGATCATCTGTGCTTCTTCACCGACGCCTTCGTCGGCGACAGCAAGGAGGCGGCGCTCGCGGAATACTCGCCGTACTACTTCTATTTCGTGCACACGCTGTGGCACCACGGCTCGAGCAAGGAGAAAGAGGCGGCGATCAAGACCTCGGGCTATGTCAGCAACACATCGTTCGACTACGTGCGCGAGGAGAACCGCGCGGCCGCCGGGCTCGACCGCGAGAAGATGAAGGCGATGACGGTCGCCGATGTCGAAAAGCGGATCGACGACGGGCTCTTGGCGTTCGGCAATGCCAAACACGTCACCGATAAGCTGATCGCCGACGCCGAGCGTTATGGCGCAAACTCGCTGCTGATCATGATGAATCTCGGCGCCATGTCGCACGACGTGTTCATGAAGCAGCTCCGCCGCTTCGGCCAGGAGGTGCTGCCGAAGCTGCAGGCGCATCAGATCAAGCGGGTTCCGGCCGCGGCGTAATTCGCGGGCCACGTTCGATCGGTCATTCCGAGGCCAGCCGCGAAGCGGCCCTCGAAGGATGGGCGGCCCCTTCCAGGCTCGCCATAGCGCGTCACAAGACGCGCGTAATGCGCTTACGGCTCGCGCGTCAGGTGGGTATGAAGGCGCGGGCTGATACGCATATCGCCGCTGGCCTTGAATCCCCCCACCCAACCGTCGCACAGTACTGGCCGAGGAACGCCATCCCGGCCCCGAAACCGCAAACAAACGGTCAGCCCCATGTCCCCAACCGCCACCGCCCGCCGCACCAGCAACGAGCCCGAGCATTCGACCGCCTATTACTTCATCGAGGGGCTGAACGAGCTCGGCATCGAGCACATGTTCTGCAACTTCGGCACCGACCACGCCCCGACCATCGAGGCGATGGCCGACCGCGAGAAGCGCGGCGAGAAGATCCCGAACGTGGTGCTGTGCCCGCACGAGAACACGGCGGCGCACATGGCGATGGGCTACGCCGCAGTAACCGGGCGCGGCCAGGCCGTGCTGGTGCACGTCGACGTCGGCACCGCCAACACCGCCAACGCCATGCACAACCTGTTCCGTTCGCGGCTGCCGGTGCTGCTGATGTCCGGCAAGGCGCCCTACACCGCCAACAACGAGCTGGTCGGCTCGCGCGACACCTACGTGCACTTCGTCCAGGAGCCGATCGACCAGGGCTCGCTGGTGCGGCCCTACATGAAATGGGAATGGACGCTGCCGTCCGGCGTGGTGGTGAAGGAGGCGCTGCGCCGCGCCCACACCATCATGGAGACCAAGCCGGCCGGCCCGGTCTATTTCATGGCGCAGCGCGAGACGCTGACCGAGCGCTGGGCGAACGACCAGATTCGCAGCTATTCGGCGAACGACTTCTCGCAGCCGCAGTCTGGCGGCGCCGATCCCGCGCAGATCGCCCAGCTTGCCGACAGGATCATCGCCGCCGAGCATCCGATCCTGATCTGCGGCTATGCGGCGCAATCCAAGAATGCGCCGAAGCTGATCGAGGAGCTGGCGATGTTCGCCGGCATCGCGGTGTTCGAGGGCAACCAGACCTTCAACATCTCGCACGAATTTCCGTGCTTCCTCGGCTACTCGCCGAACAAGCATCTGCCGCAGGCCGATGTCGGCCTGCTGGTGGATGTCGACGTGCCCTGGTTCCCGAGCGACGTGCAGCACAAGGACAAATCGTTCTGGGCGCACATCGACGTCGATACGCTGAAGGCGGCGTCGCCGATGTGGACGTTCCCCGGCAACATCCGCATGCAGGGCGATTCCGGCGTCATCCTCGGCCAGCTCATGGAAGAGCTGAAGAAGAAGGCCACGCCGCAGTTCAAGGAAGCGGCGAAGAAGCGCGTCGAGGCTCTTACCGCCGAGCGCAAAGCGTGGCGCGAGGGCGCGGTCAAGATGGCCGCCAACAAGGGCAAGCCCGACGAGATCAACCCGCACTACGTCATGGCGGAGCTCAACAAGCTCTTGAAGCCCGACGACATCGTGATGAACGAAGGCGTGCGCAACGCCGGCGCGGTGCTGCTGCAGCTCGACCGGCCGCAGCCGAACACCTGCGTGCGCTCGGGCGGCGGCGGCCTCGGCTGGTCCGGCGGCATGGCGCTCGGCGCCAAGCTCGCGGCCAAGGACAAGCTCGTGGTGCAGGTGGTCGGCGATGGCGGCTTCTATTTCGGCGGACCGTCGTCGGTGTTCTCGGTCGCGCAGCACTACAAGCTGCCGATCCTGGTGCTGCTGCTCGACAACGCCGGCTGGTCGGCGGTGAAGGAATCGACGCTGCGTGTGTTCCCGGAGGGCGAGGCCAAATCGGTCGGCAGCTTCCAGGCCAACCTGATGCCGAACGCCGAGTTCTCCAAGATCGGCGAAGCGTTCGGCGCCTATGGCGAGAAGGTCACCAATCCGGATGACGTGCCGGCGGCGCTGGCGCGTGCGGTCAAGGAGGTGCGCGGCGGCCGCGCCGCGATCCTGCACCTGCGCGTGACGAAGCTTTAACGACCCTTACCCGCCCTCATCCTGAGGAGGCTGCGCAGCAGCCGTCTCGAAGGATGGGGGGCGGCCCATGCTTCGAGACGCGCCCTTACGGGCGCTCCTCAGCATGAGGCCGATCAATGCGCTGGGGAGGCAGCCATGCGCAGAGCCGTTGCCGGGCTTGTTGCCGGGCTTGTTGCCGTTCTCGCTGCATCCGTGGCTCCAGCATCCGCCGCGCCCTACCCCACCCATACCGTCGAGATCGTCGTCTCCTACGGCGCCGGCGGCTCGACCGACATCATCGCGCGGATCGTGGCGCAGGCGCTGCAGGACCGGCTCGGCCAGTCGTTCGTGGTGGTGAACCGGCCGGGCGCCAGCGGCACCATCGGCATCGGCCAGGCGATGCGGGCTGCGGCTGACGGTTACACCCTGTGCGTCGCCTACACCGCCGAAAGCGTGGTGGTGCCGCAAATCTCGCCGAACGCGAAATACTCCATCGTCGACGACTTCGAGCCGATCGCGATCACCGGCATGGTGCCGGTGGTGCTGACGGTGTCGAAGAACCTCAAGGCCGACAATCTCAAGGACTTCATCGCCGAGGTTCGCGCCAATCCGGGCAAGTACAACTACGGCGGCGGCTACGGCAGCCCGCCCCACATCATGGGCGCCTGGATGAACAAGATCAGGAATCTCGACGTCCACCATGTGCCCTACCGAGGCGGCGCCCAGGCGGTGAACGACATGGTCGGCGGCCATATCGACGCGTTCTATGGCGGCATCGCGGTGTCCAAGGCGGCGATCGACTCAGGTCTCGTCAAGGCGCTGGCGATCAGCGGCGACGCGCGCTCCGCGGCCGTGCCCGACGTGCCAACCTTCAAGGAGGCCGGCGTGCCGGAGTTCGATCTGGCGAGCTGGACGGTGATGCTGGCGCCCAAGGGCACGCCGGCCGATATCGTCGCGCTGTTGCGGAAGGAAACGCTCGCCGCGCTCGACGACCCGAAGATTCGCGAGGCACTCGCCCGGCAAGGGGTCGAGAAAAGCGCCACGCAGGACGTGCAGGCCTTCCTCAAGAACGAGCAGGAAAAATACGGCCGGGTGGTGCACACCCTCGGCATCGTCATGGGCCAGTGATGAAGCGCAGCAGCCGCGATAAAATCCTCACCACCCACGTCGGCAGCCTGCCGCGGCCGGACGGCACCGACCGTGCCGGCGTCGAGGACGCGGCGACGCTGCGCGAGATGGTGGCCGCCGTGGTGGCGCGGCAACGCGACGCCGGCATCGACGTCGTCAACGAAGGCGAATACACTAAGGGCGGCGACTGGCTGTCCTACGTCGACAACCGGTTCTCAGGCTTCGAGGCGCGGCCGCCCGCCGGCGGCACGCCGCTGATCCTGCAAGGCAAGGACCGCGAGGAATTCGCCGACTTCTACAAGTATGCCTCCGAGCGCGGCACGCTGTTCTTCGAACCCGCCGGCCAGATCAAGCAGTCGCGCCCGCACTGGGTTGCCGTGGCACCGATCGGCTATCGCGGCGCCGACGCGCTGCAGAGCGAGATCGACATTTTCCGCGCCGTGGTCGGCCCGGACACCGAAGCGTTCATCACCACCACGGCGCCGGCAAGCCTCGAACCTTATCGCCGCAACGAGTACTACAAGAGCCAGGAGGAGTTCGTGTTCGCGCTCGCCGAGGCGATGCGGACCGAATACCAGGCGATCGTCGCGGCCGGCTTCATCCTGCAGATCGACGACGCATGGCTCGCAGCGCTGTGGGACCGCATCGGCATCGCCATGGGCCTCGACGCCTATCGCAAGTATTGCGAGATGCGGATCGAAGCGCTGAACCATGCGCTGCGCGATCTGCCCCAGGATCGCATCCGCTATCACCTGTGCTGGGGAAGCTGGCACGGCGCGCACGCCCACGACATCGGCCTCGACAAGCTGGTCGACCTGATGCTGCGGGTGCGGGCGCAGGCCTATCTGATCGAGGCCGCCAATGCGCGGCACGAGCACGAATACGCGCTGTGGGAGACGGTGAAGCTGCCGGCCGGCAAAATCCTCATTCCGGGCATGATCTCGCACGCCACCGACGGCATCGAGCATCCCGAGCTGGTGGCGCAGCGCATCCGGCGCTTCACGAGGTTGGTCGGTGCGGAGAACGTCATTGCAGGGGCCGACTGCGGCTTCGGCGGAAGGAGCCATCCGCAGATCGCCTGGGCCAAGCTCAAGGCGCTGGCGGAGGGGGCAGCACTGGCTTCGCGAGGTTGAAGAAGCATCGTGAATCAAATCCCCAGATACACCTGCCGCAACCTATCGTCGGCGCGGAGTTCCTCGGGCGCGCCGCTGGAAACGATGCGGCCGCTCGCCATCAGATAATAGCGATCGGCCAATTCCAGGGCGTCCCAGACATTCTGCTCGACCAGCAGCACGGTGACGCCGCGCGACTTGATGGTGCGGATCGCCTCGAACAAGGTGTCGACAATCGCCGGCGCGAGCCCGAGCGAGGGCTCGTCGAGCATCAGGATTTTCGGATCGCCCATCAGCCCGCGGCCGATCGCAAGCATTTGTTGTTGCCCGCCGCTCAACACGCCGGCGAGGCTCTTGCGGCGTTCCTTCAGCACCGGGAACAGATCGAACACCGCCGCCATGCGCGCGGCCTGCTGCTGGCGCAGACGCGGCGCGTAGGCGCCGAGCTCAAGATTCTCCTGGACCGTCATCTGCGGGAAAACGTGGCGGCCTTCCGGCACATGAATCAGGCCGAGCTCGGGCAGCCGATGCGCCTCGAGCCGCGAGATATCCTCGCCCGCAAAAACGATCCGCCCGGCCGTGCTATCGACCAGCCGCGACACCGCGCGCAGCAGCGTGGTCTTGCCGACGCCGTTGCCGCCGAACAGTGCCACCACCTCGCCGGCGCCGACCTCGAGCGAGCAGTCCCAGATCACCTGGACGTCGCCGTAGCGCACATCGACGTTCTGCACCGAGAGGAGCTCAGACAAGCTTGTTCCGTCCCTTCTTGCCGAAATAGGCATCGGCGACCTGCGGGTCGCTCACCACCGCCTGCGGCGCGCCCTCGGCGAGCTTCTCGCCGTGATGCAGCACGATCAGATGCTCGCAGGTGTTCATCAGCACCCGCATGATGTGCTCGATCCAGAACACGGTGATGCCGAGCTCGTCACGGATTTTCCGGATGATGCCGATGGCGGGGCCGAGGTCGCTCGGATTGAGCCCGGCCAGCAGCTCGTCGAGCAGCAGGAGCTTCGGTTTGGTGGCGAGCGCGCGTGCGAGCTCGACGATCTTGCGCTCCATCAGGTTGAGGCTCGACACTTGGCGGTCGGCCTGCCGCGCCAGGCCCACGAACTCCAGCAGCCGCAACGCCTCGTTCTCCGCTTCAGCCCGGCCCGAGCGCTCGCAGCCATAGAACAGACCCGACAGCACGTTCTCCCGCGCCGTCATGTTGGTGAACGGCCGCCCGCTCTGGAAGGTGCGCGCGATGCCGGCCCGGCAGACGCGCGATGGCGACAGGTCCTGCAGCTCGCGGCCGCCGAAGCGGATGACGCCGGCGGAGGGCCGATAGACCCCGGTAATCAGATTGAACAGCGTGGTCTTGCCGGCGCCGTTCGGCCCCATCACGCCGACGATCCGTCCCGGCTCGACGCCGAACGTCACGCGCTGTAACGCCTGCACGCCGCCGAACGCGACGGACAGGCCATCGACCGCGAGCACAGCTTCGCTCATGCCGCGGCTCCTCGCGCGCGGGGTCGCAGCCAGCCTCGCATCATCTCGAACGCCTGGATGATGCCGCCAGGGCACCACAGGATCAGCACGATCACCATCACGCCGAAGATGATCGGCTGGAACTGCGGCCAGCTCGACGACAGCGCCTCCTTGACGAGGCTCATCACCACAGCGCCGAGCACCGGGCCTGCCACCGTGCCGAAGCCGCCGAACATCGCCATCACCAGCATGTCGAACGACACCGTCAGGTCGAACGCCATGTACGGATCGACGTAGCTCCAGTTCCACGACACCATCGCGCCGGTCATGCCGATGAACACGGCGCTGGCGACAAACATCGCAAGCTTGTGACCGACGGTGTGGATGCCGATGGTTTCCGCTGCGACCTCATCGGCGAGGATGGCGCGAAGCCCAAAGCCAAAGCGCGAGTGCTGCACGCCATAGGCGAAGGCGGTCACCGCCGCGGCGATGCCCAAAAGCACGTAATAGCCGAGATACTTGCTGCTGACGCCCGGCGGCGTCAGCCCGTAGGACGAGCCGATCGCCTTGACGTTGGCGACGATGGTCTTGGTGATCTCGTTCAGCCCCAGCATCACGACCGCGAAGTAGGCGACGCGGATGCGCGCATTGATGAGCACAAGGCCGATCAGAGCCGCGATCAAGCCCGGCACCATGACGCCGAGTGCAAGTCCCAGCACGGGCGGCAGCTTCAGGATCGAGGTGGCGACTGCGAACGAATAGGCGCCGAGCCCGAAGAACAGGCCATGGCCGAGCGACACGTAGCCGGTCATGCCGGAGAACAGGTTCCAGCTTCCAGCCAGCGCCACGTACATGAACACGGTCATCAGCAGCGACACGTGATAGGGCGACAGCCAGCGCGGTCCCGTGGCGAGCAGCGCGACCAGAAGCAAACTCACGACGACGGGCAGGCCGGACTTCATTTCACCTCCGCGAAGGCCTGCGAGCTGCGCGCCCGCCAGAGGATGAAGCCGATCAGCAGCACGTACCCAGTAGCATCCTTGAACTCGGCGCCGATCACGAAGCTCGCAAAGGACTCCATGATGCCGAGCGCCAGCCCGGCGATGAAAATGCCGAACTGGTTGCCGAGCCCGCCGACCACCATGATGGTGAATGCCTTGATGGTGAACAAAAGGCCCACGGTCGGGGTGATGACGTAGATCGTGCTGGCGAGCGCGCCGGCGGCGCCGGCGATGGCCGAGCCGAGGCCGAAGCCGATCATGCCGATGCGCTTGACGTCGATGCCCATCAGCTTGGCCGTGTCGCGGTCCTGGCTGACCGCGCGGATCGCCTTGCCGAGCATGGTCCGCTGCATCAGCACGAACATCAGCGCCGACAGCACCACCGCAACCGACAGCACCACCAGGCGGTTGGCGGCCACCGAGATGTCGCCGAACCGGACCGGCTCGCTCAGATAACTCAGGCTGCGGTAGTCCGCGGTCCACAACAGCAGCGCGACGTTCTGCAGGATCAGCAGCACACCGAAGAACACGATCAGGGTCGCATTCTCGAAGCCCGCTGGCGTGCGGCTTCGCGCCGCCAACGGATCGATCAGGAGCTTCTGGATGATGAGGCCAAGGACGCACATCGCCACGGCCGCAACCGGCATGCTGAGAAGCGGGCTCACCTTCCATAGCGTGAACAGCCAGAACGCCAAATAAGCGCCAAGCATCAACAGCTCGCCGTGGGCGATGTTGAGGATGCGCATCACGCCGAAGATCAGGTTGAGCCCGAGCGCGATCAGCGCGTAGAGCCCGCCCCAGACCACGCCGAACAGCAGCAGCTGGACGAAGGTCGTCGCCGACACGGCCGCTCGCTTGCCCGGTCAGTACGGCAGCTTCAGCGGACTCTCGGCGACGTTCTTTGGCCAGACGATGGTGCGCTTGGCGTTCTGCACCTGAACCAGGAAGCTGAGCTGGTCCTTGTTGACGCCGCGATCGTCGAACTCGTACGGCCCCAGAACGGTGTCGAACTTGCCGCCGCGCAGCGCCTGGGTGATCTCCTCGCGGTCGAGCGAGCCGGCCTTCTCGATCGCGGCCTGCAGGATCGTGGTCGAGATATAGGCGTAGGCCGCGTCGGTCGACGGTGTCTTGTTATATTTGGCGATGAACTCGTCGTAGTACTGCTTGGCGCCCTTGTACGGCAGGTCCTGGTGCCAGAAGCCGTTCTCGACGACGTTCTCGGCGCTCTTGCCGAGCGTGTCGGTGAACTCCTTCTGGAACATCGGGCCGATGTTGACGGCGTAAAGCTTCGGACGGAAGCCGACCTCGCCCATCTGCCGCGTCATGTAGACGGCGGACGGCATGATATCGATGACAATGAAGGCGTCGGGACTGGCCGCTTTGACTTTGGTGAGCAGGCTAGTGAAGTCCTGCCCGCCCAACGGATACTGTTCGTCGACCACGACCTTGACGCCGAGGCTCGCAAGCTTCTTGAGCAGGAAGTCGTGCAGGCTTTGGGTGAACAGGAAGTTCTCGTAGGCGATCGCGACGGTCTTCACCTGCTCCTTGTTGGCGGCGAGATAATCGCCGAGCGATTCGTAGAAATTCGAGGCGAGCTGGGTCGAGCCGAAAATATATTTGAGGTTGCGTGAGAATATCTGATCGGAGGCGGCCGACGAAAGCACCATCGGGATCTTGTATTTCTCGTTTGCGGCGGTCACAGCGAAATTGAGGCCGCTGCCCCACGGGCTCAGCAGCAGGTCGACCTCGTCACGCGTGACCAATCGCTCATAGTTGCGGATCGCGGTGTTGGTATCGCTGGTGTCATCGTAGTAGGTCAGCTTCACGGGCAGCTTGCGGCCTTTGACAGAGATGCCCCCCGCCTTGTTCACCTGCTCGGCCCAGAGCTGATAGGCGCGATGTGTATCGGTTGCATCGGTGCTGAATTTTCCGGTCAGCGAGATGCTGTAGCCGAGCGTGATCTCTTTCTTGTTGGCGTCCTGCGCCATCGCCCCATGGGTCAGCGCGACCTGACCGGCCAGAACCGACAGGCCGCCGAGCAGCAGGCGCCTCGTGAAATTCAGCATGATGTCCTCCCCTTGAACCTTCAGGTGCTCTTGGTCCCAAGCTTGCCCGCAATCGGCCGGCGATTAAAGGGCCCAGGCCGCTTCGTTTCGAAGCAGCGCCATGACGATGAGCCCCTAGCGAAAAAAGCCCAGGCCGGCCTAGTATCGCTGCAAGACGTCGGCCGCGCGCCAAAGGCGCCAAGGGAGGAAAGCAATGAAGAGGCTTCGCTCGTTGCAGGGCGGGATGTCCCGCCGCAGATTCATGAAGAATTCGGCCGGCGCGGGAGCGCTGCTAGCCTCGAATCTCGCCGCTCCGGCGCTCCTCGCGCAATCGCGCGCGCCGATCAAGCTCGGGCACCTGAACTCATTCACCGGCGGCATCGCCTACGCGGCCGCCGAAACCTACAATGCCATGGAGCTGTATTTCGACAGCATCAATTGGACGGTGGCGGGCCGGAAGATCGAGATCATCAAGGAGGACGACCAGTTCAACCCGCAGGTCGGGCTGCAGAAGGCCAAGAAGCTGATCGAAAGCGACAAGGTCGATCTGCTGGTCGGCGTCCAGGCCAGCAATGTCGCGCTCGCCGTGCTGAACTATATGAAGCAGCAGAAGGCGTTCTACGTGGTCTCCGGCGCCGGCACCGACGCCATCACCTGGGACCGCTATCCGTACCTGTTCCGCACCTCGATCTCGGCCTACCAGCTCAGCCTGCCGATGGCCGACTACGTCTATGACAACCTCGGCAAGGAGGTCGTGACCTGCTCATCGGATTACGCCGGCGGCCGCGACGTCGCCGCCGAATTCGTCGGTCCGTTCGTCAAGCGCGGCGGCAAGGTGCTGAAGCAGATCTGGCCGCCGCTCGGCACCCAGGATTTCAGTGCATACCTCACCGACATCAAGTCGATCAATCCGCCGGTGACCTACGACTTCATGCCGGGCGCCGACGCCATCCGCTTCATCCAGCAGTACAGCGAGTTCGGCCTGAAGGAGAAGATGCCGCTGACGGGCTTCACCATCATCGATTCGCAGACCATCAGCGCGCTCGGCAAGGCGGCAACCGGCGTGATCTCGGCGGTGACCTATGTCGACACCGTCGACAACCCGGAGAGCAAGAAGTTCGCGACCGACTACCAGGCGAAGTACAAGTCCTCGCCGGACCTGTTCGCGGACTATGGCTACGTCGCCGCCAAGGCGCTGGGCGAGGCTTTGAAAGCCACCGACGGCGATACGTCCAACAAGGACAAGCTCGCCGACGCCATGGGCAAGCTGCAGTTCAAGGCGCCGCGCGGCATGTTCAAGATGGACCCGGCAACGCACAACCCGATCCAGGACATCTACATCGTCCAGGTGGTCGAGAACGGCGGCAAGTTGACGACCAAGGTCCTGCACACCGCCAAGGACGTCGCCGACCCGGGCAAGAAGATTTATTGACACGTCGTCTGAGCGCTACTCCACCCACAGCCGTCATCGCCGGGCTTGACCCGGCGATCCAGCACCAAAAACGAATGCGCCAGCTTCTCATGAAGAGGATGGATCACCGGGTCGCGCCGCTGCGCGGCGGCCCGGTGATGACGACGGAGTGTGAGGCTCCGCGCGCATCATCAAGGATGGGCTA
>Ga0265325_10000419_pt1 | contig 30389 bp, 34 predicted proteins | sample 41420metaG_FD_202090 | JGI IMG/M metagenome (GOLD analysis project Ga0265325, IMG submission 202090) | Rhizosphere microbial communities from Carex aquatilis grown in University of Washington, Seatle, WA, United States - 4-14-20 metaG | ecosystem: Host-associated > Plants > Roots > Rhizosphere... | reverse complement strand
GACATCCAGACCTTGGCCTCCAAGCGCTTCCGCCCCCGGGAGCTGCGCGAGAACATGGACGATCCGGATGCGCAGGAAGCAGTCGCCGGAAAGTACACGGCGCAACTTGCGCACATCACAAAGATCGCGGAGTCGCTCGGCAAGGACGGCGCGCCGACCTTGATCGGGGAATTCGGCATTCCGTTCGATCTGGATGAAGGTGCGGCCTATGCGGCATGGGCAAGCGGTGATCGCTCGTCCAAGCCCTGGCGAAGCCATGAGCTGTCGCTGCGCCTGATGTACGACGCGATGGATCGATTGCTGATTTCATCGACGCAGTGGAACTACACGGCGGCGAACCGCAATGATGCGGCGACGGGCGACAACTGGAACCAGGAAGATCTGTCGATCTATTCGTGCGACCAGAGCACGGGCCCGAACGACCCCAATTCCGGCGGCCGGGCGGTGAAGGGATTCTGCCGTCCCTATGCAAGGCGCGTGCAGGGTGAGCCGAAAGAGGCGCGGTTCGACGCGCGCTCCGCGACGTTCACGCTCACCTTCGACGCCGAACCGGACCTGCCCGCGCCGACCGAGATTTTTGTTCCGCTCATTCACTTCCCGAACGGCGCAAAGGTCGATGCGCCCAATTGCGATGCGGAATGGATCGGGCAGACGGTCCTGCAGATACGCGCCAGGACGCGCGGTCCCAAGACGATCACGGTGACGCAGCTATGAGCCCGTCATGACCTGGCAGGTCTGGAGCGCCTTCTTCGTCATTGAAACGGTGCTGTGCATCACGCCCGGACCGGCGGTCCTGTTCGTGCTCTCCCAGGCGTTGACGCGCGGCGTGAGAAAGACGGTCTGGTCCATCGGCGGAATCCTCGCGTCGAACACGACATACTTCATTCTGTCGGCGACGGGCGTCGGCGCAATCCTGCTGGCGTCCTATGACCTGTTCTTTGCCATCAAGTGGATTGGAGCGGCCTATCTCGTCTGGCTCGGAGTCGGGGCGTTTCTCGGCAAGTCCAAGACTTTGTCGATCCGTCGCGCAGATGCGTCGCCTGTATCAAGGCCGCGACTGTTCCTGAACGGCTTTGTGCTGCAGATGTCGAATCCGAAGGCTCTGATCTTCTTCACCGCGTTCGTGCCGCAGTTCCTCAACCCACATGCTGCAATCGTTCCGCAGGTCGCGATCCTTGCAGTCACATCGGTCTGCATCGAGTTCGCGGTGCAGTTGATTTACGCGACACTGGCTGACCGCGTATCGCATCTCGCATCCCAGCCACAGTTTGCGCGCATCACGGATCGCGTCGCGGGCACTCTATTGATCGGCGCCGGAATCGGAATGGCGGCAATCCGGCGTGCGTGAAATAGACACCGTAATTCTCCAGGCTGCTCTTGAACCGAGTCGGTCAGATCACCAGTTCCGTTAAATCCCCACAGGTGCGTTCGATCTTGCCGGTCATGGAGGGATCGTACCCGGCCATGACGAAGTCGTGCTGATTACGCGCTACGCGCCGCCGCGCATGTGGCTTACGCCGCCATCGACGATGATCGTCGAGCCGACGACGTAGTCACCGGCTCGCGAGGCGAGGTAAATCGCGGCGCCCGCCATGTCTTCAGCCGTGCCGATGCGGCGCGACGGAATGATTTTGGAAAGCGCATCGCCGCGATCGCGCGCGTCGCGGTTCATATCGGATGCAAACGCGCCCGGCGCGATCGCGGTGACGACAATGTTGTCGCGAATGAGTCGGATCGCCATGCGTTTGGTGAGATGCATCAGGCCGGCCTTGCTCGCGTGATAGGAGTAGGTCTCCTGGGGGTTGACGGCGATGCCGTCGATCGAGGCGATGTTGATGACCTTGGCGAGCTTGTCCTTGGTCGCCGCCGCCTTCAGCGCGCCGTGCAGAGCCTGCGTGAGAAAGAAAGGAGTCTTGAGGTTGAGGTCCATCACCTTGTCCCAGCCGCTCTCGGGAAACTCGTCGAACGGGGCGCCCCAGGCGGCGCCGGCATTGTTGACGAGAATGTCGAGCGACTTTTCGTGTTCGAGGTACCGCTCCGCCATCTTCCTGGCACCCGCCGCGCCGGACGCGTCGAGCGGAAGCGCGATGCAGGTGCCGAGCTTGGAGAGCTCCTTGGCGGTTTCCTCGCAGGGGCCGGCTTTGCGGGCCGAGATGTAGACCTTGGCACCCTGGTGCAGGAAACCCTCGGCGATCATTTTGCCGATGCCGCGCGAGCCGCCGGTAACCAGCGCCGTGCGTCCTTTGAGCGAGAAAAGGTCCTTCATTGCCGCCTCCATTCCTGAGCGGGGCGGATGTTTTATGGTTGGGCAGTTGCTGTCAAACCGGGCCTTGCCTATTAGAGACCTACGAAGAACAGGGGATACCCATGACTGCCGCCCACCCGGAACTTCAGCGACTGCGCGAGAGCATCGACAATATCGACGCCGCACTCATCCATTTGCTGGCGGAACGGTTCAAGTGCACGCAGGCCGTGGGCCAGTTCAAGGCGACGCATGGGCTGCCGCCGGCCGATCCGGGACGTGAAGCGCAACAAATCGCGCGCCTGCGCCAGCTTGCGGATACGGCCCATCTCGACCCCGATTTTGCGGAGAAATTCCTCAACTTCATCGTCAAGGAAGTGATCCGCCACCATGAGGCAATCCGCCAAAGCCGCGAGTAAAGCTCCGCTGCGGCAATTGTCTCTCTGCCCGTTCCCTTGAAGCGTTGCGGTACGTCGTTATCATACGTCCGCACTTCCGAATTCCGTCTGGAGATCGCCATGGACCTGAGTTTTTCGCCGCAAGAAGAGGCCTTTCGCAAGGAAGTGCGCGACTTCATCGCCGATGCCAAGACGAAACTGCCCGATGTCGGCGCTCCGGAACTGGCCAACCGTACGAAGGAAGATTATCTCGCCTGGCACAAGCTTCTCTACAAGAAGGGTTGGGTCGCGCCGCTTTGGCCGAAGGAATATGGCGGCACCGGATGGAACGTCACGCAGCGCTACATCTTCAATGAAGAATGCGCCAACGCGGAAACGCCGACGACGCTGCCGTTCGGGCTCAACATGGTTGCGCCCGTGATCTTCACCTACGGCAATGACGAACAGAAGAAAAAGTATCTGCCGCGAATTCTTTCGGGCGATGACTGGTGGTGCCAGGGCTATTCCGAGCCGGGCGCGGGGTCCGATCTTGCTTCGTTGCGCACGCGGGCTGTGCGTGAAGGCGACCACTACATCGTCAATGGACAGAAAACCTGGACGACGCTGGCGCAATATGCCGACTGGATCTTCTGTCTCGTCCGCACCAATACCGAGGTGAAGCAGCAGGAAGGCATCTCGTTCCTGCTGATCGACATGAAGACGCCCGGCATCACCGTCAAGCCGATCATCGTGCTCGACGGCGCGCATGAAGTGAACGAAGTCTTCTTCGACAATGTGAAGGTTCCGGTCGAAAACCGCGTCGGAGAGGAAAACAAGGGCTGGACCTATGCCAAGTTCCTGCTCGTCAACGAACGTTCCGGCATCGCCGGCGTGGCGCGCTCCAAGAAGGCCGTCGAGCGGCTGAAGGAAATCGCCGGTGCCGAACTGATCGACGGCACGCCGCTGATAAGCGATGAGGATTTCTCCAAGAAGATCGCCGATCTCGAGATCGATCTCGCCGCGCTGGAGTTTACCGAGCTGCGCACCCTGGCTGAAGAGTCCAAGGGCCATATGGCGGGACCGGAAAGCTCGATCCTCAAGATTCGCGGTACGGAAATCCAGCAGCGCATCACCGAGCTGACGGTCGAGGCGATCGGCTACTTCGCCTATCCCAACGAGCGCGCGCTCGGCAGCAACGAGTTCATCGGTCCGGACTATGCGCTCGGCCAGGCCGGCCACTATTTCAACATGCGCAAGACGTCGATCTACGGCGGATCGAATGAAATTCAGCGCAACATCATCGCAAAGGCCGTTCTCGGCCTCTAGAGGAAACGATCATGGATTTTTCCTACACGGAGGAGCAGACGCTTCTTCGCAATTCGGTCTCGAAATATCTCGCGGACAAGTACACGTTCGATTCCTGGCGCAAGTTCACGCGCAATGACATTGGACGCGATCCGGGCCATTGGGCGCAGTTCGCCGAGCTCGGCCTGCTGGCGGCGCCCTTGCCGGAAGCCTTTGGCGGTCTTGGCGGCGGCGCGGTCGATGCGCAGATCGTGATGGAGGAATTCGGCAAGGCGCTGGTCGTCGAACCCTATGTACCAACCGTCGTAATCGGCGGTGGCTTCCTCAAGCATGGCGGCAATGACGCGCAGAAGACCGAATGGCTGGGAAAGATCGCCGGCGGCGAAACCATCATGGCGTTCGCATTTGCCGAGCCGAAGGGCCGCTACAACCTCGCTGACCTGACGACGACGGCCAGGAAGCAGGGCTCCGGCTATGTGCTGAACGGTCAGAAGGCCGTCGTGATCGCGGCGCCGTGGGCCGACCAGCTCATCGTTACGGCGCGCACGGCCGGCGGCCAGCGCGACAAGAACGGTATCAGCGTCTTCATCCTGGACAAGAACGCCAAGGGCGTTTCGTGCCGCAACTATCCGACGGTCGATGGCCTGCGCGCTTCGGAAATCACCTTCGAGAACGTCGAAGTATCGGCTGACCAGTTGATCGGGCAGGCGGACAACGGCTTGCCGCTCATCGAGCGTGTCGTAGACGAAGCCATCGCGGCCACCTGCGCCGAGGCAACGGGTTGCATGAAGGTGCTCGTCGACACGACGGTCGCCTATTCCAAGCAGCGCAAGCAGTTCGGCGTTCCGATCGGAAAATTCCAGGTGCTGCAGCACCGCATGGTGGACATGTTCGTGAACTACGAGCAGTCCGTATCGATCACGCTGATGGTCACGCTCAAGCTCGAAGAGAATGAAACCGAACGCGCCAAGGCGGCGTCGGCGGCGAAGGTGACGATCGGCAAGGCGGGACGCTTTGTCGGCCAGCAGTCGGTGCAGATCCATGGCGGCATGGGCATGACCGACGAGCTGAATGTCGGTCACTATTTCAAGCGCCTGACGATGATCGACGCTTTGTTCGGCAGTACGGATCATCACCTGAAGCGCTACGCGTCGCTCACCTAGGCATTCAGCCGCTTTTTGCACTTCGCGGCGACGCTTTGAGACAATTGAGCGTTGGTCCGGTTGACCCGGGTCAACTATGGATTGCTCGCGCGGTCCTAACCTTCCTGCAAGTTGGACAGGAGGCTCGCATGTTCGCGAAACAGGTTTTGCTTTCGGTGGCAGCCGCCGCGCTTCTCACGGCACCATGCTTTGCAGAAAGTCATCAGGGAGGCGGTTTCGGCGGCCCGCACAGTTCCGGCGGTTCGTTTGGCGGCACGCACGGCACCGGCAGTGGAATTCCCCACGGCACCGGATCGTCGGCTGGGGTTCATACCTATGGTCACCTGAGCCCGAGCTGGCATGACTTCAATCACAATGCACCGCCGGTGCGCGTTCAGCCGCACCGCTATGGCAATTCGGTATTGCCCGTTCCGAACACCTGGCGCGGCGACGTCCACAGCTTTGACCACCAGCATTGGAGCAGCGGCACTTGGCGTCATGACCGTCACAATGGGCGTTACGGCTGGTGGTGGATCGTTGGTCCCGACTGGTATTACTACGATGCACCGATCTATCCGTATCCCGACAGTTACGTTCCGCCGGGAGAAGAGTATGGCTGGTGGTACTGGTGCGAAGCGTATCAGGAGTACTACCCTTACGTGACCTATTGCCCGGGCGGCTGGGAACGCGTGTTGCCGCGGGATTGAGAACCAACCGAGCCTTGAACTTGCAGGAACCGGAGACCGGCGATGCGAAACGCAGCGAAGAGGGTTGTGCTTTTCCTGGGTGTAGCGATTGGCTCATGCCTCTCGGCTGGCATCGCCGGTGCCACGGACGACGGCGCTCCGCCCGGCAAGGTCGTCACGGCGTGTCAGTCTTGCCATGGGCCGCGCGGCGATAGCGTCACCGCAACCGTGCCGCGGCTCAACGGTCAACGGGCCGACTATATCCAGAGCCGGCTCAACGATTTTCTCGATCCGACGCGCGAGGATCCGCACGCCACGGCCACGATGGGGAACGTGATGTCGGAGATCGACGATGCGTCCTTCGGGCCGATCGCGGCTTATTACGCGGCTCAGGCGCCGACACAGGCTCAAACCGGAGCACCGCACGCGGCGGATGGTTTGAAGATTTTCAGAAGCGGCGCAGCGGCGCAGAACGTGCCGGCCTGCCAGTCCTGCCACGGCGCCAAAGGTGAGGGCTCTAGCGCGGGGCCGCGGCTCGCCGGGCAGCACGCGGTCTATCTGACCAAGCAGTTGGAACGGCTGCGCCTTGCGATGCGCGAGAGCAAGTCCATGTATCACGACATCAAGGCCATGACGGACGCACAGATTGAGGCGCTTGTCGCCTATCTCGCCAGGGACTGAGCAAAGCGCCGATTGCCGCCCGCGAAGAGCTTATCCGAGCTGCGCGAGCCACACGGTGCGGCGGCCGCAGGTTGGGTCTTCGACGATGTGCGCGACGGTCTGAAAGCCGTTCGCACCCAGCAGCGCGCGATACTCTTCGAAGTCGAGACTGGCGTGATAGAGCGGCTCACCATGCAAGTCTCCGATGGCCTCGCCATGAACAGGTCCGCTGGTGAAGAGCAGGGCTGCGTGCGGCGTGGCATGTTTGCGGAAGATCGCGAACATCGCCCGCTGCGCGTCATGGTCGAGATGGAAAAAGCTGTCCCAGGCGATGATGCCGCCGAATGTTTCGCCCAGTGCGAGCTCGCGCATGTCGCCGATGCGCCAGTCACCGTCCGGAAAATGCTCGCGGCAAATGTCGATCATCTCCGGCGATGAATCGATGCCCGTGACGCTGTGTCCCTGTTCGATGAGATAGCGGGCAATCGGCTGACCGGATCCGCAGCCGATGTCGAGGATCGCGGTTCCGGCAGGAACAAGGCTGCGGAAACTGTCGAGCCATGCCGCCTCGATCAGTCGATTGCCGCGGTCCGACGCCCAGGCACGGGCGTGACGCCGATACAGATCGATGATGCGCTCGGAGTCGGATGTCATGGCGCGTGAGCCTGTCATCCTCGGCGGTGCCCGGCAACAAGCAGACGTTGGCCGCAGGCTAGAACTGTGCGTTTCGCCGCCGGATTTCCGCATCGAGCGCTGCGTAGTCCGGGAAGCCTGTCTTGGGCGCAACGACATCGGCCCAGATGGCATCGAGTTTGGCGGCGAGTTCGGCCGGCATTTCAGTCTTGTGGCCGCCGACGCCGCCCTTGCGGACCTTTGCGGAGTCGGTTCCGGGCGGCAGGTTGCAACGCTCCTCCGACACTTTGCGCATCATTGCGTCGTCGAAGCGGTCCTTGTGTTCGAGCATGTAGGCGAAAGAGGAACGTTCGAGCGTGAGGGCCAAAAGCGCGTCGTCCAGACTGATGCCGCAAAACGCTGCGAGCTTGCGCACATGCAGTTCCGGCGTGTCGGTCATGTGCTCGTAGCACAGGAGCAGGACATTGGGGTTGTCGCGCTGTTCCCACCAACTGAGCAGATGTTGCCAATAGCCGGGGTCCTTGCCGCCGTTAGCGAGACGCATCTGTGCAAAGTCGGCGATCGGCACGGCACCGGGCTCGAGAAACCAGCCTTCCATGAAGCGGTACAGCGAGACCATCGCGTCCTTGGGATCGCGCAGGGAGACGACATACTTCGCGCCCTTTGGCATGTCGTAATAGGACAGGTGGCTCTTGAAGCCCCGCGGTTCGGCGCGTTGCGGCGCGTCGAGATCGAGGCCGAGTGCCCCGGACGTCTCGATCCACGGCACGACGCGCGAGATATCGTCGAAATCCATGTCGCCGCGGGTGCGCAGCGTGTGGAAAGTCTGTTGCAGCCAGGTCGTGCCGCATTTGGAAAATGGCGAGATGACGATGTCGCTTGGCCGCGGATGAAACGACGCGATCGCCGACGCCTGATCATCGCGTCCAAAGGCCTGACCCATGAGCGCGCCGAATTCCGCCATGGTGCGCGCGCGATGTGGTGCGTCCTGGTTCATCCGGTTCTCCCTCAACAGATGGAGTTCGACTTCGGAACCAAATCGAACGCCTATGGTGATGCTGATATGCCCCATGCGGCGGCGGGATGCACGCCAGGAATCGTGTGCAGACCTATACGGCTTCCCGCATGCGCTGGCGAGCACGGGTTGCGGGGAGGATGACGGTGATGCGCGTTCCTTGATTGGGGACGCTGTTCAGAATTACTTGACCGCCATGCGCTTCGGCAAGGCCGCGCACGATGGGAAGTCCAAGCCCGGTACCCTGGTCGGTAATGACCGCATCGTGTCGGCCTTGACCAAAACTCTCGAAGACCTTGTCATGATCTTCGGGAGCGATGCCGACGCCGGTATCGTCGACGCCAAACGCGAGCGAGCCGTCCTGGAGGACGTTCGCGAACGCGGTGATGCGGCCGGCAGGCGGCGTGAACTTGATCGCGTTCGACATGAGATTGACAAGTATCTGGCGCAGCGCGCGCTCGTCGCCGAAGACGTCCGGAAAGTCCCGGTCGGTGTTGACGCTCAGAATGATGCCGCCGGCCTTAGCCTTGGCGCTGAACATCAGGTTCAGGTCGTTCATCATATTCGAGACGTCGACGTTGGTTTCGCGCAGATCGAAGCGGCCCGCTTCGATCTTGGCCAGATCGAGAATGTCGTTGATGAGCGAGAGAAGGTGCTGACCCGAGCCATGAATATGCCCGGCATATTCCGCATATTGGTCCGACACCGTCGGTCCCATCGCTCTGGTGTTGATGATCTCCGAGAAGCCGAGAATGGCGTTCAGGGGCGTCCGCAGCTCATGACTCATATTGGCGAGAAACGCGGACTTGGCGCGGCTGGCGATTTCGGCGCGTTCGCGGGCTGCGTCGGACTCGTCCTTTGCCGATTTGAGGTTGTCGATCAGGCCGCCACGTTCCTGTTCCAGCCGGATCATGCGTTCGCGCGTGCGGTAGTTGCTCATCAGGAGCGTGCGCATGAGGAACCAGAACGATATGCAGAGACCTGCCAATGTCCATTCGTTTGTCGACTCCTGCATGAGGGACATCGCTGCGAGCGAGACGAAATAGACCGGCATCGGCGCGACCCCTGTGCCGAGGTGGAAGGCACCCATCGAACTCCAGCCCGACACGGTACAGGCGATAATCAAGATGAGGAGGGCGTGGTTCTCCGCGTTGCCCGGGGCCCACAAGACGAACCCTGCGGAGCACCAGACGATAGCTTGCAGCAAGGTCAACCTGGCATACGCCCGGGCACGCACTCCGATGTCGCGGGCGGAATGGTCGGATTGCCGCAAGAGATTTCGGTAGTAGAGATCGCAAGCAACGGCCACGACCGTCATGACAAGCGGCCAGGCGATAAGTCGCGACGTCGCAACCCATTGTGCGTTCGCCAGCGCGACGAACACGGCCGAAAACGGCAAAACAAAAATGTTTGTCCAGGTCGCGTTTCGCGCCAGCGTGAGTTGCTCGTCGACAAGGCGCAGCTCGGCGGCCGTTCGCGGCCGCAGCGACGCCAGGATGTCGCGGATGAAGTTCCGCACCGGGTCCGACGCCCGGTCGAGTGAAGCGGCTATGGACACGGAATGGAGCTCCGGCGCGCGAATGATCTCGCGGGCAGTGTGGCAGGGCACGTGTTAATGGAGGTTTTCGCTTTACAATGGCTTGCGTGGTAAACGGTGATTTAAGCAATTTGAGAGGAAGTCCATGTCCGCCCTTCTTGTCGAAAAAAACGGCCCGATAGTCACTCTCACGATCAACAGGCCCGAGAGCCGCAATCCGCTTGGCGAAGAAGGCGATGGAGAGCTGTTTGCGCAGGCTTGCCAGCAGATCAATGCCGACCGCGATGTTCGGTGCGCCATCCTGACCGGCGCCGGGCCGGCATTTTCCGCCGGCGGCAATGTCAAGGCGATGCGCGAACGCAGTGGCGCATTCGCCGGCGCCGGCGTCCATATACGCGAGCGTTACCGCAACGGCATCCACCGGATCGTGAAAAGCGTCTGGGGTTTGGAAGTGCCATTGATCGCTGCTGTGAACGGACCGGCAATCGGGCTTGGCAACGACGTCGCCTGCCTTGCCGACATGCGAATCGCTGCGGACAACGCAATCTTCGGAGCCACGTTCCTCAAGATCGGGCTGGTGCCGGGTGATGGCGGTTCCTGGATTCTGCCGCGCACTATCGGCCACGCGCGTGCAGCGGAGCTTTTTTTCACCGGCGACACGATCGACGCGCAGACGGCGCTGTCATGGGGCCTCGTCAGCCGCGTCGTTCCCGCGGCAACATTGATGGACGAAGCACGGACGCTTGCCGCCAGGATCGTGCGCCAGCCGCCCGATGTGCTGCGCATGACCAAGCGAATGATGCGGGAGGGCCAGAACGTCAGCTTCGACATCATCATGGAGATGTCGGCGGCCTATCAGGCGATCGCCCATCTGACGGAAGACCATCAGGAAGCCGTCAACGCGTTTTTCGAAAAGCGGCCTGGAAACTACAACGGTCGGTAGCCCGAAACGAAGATTATGACGCCGCCTGCATCGGACGTCCGCCGCACACCCTCACCGGCGGCAGGTGGACCGATACGGTCGTGCCTTCGCCGACCTGGCTTTGCAGAATGATGCGTCCGCCATGGGCTTCGACCAGCCCCTTGACGATCGGCAGGCCGAGGCCGGTTCCCTTGTCCTGTGTCACCACGTCGTGGCGGCCCTGGCCGAAGTTCTGAAACACGCGCTGCTGATCGTCCGGCGAGATTCCAACGCCCGTGTCGGAAATTCCGAAGCAGAGGCCGCCGTCATCGGTGTTGTGCGCGAAGACCGTCACCGTGCCGCCTCGCGGCGTGAACTTGACCGCGTTGGATAGCAGGTTGAGCAGAATCTGCTTCATGGCGCGTTCGTCGCACAGAACGAACGGCAAGTTGGCTTCAATATCATAGCCCAGATCGCAGCCAACCATCTCGGCGCGTGGCTTCACCAGGGCGCAGGCGCTGGCTATAGCCGCACCGAGATCGAGTTCGATCTCTTGCAGTGTCCAGCCGCCGGCCTCGATCTTGGCGAGGTCGAGAATGTCGTTGATCAGCGTTAGAAGATGAAAGCCTGAGCCGTGGATCAGCTCCGCATATTCGTAGTGCTTCTCCGGCTTGTGCGAGAAGACGCGCGAGGTAATCATTTCGGAAAAGCCAAGTATCGCATTCAGCGGAGTGCGTAGTTCGTGACTCATATTGGCCAGGAATTGCGACTTGGCGCGGCTCGCGGCCTCAGCCTCTTCCCGCGCGATATCGGAGTCCAGTTTCGACTTGGCAAGTTTTTCGATCAGTTCGTTCTTGTCGCTGCGCAGCAACAGCATCTTTCGCGCGGTCAAATGGATCTGCCGGGACATGAATGCCATGTAGCCGACATAGAGTAAGGCCAACAGCGACAGGCCGTGATAGAGCGGTCCGCCAGCCTGGAATGGGCACAGGATCAGCGCTACGCCGACGCTTGCGTAGGAAGCGATGAGCAAAGGTGGGCTTGCGGCGACGAGCGCGCCGTTTCCGGCCACCGTGCAGGCCAACAGAAGAATTACGATCATGTGATTGAGATCGTCGTGCGGCGTCCAGAGAAACAGCGCCATCGACGCCCAGGTCGCCGTGAAAAACAAATAGGCCGCCGTCGAAAGCCAGATCCGATGACGCACGCGGTCGGCTGTGCTGGAACTGATGCCGCTCCAGCGATAGCTCAGGACCCCCAGCGGCACGCCTGCGATCGCCACCATCGTGAACCATCCGGCGAGACGGGGCGTGTCGATCCACTGGCGGAACATCAGACAGATTACGCCGGCGAGGATCGGCATCATCCAGGCGTTGGGCTTGAGGCTTCGAAAGGCGAGTTCCATCTGCTCGAGTGCCAGCTTGCGGTCGCGCGATGACGCGTCCACACGATCCGCCGTCACGGATTCAACTGCGAGCATTTCCATCCCCCGGCTGCTCTAAGGCAGCCGGGCGCCATCCTGCGCGTTGCTGGGTTAAATCGGGATAAAGAAGCTTTGCGGTCTGTTTACGGACAGTTTACTTTTGGCGACGGCTAACAATCGGAGGAAAACATGGCCATTGGCGTTGTGGCGACGATCAAGATCAAACCGGACACGAACGCGGCTTTTGAAGCTGTCGCGACGGAACTTATGGCTGCGGTGCGTGCCAACGAGCCGGGCAACAAGGTTTATCAGTTCTGCAAGTCGAAGACCGATCCCTCGACCTATGTCGTGCTCGAGATCTATGCCGACCAGGCGGCAGTTGAAGCGCACGGCAAGTCTGAACACTTTCGTACAATCGGCGCCAAGATGGGACCGTGCATGGCCGGACGCCCGGACGTGCAATATCTCGACACCGTTTAAAGCTTCACGAACGGAATGAGCATCGCGGTCTTGAGCGCATAGGCGTCATACGCCTCTGCGCCCAATTCCGCGCGCAGAAATCGTTCCTCAAGACGCGCTTTCATCCAGTACCCGGCGACGATCATCGCGAACCCGATGATCGCAAAGCCGGAGCCTTTTTCAGCCGCGGTCGCAGCCGCAGCGAGGATGATTCCCGTATAGATGGGGTGTCGAACAAATGCGTAGGGCCCGGTATCGACGATGTGGTGATCCTCCTTGCGCGTGATCCGGGCGGACCAGAGCCGGCCCAGGTATATCCGCGCCCACCAGCAGAATATGAACCCGGCGACGGCGAGGCCGACCATGACCCAGCCGATGGTCGTCGGCAGCGCCCAATAGCGCTGGGCGAGCGGGTTGGCGTCGATGACACCGCGTCGGAAGTCGCCCGAATCCTCGCTCTGCGCTACGAGCAGCAACGCGATGCCGCCCCATTCAACCAGGCGATAGGGCCACTCGCTTCCGAATGCTGGTCGCTTGAGCGTTCGATTTGCCCAGAGCGCGGCTACGAGCCAAGTGACGATCCAAACGTCCCAGGGATAATAGATTACGTCCTCAGGCCACATGCCCGCTCCCGTGCTTGCCCCTCTAAAAAGGTGGGCGGGCACGGCCTCGATTGCAAGCCCTCAGAACGCGAGGGCCTTGGCCTGTTTCACCAGCGGCAGCTTGCGAATCTGGTTCAGAACGTCCTCGCTGATCGCGCCGTCGATCTCGACGAGGGCGATCGAGTCCTGTCCCGGACCGCTGCGGCCGAGATTGAAGTTCGCGATGTTGACCTTGGCCTCGCCCAGAAGCGTGCCGAGTCTGCCGATGAAGCCTGGCTTGTCCTCGTTGGTGACGTAGAGCATGTGCGGCGCGAACTCCGCATCCAGATTGATGTTCTTGATCTGAATGAGGCGCGGCCTGCCGTTCGAGAAAACCGTACCGGCGACACTGCGAGTCAAGTTGTCCGCCGTCACCGTGATCTTGATGTAACCTTCATACACGCCTTGCTGGTCGCGCCGTGTCTCGCTGACCTTGATACCGCGTTCTTTGGCGACGATGGGCGCGTTGACCATATTCACATCCGCGAGCGCCGGCTTGAGCAGGCCCGCCAGCGCTGCCTGAGTAAGGGCACGGGTATTCAACGTTCCGGCAGTGCCTTCGTAGAGAATCTCGACCGCCGTCAGGCTGGTGTCGGTGAGTTGCCCGGCAAAGGCTCCGAGCTTCTGGGCCAGATCGATCCAGGGACGCACCTTCTGCGCTTCAGCCGCGCTGATCGATGGCATGTTGAGCGCGTTTGTGATGGCGCCGGTGAGCAGGTAGTCGGAAATCTGTTCCGCGACCTGGAGGGCTACGTTTTCCTGCGCCTCGCTTGTCGACGCGCCCAGGTGCGGTGTTGCGACGACTTTCTCGTTGCCGAAGAGAACGTTGGTCTTGGCCGGTTCCTCTTCAAACACATCGAGGGCGGCGCCTGCGACGTGACCGGAATCAAGCGCGGCCTTCAGCGCGGCTTCGTCAATCAGTCCGCCACGCGCGCAATTGATGATGCGGACGCCCTTCTTCATCTTGTTGATGGCGTCGGCGGAGAGAATGTTTTTGGTCTCGGGTGTCATGGGAACATGCAACGTTATGAAATCGGCCCGAGTCAGCAACTCGCTGAGCTCGACCTTTTCGACTCCAAGGTCCTGGGCGCGCTCGCCCGAGAGGTAAGGGTCGTAGGCGACGACGCGCATCTTGAGGCCGCGCGCGCGGTCGGCGACAATCGAGCCGATATTGCCCGCGCCGATCAGGCCGAGAACTTTCCCCGTGATCTCGACTCCCATGAAGCGGTTCTTCTCCCATTTGCCGGCGTGGGTCGAAGCATTAGCGGCGGGAAGCTCGCGCGCGAGCGCAAGCATGAGTGAGATTGCGTGCTCTGCCGTCGTGATGGAGTTGCCGAACGGCGTGTTCATGACGATCACGCCGGCCGCAGTCGCAGCCGGAATGTCGACATTGTCGACGCCGATACCGGCGCGGCCGACAACCTTCAGATTTTTCGCGGCCTTGATGACATCGGCCGTGACCTTGGTCGCCGATCGGATGGCGATGCCGTCATACTGGTCGACGATCTTGAGCAGCTCTTCCTTTGTAAGGCCGGTCTTAACATCAGCTTCGACGCCGCGCTCCTTGAAGATGGCGACTGCGGCCGGCGAGAGCTTGTCGGCAATAAGAACCTTGGGCATGACGAATGCTCCAGATTGGATGTTGGATTATTTCGGTTTCACCTGCGCGAAGGCCCAATCGAGCCAGGGCGTCAGTGCTTCAAGATCGGACTTGTCGATGGTCGCGCCGCACCAGATGCGAAGGCCCGGCGGCGCGGAGCGATAGCCGGCGACGTCGTAGGCGACGCCTTCCTTCTCTAGCAGCGAGGCGATCTTCTTGGCGGCATCGGCCTGCGCCTCGTCGCCGAGGCCTTTGAACCAGGGATCGACAATTTTGAGGCAGACGGAGGTGTTAGAACGCGAACCTTGCTCGCTTGCCAGAAACGCAGCCCAGTCGGACTTGCGGACCCAGCGGTCCAGAACTCCGAGATTGTCCTGCGAACGGGCGATCAGCGCCTTCAGGCCTCCAAGGCCTTCGGCCCATGTCAGCGCGTCGAGATAGTCCTCAAGCGCCAGCATGGACGGCGTGTTGATCGTCTCGCCTTCGAATATTCCATCGACGATCTTGCCGCCCTTTGTCATGCGGAAGATTTTCGGTAGCGGCCAGGGCGGCGTGTAGCTTTCCAGCCGTGCCACTGCACGTGGCGACAGAACGAGCATGCCGTGCGCCGCCTCGCCGCCGAGCACCTTTTGCCAGGAGAAGGTGACGACATCGAGTTTCTGCCATGGCAGATCCATCGCGAATGCCGCCGATGTGGCGTCGCAGATCGTCAGACCCTCGCGGTTGTCGGAGATCCAGTCGGCATCGGGAACGCGCACGCCGCTAGTGGTGCCGTTCCACAGGAAGACGACGTCGTGTTTCGGATCGGCCTGCGTGAGATCCGGCAGGGCGCCATAGTCGGCCTTGATGACGCGGCTGTCCTTGATTTTGAGCTGCTTGATCGTGTCCGTGACCCAGTCTTCGCCGAAGCTTTCCCAGGCAAAGCAGTCGACCGGACGAGGGCCCAGCATCGACCACAGCGCCATTTCGACGGCGCCTGTGTCCGACGCGGGCACGATGCCGACTCGATAATCGGCAGGAATGCCGAGCAACGCTTTGGTGCGATCGATTGCGTCTTTGAGCTTGGCTTTGCCGGGCTTGGAGCGATGCGAGCGTCCCAGCAATGCGCCGTTCAGCGCTTCAGGAGTCCAACCCGGCCGTTTGGCGCAAGGTCCGGACGAAAAAAAAGGCCGTGCGGGTCGCACGGCCGGCATATTTCCGGTCATGTTCATTCCTTTCAGAATGATTGCACCTCGTTGGGGAGGCGTGGCCCGCGCTCTATGTAGAGATTCGCGTGCTGAACGTCAATTGCGTAGCATCCCGGTGCGACACAATGGGGAAATCGTGATGAAGTTTCGCTTACTTATGGGTTCCGCGCTCGCCGCAGCGATTCTGGTTCCTGCGGCATGCGTCGCGGGTACGACGATCGACGATCCGCTCAAATTCGTGAAGGCGGAATATGCGACGGTTGTCGGCACGAAGCCGGAACCCGAAGACATTTATACGCCCCGCCTGAGTGCGTTGTTCGACCTCGACACCAAGGAGGCCGGCGGCGAAGTTGGCCGAATGGATTTCGACTTCTGGATGAACGGACAGGACGGCACGATCACCGGCGTGAAGGTTTCCAAGCTCGACGTCGAAAACAGCAAGAGCCGCGAGATCATCGTTGCCAAGTTCAGGAACGAAAAGACGCCTAACGAAATCCATTTCTACTTTGAAAAAACACCCAAGGGCTGGAAACTTGACGATGTCCGCTCGCTCGACGGCGATCCCTGGGTTTTGTCCCTGATGCTCAAATATGGCGGCGACGGCAAGCAATAAGGCAAGTTGATCCGTATCAAGCACACTGGCCGTGCCACCCTGCATGATGCGGCGGTCGGATTTGAACTGGCAGGAGGCGACCATGACGCGCACGATCCAGACACCGGATGCAAGCGACACGCCCGCTCTGAACATTTCCATCGACAAGATCGCCTTCATAATTCTGAAAGCGCGCGAGTACGACGCCAAAGAGGCTGACAGCGATCCCGATTCCGGCTCGAATCCGACGGATGACGACGACCGCGATGTTCTCGAGGACAAAGAGGGCGATCAAACGCGGCGCGAGTTGGTCACTGCGATCAACGATCTGAACGAAGACGAGCAGAATGAGTTGGTGGCTCTCGCCTGGCTTGGCCGCGGAACCTACGACATCAGCGAGTGGGTGGATGCCGTCGATACGGCGCGTGACGCTCACAACAAGCGAACGGCTCAGTATTTGCTCTCCCTGCCACTTCTCGGCGACTATCTCGAAGAGGGCCTTGAGGCTTTCGGCGCCTCCATCGTCGACATGGACGACACGCGCGATCCGCCCGACTCGATTGCGAATTAGAGCGCTTGGAAGAGAATAAGCGCGTCGACAAAGCCGCGCGTCGGATGTTCGAATGCGCCAGGCAGGCGGCCGACGATCTCGAATCCGCAGGACTGCCAAAGGTGAAGGGCGCGTGCGTTCGTCGAGATGACGAGATTGAATTGCATCGCGCGGAAACCGCGCCGGCGCGCTTCGTCAAGCGAATGCATGCAAAGCGCGCGCCCGACCCCGTGTCCCCACGCTTCTGGCAGCGTCATGTAACCGCAATTTGCGACATGTGCACCCGGACCACCGGTGTTGGCCTTGAGATAGTATGTACCGACGATCCGTCCGTCCGCGTCCTCAGCCACGAATATCGCGTGCGCCGGTTGCCACCAATAGGCCAGCGCCGCCTCGCGCGTGATATCGCGCGGTTGCGGATAGCTCTCACCGGCGCGCAGCGTCGGCTCCAGAATCGCCCAGATGGCATTGTCGTCGTGATGTGTCGCAGAGCGAATTCGTATCAAACGAAGATTTCTCCGGTCATGTAGAGCGAGCAAGGTCCGGAGAGGATAGTCCGTTCGCCCGCGTCTGTGCAGATCAGATCGCCGCCGCGTGGACTCACCTGGCGCGCTTTCAATGTTTTCTTGCCCAGGCGCTTTGACCAATAGGGTGTGAGCGCGCAGTGGGCCGAGCCGGTGACAGGGTCTTCTGGCACCCCCTTGTCGGGTGCAAAAAAACGGGAGACGAAATCGTATCCTTCGTCGCCGGGCGCGGTCGCGATCAATCCCCACACGTCGTGGGAGCGCAGCACGCGCGAAATCTCGCCGGGGCCTTTCAGTGCACGCACGTCGCTGGCGTTGTCCCAAACGGCGAAGATGTAGCGGCCTTTCAGAATGTGTGAGGGGGCGGGTGCATCCAGGGCTTCGGCGAGTTGACGGGCCAAGCCATCGGGCTTGAATTCCGAAACGATGTCGGAAGGGAGCGACATGACATGAAAACCGCCGGCGCCGCGTTCCACCGTCAGCGTGCCCGAACGAGTCTCGAAATCGGCTTGTTTCAGGCCGGGGTCAAGAAACTCGAAGATTGTCCACGCACTCGCCAGCGTCGCGTGACCGCACAGGTCGACCTCCGACTCCGGCGTGAACCAGCGCAGGGCGTAATGACCTTTGGCGCTTCGGACGAAGAATGCGGTCTCGGCCAGATTGTTCTCGTTGGCGATCTTCTGCATCAGGCTCGTGTCGATCCAAGCATCGAGCGGCACGACGGCAGCCGGATTTCCTTCGAGCGCTTTGGATGCGAACGCGTCAACCTGCCAGAGCTTGAGTCGCATGGCATCGAACTCCCTTGAGCGGAGCGAACGCTAGAGACGTTCAACGAACTGCGAAATGCACAGCGGTGCATGGCGGACACACGATCCGCTCATGGCGGCTAAATCGATGCGTCGATTGGCACCGGGCGGCGGTCGTGCAGGGCATTCTTCATCTGTTCCTGCAGCTTCTCGAACGCGCGCACTTCGATCTGGCGAACGCGTTCACGGCTGATGCCGTATTTTTGCGACAGTTCTTCGAGGGTCGCTGGCTCGTCCTGCAGCCGGCGGGCCTTGATGATGTCGCGTTCGCGCTCCGTCAGTTCGCCGAGCGCCGACTCAAGGAGCGTATGGCGCTCGCCGAGTTCTTCCCGATCGGCCATGCGGGTTTCCTGGTCGAGCGTGTCGTCGGCCAGCCAATCCTGCCATTCGCTCTCGGAATCCGAGCGCAGCGGAGCATTCAGCGATGAATCCGGCCCCGACAGGCGCCGGTTCATATCGGTCACTTCCTGCGGGCTGACGCCAAGCTTGTCGGACAACTCCGCAACGTGTTCCGGCGTCAGATCGCCTTCTTCGATCGCGTTGATCTTGTTCTTCGCCTTGCGCAGGTTGAAGAAGAGCTTTTTCTGGTTTGCCGTGGTGCCAAGTTTCACCAAGCTCCAGGACCGCAGGATGTATTCCTGAATCGCGGCGCGGATCCACCACATGGCGTACGTGGCCAAGCGGAAGCCCTTATCGGGTTCAAATCGTTTGACCGCCTGCATGAGCCCGACATTGCCTTCAGCCACGATTTCGGAAACGGGCAGGCCATAGCCGCGATAGCCCATCGCGATCTTGGCTACGAGACGAAGATGGCTGGTAATGAGCTTTCTGGCCGCACCGGGGTCTTCATGCTCTTTCCAGCGCTTGGCGAGCATGTACTCTTCCTGCGGCTCCAGAAGCGGAAACTTCCGGATTTCGGAAAGATAGCGCGACAGTCCGCCTTCGCCCTGCAAGGTCGGCAACCCGCGACTGCTCATTTTATTCGCCCCATTCGGTCAGCCTTCGGGTGCCCAAGCGCACTCTTCGACTGTCGTTCGTTCACACAGTCTACAACGCCCCAACAGGCCATTGGATAACTTGGCCGTGACAAATCCGACCGCAGACCAGTTGAGACTTAGTAACAACTAGCCATTTTTCAAGGAACGCAAGGCGGAAATCAGCTCGGCCAAATCTGCGGGCCAGGGCGACTCAAAGCGCATGGTCTTGTGCAACGTCGGATGTTGAAAACCGAGAATAAAGGCATGCAGTGCCTGACGCGGAAAATTCGTTGCCGCGGCAAAAGCCACTTCTTGCGCTGTGGTTTTTGGCCTTGGCGCTTGCCGCGATTTTCCGTAGGACGGGTCACCGATCAGCGGGTGGCCAAGATGGGTCAGATGCACGCGAATTTGGTGTGTCCGCCCCGTTTCCAGGCGGCATTCGATCAAACTGGCGAAAGGCTTGTCCGGGTCTCCGAACTTCTCGATCAGTCGATAGCGTGTTCGCGCCTCCTTGCCGCCGCCGCGCAGAACCGCCATGCGCTTGCGGTCGAACGGATTGCGGCCGATCTGCCCCTCGACAACGCCTTCGCCGGCACGCGGCGCGCCCCACACAACGGCGTGGTAGGCCCGCTCGATCGTGTGGTTGGCGAATTGCTTGGCGAGGCTGCCCATCGCCCGTTGGGTTTTTGCCGCCACCAGAAGTCCGCTCGTGTCCTTGTCGAGTCGATGAACGATGCCCGGGCGCGCCACCCCGCCAACGCCAGACAGCGAGGCACCACAATGTGCGATTAGGGCGTTAACCAGCGTGCCGTCAGGATTGCCGGCAGCGGGATGGACGACCAGCCCTGCCGGTTTCTCGATGACGATGAGGTCCTTGTCCTCATAGACGACGTGGAGGGGAATATCTTGGCCCTGCGGCACTGCGGGCGCTGGCGGCGGGACATCGACCGTATAGGCCTCACCGGGTTTGACCCTGAAATTGCCGTCTCGTATCGTTTTGCGCGAATGGCTGACGGCGCCGCTTTCGATCAGTTGCTGAAGGCGCGAGCGGCTGATATCGCCCAATGCGGTCGTGAGAAAACGGTCGAGGCGCCAGCCGGCCTGCTCTGCACCTACCACAGCGCGGCGCGGCCTTTCATCGGAGGTTTTGGTGTCTGACATAGAAGCGCCGGCCGGTCCTCAGAGCACGCTCGCCCTTCGCAGCGCGAAGATTGCCGTGATCGTTCTCTCGGCGCTTATCATTCTGGCGCTCATCGGGCTAGTCGTCGGGGCGATTCTCAAGCTTTCCGGTCGATCGACGCATGTGATCGGCGGCTCGAACACGGCGTTCGTGCTGCCCCCCGGTGCGAGGATTTTGACGAGCGAAACGCAGCCGGGCCGGCTGATACTTCACGTGCGTTCGCCGGAAGGCGAGGAGGTCGACATCATCAACACCGATGACGGCAGGCTTGTGGCTCAGGTGAAGACGGCACCACCTTCGCCGCCCGTCCGACAATGAAAGAGCTCGTTCTTGGCGAAACGCTGACTGAGCAACTCCGGCGCGAAGCATGGGCTGCGCTTCCGCGTGAGTGTTGTGGTCTCATCGAAGGCGTGCTTGAAGGCAGTCGCGTCCACGCAACGAAGCTTCACCCTACGCGAAACATCGCGACTCAGGCTGAGCGCTTCGAGATCGACCCGAGCGAACATTTTCGCCTGCTGCGCGCCGCGCGCGTGGAAGGCCGGCTGGTCGTCGGATGCTACCACTCGCACCCAAACGGCAGAGCCGAACTGTCAGAGCGCGATCGCGCGGGCGCGACGACCGATGAATTCTTTTGGCTCATCGCCGCAGTCCGGCCGGGCGAGCCTTTGGAGCTCGCGGCGTATGTGAATTCGCGCGGCACGTGGGAAAGCTGTGCCCTGGTACACATTCCGGAACCGACAAGCGCAAAAGCGTGATCGCGCCCAGAAATCGGTCGAAATCTACGTGGCTTGATCGGTTGCGCCTTCGAACGGTATAAGCCCCACCGCCGCTGGCCCCCATCGTCTAGCGGTCAGGACGCGGCCCTCTCAAGGCTGAAACAGGGGTTCGATTCCCCTTGGGGGCGCCAGAATATTCAAATAAATCATTGTATTTATTGAATATTACTTTGGGCTCGGCTCTTCACTACCACATTCTATACCACACTGTGTCCAGAGGGTGCTTGTTGAACGACGCTCGGGTGCGCGGTGATTGCGCGAGGCGTGAGCAAGACAGTCAACTGCACGCTTGATGCATTTTTCCAAAACCCTCGAGCAAACCGTGGCGATGTTTCCGGACTAGTCGCTTGAAATTATGCGCAAAAAATTTGGAGCCGCGGAGGTATATCGGCGCGAAATTTTCGACCATATTCGCGGTCGAGTCACTAGTCCAAATGTCCGACCGAACGTTGTCACATCGACAGGCGCAAGCCCATGATGACACGATTCAATTTTCCTCCTTCGTCAGTGCGTGCTTTCGCAGTCTGCAGGTTGCTGGTGTCAACTCGGCCTTCAATGACGTGGGCTCCTTCTCGTTTCATCGAAGGCACGATATATCGAAGATAGTTGGGATGTTTCCCTGCTTTTTCCTTCGCGCAAGCGTGCACGACCGCGCGCAAACGAAAACGGCGGCACGATGGCCGCCGTCCGCACTTTCTCCATTGGAACAAATTTCGTCAGGCAGACTTCTTTTTGCGACGACGCAACGCGGCTGCTCCGGTCAGGCCCGCGCTAAATACTGCGAGCGTCAGCGGTTCTGGAACATTGTTGGTGGCGATGAACCCGTGCGTACCTCCGCCACATGTCTCGGTGCCGACAACGACATCTGACGAATTGATGCCGTGCGGGCTCGTGCAGCCGCCATTGGTGACGTAGTCGAGGGCTGCAGTCGAGCCGCCGACGTCTACGAACCCATGGAACAGCCCATCGAAATAGGTACCTGCTAGGTCTCCTGAGTTGGAAATGTCCCAAGGCTGCGTAAATCCACTAGCGATATTGAAGGTGGAGAAAACGCCTGCAGTGTCCAAGAAGCCGGACCCTCCACAATAGTTTCCGGCAATCGTTCCCGAGTCGTTGATGCCGGTTGGCATAGTGCAAGAACTCGACGGCCCGAGCAGGGTAAAGGCCGCCCTCGGGGTCGTAAAAGACGTTGAACTCGAAAGCCCGAGCGCCATCGTCCAGCTTTTCGGCCAATGGTGGATGCAGATAGTCGAGGCTCTTGGCAGCTTTTCGACCTCCCATTCGTATGAGAGTGATGATCTTTTCGGGGATTGCTTCTTTGTAGCTGTTCTGCGTGCCAACGGTGACAATGTCATTCGCGTGAAGATTTTTGTCGATCCAGGCGCGAGCGCAGCCTGTGCCGGCTTGAGCAGCATGGGCGGCCGCCAAATCGCACTCGGCGGCTGAGGCTATCGGCGGCCAAAAAAAGTCACGGCGGCAAAAACAAACAAAGCACGCAAATCAGGCGACAGCGCAATGCCGAAACTGGCACAGTAGTCGGCGGCGCGGATTAGCGGAGACATCGTCAGAACTCAAGAAAGCTTTGCACGTCCAGCCGAGCCTTACGAATCTTGTTTCTGCGTATCCGTCTGTACATGTCTCGCGTGGACAAATAGTTGTAGAGGAAACTGCGCTGCGTCCCCTGCATGGCTGAGTATGTCGATCCGCGTAAGTCCCAAGCGAGCCTAATCGTTTTGAAACAGGCGAACCAATTCTCTATTCCTTAAATTGACGCGGAACAAAGCCTGAGCGATTTTCGCCGTCATTTTTCAGCCTGAGCTCAACACCGATCAGCTCCGGCATGTCGGCAATTGTCCAAAAATGCTCACTTTAAGCGGAATAAATACCAAACGCGGAGGCACTACCTAGAACTAACTAATATTTTGGCGCACTATGGCGTGATTTGGTTTTGACTCGCGCGAGCGTTGGATTTCAGCGTCTTGCGAAGCACGTTGTATACAGCGCGGGTCATTCTGAGTTGTGTGCCCGCCAGCTCGATTTGAATTTCATAAAACTATGGGCGCGGGCGGGTTCGTCAAATGAGCGGGGGAAATATCCTTGAACGAATCCGCTTCGAGCAGCGTTCGCGTTTGGCTTTATCTTCTCAATTTTGGCGCCCAGGCGCCCCGAAAAAAGCCCGCTGCAAATGCTTTTTAACTCGCACCCCTATCTCGCTTTTTTGGTCGTTGTGGCCATCGGTTACAGTCTAATCGAAAAGTCCATTCCATCCGCAAAGCGTCCGTTTCTCGTGGTGGTGTCTTACGCCTTTTACGCTTGGTGGCGGCTTGACTTTCTGGTTCTTCTTTTAGGCTCGACAATCGTCAATTATTGCCTCGGAGATTGGATCACGAAACGCGTCGCAAGCCGACGGAAGTTGCACGGGCTCTTGCAAGTTGGACTTGTATTCAATCTAGGCCTGATCGCGATTTTCAAGTATCAAGACCTCTTCGTAGGCACTGCAGACGATCTATTCGGACTGAATTACCCTATTCCGCACCTCTTTCTGCCGCTGGCGATCTCATTCTTCACGTTCGAACAGATCAGCTATCTGATTGATGCCAGCCGCGGCCATGCACCACGTTATTCGGTCGTCGACTACGCACTCTTCGTGAGCTACTTTCCCCACCTCATCGCGGGTCCCATTGTTCGGCACAACGACCTCATTCCTCAATTTCGGGAAACCCGCACTCCCAATCAGCGAAGTGACGACATTTCGGTCGGAACCACTCTCTTCACGATTGGCCTAGCCAAGAAGACTCTGATAGCCGACAACCTTGCGCCCTATACCGACACGATTTTCAGCGCAGCCCAACAAGGCTCGCATCTGGGTATCTCAGACGCTTGGCTCGGAACTTTGTTTTTTGGTTTTCAGATTTACTTTGACTTTTCGGGCTACACCGACATGGCCCTTGGCTCTTCCTGTCTTTTCGGCATCCGTCTACCGTTCAATTTCAACTCGCCTTACAAAGCTTCCAGCGCGATAGAATTTTGGCGCCGCTGGCACATGTCCTTGTCACTGTTCCTGAAAGATTATCTCTACATTCCACTTGGCGGAAATCGCCGCGGTCATCTGCGCCGTTACTTAAATCTTTTGCTAACCATGCTCCTTGGAGGGCTTTGGCACGGAGCCAATTGGACGTTCGTGCTTTGGGGCGGTCTGCATGGTGTCTATCTGACTGTTAATCATTTGTTCCGCGAGGCCATAGGGAAAGGATCACTTACACCCCGTCCGGTGTTTCAGTCGATTTTGCACCCATTCTCAGTTTTATTGACGTTTCTTGCCGTGAGTGTGGCCTGGGTTGTATTCCGCGCTCAGACCGTGGGAGGTGCGATCCGAGTTTTGCAAGGACTTGTTGGCTTCGGACATTCGCACTTAGTGACGTTCTCGCCGCTTGCAGTGGTGGCGCTGGCCGCAATGTTCGGGATTGTCTGGTTGGCCCCCAATAGTATGGAAATTACATGGGCCTTTCGACCTGCACTGTCGCCCGAGAGAAATTATATGCCGAAGTCAGCGGGTTGGCTTGCTTGGCAGCCAAACATTCGCAATGCCCTGCTATACGCGGTACTCTGCATCGTCGGGGTGCTGGCACTCTCAAATCTCAGTCCTTTTATCTACTTCCAGTTCTAGTCCGTGACACGATCAACTTATCACCTTTGGTTTCTCGCGACTGTAGCATTCGCGCTTTTTGGCATTGTCACATTCAATGCTCTCGCCGATCGATTCATACTTCGCCACCCCGAAGGTCACAGCCTTCAGACGATTTCAGGATTTGAACGCGTCATAAAGCCTGCTTGGCTCAATTCAATTGCTCCAAATGTTGTCTTTGTAGGTTCGAGCCGCGTTCGCGACGGATTTGATCCATCTTTGATCGACCGCTCCTTTGCCGTGCACAGCTTCAATTACGGCTTCTCGAGCGTTAGCGCGTATGAAACGCGTCGCTTCGTCCAAGACGCCGCGGCACAGCCCTCAGTCAAGCTCATAGTGCTCGCGCTTGATCCATTTTCAGATGAAAACCCCGCACGCAGGCCTGGACCCGGCTTTGATGAATTGCGCCTCGCAGTATCGGCAGACGGCGCGCCAACACTTCACCGCTCAATCTGGCTAAACGCAACACGGTATTTGAGCGGTGGGGCGACCGGCATGCACATACTGGGCTTGGCAGTGCTGGCTCAGATGAGACAAGGCGAAGCGGCCTCGGATCGACCAGACCTATTTGGCGCATATAGCGTGATGACGCTGGATGATTTTCAGAAGGATTTGAAATATCGCAATACACGGTTTATGCGTTTGTCTCCGCTCGGCCATCAAGAGCTGCTCACCACCTTGAGAAGCGTATGCAACAAACCAGTTCGGCTGATTGCGTTCTTTCCTCCTGATAACGCAGCCGCCATCGCCCGCTACGAGGCAAACGACAGCGCTGGTTTTTTTGCGTTTAAAGCAACCGCGTTGAACGAAGTGCGCAGGCACAACTCCGTCTGCAAGAGAAATGTCTCGCTGTTCGACTTCATGCAGCGCAATGTCATTACGACGTCACCGTTCATTGGGGGGCAAAACGCAAACTATGTCGATTTGGTACATTTCAGTCCGTATGTCGGTGTGCGGCTATTCCGGGCTATGACTGCTCCAACAAGAGACGGTCCCGACGCCGTACTTGGTCGCGATCTCGCGACCGTCGACACTGGAGAGTCCCTAGCACTCGGTCTTCGAGGTTCGTCACACATGGTTGGTGCACTCGGCAATACTCGGTGATGACAATGGTGACACCGCGCGGTGAGCTTTCTCGAGCGCTGACGTTCCTTCGCTTTGTTGCCCAACAGGTGAAGTCACGAGAACGGATCGCACTTGAAATCGAAGAAGTTGAGTCATCGCCATTCACGGTAGACGCTCCAACAATCGGTTTGAATGCGGGGGAGAGCGATTGGAAACCAACGGGCGTATTCGTCACCGCGGGAGCTAACTTTGCCGTTTCGGCACGCGGTGCGATTTGGCTCTCGCGACCACTCAGCATTGTTCTGGAACCTCGCGCCTCGCTTTGGGTACGGATTTCAGGTACGCAGCGCATTGCCAAGCTGGTTGACAACGATCAGATATTTTCGGCTTGGGCCAGTGGTGAAGTCGAAGTCTTCCTAAAGGGCGGGACTGAGTGGTCCTCTCGCTCCGGCGAAATCCCTTCGCAGCATCGAGCCTCGGCGTCGGGCCAAATTCGTGTGCGCGTCGAGTCAACGGAAAGGCCAGCTACCAATATTAGTAACCCTCCAAATTGGAGCTACCTTTGGCGTCTTGGTGACGGAACAATCTACTCGCGTGGCGCTGGGGGCCGTATAAATATTCAAACTCATGGCGATGTTGGGATATTGCAAACTGAGGTCGATCATCCCATTTCGCCTGGCACCCAAGTGGAATGGAGTTGGCTCGTCAATCGTTTGCCTTCGCAACTAGCTGAAGACCTCTCCTTGACCCATGACTATCTGGCCGTCGCAGTTGAATTCGACGATGGAAGGGATCTGACGTATATGTGGTCGGCAGGTCTACCTAATAACTACGTATTTTCCTGCCCTTTGAGCTTTTGGTGTGATCGCGAGACGCACTGGGTCATTCGCACCCGCGGCGACAAACTGGGTGTCTGGTACGACGAACGCCGAAACCTTTGGGATGACACGCTAGAGCTGTACGGTTCGCCACCCGTAAAGGTCGTGCGTCTTTGGCTGATCGCCAATTCCGTTTTTCAAAGGAGCGTCGGTTCGGCGAGCGTGCAGGATTTGAGAATAACCGATCGCTAATTAATGGTACTCCGCCTCCATCGAATTTCGTTCGGAAGTTGAACTGAGGTCGTTCGATTTCGCGAACCAATCGTCCACTCTGCGCCTAAGGTCGAGACATGTGGGCCGCTCAGATGCATTTAAAATTCAGGCTCGTGCTCCCGGCTGCAAACATGCCGGTACCTCCGCTACTGCCCGAGTAACCAGATACTGCTTCGCTACGACTGTCCCGACTGTTGATGTCCACAGTGCGTAAGCCTTTACTAGCGCAAAAGGTTTGTGCTTTGCGATGGACCGCGTCGATTGCGTCCGAGGGCTCTTCCCAAAGAGGAGTGCTGCTCGCGGCGACCAAGTAGCTCCCGTCTTCCATCGCTAGAACGTCACTCGTCCTTCCGCAACCGACAAGCATGGGGCAAAGGAGTGCTGCAAAAAGCAATCGCTTTGGCATATTCGTATCTCCCAAGTGCCTGTCTTCGCACGAATGACCTTTTGTGCCTCGGCGGTGCGACAAAAGCGCATACAGGTGGCCGCCCCGAATTGGGGCCGCCACTCTCACCTCGGATAGAGACCCAGTCAACGAGTCCATGACCGGGTTGTAACAGCTTGTCCGGCCATGTCCGCTTCCGGTCGAAATCAGACGCTCGAAGTGAACGACCGAACGCCCGGGACGAACGTCTGCTTTCGACCAATGGCGGGCATTCAGCCTGCACTGCTCAACGTCTCAAACCAGTCGGGTTTTCTCGAGAGGTCGACGTAGACACGCTCGAACGGAACGCTTTTTTCGGTGAGGTCGATTATCGCACGTTGCACGTACGGGCAGAGCTTATGACTGACGAGCGTGAGTTGTGTGGACGACATATTCTGCGAACCAATTTTTTTGTTGCTTTGTGATACATGCAATTGCATGTATACGACAATCAGGTCGCGAAATTGTGATGAGCTAAGGCAGGGATGAGAGCCAGGCCGAGCGAAGGTACCGTCCGTGCATGGGCCCGCCTCTTGCGTACCCAGCGCACTCTGCTGGATCGAGCCGAGGATGGCCTGAAGGTGGCCAATCTACCGCCGCTCGCCTGGTACGATGTGCTGTTCGAACTTGAACGTTGCGGCGGCGAAGGCCTTCGGCCAGCCCAGTTGCAGAAGCAGCTGATGCTCGCCCAGTACAACCTATCTCGGTTGCTCGACCGCATAGAAGCTGGCGGATATGTCGTTCGGCGACTGTGCCATGAGGACGGCAGGGGTCAGGTTGTAACCATCACAACGGACGGGAGGCGCATGCTGCGGCGGATGTGGGTCGTCTATTCCTCTGTGATTCAAGGTTCGATCGGCGAGAGGTTGGAGCCGGCCGAGACGGCGTCGCTGATTGCTTTGCTTGGAAAAATCGCTTGAGAGGCTGACCAAGCCCGATGACGGTACAGCGCGCTCAAACTGAGTTCGCATTCGACCCTGTCGCACAAGCCAGCGCTTGTTCTATGCTGAAATTCTCTGCAATTCGGCCGACCGGGCCATGAGGAGTGCACCGCGATGGACATCGATCTGACAGCAGTCTCTGTCGAGCTTGAGCGGCTCTTGCGTCTACGCAGCATCGTTTTTGCGATGCAGATGTTCGAGCGCCGTGAAGACATGGAAGCGATTCCCCGAATTCGGCGGCCGTCCGCCGTTCACACGCTCGACCAGATCGTCGGGCAAGCCTCGCGGTTGGGGTGGACAGTCGGCGTCACCAGCGACGATCTCGTCGGTGCGCAATGCCGGGCCGTCGTCGGACTGGGCGGAGCCAAGACAGATGAGTGGAAGTCGGGCGCCCACATGAAGGGCGTCTGGTACAGCACCCTCGAAGACGCAAGTGCTCACCAGAGCGCGATGCACTGTGTACCCGACGGGCGGTATCAGGCGTTGGCGGTCGGTCCGCTTGGCGCGGGAAAGTTGACTGAACCGGATATCGCTCTCTTCTACGCCACGCCCGGCGCGATGATCTATTTCGTCAACGGCCTGCAATGGTCCGGTTACAAGCGCTTCGACTGGAGTGTCGTTGGTGAATCGGCCTGCGCGGATTCCTGGGGACGCGCACTGACAACGAAATTGCCAAGTCTTTCGATTCCGTGCTTCGCGGAGCGCCGGTACGGCGGCGTGCTTGACGATGAGATGCTCATGGCTTGTCCGCCCGAGTTTCTGGTGAAGGCGATAGATGGAATGAAAGCTTTGGCGAAAAACGGGTTTCGCTATCCATTCCCGCAATATGGCGTGCAGCAAGACGTGCGCGCCGGCATGGCGGTGAGTTATTCGGACAAGAAGTGATCGATCATGCGGCAATCCGCGGTGAACGATGACTTCGCTCCATCTTCGCCAACGTCATCCGTAGTTATACGGATGCGATAATCAACATCTCATTCATGTTCGCAGACCAGCATCGTCCTGGAAGCTGAAACCCGCGATGAACATGACGATGTATCAATCCCACGCTGCCGTTGTGAGCAGACCCGATGCAGCGTTTTCGCGCTCGACCATGAGCTTCGAATTCGAAGCGCTTTGGCGCAGCCTTCCGAAAGAAGGAATTGTCCCGCACCGCGCAGCGTTCAGGCCGGAGCGTGCGGCAAGATTCCTGCGCCACCTGATTCTATGCGACGTCACGATGGAAGGGGCTCCGTCCATTTCGATGCGTCTCGTCGGCAGCGAATTCGAACAGCAAATCCAGCGAAGCGTCACGGGTCAAGACTACCTCCAGTTTCTACCCAGGGCCTATCATGCAAGTGCGATGGAGTCCCTCAGGGAAATTGTCGAGAGGCCTTGCGGATTGTGGCAGATCACGCCGCTTCGCTATGACGGCGATTTCGCGCGCAGTGTCGAAATCACAGCATTTCCGCTTCTCACCGGGCAGGCCGACAAGTACACACTGCTCGTACTGACACAGTTCATCGGTGGCGTGATGCTCTTGCGGCCCTCATCTTCCAAGTTCACCACCACCGATACGGCAATCGCCTATCGGTACATCGACCTCGGCGCCGGCGTTCCGCTCTAAGCGATGAGAGGAGAAGGCTTGAGACCCAGTTCCTTCAGCAGAGGTTCGGCATAGTCGATGCGGCCGGTCATGGTCTTCGGGTCGCCCGAAGCGAGACGATAAACTGCCTCAGCGATATATTCGATCGGCTGCACGCGGTCCTTCGTGCGTTCGTTTATGAGGCCATGCGCGGCGACGCCCGGCGTATCGACTAATCCTGGTGACACGACATTCACAGCGATCCCGTCGTCGTACACTTCCGACGCCAACCCAGTCGTGAACCGCTCCAGCGCTGCCTTGCACATGCCGTACACCGTGCCGCCACGCACGCCCGCCATGTAGGGTTGCTTTGGGTGCAGTCCGGCCGGCGACGATATGTTCACGA
>Ga0265325_10000413_pt1 | contig 30484 bp, 30 predicted proteins | sample 41420metaG_FD_202090 | JGI IMG/M metagenome (GOLD analysis project Ga0265325, IMG submission 202090) | Rhizosphere microbial communities from Carex aquatilis grown in University of Washington, Seatle, WA, United States - 4-14-20 metaG | ecosystem: Host-associated > Plants > Roots > Rhizosphere... | reverse complement strand
GTGCTCGAGATGTAGGATGAATTCGGCCGCGGTGTTGAGCAGGTCGCGGTCATGACTGACGATGAGCACGGTGCCGCGATAGCGCTGCAGGAAATTCTCCAGCCACATCACGCCTTCGAGATCGAGATAGTTGGTCGGCTCGTCGAGCAGCAGAAGGTCCGGCGCCGAGAACAGGATCGCGGCAAGCGCGACGCGCATGCGCCAGCCTCCGGAAAACTCCGCACACGGACGAAGCTGGTCTTCCGCGGAGAAGCCGAGGCCGGCGAGAATCTCCGCCGCCCGCGCCGGCGCGGTGTAGGCGTCGATCGCGTCCAGCCGGTGATAGATGTCGCCGAGCTTGTGGCCGTCGCTTTCATGCTCGGCATCGGCCAGCAGCCTGGTGCGCTCGACATCGGCTTCGAGGACGGTGTCGATCAGGCTCGTCTGCGTGCCCGGCGCTTCCTGCGCCACGGCGCCCAGCCGCCAGGCGCTCGGCCAGGCCACATCGCCGTCATCCGGATGAAGCTGTCCGAGGATCACCTTCAAAAGCGTCGATTTGCCCGCGCCGTTGCGTCCGACCAGGCCAATGCGTCGCCCCGCGGGCAAGCTTGCGCTGGCGCCCTTCAGGATCTCGCGTCCGGCAATGCGGACTATGACGTTGTCTATAACGAGCATGGCGGCGGGGCTTGTATCACGGTAATTCCCGCGGCATAAGGCGCGCGCTTTCGCACACTGGAGTGAATTATGGCCGTTGAGCGCACCCTTTCGATCATCAAGCCGGACGCGACGCGCCGGAATCTCACGGGCGCCGTCGTCGACCGATTCGAAAAGGCGGGCCTTCGGGTCGTCGCCTCGCGCCGTATCAAGCTCTCCAGGGAGCAGGCAGAGGCGTTTTATGGCGTTCACAGGGAACGGCCGTTCTTCGGGAGTCTTGTCGCTTTCATGACATCGGGACCGGTCGTCGTCCAGGTTCTCGAGGGCGAGAACGCAATCGCCAGAAACCGCGAAGTCATGGGTGCGACCAACCCTGCCAATGCGGCGCCCGGCACGATCCGCAAGGACTTCGCCGAATCGATCGAGGCGAACTCGGTCCACGGCTCTGACGCGCCGGAGACGGCCGCGCAGGAAATCGCATTCTTCTTCAGCGGTCTCGATATCGTTCCCTAGGCGCATTACGCTCCGCCGCAAATCAGCGGAGTGAGTCATGCAGGGCAAGACAGTCGTCGTCACGGGCGGAACCTCGGGCATTGGCGAGGTCGCGGCGGTGCGCCTGGCCGAGCAGGGCGCGCGCATCGTTCTGATCGCGCGCGATCCCAAACGCGCCGAAGTCACGATGGGCATGCTCAGGACGGCGAACGCGTCGTCCGTTCACAACGTTCACTATGGCGATCTGTCATCGATCGCGGATGCCAGGCGCGTCGCAGGCGAAGTCGCGGCGACAGAGGCGAAGATCGACGTGCTGGTGAACAATGCCGGCGCGGTGTTCCTCGCGCGCAAGACGAGCGCCGACGGTCTGGAGATGACTTTCGCGACGAACCACGTGAACTACTTCGTCGTGACCAATGTGCTGCTCGACCGGTTGAAGGCGACGCCAGGCGCGCGGATCGTCTGCACCGCGTCCGACGCGCACAAGTCCGGCCGGCTCGACTTCGATGACCTGCAGAGCGAGAAGAGCTACAGCTCGTTCCGCGCCTATGGGACGTCCAAGCTCTGCAACATCCTCTTCACGCGCGAGCTGGCGCGGCGGCTTGACGGCACCGGCGTGACGGCAAACTGCCTGCATCCGGGCTTCGTCGGCACGCGCTTCGGACAGAACAATGCGACGAACACATTCATGAAGCTGCTTGCGCGCACGATCATGACCTTCGGCATCTCGCCGGAGGAAGGCGCCAAGACGATCATCCATCTCGCGTCTTCGCCAGACGTGGCGACGATCAGCGGCGAGTATTTCTACAAGTGCAAGGTCGCGGAGCCGACGCTTGCCGCGCAGGATGACGATGCCGCGAAACGTTTGTGGGAAGTATCGGCGAAACTGGCCGGAGTTGGCTAAATGGCTGCCGTCGCGAGAAGATTTGGCTTCGCATTTGTTCTTGCGACGCTCGTTGCCGTCTGCAACGCTGAGGCGGACACCGTCAAGGGTGCAGACATGGGCGTGGGACATATCACCGGCTTCGGGGGCATCTTTTTCAAGAGCAAGGATCCCAAGGCGCTCGCGGCGTGGTATCGCGACGTGATGGGCATCAAGGTCGAGGACTGGGGCGGCGCGATGCTGCGCTACGATGCGCCGGGCCATCCGCCCACCGCTGTCTGGAGTCCGTTTCCGGCCGATACCGGCTACATGGCGCCGTCGACGCGCGAGTTCATGATCGATTTCGCGGTCGACGATCTGGACGCCTTCCTCGCGCGCCTGAAAGCCAAGGGCGTGACGATCCTCAAGAGCGACGACAGCGACCCGAGCGGCAAGTTCGCATGGATCCTCGATCCCGATGGCACCAAGATCGAGTTGTGGCAGCCGAAGAAGCCTTAGCGCTCGTTTCTTTTCCCCATTGTTACGGGGGAGGTCCGGCGCGCAGGGGTGGAAAGTCGCAGAGCAAGGTTCGATCGGAAACGACTGGAGACGTGCGCTACAGAAAGACGGCTTTCCCGTTCTTCAGCCTCACACTGCCCTCAGCGACAGCTTTCAGCGCTGCCGGGTAGAGCTTGTGCTCTTCGACGAGTATGCGCGCCTGAAGCGTTTCGGCGGTGTCGTCCGGATGTACCGGCACGGCCGTCTGCGCGATGATCGGCCCGCTGTCGAGTTCGGGGACGATGAAGTGAACCGTGCAACCCGAAATGCGCACGCCGGCCTCGATCGCCTGCTGGTGCACTCGGATGCCCTTGAACGCAGGAAGAAGCGAAGGATGAATGTTCAGCATCCGCCCTTCCCATTTGCGCACAAAGCCGTCGGAGTGGATGCGCATGAATCCGGCTTCGCAGATCAATTCGATATTTGCGTCCGCCAGCGCTTTGTCGATCGCCGCGTCGAACTCCTCGCGCGAGGCAAAGCTCCTGTGCGAGAGCGCCTTGGTGGGAATGCCGGCCGCCGCGGCGATCTTCAGTCCCTCGGCCGTCTCGACGTTCGAAAAAACCAGAGCTATCGTGGCCGGAAACTTCGGATCGCGGCATGCTTCGATCAGCGCGGCAAGATTGCTGCCGCGCCCGGAAATCAGAACGGCGGTGCGGACCTTCTTCGTCAAAGCTTCAGCACGCCGTTGTAGGTGACTTTCGCTTCGCCTTCGCCGCCGATCACATGGCCGACGCGCAGCGCTTTCTCGCCGTTCTCCTGGAACGCATCGATCACGTGGCCGGCGCTTTCTGGAGCGACGATCGCCATCAGGCCGAGACCGCAATTGAATGTGCGCAGCATCTCGCGTTCCGCGATGCCGGCCTGCCGCGCCAGCCAGCCGAATACGGGCGGCGGAGTCCAGCAGCTCAGGTCGATCTCGGCATCCAAGCCCTCGGGCAGGGCGCGCGGAAGATTCTCCGTGATGCCGCCGCCCGTGATGTGGGCGAGACCCTTCACGCCGCCGACGCGGATCGCCGCGAGGCCGCTCTTTATATAGAGACGCGTCGGCGCAAGAAGCGCCTCGCCCAGCTTTCGCGACTTGTCGAACGGCGCAGGCGCGTCATACGCCGCACCCGCATCTTCGACCACGCGGCGAACGAGCGAATAGCCGTTGGAGTGCACGCCGCTCGAAGCAACGCCGATGATCACGTCGCCCGGCTTCATGTCCCTGGTGCGCGGCAGGACGCTGTGGCGCTCGACGGCGCCGACCGTGAAACCTGCGAGGTCGAAATCGCCCTTGGCGTAGAGCCCCGGCATCTCCGCCGTCTCGCCGCCAATCAATGCGCAACCCGACTCGCGGCACGCATGCGCGATGCCCTCGATCACGGTCGCCGCATCGTCGACGTTCAATTTTCCGGTTGCGTAGTAGTCGAGAAAGAAGAGCGGCTCGGCGCCCTGCACGACAAGATCGTTAACGCACATTGCGACCAGGTCCTGGCCGATGCCGGTGAAGAGTCCGGTGTCGATCGCGATCTTCAGCTTAGTGCCGACGCCGTCGGTCGAGGCGACGAGAATCGGATCCTTGTAACCGGCGGCCTTTAAATCAAATAGACCACCAAAGCCGCCAAGATTGGCGTCGGCGCCGGAACGGCGCGTCGACCTGGCGGCTGGCGCGATGCGCGCAACGAGTGCTTCGCCGGCATCGATGTCAACGCCGGCATCTTTGTAGGTGAGGCTGTTGCGGCCGGTCTTGTCGGTCATCTTTTGGTCCGGCGCGACGGAGGTTGGTTCATCCCCCGTTTATGATGGTGAGAGTAAACCTGCAAGCGCCCCGAATGAGGTAGCCCACATATCGCTGGAAGGTGCCATAGCCGCGCACAGGTTCGGTCTCGGCGCGCGGCCCGGAGAAATCGACCGCGCCAGCCGAAATCCCAAGGCGTGGCTGTTGTCCCAGATCAATACGGCCGCCGATCAACCGGTGCCGCTGGACGGCAGCAGCTTCAAGAACAGCGGCGATCTGGTCGTGGAAATGTTCCAGTACCAGCGCGACCGAGCGATGGAGAAGCGCAACGGGACCGGCACCGATCCGGTCAAGATGTTCTTCAAGGTCAAGGCGCAGGAATTCCTCGACGAGCTCGCCGCGCGCTACGCGCTCGGCTTCACGACCGACAGGCCGTTCGCCGAACGGCTCGTGTGGTTCTGGAGCAATCACTTCGTGGTTTCGGCGCAAAATCCGCGCGCCATCACTTTCGTCGGCGCGTTCGAGCGTGAGGCGATCCGACCGCACATCACCGGAAAGTTCGAGGACATGGTGCTGGCCGCCGCGAGCCATCCCGCGATGCTTCTGTATCTCGACAATGCGCAGTCGATCGGCCCGCATTCGCGCGCCGGAGAATTTGCCGGCAAGGGACTCAACGAAAATCTCGGCCGCGAATTGATGGAGCTCTACACGCTCGGCGTGGACGGCGGCTACACGCAGGACGACGTCATCGCGATGGCGAAGATCCTGACCGGCTGGTCTCTCAGCCGCAACGGCGAGAACAACGGCTTTGCCTATTACGACAATCGCCATGAGCCGGGTGACGTGACGTTGCGCGGCCGCACCTATCCGCCCACTCTCGACGGCGGCATCGCCGCGATCAAGGATGTGGCGCACGATCCGGCGACCGCACGGCATATCGCGCACAAGATGGCGATTCATTTCATCGCAGATGAACCGCCTGCCGAGTCTGTGGCGCGCCTCGAAAAAGTTTTCAAGGAAACGGGCGGCGATCTTCACGCGCTCGCTCATGCGATTGTGGAGGATCCCAATGCGTGGAAGCCGGGGCCGGGAAAAATGCGCACGCCGGTGGAATATGTGACGGCGGGTTACCGTCTTCTCGATCTGCCCAAGGGCGACAACACCGACAAGCAGGTTCGCGGCGCGCTTGCCGCCACGCGGCTGATGGGCCAGACGCCGCTTGCTCCGCCCGCGCCGAAGGGCTGGCCCGATACGTCCGACGCGTGGTCCGGACCCGACGCCGTTCTCACGCGCATCGAATGGGCGCAGCAGGTCGGTCAGAGAATGCCGGCGACACTCGATTCGGCGGCCGTCGCAGAAATGGGCGTGGGACCGCTTCTCCGGCCTTCGACGAAAACCGCGATGGCGCAGGCCGAAAGCCAGCCAGACGCGCTCGCGCTTCTGCTTTCCAGTCCCGAATTCCAGCGCAGGTGAGTGCCATGACCACACGCCGCTCGATATTGCAGACCATGGCCGCAGCCGGTGCGCTGTCGCTGTGGGACACGCCGATCCGCTACGCCTTTGCGAATGTTCCGACCGACAGGCGCTTTGTCGTCGTGATCCTGCGCGGCGCGCTCGACGGTCTCGCCATCGTTCCGCCGCATGGCGACAAGGACTATGCATCGACTCGCGGCGTGCTGGCTCTGAGCACCAGCGGCACCAATCCGCTGCACGATCTGGACGGGTTCTTCGGTCTGCATCCCTCGCTCACCAATGTGAAGGCGATGTACGATGCGAAGGAAGCGGCGATCTTCCACAATATCTGCTCGCCATATCGCGACCGTTCGCACTTCGACGGGCAGAATGTGCTGGAGACCGGCGGCACCGGTCCGCATGTGTTGCAGGACGGCTGGCTCAATCGCGCGTTGACTCCGATGGGACTTGCCGACGGCCAGCATGCGCTTGCGGTCGCGCAGACGCCGCCGCTCCTGCTTTCGGGACCGGCGCGCGCGACAAGCTGGATGCCGGAGACCTTGCCGGCTCCGACCGAGGCGTTCCTCGCCCGCGTGCGCCGCATGTATGCGAGCGATCCGGTGCTTGCCGCTTCGCTGTCGAGCGCGATGGAGTTGCAGACCCAGGCGCATGCCGCGATGGATGATCCGGCGATGAAGAAGCCGGGAGCCGGCGCGGGCTATGCCGATCTGACGCCGCTGTTCTCGGGTGGCGGCAAGCTGCTCGCCGCTGCAGATGGTCCGCGCGTGGCTGTGTTCGATGCCGGCGGCTGGGACACCCATTTCAATCAGGGAGCGGGCGACGGCCAGCTCGCGCGGCGCTTGCAGGCGCTCGACCAGGGCCTCGATACGCTGAAGACCTCTCTCGGTCCGGCCTGGTCCAAGACCACCGTTGTGCTGGCGACCGAGTTCGGACGCACCGTTCACCCGAACGGCAGCAACGGCACCGATCACGGCACGGGCGGCGCAGCGCTGCTTCTGGGCGGCGCGGTGAAGGGCGGTGCGGTGCACGCCGAATGGACCGGTCTATCCGCGTCCGCCTTGCAGGACGGACGCGACCAGCCGCCGCGCACCGACTTGCGCGCCCTGTTCAAGGGACTGTTGGCCGAGCAGATGGGTGTGCCGGTCTCGGCACTCAACGCGGCCGTGTTTCCGGACAGCGGTGCGGTCAAACCGCTCTCGGGCCTAATTCGGGCGTGATTCCAGACACTTTCTTAGCCAGCGCGCGCCCCTTATACTCGCCGGGTTCGAACAAGGTTCCCGATGCGACAGTTTTTCTCCCGGCTTGCTCCCGTCTTGGCGCTCGCCTTCGCGGCGCTATTGCCGATTGGCGCGCAGGCGGCTGACCCGACCTATACGGTCAGCGGGATTCACGTCGATTCGACGGCGGCGTCCGCTTCCGCCGCCCAGGCCATCGCCATCGATCAGGGCCGCCCGCGCGCATGGGACATTCTCTACAAGCGCATCGCCAAGCAGGCCGACTGGCCGAAGGAGCCGAAGCTCGACGCCGTCGCGCTGCGCGGTCTGGCGCGCGGCTACACGGTGAGCAACGAGAAGCGTTCGACGACGCGCTTTGTCGCCGACATTACCTACATCTTCAGTCCGGAAGCCGTCTCCCGCGTCCTGCGCGGCGTGTCGCCCGGCTATGTCTTCACGCAGGCCAAGCGGATTCTCGTCATTCCGATGTCGCCGACGTTCAGCGTCGCATCCGGCTGGACGAGCGCGTTCTCGAGTCCGCGCTTCGCGGGGAGCCTTGTTCCGTTCCTCGTGCCCTCGGGCAGCGCACCGGACGTCGTCGCGCTCAGCCGCCTGCAGTTCGACGCGACGAACTGGGCGGATGTCGAACTCGTCGCCGGACGGATACACGCCACCGAGGCGGTGCTTGCGCTCGCGGTACCTATTCCCGGCAAAGTGCAGGTATGGCTGAAGCGCATCGGCGTGGCCGAAACACCCACCAAGGCGTCCTATGACGTGCCGCTTGTGCAGAACAATGTGACGCAGACCTATCCGTCGGCCGCCGACACCGCCGTGCACGGCATCGAAGACATGTGGCGGCAAAAGAGCCCGGTCGACTTCTCCACCAGGAACAGTCTCGTCGCCGACATCCGGCTGAGTTCGCCGACGCAATGGAGCACGATCCAGACGGCCATGGGCATGATCGCCAATGTCCGCGACGTCAGCGTCGTGGCGATGGATATCGGCATGATGCGCGTTTCGGTTTCCTATCTCGGCACGCCGGATCAGCTTCACGACGCGCTCGTGCCGGTCGGCGTGGCCCTGACGAAAGACGAGGGCGGCTGGGAACTGGCCTATGCGCCGCCGCCGAAACCATCAGCCAGCGCGGCGACGCCGTGACCCCGCTGCTGCGCAACATACCGAACGTCCTGACGGCGGTGCGCGTCGTGCTTGCGCCGCTCACGGCCTATCTGATCGTCCGCGGCAGCGATCTCGAAGCGCTGGGCGTCTTCGCGCTCGCCGGCGCCAGCGATGCGGTCGACGGATTTCTCGCGCGCCGTTTCGGCCTTGTCTCGCGCTTTGGCGAATATCTCGATCCCGCCGCGGACAAGCTTTTGATGCTGATCTGCTTCGTGACGTTGACGCTCATGCACCAGGCGCCGCTGTGGCTGAGCGCGATTGTGATCGGGCGCGACGCCGCCATCGTTCTGGGCGTCCTCGTGGCGCGCGCATTGTCGCTGCCGGTGAAGATGGAGCCGCTCGCCATCGGCAAGGCGAGCACGGTGGTGCAGGTCGGCTATATCGGTCTGCTGCTGCTGTTGCTCACGTTCAATCTGGTCATGCCGCAGCTCACGATGGTTGCGGCGGCGATCGCGGGCGTCTTTACGGTTCTGTCCTGGCTTGCCTATGGCCAATTGCTTCTGAAGGCCTTTGCTCTTGGCCGGCGTCCGGCCTGATACGCTTGCCGTCGCAACTCATCCTTCCATTGCAGACTGCGCCGGCCCTGGGCCGCACAGACTTTCTGATCGCGCCCGGCAACGCCGAAGCCGTCGCCTTCATCGATTCCTTTCCGCACTGGGCCGCGCATGCGGCGGCGCTCTACGGACCCTCCGGCTCGGGCAAGTCGCACCTCATCGCGGCATGGGCGGAAAAGTCCGGCGCCGTCGTTATCGAAGCCACCGCGCTGGACGATCATTTCGTGCGGCAACTCCCAGCGGGCCGCGCGGTCGCCGTCGAGAATGTCGACGCCGTCGCCGGCGCTGCGCACGAGGCCGCGCTGTTCGCACTGTTCAGTCGGCCCGAACCGCTGCTGTTGACCGGCCGCGACCCGCCGGCGATATGGAAAGCAGAGCTTCCCGATCTTGTGTCCCGTTTTGGCGCACTTCTCGCGTTCTCGCTGTGGGAGCCCGATGACGCACTGTTGGCCGCACTAACTCGAAAATTGTTCACGGACCGGCAACTGGCTGTGCCTGATCCTGTGATCATGCGCATCCTACGCTCCGTCGAACGCTCTCCGGCCGCGATACGCGACTTCGTCGCCCGCGCGGACGCCCGCGCGTTGGCCGAAAAAAGGCCGATTACTGCCGCTTTGGTGACAGATCTGCTCGCCGCAGATGGGGAGACGCTGTCATGACAGAGTCGTGTAAACCGGGTACCCTTGGTGCCTCCCCAGCGGTGACTGCGTGATGTCGAATCCGATTGAATCGTCCGAGACTGCCGATCTGGCCGGCTATCCGGACTGCGCGATCGATCCCGCGTCGCCCGAGCGTTTCGTCAACCGCGAACTGTCCTGGCTGGCGTTCAATCGCCGCGTGCTGGAGGAGTCGCGCAACCTGCGGCATCCGCTGCTGGAGCGCATGCGGTTCCTGTCGATCTCGGCTTCGAACCTCGATGAGTTCTTTATGGTCCGCATCGCGGGCCTCAAAGGTATGGTCAATGCCGGCGTGAACACGCAGAGCGATGACGGCCTGACGCCGGTGCAGCAGCTCGTCCAGGTTGACAGCATGGCTAAGGAGCTCATCGCCGATCAGCAGAGCGTCTGGACGACACTTTGCAAGGAGCTGCGTGACGCCGGCATTGCTGTGATCGAACCCGAAGAGGTGATGGAAAGCGACCGCGCCTGGCTCGACGCCCATTTCCGCGAACAGATATTTCCGGTCCTGACGCCGCTGGCGATCGATCCGGCGCATCCGTTCCCCTTCATTCCCAATCTCGGCTTCACGCTGGCGATCCGCCTTGCGCGCAGCAACGACGGCAAGATAGTCACGGCGCTGGTGCCGATCCCGCCGCAGCTTCAGCGGTTCATCCGCTTGCCCGACACGGGCAGGACAGTCCGCTTCCTGCCGCTCGAGAAGGTCGTGACGATCTACCTCGACAGACTCTTTCCGGGCCATGAAGTCACGGGCTCCGGCGTGTTCCGCATCCTTCGCGACAGCGACGTCGAAGTCGAAGAAGAAGCCGAAGACCTGATGCTGCTGTTCGAGTCGCTGCTGAAGCGCCGGCGCCGCGGTTCGGTCATCCACATGAAATGCTCGCGCTCCATGCCGGACGACCTGCGCGAATTCATCGCCGATCACCTCGACCTCGACGCGCAGGACCTTGTCATCATCGAGCACATGCTCGGCCTGTCGGACCTGCAGAAGCTCATCCTCGATGAGCGGCGCGACCTGCAATACAAGCCCTATGTCGCGCGGTTCCCCGAGCGCATCCGCGATCATGGCGGCGACTGCTTTGCCGCAATCCGCGAAAAGGACATCATCGTCCACCATCCGTTCGAGAGTTTCGACGCCGTCGTGCAGTTCGTGCGCCAGGCCGCCGCCGATCCCAATGTCGTGGCCATCAAGCAGACGCTCTACCGCACGAGCAGCGACAGCCCGATCGTCTCGGCGTTGATCGAGGCGGCGGAGTCGGGCAAGTCGGTCACCGCCCTGGTCGAGCTGAAAGCGCGCTTCGACGAGGCGGCGAACATCAAATGGGCGCGCGACCTGGAACGCGCCGGCGTGCAGGTCGTCTATGGCTTTATCGAGCTGAAGACCCACGCTAAGGTCAGCCTGGTCGTGCGGCGAGAAAGCGGTCAGCTTCACACCTACGTGCATTTCGGAACCGGCAACTACCATCCCAATACGGCGCGGATTTATACGGATCTTTCGCTGTTCAGCGCCGATCCCGCACTCGGCCGCGATGCGGCGCAGCTCTTCAACTACATCACCGGTTATGCCGAGCCGACGTCGCTGGAAAAGATCGCTGCTTCCCCGCTCACGATGCGCGGACACCTGATCGATGCGATCCAGCACGAGATGGTCCATGCCAAGGCGGGGCGTCCCGCCGCGATCTGGGTCAAGGTCAATTCGCTCGTCGATCCGCACATGATCGATGCGCTCTATCGCGCGAGCCAGGCGGGCGTGCGGATCGAGCTCGTCGTCCGCGGCATTTGCTGCCTGCGTCCGGGCGTGTCGGGCCTTTCCGACAACATCCGCGTGAAAAGCATTGTCGGCCGTTTCCTGGAGCACGGCCGCATCGTGTGCTTCGGAAACGGGCACGGCCTGCCGTCTGCCGAATCGAAGGTCTACATCTCGTCGGCGGACTGGATGCCCCGCAACCTGGATCGCCGTGTCGAGGCGCTGGTCCCGATCGAAAATCCCACGGTCCACCAGCAGGTGCAGGACCAGATCATGGTCGCGCTCCTCAAGGACCAGGCCCAGAGCTGGCATATGAGCGCCGACGGCACCTATGCCCGCGACCCTGAGGCCTCGTTGCCGGACGCATTTTCGGCGCATACTTACTTCATGACGAATCCCTCGTTATCCGGCCGCGGCCGTGCATTGAAGATGCAGCAACCGCGCCCGGTGGCTGTTGTCACCCGGCGGGACTGAATGAGCGGATCATCGACCACTTCGACGGAAATTCGTTCTCCGTCGGGGACGCGTCCGCGCTCAAAACCCCGCGGACCTATCGCGGTCGTCGACATCGGCTCCAACTCCGTCCGTCTCGTCATTTACGAATCCGAGACGCGCGCGGCCGCGACGCTGCACAACGAAAAATCGATCTGCGGCATCGGCCGCGACATGGTTTCGACCGGTCGCCTGCACAGCGAGGGCTGCGCAATGGCTCTCGAAGCGTTGGCCCGCTTCAAGATGCTCTCCGACGGTTTGAACGTCACCGTCCGCGAAGCGGTGGCGACGGCCGCGGCGCGCGATGCTTCGAACGGCGCCGAGTTCGTGCGCCGCGCGGAAGCCGCCTGGGGCGCACCGGTGCGCGTGCTGTCCGGAGAAGACGAAGCGCGGATCGCCGCCGAAGGCGTGATCGCGGGCATTCCCCAAGCAGACGGCCTCGTCGCCGATCTTGGCGGCGGCAGCCTCGACATGGTCAGCGTGCGCGGCGGCAAGACGGGCGACGCTTTCACGCTGCCATTCGGTCCGCTGCGCCTGATGGATGGCTCCAGGGGCGACGCTGACAAGGCGCGCAAGCTGGTGGACGAGGGGCTTTCCAAGCTCGACCTGCGGGGCATGAGGGACCGTTCGCTCTATGCCGTGGGCGGGATCTGGCGAAGCTTTGCCCGCGTCGACATGGAAGCGATCAACTATCCGCTTCACGTGCTGCAGGAATATGAGATTCCGCGCAATCGTGCGCTCCGGCTTTGCAAGGTCCTTTCGGGCCTGTCGCGCAAGTCGGTCGAAAAGATGAAGGTGGTGTCCAGGCGCCGCGCCGAGTCGCTGCCCTATGGCGCGATCGTGCTGGAGCGGTTGCTGTTCGCCTGCGATCTCAAATCCGTCGTCGTCTCAGCCTTCGGACTGCGCGAGGGCCTGCTCTTTGCGCGATTGTCCGCCGAAGAGCGCGCGCTCGATCCGCTGATCGATTTCGCCGACGGCATGAACACGCGCCAGGCGCGCTCGCCGGCGCATGCGATGGAGATGTTCGAGTGGATGACGCCGCTGTTCGGCGACGACACGGCTCAGATGCGCCGCATCCGCCGCGCGGTGTGCCTTTTTTCGGACATCGCGTGGCGCCGTCATCCGGACGACCGCGCGCTCGGCGCGTTCAGCCAGGTTCTCACCGCGCCGTTCTCAGGCGCCGATCACCGCGGCCGCGCGCTCATCGCGACGTCGGTGTTCCACCGCCACTCCGGCGACGAAGATTTCCCGCGCGACATCGCCAACGCCGAACTGCTCGACCTCGACGACCAGGCGCGCGCATTGCGCATGGGTCTGGCCTGCCGCCTCGCATTCTCGCTGTCCGGATCATCGGCCGGTGCGCTGCCGCTCTATTCTTTGCGCGTCACACCCGGCAAGGTCGTGCTGGACGTGCCGCGGCGGCACGAGGCGATTGCCGGCGAGCCCGTGCAGAAGCGGCTGGGTGCGCTCGCGGCGGCGTTCGGCCGCAAGGGCGAAATCCTGATCGGCTGATTTACCGCCGATATTGGGCGGTTTCGGACCACGATCTTGCGTTCGAGGCCCCGAAAGGTCTTTAAGAAGCACGGCTTTGCGCCGGACGAGCGCGTTCGCACCGTTCAACCGGGGGTAAAAGGAGAGTTTCATGGGTGCGTTGAGCATCTGGCACATTCTGATTCTGGCGGTTCTCGCGCTGCTTCTGTTTGGCGGCCGCGGCAAGATTTCCGACCTGATGGGCGACGTGGCCAAGGGTATCAAGGCGTTTCGCCAGGGCATGAATGAGCCGGACGATCCGAAGGTCATTCCCGGCTCGCCGAACAATCCCCCGCCGACACCCAACAAGGACCAGACCACCGTCGGGCGGTAGTTGATGCTCGACTTCAGCGGCGTCCACATCCTCATCCTTCTGATCGTGGCCCTTGTCGTGGTGGGGCCAAAGGATCTGCCGCGCCTCATGCGCATCGTCGGCCAATGGATGGGCAAGGCGCGTTCGATGGCCGACCAGTTCCGCAAGAGCTTCGACGAAATGGCCCGCCAGTCGGAACTGGATGAGCTGCGCAAGGAAATCGAGAATCTGCGAAATGAAAAGCCGCTCGCCGATCTGGAGCGCGACATGCATCAGTCGATCGTACCGGACGATATGAAGTCCGCGCCGCCGGTCGAGATCGAGACCGCACCGCAGGACGTGCACATCGATCCGCATGTGCCTGAGCCGGCGGACGAACCCATCGCCGCCGACGGCTACAAGCCGCCATCGCCATGAACAAGCCCAGCGAGGACGACGAAGCCGCCATCGACGCGACCAAGGCGCCGCTGATGGATCATCTGATCGAGCTGCGCCGCCGGCTCGTCTGGTCGATCATCGCATTCGTCCTGTGTTTTCTGGTGTGCTTCTACTTCGCCAAGCCGATCTACGGGTTCCTGACCGAACCGCTCGCCGCCGCGCTGAAGGGCGAGCCGGGCCAGCACATGATTGCGACCGGATTGACGGAAACCTTCTTCACCTATGTGAAGGTCGGCATGTTCGCCGGGCTCTGTGTCTCGTTCCCGTTCATGGCCGCGCAATTGTGGATGTTCGTCGCGCCCGGCCTCTACAGGCATGAGCGCAACGCGTTCCTCCCGTTCCTCGCCGCGACGCCGTTCCTGTTCACCCTGGGCGCGGCGTTCGTTTTCTACATCATGCTGCCGAACGCGATCCGTTTCTTCGTCAGCTTCGATACGCAGGGCGGCAACGGCGCACTCGGCATCCAGCTTCAGGCCAAGGTGAGCGAATATCTCGACTTCGTGATGACGCTGATCTTTGCGTTCGGCCTGTGCTTCCAGCTTCCGGTGCTCCTGTCGCTGCTGGGCCGCGTCGGGATCTTGTCGTCGGCGCAGCTTCGCTCGGTCCGGCGCTACGCGATTGTCGGCCTGTTCGCCGTCGCTGCGGTCCTGACGCCGCCCGACGCGTTTTCGATGATGAGTCTCGCGGTTCCGCTCGTTGCGCTCTACGAGATCTCGATCCTCTGCGTCTGGCTGATCGAACGCGACCGGACGAAGAAGGACGCGGCGAAGGCCGCGTCGTAGGCGTCATTCCCGGCGAGGACGGACGGCAACGCCGTTCGTTCGATGGCAGGGATCGAGCGGATCGATACCTGCTCCAGGCCTTTTCCAACTCGGTTCCCTTTCCCTCGCGTCGCCGACTTGACGCCCGTCCGGGAATGACAAGGGAGGTTTTGACGAGTTCCGTTCCCCATGCCATTACCCGCGGCTACGGAGACGCGGACATGCACGACATCAAGGCGATCAGGGACGACACCGACAGCTTCATCGCGGGGCTGAAGCGGCGCGGGATCGCGGATGCCTCGTCGGTCGCCTCCAGCCTGCTGGCGCGCGACAGGGAACTGCGCGATCTGCTGACGCGCCTGCAGCAGGCGCAGGCCCGCCGCAACGAAGCATCAAAGCTCATCGGTCAGGCGAAAGCCAAGAAGGACGACGCGCAGGCCGCGGCGCTGATGGCAGAAGTCGCGGGACTCAAGGACGAAATCCAGAGCGGCGAGCAGAAGGAGCGCGAGCTCAGCGAGGCGCTGAAGATCGAGCTCGCCGTGATTCCGAATCTTCCCGCCGCCGACGTTCCGGACGGCGCGAGCGAAGACGAGAACATCCCGGTCGCGGCCCGCGCCTTCGGTCGTGCGCCCGGCATGAACGCGCCCAAGGATCATGTCGCGCTCGGCGAAGCGCTCGGCATGATGGATTTCGAGCGCGCCGCGAAAGTCTCCGGCGCGCGCTTCGTCTATCTCAAGGGACATCTCGCGCGCCTCAATCGCGCGCTCGCCAGCTTCATGCTCGACAGTCACACGGCACATTTCGGGTATACCGAGGTCGTCCCGCCTTATCTGGTGCGCGACGATGCGATGTTCGGCACCGGTCAATTGCCGAAGTTCGAAGAGGACCTGTTCCAGACCTTCAAGGCCGAGGAAAAACAGAACCGCTTCTGGCTGGTTCCGACGGCGGAAGTGCCGCTGACGAACTATGTCAACGGTGAAATTTTGAACGAAGCCGAACTGCCGCTGCGCTTCACCGCCTACACGCCGTGCTTCCGCGCCGAAGCGGGCGCGGCCGGCAAGGACACGCGCGGCATGATCCGCATGCACCAGTTCGACAAGGTTGAGCTCGTCTCCATCACGACGCCGGAACAGTCGAATGCCGAGCATGAACGCATGACGGATGCCGCTCAGGAGATCCTCAAGAAGCTGGACCTCAACCATCGCGTCGTCACGCTGTGCACGGGCGACATGGGCTTTTCGGCGCGCAAGACCTACGACATCGAAGTCTGGCTGCCGGGACAAAATCGCTTCCGTGAGATCTCGTCCTGCTCCAATTGCGGCGACTTCCAGGCGCGACGCATGAACACGCGCGTGCGCGGCGCCGACGGCAAGGTGAAGGGCCCGGCGCACACGCTGAACGGCTCGGGCCTCGCCATTGGTCGCACGCTTGTCGCGATCATCGAGAACTATCAGCAGCCGGACGGCTCGATCGCGGTGCCCGATGCGCTTAAGCCGTACATGGGTGGGCTGGAGCGGATTACAAAATAAGTCGCCGACTCGCGCTTGAATGGCAGCGCTTAAGGACTACTTTCCTACGATGGATTGTGAAGATTGAGCCTTGTGCTTCATCCCTCGACAGGCTCGGGATGAGGCCATGGTGTCGTCCTCATCCCGAGCCCGACCAAGGATGACGGGGAGGGGCGGCTCAAGAGTCGAGAAAAACGACGAACAATTATGTTGCCGAAGAACGGAATGCTTCGGGTTTATTGTTTCGGAAAATGTACACGAGCCCAAATTGGGCGTTGAGGAACAAATCGAATGCGCATCCTGGTTACGAATGACGACGGCATCCACGCTCCGGGTTTGGTCGCGGCGGAAAAAATCGCGCGCGCCCTGACCGACGATGTGTGGATCGTCGCGCCGGAGACCGAGCAGTCGGGCGCCTCGCATTCCCTGACACTGACGATGCCGCTGCGACTGCGCGAGATTGGTCCGAAGCGTTTTGCAGTGGACGGCACACCGACCGACTGCGTCATGATGGCTTGCACCTACGTGATGAAGGACACGCCGCCGACTTTGGTTCTGTCCGGCGTCAATCGAGGTTCGAATATTGCCGACGACGTGACTTACTCGGGCACCATAGCTGGAGCCATGGAAGGTTGCGCCCTGGGCATACCGTCCATCGCGCTAAGTCTCTCCTACGGCTGGACTGAGGGCGCGGACGTCCAATGGGCGTGCGCCGAAGTGCAAGGCCCGCCATTGATCCGAAAGCTGGTAGAGATTGGCTGGCCCGAGGATGTGCTCATCAACATCAACTTCCCCGACGCGGCGCCCGACGAAGTGAAAGGCATAGACATCGCCGCGCAAGGCAAGCGCGACATGCAAAATTCCGTGATGGACAGGCGCATCGACGCGCGCGGCAATCCCTACTTCTGGATCGGCTTCAAATATGTCCGCTCCACTCCTCCAGAGGGCACCGACCTGCACGCAATCTATAACAAGCGCATGTCCGTGACGCCGCTGCATCTCAACCTCACCGAATTCGACGTGCTGGAAAAGATGAAGCGGAAGCTCGGCAAGCTGCCACTGGCCTAAATGACCAGCGATCCGCGCCAGATCCAACTCATCATGGAACTGCGCAAGCAGGGCATCACGGACAACCGCGTGCTCGGCGCGATGGAACGGACGCCGCGCGAGCTTTTTGTCGATGCGCCTTTCGTCGAAAACGCCTACCGCAACACAGCCCTGCCCATCGCCTGCGGCCAGACGATCAGCCAGCCCTACATCGTCGCCTACATCACCCAGCATCTCGAAGTGGACGAGACTATGCGCGTGCTCGAGATCGGCACCGGTTCGGGCTACCAGGCGGCGATCCTCAGTCCGCTCTGCCGGCGCATCTACACGATTGAGCGACATCGCCCGCTGCTCGACGAAGCCAAGCAGAGGTTCAAGAAGCTGAACCTGCACAATGTGGTGCCCAGGCATGGCGATGGTTTTGCCGGCTGGCCGGAACAGGCGCCGTTCGACCGGATTGTCCTGTCCTGTGCGGTTCCGGAAGTACCCAAAACCCTGATTGATCAGCTAAAGGTAGGCGGGATGCTCATCGCCCCCATAGGTAGTGTCCCGAATTTGGACACTTTGCGGGGCTTGGAAAGCATTTCTCAACAATTAACCAAGATGATCCGTACCCAGACGGGCGTGACGGAAGAAGTCCTGATCCCTGTCGTGTTTGTCCCGATGCTGTCGGGCCTACCGTGAGGTGCGAGAACGCACATGGGCTGGAACATTGAAATTCAGCGGGCCGCTACGCTGCTCGCCTCCGTCATCCTGGCGTCCGTCTTTCTGAGCGGATGCGTTGCCGAGACACCGCGGACGCATCTGTCCTGGAATGTTCGCGACACCGTCGCACCGACCCATCGCGACACGTCGCGTTACCCGGCCTACCATCGCACGCCGGTAGAGACTGCCGCGCTCGATTGCCCGACGCCGCGCGCCAAGCCGGCATGGTACACGGCGAACAATCTGCCGCCGCCGACCAATCCGTCGGCTGAGCCGGCCGTCAGCTATGGCGCGACGCCGAGTTTTGAGTGGCCGGTTTCCGGCCGCGTGATTTCCGACTTCGGCGTGAATGGGAACGGACAGCGCAACGACGGCATCAACATCGCAGCACCGCTCGGCACACCGATCCGCGCCGCGGCATCCGGAACGATCAGCTATGCCGGCAATGAGCTGAAGGGCTACGGCAATCTCATCCTCATCAAGCACGACGACGGCTATGTCACGGCCTATGCGCATGCCGAAAGCATCGTGGTCAATCGCGGCGATACGGTCACCAGGGGCCAGGTCATCGGCTATGCCGGGACGACCGGAGACGTGACGACGCCGCAGCTTCACTTCGAGATCCGCCACGGCGTGCAGCCGGTCAACCCGCGCACGATGCTGATGGCCTCGAACGCTAGCTGAGCGTCTTTCCGAGTTCGCCGCCAAGATCCTGGATGAACTGCCAGGCGACGCGGCCCGAGCGCGCGCCGCGGCCCGCCGCCCATGCCAGCGCGCGGCGATGCAGTTCGCTTTTTTCGACCTTCAATCCGAAATGCGCGGCGTAGGCTTCGATCATCGCGAGATACTCGTCCTGGCCGCAATTGTGAAAGCCGAGCCAAAGGCCGAAGCGATCCGACAGCGAGACCTTCTCCTCCACCGCTTCCGACGGATTGATCGCGGTCGAGCGTTCATTCTCCATCATGTCGCGCGGCATCAGATGACGCCGGTTCGACGTCGCGTAGAACAGGACGTTCTCCGGCCGTCCTTCGAGCCCGCCTTCCAGCGCGGCCTTCAGTGACTTGTAGCTGGTGTCGTCCTTGTCGAAGGAAAGGTCGTCGCAGTAGAGCAGATAGCGCCGCGCATCGCCGCGCAGTACGCGCAACAAGAGCGGAAGACTTGCAATCTCTTCGCGATGGATCTCGACCAGGACGAGTCGGCCTTTGCCCTTGCGGCTGCTGTTGACCGCGGCATGAACCGCCTTGACGAGCGAGCTCTTTCCCATGCCGCGAGCGCCCCAGAGCAGGGCGTTATTTGCCGGGAGTCCCTCGGCGAACCGGCGGGTGTTCTCGAACAGCGTGTCGCGCGCTGCATCGATTCCCTTCAGAAGCGACAAGGGTACGCTTGCGATCCGGGTCACCGCGAGCAGGCCGCCCTGGGCCGGCTCCCAGACGAACGCGTCGCCCATAGCAGGGGCGGAGTTCGCCATTGCGCCGGGCGCCAGACGGTCGAGAGCCGATGCGATGCGCTTCAGAACGGCGTCGTCAGGGGCGTCCGCTTTGCTTTTCTTGGCCTTCGCCATCACCTAAACCCTTGTTTTTCCATAGTTGCAAAGGAAGTCCGCACAGCTATATTCGCGCCCGAAATGCCGCGCCACTCGTCGCGGCCGCCAGCGCTCTTCCGGACCCAGTATGCAAGATATTCTGACAAACCCGTTGTTCATGTTCATCCCGATCGGGCTGATCTTCTATTTCCTGGTGATGCGTCCGCAACAGCAGCAGCAAAAGGAACATCGCACGGCCATCGACAATTTGCGCCGCGGCGATACCGTCGTGACGGCCGGCGGTCTGGTGGGCCGCATCGCGAAAGCGCCGACGAAGGATGATGCCGAAGTGACCGTCGAGATTGCCGACAATGTTCAGGTCAAGGTGGTCAAGACGACGCTCGCCCAGGTGCGGGCCAAGAGCCAGCCGGTCGACCCCAAAGCGGACAAGAGCTGAACCGCGATGCTGCAGGTTTCGACTTGGACCAGACTTGTTGTCGCGCTCATTCTGCTCACAGGATTGCTCGTCGCGGTTCCGAATGCGCTGCCCGACAATATCCGATCGCATATCCCAGGCTGGCTGCCCAGCCAGACCGTGACGCTCGGTCTCGACCTTCAGGGCGGCTCCTACCTTCTGCTCGAAGTCGAACTTGATGCCGTTCAGAAGGACAAGCTCGAATCGCTGATGGGCGACGTGCGCCGCGCGCTGCGCAAGGCGCATATCCAGTACGACAATATCGGCGTCACCGGCGACACGTTCTCGGTCGAGATCAAGAATCCCGCGCAACGCGATGATGCCAAGACGCTGATCGAAGGGCTCAATCCGAACCTGGGTTCCGGCGTGATCGGCGTCAGCGGCAAGGCATACGAGTTCTCCGACAATGGTCAGGGAACGTTCGCGATGAAAATCACGGATCAGTACAAGTCCCAGACGCAGGCGGAGATCGTCAATCAGTCGATTGAAGTCGTGCGCCGGCGCATCGACGCGCTCGGCACGCGCGAGCCGACCATCGAACGCCAGGGGGATGACCGTATCCTCGTTCAGGTTCCCGGCCTCAAGGACCCGCAGCATCTGAAAGACACGCTCGGCAAGACGGCCAAGATGACCTTCCAACTGGTCGATGAGGCTGCTGACCGTGGCGGCGCTGCCAGCCGCGGCGTGGCGCCGATCGGCGATGAAATCCTGCCCTTGCAGAGCAAGGATCCCAAGGCGATCCCGCAAATGATCGTCGTCGAGAAGCGCGTCATGGTGGCAGGCGACCGCCTCGTCGACGCCAGCGCCGGGTTTGACTCGCGCACGGGCGAGCCGACGGTGAACTTTCGCTTTGACAGTGTCGGCGCACGCGAGTTCGCGGACGTGACAAAGGCCTATCCGGCGCAAACGCAACGCTTTGCCATCGTGCTCGACAAGCAGATCATCTCGGCGCCCGTCATCAACGAGCCGATCCTTGGTGGCTCGGGACAGATTTCCGGATCCTTCACCTCCCAGTCGGCGTCCGATCTGGCCGCCCTTCTCAGAGCCGGCGCCTTGCCCGCGCCGCTGAAAGTCATCGAAGAACGAACGGTCGGCGCCGAACTTGGCGCTGACTCGGTGCGTGCCGGCCGCTACTCGGCTCTCGCGGGCCTCATCCTGGTCGCGCTGTTCATGATCGCGCGATATGGCTTGTTCGGTCTGTTCGCAGACGTCGCGCTCACCCTCAACATCATCTTGCTGTTGGCGGTGCTGACATTGTTCGGCGCAACGCTCACGCTTCCCGGCATCGCTGGCATTGTGCTCACCATGGGCATGGCCGTGGACGCGAATGTGCTTATTTACGAGCGCATACGCGAAGAGCAGCGCAACGGGCGCAGCATGCTGGCGTCTATCGACCAGGGCTTCCGTCGCGCCATGTCCACCATCATCGATGCCAATTCCACGCACGTCATCGCGGCCTTGATTCTGTTCCAGCTGGGTTCGGGACCGGTGCGCGGCTTCGCGGTTACGCTCGGTGTTGGCATCATCACCTCGTTCTTCACGGCCGTGATGGTGACACGCCTGATCGTGATCTTGTGGCTCAACATCCGGCGTCCCCGGACATTGGCCATATAGCAAAAAGGGCTGAAATGCCCGGCGAATGCGGTAGACTGAGCCCGGACTCATAAGGGGAGGATGGCCATGGCGGCCTTTTTGGGAAATCTTCGTAACGTCGTAATCGCGGGTTTCGTGCTCGCACTTCTCATTCTGGTGATGCACGGCCAGCGCAGCGGCTGGAACATCGATCCGGAGACCTTCGTCGCGTTTCTGATCCGCTGGGCGCACATCATTTGCGGCGTGATGTGGATCGGCCTGCTCTGGTACTTCAACTTCGTCGCGACGCCGACCATGCCGAAAATTCCCGATGAGCTGAAACCTGCGCTGGGCAGGTTCATCACGCCGGCCGCCCTGTTCTGGTTCCGCTGGGGCGCGATGGGAACGATCATCTTCGGCATCCTGCTCGCCGGCATTAACCGCTACATCGTCCAGGCCTACACGCTCGACATCATCGACGCGAACGGCGCGTTCTCGTCGACCACCTATCTGACGATCGGCATCGGCATGTGGCTGGGCACGATCATGTGGTTCAACGTCTGGTTCGTGATCTGGCCGAACCAGCAGAAGGCGCTGAACATCGACAATCGCTACCCGGACCTTGCTGCGCCGGCCAAGGCGGCCGCGGCGAAGACCGCGGGACAGTTCTCGCGCATCAACACGCTGCTCTCGATTCCGATGCTGTTCTGCATGGCAGCGGCGACGCACTGGCCCTAGGCAGTCTGGAGCGATGAAAGCCAGGAGCCGCCGGAGCGATCCGGCGGCTCTTTCATTGGACAATCGATGACCGAGGTTTTCGAAACCATTGCGCAGACGGTTCGGAGGGTCGATCCGGACAGGTATTTTAGCGCTCTGTTCGCCCCGGAACCGGCACGAGTGCACCTGATGACCCTCTACGCCTTCAACCATGAAGTGGCGCGGGTCGCGGAGACGGTGCGGCAACCGCTGATGGGCGAGATCAGGCTGGAATGGTGGCGTGAAACGCTCGACGGCGCGCGCAAGGGAACGCCGCGCAATCACGCCGTGGCGCGCGCACTTGCGGAGCTTTTTGGGGCGCACGCGCTCCCCGCCGAATTGTTCGACGCGATCCTCGATGCGCGCGCCTTCGATTCCTCCGCGGAGATGTTCGCCGACTGGAGCGCTGCGGAACGCTATTGCGATGCCACCAGCGGCAATCTCATGCGGCTGGCCGCGCGAATCCTCGGCGGCGAGCAGGATGCGATGGCGCGCGAGGCAGGCACGGCTTATGCGCTCGCCGGCTTCGTCCGCGCGCTGCCGTTCCATGCCGCACGGCACAAGGTCTACCTGCCGCAGGATCTGCTCGGAGCCGTCGGCCTTTTGCCGGACCAGATCATGGCCGGTACGTTCGACGTGAAAGTGAAGGCCGCGGTCGCGCAGACGGTGCTGAAAGCGCGTGAACACTATCTTGCGGCGAAAAACCTGGTGGTGTCACGCGAGCTGCTTCCTGCATTCCTGCCTGCCGCGCTGGTGCCGCTCTATCTGCGGCGCGCGGACCGCAGAAGCTTCAATCCGCTGCGCCATTCCGCAGACGTGCCGCAACACCGAAAACAGATGCGGCTTCTGGTTGCCGCGATGCGCCGCAAACTCTGATCATTCCGCCGCGGCTTTTGCCGTTCCCAGCCAGACTTCCAGGTCCGCGATCGCGCGATGCGATTGCGCGCGCTTGCGATCCTTGCCGCGCGTCTTGGCGGGAGGCTCCGGAAAGAGGCCGAAATTCACGTTCATCGGCTGGAAGGTCTTCGCGTCCGCGCCGCCGGTAATGTGCGCGAGCAACGCGCCGAACGCCGTCGTGGGCGGCGGTGGTTCGACCGAATGGCCAAGTATCTCAGCCGCCGCGAAACGTCCGGCCAGCAATCCGATCGATGCGCTTTCGACATAGCCCTCGACGCCGGTTACCTGTCCGGCGAAGCGCAGGCTCGGCCGTGCTTTCAGGCGCAACTGCGCATCGAGAAGCCGGGGCGAATTGATGAAGGTGTTACGATGCAGCCCGCCGAGCCGCGCGAACGTCGCGTTCTGCAACCCCGGAATCATCCGGAAGATGCGCGTTTGCTCGCCATGCTTCAGCTTCGTCTGGAAGCCGACCATGTTCCAGAGCGTGCCGAGCGCATTGTCCTGGCGCAGTTGCACCACCGCATGCGGCCGCTGGACCTTGCGCGGGTCGTGCAGGCCGACCGGTTTCATCGGTCCGAAGCGCAGTGTCTCTGGTCCGCGCGACGCCATCACCTCAATCGGCAGGCAGCCTTCGAAGTAAGGCGTCGATTTTTCCCATTCCTTGAAGTCGGTCTTCTCGCCCGACAGCAGCGCGGCGATGAAGGCGTCGTATTCCTCCGCAGTCATCGGGCAATTGATGTAGTCCGCGCCTTCGCCCTTGTCGTAGCGCGACTGCATCCAGCAGATGTCGAAGTCGATCGAGTCACGGTTCACGATCGGCGCGATGGCGTCGAAGAACGAAAGGGAGTCCTCGCCGGTCAGACCGCGAATGGCATCGGCCAGGGGCGGTGAGGTGAGAGGGCCCGTTGCGATGATGGTCGCGCGCCAATCATCCGGGGGAAGGCCAGCAATCTCTTCTCGCGCGATGGTGATGTTGGGGTGGGTTTCCAGCGTGCGGGTGATCGTCTGCGAAAACGGAACCCTGTCGACCGCAAGCGCGCCGCCGGCGGGCAGGCGGTGCTGGTCCGCCGACCGCATGATCAGCGAGCCAGCGCGCCGCATCTCCTCATGCAGCAGGCCCACGGCATTGTTCTCCCAATCGTCGGAGCGGAAGGAGTTCGAGCACACCAGTTCGGCCAGGCCGTCGGTGATGTGGGCCTCGGTGCCGCGCACGGGCCGCATCTCATGGATGACGACTTTGGCGCCGGCCTGCGCCGCCTGAAACGCCGCTTCGCTGCCGGCCAGGCCGCCGCCGATAACGTGGATGGGATCGCTCATGGCTTGCTGGATAGCATAGGGGGGTGGGTCTGTCTTTTTTTCGGGATCAAATCGCCCGGATTTCCTCTAACGTTTTGTACTGACTTCGAAATTTTCTCAGATCACGCACCGCGTTCGTGCACGACCCGGCATTGACCTACATCCTCTTGGGTCTCCAATCTGGATTCCACGCATTGCCGATATAAGAATAAATACCTTGTAATCAAGCAAAAGATAAGAAATATTTCTTGACATCAAAGCATCAATATCATGATGTCTTGATGTATGAGAACGACCATAACCCTCGATGACGACAATTATGTGCGGCTGGAACGGCTGCAAAAGGAGCGAGACTCCAGTTTGAAGGACGTCGTGAACCAAGCCATCCGGCTTGGATTGAACGCGATGATCGAACCTGTCCAACCGCGCGAACGCTTCCGGACCGGCGTCTACGACCCTGGCAAGCCTTTCACCGCCATCGACAATGTGGGCGACATTCTGGAGGTCCTCGACGAGGCCGAACGCAAAGAGAAGTCGCGCACGTGATCCTGGTCGACGCGAACGTCCTGCTCCACGCGCATCTTTCGAGTCACGATGAACATGCGCGCATGCGCGACTGGCTCGACGCGCAACTTGGCGGTGCGACCCGGGTCGGATTGCCGTGGGAAAGCCTGATGGGCTTTGTCCGCATCGCGACCAATCCGAGACTCTATCCGCGTCCGCAGACCGTGAGCGGCGCATGGGAGCAGGTGCGAGCGTGGACGAACTGCGCGTCCGCATGGATTCCGCAGCCGACGGTGCATCACGCGGACATCCTGGGCGAGATGATCGTATTGCCGGGCATGACCTCGAAGCTCGTCCTGGATGCGCATCTGGCGGCGCTCGCCATCGAACACGGACTGACGCTTTGCAGCAGCGATCGCGACTTCGCGCGCTTTCCCAAGCTGCGCTGGTTCAATCCGCTGGCGGTCTAGCCCCAGATCGGCGGCTTGCGGTCGATCCAGGGACTCGCCTGTTCGAGTTGTGCGGCGAGGCGGAACAACGTCGCTTCATCGCCGTAACGGCCGCTGAACATCATGCCGAGCGGCAGTTTGTCCGTCGACAGACCCATCGGCACCGACATGGATGGTTGGCCGGTGAGATTGGCGAGCGGCGTCAGTCCGAAGATCTGTCCTTGCCGACGATTGAATTCTCTCGCGCGCACGTTCATCGGGTCGAGGAAGCCGAGCGGCGGCGGCGGCGAAAGCGTCATCGGCTGCAGCAGCACATCGAAATTGCGATAGAGCGCGAGAATTTCACGGCCGATCTGCCTGATCGTCTGCAGGCCCCACGCGACATCCTTGGGCGTGATCTGCTGCGCCGCGCGGTATCCGACCAGCGCAAGGAACTCCAGCGTCGATTCGTCGAGCGGGCGGTTCATCTTCTCGGCCCATTCTTCGTAGCCGACGACGCTCATCGCGCCCGATACGAAACCCTGCGCCTTGTAGAGCTTGCGCAGGTTCACGCCCAGCGACGGAAGCTCAATCATCGTGTGGCCGAGCTCGCCCAGCAGTGCCACCGTGGCATCGAACGTCGCCTTAACATCGGGATGAAGCGGCGTGTTCTGGATGTTCTCCGTGCAGAACGCGATGCGCAGATGGCCGGGCGACGTTTCCAGCTCATCCACGAAAGGCCGCTTCTTGGTCAACGGCGCGTAGGGGGCATCGTCTTCGGGATAACCGGTCCAATCGAGCATCGCGGCGCTGTCGCGCACCGTGCGCGTGACGACGTGATCGCAGATCATGCCGTGTGCGCGGCCGCGATCGTCCGGTCCGCCCGGATTTCGAGACTGGGTCGGCTTGATTCCGAAAAGACCGCACTGCGCCGCAGGAATGCGGATCGAGCCCAGGCCGTCCGATGCATGCGCCATCGGCACCATGCCCGAGGCGACGGCCGCAGCCGCTCCGCCGGACGAACCACCGGAACTGTGATTGGGATTCCAGGGATTGTGGCAGTTGCCCAGATGACGGCCCTCGGTCGTTCCCGGAATTCCGAACTCCGGCGTGTTGGTCTTGCCCACGAAGACCATGCCGGCCGCGCGATAGCGTTTCGTCAGTTCTGCATCGGCGTCGCTGACATAGCCGGCGAGCAATGCGCTGCCGTTCGTCATCGGCCAGCCAGCGACGGGCAGATTGATGTCCTTGATCAGAAACGGAACGCCCTTGAATGGTCCGTCGGGCAGCTTGCCCTTGGCGGTCTGGCGCGCCTGGTCATAAGCCTTGTAGATGACGGCGTTCAGGGTGGGATTGTGGCGCTCGATCCGTGCGATCGCTTCGTCGAGAAGTTCGAGCGGCGTGACTTCGCCGCGACGCACGAGATGCGCAAGGCCGAGACCGTCATATTTGTCGTATTCAGCGATCGTCATCTCAGATCCTTAGTGTGTCGTATCTCTGCGCCCATGGTGCCGCTTTTTCGAGTTCCGCAGCAAGCTTGAGAAGAGTCATCTCTCCGCCGGTGCGCGCGGTGAACTGCACGCCGATGGGAAGCCCGTCCTTGCTCCAGTTCAGCGGCAGGTTGATGCCCGGCGTTCCAGCCGAATTCTGCATCGAGGTGAACGGCACATAGCCGAAGTTCGGCATGAAGCCCTTCTGCACGTCGGTCTCGTTGATGTCGATGGAGCCCAGTTTCATCGGCGGCCGGCCCAGTGTGGCCGTCAGCCACACATCATAGGTTTCGTGCCACGCAGCAAATGCACGCCCCGCCGTGGTCATGACCGAGCGCGCAGCGATGAACTCGGCGGCGCTGACGCGCTTGCCCATTTCGTAAAGGCCGAGCGTCAAGCCTTCGACGACGTCGAGCGACGGCTTGATGCCGGTCTGTGCCGCCAGCGTGTCGAGCGTGAAGGCGACGTTGGCGCACCAGATGGTCGAGAACGCGCCGACAAGCGCGCCGGCATCGATTGGCGGATTTTTCGTCTCGACGATGTGACCAAGGCTTTCGCACAGCTTGGCGGTTTTCTTGACCGCCGCGGTGACTTCCGGATCGTGCTCGGTGCCGTTCATCATCTTGGTGCTGACGGCGATGCGCAGGCGCTTGGTCTTGCGCTTGATGCCTTCGAGATAGGAGCCTTCCGGCGGCAGCGCAAAATAGGGATCGCCATAGTCTGGCGCACAGGTCGCATCGAGCGCGGCAGCGGTATCGCGGACGCTTTTGGTCACGAAACCATCGACGGAGAGTCCGCCGGTCGCATCGGCCGCACCCGGACCCTGCGTGAGGCGTCCGCGCGAGACTTTCAATCCGACAAGGCCGCACGCCGACGCCGGGATGCGGATCGATCCGCCGCCATCGGTGGCATGTGCGATCGGAACAATTCCGGCAGCGACGGCCGCCGCCGATCCGCCGGACGATCCGCCGGGCGAACGCTCGAGATTCCACGGATTGTGGGCAGGTCCATAGAGCTTGCACTCCGTCGTCGGCAGAATCCCGAATTCCGGAACGTTGGTTTTGCCCAGCGGGATGAGTCCAGCGGCTTTGCAGCGCGTGACCAGCGTCGCTTCAAATTGCGACGGCGTCGCCGGCACGTAGCGCGAGCCCGAACGGGTGGGCCAGCCGACGACGTTGGCGCGCATGTCCTTGAGCAGCATCGGCACGCCGGCAAAGACGCCCTTGCCTTGCTTTCCCTTCGCTGCGGCGCGGGCCTCGTCGGCGGCCATGAACACGATCGCGTTGAGTTTGGGATTGAGCGCTTCTGCACGCGCGATGGCTTCCTCCATCACTTCGCGGGCAGACACCTTTTTCTTTGCGATAGCCTGGGCGAGGCCGAGGGCGTCGTACTTGCCGTATTCGGAAAAGCGCATCTCTCACACCCTTATGTTGGCGTAGCGATCCACCCAGGGATTGGACTTCTCAAGCTGCGCCGCGAGTTTCAACAAAGTGAGCTCGTCGCCGAACGAACCGATGAACTGGGTTCCGATCGGCAGGTTGTCCTTGTTCCAGTAGAGTGGAATGTTGATGGCGGGCTGGCCAGTCACGTTCTGGAGCGCGGTGAACGGAACATAGTCGATCTGCGGCGCGAACGACTTCAGCAGGTCTGTATCGTCGAAGTCGAAAACGCCGTTCCGCTCGGGCGGCCGGCCCAGTGTCGGCGTGATCCACACATCATAGGTCTGGTGAAACCGGCCCATCTCGCGCGACGCGACGTTGATCATCTCCTTGGCCTGAAGATAGTCGCTCGCTGTTGCCAGTTTGCCGTTCTGATACATCGCCCAGGTCATGCCTTCGAACATTTCCCGCGACGGAGTCTGACCGGTCAGCTTTGCAATCGTGTCGATTCCCGCCGCGAGCCCGCTGCCCCAAAACACGGTGAACGCCCCCATCAGCCCCGCAAGATCGAGGGCGGGCGAGACTTCCTCCACGATATGGCCGAGTTTCTCGCACGCTTTCGCGGCGTGCTTCACCGCCGCTGCGCAATCGGCATGTACCGCCGCGCCGTCCACCTTTTTGGCGGAGAATGCGATGCGCAACTGCTTCGGCTTGCGCTTGATGGCTTCGAGATAGGATTCCGGCGCCGGAGACTCGGAGTAGGGATCGCCGGGCATGTTGCCGTGCACGGCATCGAGCGCCGCGGCGGTGTCGCGCACCGAACGCGTGACGACAAGATCGGTTGCGATTCCATCCAGCGCATCGGCAAAGAACGGCCCCTGACTGATGCGTCCGCGCGACGGCTTGAGGCCCACCAGCCCGCAGGCGCCTGCCGGAATGCGGATCGAGCCGCCGCCGTCATTGGCGTGGGCAAGCGGCACGATTCCCGCGGCGACGGCCGCCGCTGAACCGCCGGACGAACCGCCCGGCGAATGCGCCAGGTTCCAGGGATTGTTGGCGGTGCCGTAGAGTTTCGATTCGGTCGATGCGACGAGTCCGAATTCCGGCACGTTCGTCACGCCGAACAGGTTCAATCCCGCAGCCTTGAATTTTTGAACCAGATAGCTGTCAGCGGGGCGCGGGAATGCGGGCAGGAATCGCGATGCCTGTCGCGACGGCAGTCCCTGCGCGATTGCACCGATATCCTTCAACAGGAAGGGCACGCCGCTGAAGGCACCTTTCGGGAACTTACCCTTTGCAGCGTCGCGTGCGCGCTCATAGTCCTTGAAAATTATGGCGTTGAGTTTGGGATGGACCGCTTCGGCCCTCGCGATCGCAGCGTCGATGAGTTCGATCGGCTTTACTTTTTTTTTCGCGACAAGCGCGGCCAGACCAAGCCCGTCGTGCGAGCCATACGCATCCAAACTCATGCCACCACCCAATATAACGAATGAAGTATCGACCGACCTTAATGAGCCATCTTGCACCTGTCACCGCGGCGCATTCTTCGCGGCACTGCAGCATAGTTTCTCCGCCACAGAGTTTGCCGCAAGGGAAGCCGCCATCTAGGATGGTCGGAATAGGTTCGGGGGACGCAGCATGAAAATTCCGTTCGAGAAGACGCTGGTTGGCGCGTTCAAGTTCACCTTCTCGAACTTTCTGTCGATCATGGGAATCGCGTGGTTTCCGTTCCTGCTTCTGGGCCTGCTCGCGGCCGGGCTGGTTGCGTCATTCCTGCCGCTCTTCACTACCCTGCTCACGACGACTTCGGACAAATGGGATCAAACGCAGATTGTCCCGCTTGTGTCGTCGCTCCTGGGTTCCTTTGCGCTGCTGTTTGTCGCGATGATCGTGGTGTATGCGATGATCGGTGTTGGAATGATGCGCAAAGCGCTGGGCCAGCATCCCGCTCCCGTCTATTTCTTCTTTTCTCTTGGCGAGCAGGTCTGGCGCATGATCGGCGCGTTTCTGCTCCTCATGCTTTTGGCATGGGGATTGATGATCGCGTTCGCACTTGGAATTGCGCTGGTCAGTTTTGCACTCTCAAAATTCGCTCCCGCTGCGCAGGCGCCTGTGACCGGCCTGCTGACTTTTGTCGCGATCCTGGCAGGCATCTATACCTTTGTCCGGATCCAGTTTTTCCTTCCAGCCGTCGTCGTCGCCGAACACCATATCGGCCTGCGCCGTTCGTGGAATCTGGGGCGCGGCAACTTCTGGCGGATT
>Ga0265325_10000412_pt1 | contig 30489 bp, 19 predicted proteins | sample 41420metaG_FD_202090 | JGI IMG/M metagenome (GOLD analysis project Ga0265325, IMG submission 202090) | Rhizosphere microbial communities from Carex aquatilis grown in University of Washington, Seatle, WA, United States - 4-14-20 metaG | ecosystem: Host-associated > Plants > Roots > Rhizosphere... | reverse complement strand
GCTGGCGGATACGGGCGCCAACATCGCGGCTCTCACCTCCGTCCAGATCGGTGGTCTCGCAGCTGCGGGTGTTGACGCGATCAACGCGAGTGACAACGTACTCTCGTTGACGGTTGCACAGTACCAGGCTCTGGGAGCCGTGACGCTGACAGGTGCGGACGTCGTGACGCTGGCGGATACGGGCGCCAACATTGCGGCGCTCACCTCCGTGCAGATCGGCTCTCTCGCTGCTGCCGGTATCGACACGATCAACGCAAGCGATAACGTTCTTAGCCTCACCAAGGCGAAGCTCGATGCCCTCGGTGCGGTAACGCTCACGGCTGCCGATGTCGTTAGCTTTGCCGACACGGAAGGGACGATCGAAGCGCTCACCGCCGGGAATATTGCCTCTTACGTGGCGCAGGGCGTGGACATCTTCGACTCCGCGAACAACACGCTGAACCTCGACGCGAGTCAGGCTGCGGCGCTGGTTACCGCGACCAAAGCGGCTGCGGCCGGTGACGTTGTGACATTGGTGGATACGGGTGCCAACATCGCGGCGCTCACCTCCGTCCAGATCGGCGGACTCGCTGCGTCCGGCATCGACGCGATCAACGCGAGCGATGACGCCATATCTCTGACCGTCGCGCAGTATCAGGCTCTGGGAGCCGTGACTCTAACAGGCGCGGATGTCGTGACGCTGGCGGATACGGGCGCCAACATCGCGGCGTTCACCTCCGTTCAGGTCGGCGCGCTCGCAGGCAAGGGCATCGACACGATCAACGCAAGCGATAACGTACTTTCGTTGACGGTTGCACAGTACCAGGCTCTGGGGGCCGTGACTCTAACAGGTGGAGACGTCGTGACGTTGGCGGATACGGGGCCCCACATCGCGGCGCTCACCTCCGTCCAGATCGGTGCACTGGCGGCTGCGGGTATCGACGCGATCAATGCGAGTGATAACGTACTCTCGTTGACGGTTGCGCAGTATCAGTCGCTGGGAGCCGTGACGTTGACAGGTGCGGATGTCGTGACGTTGGCGGATACGGGGACCAACCTCGCGGCACTTACCTCCGTCCAGATCGGCGCGCTTGCGGCCGCGGGTATCGATACGATCAATGCGACTAATAACGCATTGACATTGACGCTGGCGCAGAACCAAGCGTTGGGGACGGTTCAGGTTGCAGATAATGATTCCCTAACGATCAACGGCACTTCCGGCTCCGATGTAATTGCGGGCCACGCTGGAATCGACTTCCTGAGCGGCGTTGGCGGCAACGACAGCATTTCCGGTGGCGCGGGTAACGATGTTCTGGTTGGCGGTCTTGGCAATGACGTGCTGGATGGTGGCGACGGCATTGACACGGCGAGTTATGCGTCCTCTACAGCGGCCGTAACAGTCAATCTCAGCACCGGGATTGTGACCGGAGGTGCCGGCACCGATATTCTCTCCACAATTGAGAACGCAATCGGATCGGACTTTAACGACACGCTCACAGGCAACTCTCTCGTCAACACCCTCACCGGCGGTGCCGGCAACGACACGTTTAATCTCGGCGCATACTTGACATCTGCAGACAAGATCGACGGCGGGACGGGAACCGACACGCTCAACCTCGACGGCAATTACAGCGCCGGCGTCACCTTCAATACGATGACGGTGAAGAACGTCGAGAAGATCGTGCTCGCAGCGGGCCACAGCTACAAACTGACAACCAACAACGCAACTGCGGCATCCGGTCAGACGTTGACAATCAATGGCTCCGCGCTAAGTGCAGGTGACGTGCTGACATTCAGCGGCGCGGCGGAGACGAACGGGCGCTTCATCATCATCGGCGGTCTGGGCGCGGACCAATTGACCGGCGGTGCGTTGTCGGACACCTTTACTTACGCGTCCGCTGCGCAATCGACGAGCACGCATTACGACACGATCACCGGCTTCAAATTCGGTACCGACAGTTTCGACGTTCCCGGTGGTGCGGGCGTGATCACTGGCATCAATACGAAAGTGACCAGCGGTAGTCTCTCCACCGCCAGCTTCGACGCCAATCTCGCCTCCGCCATATCGTCGAGCCGACTGGGCGCGCATCATGCTGTCCTGTTTACGCCGACCGCGGGCACGCTCGTCGGAGCGACTTTCCTTGTCGTCGATCTCAACGGCGTGGCCGGCTATCAAACGGGCGTCGATCTCGTCATCCGCATGAACAGCAGCAGCGGGACTCTGGGAGTGGGGGGATTCCACTGAACTAGGGTCTGTACCCACACGCCAGAAGCAAGTAACGGGAATTTTCTGCAATTTTTGTCAGACAGCTGCGAATTGAGTCAGAGGTGAGTTCGCAGCACGGTCATAAACCAGCGGCGATGAAGGCGCGGCGGTTGATACGCCCATTCAGCGCGGGTCGAGCAACCGGCCGGAACACGGAGCTATCGAGTGGCGCAGTGCGTTTGTCGGTTGCGTTTAGGCAAGCGGCAAAAGCCGCCGGTGTTCGGTACTCTGGCGCTGAATGCGGGTGGAAGTTGTTGCTATCGGCGACCCAAGACCGGATGGCCTGGTGGGCTTTAGCGGGCCCGAAGAACAGGCGCTCGTTCAGCAGTTCGTCATGCATGCGCCAGGTGATAGAATCGACGTAACCGTTCTGCATGAACGTTCCCGGAGCGATGTAGTGCCACTCAATGCGGGTCGCATCTCTCCAGGCCAGGATGGAAATCGACGTGAGTTCTGTTCCGTTGAGGGAAACGATTATCCCTGGCTTGCCGCGTCTTGCGATGATGTCCATCAATTTCCGCGCCATTTGGACGCCTGAAATCGGCGTGTCGGGGATCGCGCCCAGACATTCTTGGGTTACATCATCAACCACATTTGAGGTTGCGAAAGTACTGCCGTTGGTCAACTGATCACGAACAAAATCCAGCGACCAACGAGCGTTCGGCCTTACTTCGACGAGGATAGGTGTCCGTGTCCCGATGGCTTTGCGCCGACCTAACTCTCCTCAGAGAGAAAACTCAGTGGAAGGTCAGTTAGTTGTTTGAACTTAATGTGCTTGCTCTGATGTAGGCTCAACGGAGAGAGCAAGGTTGGAACCACACACCGTCCTGTACCAGTCAGATTTCGACAAACTGTTTCCCTCTACATCTCATGCCGAAAGCGCCGCCAAACGGCGTGATGTCCAGTCTCCGCGCCCGCTAGGAGAGATGCGAAACCGGGAAATTTCGCGCCCTTTGCCCGCCAGCCTCCAACCCCTGAAGATCGACCTCCACTTCAGGCTCGAAGTGAGGGTCGAAGCAGCTGCGCGGCTGGGGAGCGAAACTTGCCAGGCGCCGGGTTCAAAAAGGTGCGTGTCGCGCTTGCCCGCAAGATGGCCGTCATGCTGCACCTCATGTGGCTGAACGGAACCGATTTTGGAGAACGCAACGCCGCCGCATGACGGCAGAAAGAAAGTTGGCTCAGGAGAGGGGTTCTCGCACAACCGGCGGGCTCTGATCCGATCACGAAGAGAACCATAGCCCCGGCAGCGATCGACCAAAGGTGGAGTTGACAGATCAGTCGCGATTAGAAAACCCCATTTCATCCAACCTCTTCCGCCTCAGCCGGCAACGTTGCGCCGCAGAGTCAAAGAGCCATCGGCGTTGAGCGTCTGCCGGCACGCCCAGCGCAGCGGATAACGCACGCCCTTGACCTCAAGCTCCGCCTTCAGCCGAAGTCCCGTCCAATCGTCCCGGCCCGGCCACATCAGCATCGCCTGCCGGATCCCCGTTGGCTTGGGATAGCCAGGATCGACGCATCCGCTCGCTCTTACGACACCAGCTTTGTCGACTAGCGTCAGACGCAGCACGCCGGGCACGCCCGCGATGCCGTCATTGGCAAGTCCGATCACTACGCCGGCCGCGCCGTCACGCTCGAAGGCCCAGATGAAAGCGGGATACACCCGATAGCCGATTCGCCGGGCGGCACGGTCGATCACTTCGGGATATTTGTCGGTGTAGCTGCGGACGTGCGCGGCGGCGATATTGTGCCAATTCCAGATCGACCAGTAATTGGCGCCCACCGCCAGCACGTGGTCGATGATCTGCTCGTTCTCAGTAACGCCATCATCGAGGCCGAGCTTATCGGGGTCTCCGGTGGTCATGCCGACCTCGCTGATCGCGGCGGTCCAGGCGGGCCGGTTGCTCAGGGCTTCGATCTGCGCGTTCTCGATGAAGATGGTGTCGCTACGGATCCAGTTGCCGGTTCGGACGGAGCGGTCCAGCATCGCGGCGTTGCCGACATTGTTGAAATCCGGCTGCGTGTTGGTGGCGAGCGGCGTCTTCGTCCAGGTGCGCAGCTGGGTCTCCAGCATGGCCATCCAAGTCTGCTCGGCGATGAAGTTGCTGGGGAAGATGTTGTCCTCGAACGGCCAGCAATGACCCTCACCCCAGAAGCCGTACATCATCGTGTCCATATATTCGACATCGGGACTGCCGTTCAGCGTGTCGGCCACGAGCGCATTGAGTTCGCCGAATGCCGACTGATAGGCCGGATGATCATAGCGCGGCATGGCGTGCTTCTTGCGATAGCGGACCTGCGAGCGATCGCCGGTCCAGCGTCCCTTGAGGGGAATGTAGGGCACCTTCTCCATCAGAAAATCGGGCATGCCCGGCTCCGGAAAGTCTGGATTTTCCAGCATGATCCGGAAACCCACGCGCTTTTTGTATTGCCGGGCCACATCGAAGGCGATGCGCCAGAAGTCCGGGGGGGCGAGCCTGCCTGGCCGCTTCTGGATCTCGCGCCAGTTGAGGCGCACATAGACCTTCTGGGTGAAAGGCAGAGCGATGAGGTCTTCTATCGCCCGTTCGAGCGACTGGCCCGGCAGCCGCGGCGGCCCGATATCGCCCGACACATAAACGGTCAGGCCCATGCCGTAATTGGGGACGATCTCGCGCGAAGGCGTCGTCGCCATGACCACGTCGCCAGGCACATTTGCCTGCGGGCCGTAGTTCGAAAACGGGCCTTGATAGAGCCGGTCCGGCACGAGCGGTCCACCGCCCCAATCATAATGCTCCCAGTTATGTTCGAGCGATTGCGCTTGGGCGGCGCCGGAAGAAAGTGCTGCTGCGGACGCACCAGCTCCGATCATCGCCGTGCCAGCCTTCAGAAAGTCCCTGCGCTTCATTCACCCGCCTCCGAATTCGCACAGACCAAAAAATGCCATCAACTCTCGCCCGCTCCGCACGGCCGATGATCCGCGCTGCGGAGGAAACTGCCGCTCCAGCTCACGCCGGTTCTGGTAAGCACGAGAATCTCGTCGTGCCCGATGTTGGCGCTCACTGCATCCGCCTGCGAATAGCCGCAGAGTCGATGGAGCATCACCCGCATGGGACCCAGATGGGTGACCAGAAGCGTTGGCAGCTCCGGTGGAGGATTCAGCACGCTTAGAATTCGCCCTTCGATGTCCGCGTAGCTTTCGCCGCCGGGTGGACGATAGTTGTACTTGTCCTTGTCCCGCGCCGGACCGTATTTGCTATTTTGGATGTCGCTCGACAGCCAGCCGTCGATGACGCCATGGCTCACTTCGCGCAGGGCAGCCGTGCTCTCGATCGGAAGGCCCAGCGTCTCTGCGATGATCGATGCCGTCGTGCGGGCGCGGACAAGATCGCTCGACAGGATGCGGGCGATGCCCAGCCGCTTCAGTGCCGCGCCCTGCCTGCGGGCCTGCTCTTTGCCCGTTTCTGTGAGCGGGGGATCGACTTGGCCGAGGAAGCGGCCTTCCCGGTTGCCTTCGGCTTCGCCGTGCCTAACGACGTAGAGGGTCATGCAAACCTCGAAACGCGGCCGAAGCACTCCTAGCAGCCGAGGGCACTCGGGGCAAAAAGGGCCGGCGATGTCTCGCCGGCCCGATCCGGTAAATCCGAATTTCCGCGAGCTAAAGCTTTGCCCGCACGCCGAAAAAGATCGAGCGGCCGTAGGACTCGTAGGTGGCCGGCACGTTGGGATAACCATTGTAGCTTTGGGTTGCCGCATTCAGCAGGTTTGAGCCTTCGACGTAGAACTTGAAGTGTTCCGTCACATCGTAGGCAAGACTCGCCGACATTTCCTGATAGTGCAGCGCCTTCTCGGGCAACCCGGGGATGAAGCCGGAAATGAGTTTGGTGAAGCCCGACGTGAAGCTGTAGGAGACTTGCGCTTCCCACTCGTCCTTCTGGTAGAAGCCCTTGAGGTTGTACGAAATGGGAACGGCGCCATCGAGCTGTCCGACCAGCCCGTCGAGGTTCGCTTTGGTGTGATTATAGGTGACGTTGGCTTGGAAGCCGAGGCCGTCGTCGAACAGATACTGCCCGGCCAATTCAACGCCCATCACGGTCGCGGAGTCGCCGTTCCGCACCTGCACCACGTTGAAGTTCTGGCCTGCAATCACTTGCGGAACGGTGACCGTGGTCACGAAGTCGGAGATGTCCTTGTAGAACACGGCCAAGGCGACCGAGCCGTGCTGCGACCTGTACCATTCGAGCGAAGCGTCGAGCTGGTTGGCTTGAGTCGGCTTCAGGTTCGGGTTGCCGGAATTGTAGATGATGAAGTCGCCGGAGGACGCGTTGGAGGCGTCGGAGGCGGGCGAAAGCTGGTCGAAGGACGGCCGCGCAATCACCTGTGAGGCCGCCAGGCGCAGACGCAGCTCGTCGGTGAAGTTGTAGGCGAAGTTCACCGAAGGTAGGAACTTCATATAGCTTCCGCCGCCCGTGACCGACACCGGATCGCTAACCTTGACGATGTAATCGGCCTGATTGCCCGGCCGCTTGGTGATGCTGACGATCTCGATCGACGAGCCGTTGGATTCCACGTCCGTCGACACCATGCGCAGACCGACGTTGCCGCTCCAGTCCTCGCCGGCGAAATTGGCCTGCGCGTAGCCGGCGAAGGTCTTTTCCCCGATAGAGAAGGACAGCGGAAGGTCCTTCTGGATGATCTGCGTCGAGTAGCCAGCCGGATAGGGCAGTCCGGTATTGGGATCGATGACGTTCGGATTGTTGTCGGCTTTCGGCAACGCCGCCAGATAGGTATCGATGTTGAAGCGCGCGTAATTGCGTGGGAAGTTGCCCTTCATTTGCGACAGAAGGCCCGAGACGCCGAGTGGCTGAACGACCTGCGCGCCGATGTCGGCGAAGGTGAAGGGATAACCGCAGTAATTGCACGACGTCGTGTAGGCGTTGTCGTAGGTCGCACTGGATTTGGCGCGGCGATTGTAGTTGAAGCCGACCTGCACCGACTCGAGGAAGCTCCAGCCGAGATTGTATTTGGTATCAACCTTGGCGCCCTGGATCTCGTCACCCACGTTGTCGCCTTGGATGCCGATATAGTGGACGTGATAGTCGGCGTCGGTCGCCTGATCGAGCGAGCGTCCGCCGGGAATTGTGATCGCGACATCCGGCAAGCCGTAAGCGCGCGTCGCCCAGACGACGGAAGCGCCCGGAATGCCGGCGACCACGAAGCGGCTCTTGCCCGCTTCGTTGTGCGCCGCACGCGCCCAATAGGCATCGAGTTCGACGGAGAGCTTTTCGGTGGGTTGCCAGTTGGCATGGCCGCCATATTGCTGAGTGTGGACGATGCGAGGCTGTTCGTCGTCGAGCACCTCGGCGACCTCGTCATTTTCCGTGAAGTTGGTGATGACACCGTTCTTGTCGTATTTGACCGTGCTCATGTCCCATTTCAGGGGTGAACTCGTATCGTTGCGAGGCGCCAGATAGTTCGACTGCGCGTAGTCGTCGGTCGAGGAGTCGTAGTAGCTGTAAAGGGCATCGAACGTGAGGGTGAGGTTGTCGCTCGGCTGGTACTGGAAGCTGCCGGAAAGGCCAATACGCTCGAATTTCGCGAGGTATACGCCGACGCTGTAGAAGTCCGGACGGATGTAGGTCGCGTCGCCGCCGATGACGCCGTCACCGTTATAGTCGACATTGTCGTCCGCTTCGGTCACTTGCAGCGGAGAGGACTCGTGGACGGTGTCGGTACGGATGTTGCGTTTGGCGTAGACCGCCGACAGCAACAGCCCCATGCGGTCGTTCGCGAACGTGTCGCTGAAGACGCCCGTGGCCTTGTAGCCCATCTTGCCGGGAAGCTGGTCATATTCGCCTTCGACCGACCCGGACAGGTGCAGGCCTGGGTTGTCGAACGGCCGGGCGGTGCGCAGATCGATGGCGCCGCCGATGCTGCCTTCCAGTTGGGACGCTTCGATGGCCTTGCGGATCTCCGCACCCGAGATCATCTCGGAAGGCAGGACGTCGAACGCAAAGGCGCGGCTGGTGGAGTCGCTGGGCAGGATGCGTCCGTTAAGCGTGGTGATGGAGAATTCCTCGCCCAAGCCGCGAATGGTCACCGTCTGGCCTTCGGCGCCGACGCCGCGGATCACGGTGACGCCGGGGATATTGCCCAGCGCATCGGCGACGTTGCGATCGGGGAATTTGCCCAGCTCTTCGGACGAAATGGCGTCGACGATGGTGTCGGCGCGCTCTTTCATATCCATCGAACGAAGCACCGATCCACGCACGCCGATGACGGTTACGACTTCGATCTCCTGATTGTTGCTGGCGTCCTGTGCGTAAGCCGCACCGATCGTTGCCAGTGTCATAGTCAGAGCACTGGTTGCCAGCATCTTCGCAAATCTGTTCGGCCGGGCTTTGATAACGGACATATGATACCCCCTTCCAACGGCCGCGGTCGGAATCGCAGCCTTGATATGTTTCGATATATATACAACCTGGGCAAAGAGTCTACTTTATCTTTCGTTTTGCATCCATTATGTAATGAAAGGAAACATATTGGGCACACGGTTCGCCCAAACACTGTGTTGCGACGCAGTAAAAGCATCGGAACGCATTGATATCTGGTATTTATCGGGAAATAACAGCCTAAACCTTGCGAAATCGCGCGGTTCGGGCCCCAGGAGCCAAACGGAGCATGAGCGCAGCAACCAATGTTCCCTCGTCGACCGGCAAGGCGACACGGGACACCAGCGAGCGCCGTCGCCAGATCACGGCCATGATCAAATCGCGCGGCAGTGTTCAGGTCGTCGCATTGGCGGAGATGTTCGGCGTCTCGATGCAGACGATCCGCAAAGATCTGCATTACCTCGAGGGGCACGGCATTGCCGCGCGCGCCTATGGCGGCGCCATTTCGGCGGACGTCGTCAATATCAGCGAGCCGCCGATCGAGACCAAACGGGTCAGCCACACCGATGAGAAGGAGCGCATCGGCCGGATGGCGGCGGCGATGATCGAGCCGGGCGACTCCATCATGCTCGATTCCGGCACGACGACGCTGCAGATCGCGCGCTTCCTGCCGGACGAAGAGGACATCACAGTCGTCACAAGCGATTTCAACGTGCTTGCCGTGCTGACGCAGAAGCGAAAGATCAAGACCGTCATGCTCGGTGGAGAGCTGCGCCGCAAGAACATGGCCTTCTATGGCGCCAGGACGGTCGCCGCGCTGGAAGACCTGCTGCTGGACAAGCTGTTCCTGGGCGTTGACGGTTTCGACGTGGAGCGCGGCATCACCACCCATCACGAGCCGGAAGCCCAATTGAACCGCAAGATGGTCGAGACGGCTCGCCGGGTGATCGCCGTCGCGGACGCCTCGAAGTTCGGCAGGGTATGCCTGCACCGGATCATCGACATCGGCGAGATCGACGATCTGGTGACCGACACCGCCGCGCCCGAATACATCCGCGCCGCAGCCGAACGCCTGGCGTTCCGCCTGCATCTGGCCTGAATCGTCCCCTATTGCCGGGCGAGGAAAATGCGCTTGGCGTTGCGGTAATAGATCTTGTCGATCACACCGCGAGGCAGGGCCAGGCCTTTGATGTCGGCATGCAGATCGGGGACGTGCTGTGTCTGCACGGTCGCGAGATAGCGCCAATCCGTTTCCCAGAAGGCCTGCGCATCGCGTGTGAACTCGGCCGCTTTGTCGGCCGGGTTCTGCGTCAGATCGGTGGCGTACATCAGCCGGTCCTGATACTTGATGAAGAACGAGCGCACTTTTTGATAGTTGCGCGCGGATTGGTACATGACTTGTGTCATGCGCGCGGCAAGATCGACATTGGCGTTCGGATAGCGGTCGAGAAAAGCCGCAATCCGGTCCACGCTCCATTCCAGGCTCGCCAGATGCGCGCCGACGAAGCTCAAGTCAGGGTGCTTCGCCACGAACCTGTCGCGCGCCGACATCAGCGATTCGTAGGATGGCCCTTCCGGATGCAGGTACATGTAATAGGCCGGATGTTCCTTAAAGTAGCTGCGGTCGTTGTCGGTGGTCATCTTGTCGAGTGGTAGCCAGCAATTCTGCGGCTCGCCTTGGTGGTCGATCAGCGGTAGGTGCAGGCCGACCATATGGGCGATGACCGGATTGAAGCCGGGGTCGTCGAGCATGATTTTGTGGCCTTTGGCGTCGGTCTCGATCATGCCGACGTTTTTCCAGATCTTCACGGCCACGGCACCCGCCGCCTTCTCGGCGCTGATCCGCCGATTCACTTGCTCGGCCCAGCCGGGCTTGCCGAAGCCCTTCATCGAAAAGGCGGTTGCGAAGTGAAAATGCGCCGGGTCGCGCGCCCGCAGGGCGTGGGCGACCTTGGCTTGATCGGCCAGGTTCCGGAAATCGGGGTAGTCGACGTTGATCGACAGGATTTCGAAATTGTTCTTACGGGCAATGGAGAGGAACGTATCGTCGGCGACGTTGTCGTGGACGTGGGCATCGATTTTGTGCAGGCGGGGAAAATCGGCCATGGTGTAAGGCGCTTCAGCCCGCGCTGGGCCGCCAAACGCCAGAAACGCGGCGCTCAGGAGCGAGATTTGCAGTACCCTGCGGAGCCTGGGCATAGCTTGAACCTCCCAAAAGTAACAAAACGAAAGTGTGATCTTTCGCTATAGCTCTTTTTGTTTGCATCCGTTGCTGCAAATATGCAAGATCAAAATTGCCCATAGGCTGACCGAGGTGTCCCGCCATGATGTCGCTGCCGCCGCTTCGCCGCCGAACAGTTCTTGCCCTTCTATCGGGCGCGGTCGCCATGCCGCGTGGAGCCATGGCGCGCCCCCGTCCGGCTTGCCGCATCTCGGATTCGGCGATCGCCATCGAGTTCGATGCCGGGCTGCACAGCCGCGTCCTGCGCAATTCGTCCGGCGCGTGGCATGGTTTGACCGCGTTCGACCGCTCGGAAAGCCTGCATCTCAAGGGTGAGAAGCTCGCCGGGCCGTACCACTATTCCGGTCACCGTCAGGAACCCGTGCAGGACAAGCACGGTTCCGGAACGCGCCACCAGATCGCCGGGCGCACGGCGGATGGTCTCGAAAAGACCATCACCTTGACCTTGTACGATCGCTATCCCGGCTTCGTGCTGCAGACGGTGACGTATCGCAATGGCGGAAAGCGGCCGCTTGAGGTGCTCGGCTGGGGCAACGGTGCGCATCTGCTTGAGGATCGTGGGCGCGGTTTCTGGTCGTGGAACGGTTCATCGCATGGAGATCGCCGTGATTGGGTGCTGCCGGTGAAGCCCGGCTTCAATCAAGCCAACTTCATGGGCATGAATGCGTCCGACTACGGCAGCGGCACGCCGATCGTCGATGTCTGGCGCCCGGATGCTGGGCTGGCGGTGGGGCATGTCGAACCCGCACCGAAGTTGGTTTCGCTGCCGCTGGTGGGTACCTCGCGCGGTGCTGCCATCGCGGTCGACATGGACAGCAAGCAGACAATGGCGCCGGGCGGCGAATTGACGACGCTCGAAACCTTCATCGCGGTGCACCGCGGCGATTTCTTCGCCACCTTGGACACCTACCGCAAGCTGATGACGGAACGCGGCCTGGGTTCGCCGAAGGTGCCGCTGGCTGCTTACGAAAGCATCTGGTGCGCCTGGGGCTATGGCCGCGAGGTGACGGCGGATGAGGTCAAAGGCGCGTTGCCGAAAGCGGCCGATCTCGGCCTCAAATGGGCAGTTCTCGATGACGGCTGGCAGGCGGCGATCGGCGACTGGCGCGTCAATCCCAAGAAGTTCCCCGGTGGCGACGCCGACATGAAGGCCCTTGTGGCGATGATGAAGTCGGCGGGGCTGAAGCCGAGGCTCTGGATATCGCCGCTCGCGGCGGCGCCCGGGACCGATCTGCTTCACGATCACAGCGACATGCTCTTGCGCGGCCAGGACGGCGAGCCACAGCTGGTCACATGGTGGAACAGCTTCACGCTCTGTCCCGCCTACGCGCCGACCGTCGAATACGTGGACAAGGTTTTCGCCAAGATCATCGGCGAGTGGGGCTTCGAGGGCGTGAAGATCGACGGCCAGTATCTCAACGGTGTGGCGCCGTGCTACAACCCGGATCACCACCACAAGAACCCGAACGAATCCGTCGAAGGGCTTCAGACGTTTTGGAAAAGCGTATACGAAACCGTGCACGCCGCGAATTCAGAGGCGGTTGTGGAAATTTGTCCGTGCGGCGACAGCTACGCCTATTACAATTTCCCTTACATGGACACCGCCCCGGCATCGGATCCCGAATCGTCATTCCAGGTGCGGATGAAGGGCAAATCGCTCAAGGCGCTGATGGGGCCGTCGGCCGCATACGCCGGCGATCACGTTGAGCTGAGCGATGGCGGCGACGATTTCGCGTCGACGGTCGGCGTGGGCGCGATCGTGTCGACCAAATTCACCTGGCCCGACGAAGGCCATAGCGACGACGGCAAGCCGGTACGCCTGACGCCTGAGAAAGAGGCGGTCTGGCGCAAGTGGATCAAGCTCTACAACGACAGAATGCTCCCAGCGGGCCGCTATCGCGGCGAGCTCTACGACCTGGGATTCGACAAGCCAGAAGGCCACGTCGTGGAAAAGGACGGCCGTCTTTACTACGCGTTCTTCGCCGCGAGATGGAAGGGTCCGATCGAGTTGCGCGGTCTCAGCGGCCGCTATGCGGTTCGCGACTATGTCAATGATCGCGAACTCGGTGTTGTCTCTTCCGCTCGTCCCCGCATCGATGTCGCCTTTGACCATGCCTTGTTGATCGAAGCCGTTCCTGCCGGAAATTCCGCATGACAGAAGTTGCCGTTTCCGATGTGCCGCGGTCTGGCATGGCACCCGAACGCGGCGGCCGCCGCTGGCTGCTGTTCGCGCTGTCCACCGTCGTTCTGTGGGGCGTGTGGGGCGCATTCGCGGGCATTTCGGCGAAGCGCGGATTTCCGGAGACGCTGACCTATTGCGTTTGGGCGTTCACGATGATCCCGCCGGCGGTGTTTGTGCTGCAGCGCGCGCGATGGCATCTGGATATCAAACCGCTGGCCATCTTCTACGGCCTTGCGATCGGTCTGTTGGGCGCCGGCGGGCAGATGGTCCTATTCCATGCCGTATCGACGGGCCCGGCTTATCTGATCTTTCCAGTGATTTCCCTGTCGCCGCTGGTCACGATCGTGATGTCATTCGCGTTGCTGCGGGAGCGAACCAATCTGGTTGGCATGATCGGCGTCGTTCTGGCGCTGATTGCCCTGCCCATGTTCGACTACAACCCCGGAGCCGCGGTTACCGGTCACGGTGTCGGCTGGTTCATACTGGCGATGATCGTGATGGCGAGTTGGGGCGTGCAGGCCTATTTCATGAAGCTCGCCAACAACAGCATGAGCGCCGAAAGCATCTTCTTCTACATGATGGTGACGGGGCTGATGCTGATCCCCGTGGCCGTGATGATGACGGATTTTTCCCATCCGATAAATTGGGGCTGGGACGGTCCCTGGCTGGCGGCAGGAATCCAGATGCTTAATGCCGTCGGCGCGCTGCTGCTGGTTTATGCCTTCCGCTATGGCAAGGCGATCGTGGTCGCCCCGTTAAGCAATGCGGGCGGCCCGCTCGTGACATCGATGCTGTCGATGGCGCTCGAGGCGGCGGTACCCGGTCCGTTGAAGATCGTCGGCCTCGTCCTGGCGCTGATCGCCTCGGTTCTCTTGGCGCTCGCCCCCTGACGCTTGGCCGAGCAGTTTCCTTTTGTCTCATCTCCACCCTTGCGTCAAAAGGTAATAGTTTCGTTTTCGTTGTTTAGATTGCGATGTGCAGCAGTCAGCGCTATACATAGGCGCGATATGAAGGAATGCTTGCATGAAGGCCATGCTTGATCTCGTGGCGCGCCACAAAGCAGGCGAACCTTGCGGCATCGCTTCGATCTGTTCAGCTCATCCGTTGGTCATCGAGGCGGCGCTCAACGCTTCGTTGAAGCGCAAGGCTCCCCTCATCCTGATCGAGGCGACCTGCAATCAGGTCAATCAGGAGGGCGGCTATACGGGGATGAAGCCGGCCAACTTTCGCGATTTCGTTTTCGGCATCGCCGATGGTGCCGGTGTGCCGCGCGATCGCATCCTGCTCGGCGGCGATCACCTGGGACCGAACCCGTGGACGCATCTGCCAGCCGAAGAGGCGATGAAGCGGGCCGAAACCATGGTCGAGGCCTACGTTGCGGCGGGCTTCCGCAAGATACACGCAGACTGTTCCATGGCCTGCGCCGACGAGCAGGTACCCGTGCCGGAAGAGGTCGTTGCCCATCGCGCCGCGCGGCTGATCGCCAAATCTGAATCGACCTGGCGGAAGGCCGGCGGCGAAGCGCCTGTTTACGTCATCGGTACCGAAGTGCCGGTGCCGGGCGGGGCTGCGGAAGATTTGCCCGAACTGCAGGTCACCTTGCCGCGAGCGGCGCTCGACACCATCCGCACGCATCAGCGGGTTTTCGCAGAACATGGTCTGAGCGCGGTGTGGCCGCGCGTGATTGCGCTGGTCGTTCAGCCGGGAGTCGAATTCGATCATCATAAGGTCGTCGACTATGATCGCGCCAAAGCAGCTGCCTTGAGCCGCGCCATAGAAGACTTGCCGACGCTGCTGTACGAAGCCCATTCGACCGATTACCAAACGCCCAAGGCGCTGGCCGAGTTGGTTGCCGACCACTTTGCCATTCTCAAGGTCGGCCCGGGGCTTACCTTCGCCCTGCGCGAAGCCCTTTGGGCGCTCGATGCGATTGAACGCGAATGGCTGGAACAGGCAGATTGGTCCCGTTTCCGCGAGATCGTGTTGGAGCGGATGAGGGGCAACCCCAATTACTGGTCGAAATACTATCACGGGGCCGGACGGGCTTTGCTGTTCGACATGCAGTATTCGCTCAGCGACCGTATCCGCTATTATTGGCCGGATGCCGAGATCGCACGGGCGCAGCAGAAGCTGTTCGACAATCTTGTCGACAATCCGCCGCCGCCGCCGTTGATCAGCCAGTACATGCCCGGCGCTTACTTCACGGTCCGCAACAGCGGCAGCGAGCCGACCCCTGAGAACCTCATCCGGGCCCATATTGGTACCGTGCTCGAGGGTTATTACGCGGCAACTCAACCTGTACTGGAGTACGTCTGATGGTCGCCCCGACGTTCCTCGGATTCTCTGAATCGTTTCTGCAGACGCGGGGTGGCCTTTGGACGGCGCGGGAGATCGCGCAGCAGCCGCAGATGCTTTTGGAGACCCAGAAACTCCTGATGGCGCATCGCGAGCAGGTCGAACGCTTCTTGGAGCCATTGCTCGCGCGCCGGGACTTGCGCGTCATCCTGACGGGAGCGGGGACTTCGGCGTTCATCGGTGAGAGCCTGGCGCCGTGGCTTGCGTGCAAACTGCAGCGCCGTATCGAGGCGATCGCCACAACTGACCTGATCAGCGCTCCCGATATTTACTTTTCCGCCGACCTTCCGACGCTCTTGGTTTCGTTCGGGCGTTCGGGCAACAGCCCGGAAAGCGTAGCCGTCGTGGAACTCGCCAACCGCTGCGTGAAAGAGGTCCACAACCTAGTCATCACCTGCCACGACAAAGGTGCGCTGGTGCGGGCTGCGATGGCGCCGCGCGGCCTTGTCATCCTGCTGCCAGAGGCGACCCACGACCGGGGATTTGCGATGACGTCGAGCTACAGCTGCATGACCTATGCAGGGCTCGCAGCACTTTCCGGCATCGAGGCATTCGGGTCGAAGATTGGCGCGATCTCCGAGGCGGTAGCACAACTCATCAGAGATTATTCGGACGTGCTGAAGGCAACTTCGAAACAGGGTTTCGAGCGTGTCGCCTATCTTGGCAGCCATATATTCAAAGGGACGGCCCGGGAGGCGGCCCTCAAGATGATGGAGCTCACCAACGGTGCGGTGGTCACGCTGTTCGACTCTCCCGTCGGCTTCCGTCATGGCCCCAAGACGTTTGTCAACGATAAGACGCTGGTGTTCGTGTTCGTTTCGAACAACCCCTACACGCGGCAGTACGACGTCGACATGCTCGAGGAACTGCGTCGCGATGGCCAGGCGGGCAGGGTGATCGCCGTGACCGCGCGCGACGGTGCGGACGGCGATCAGATCCTGGTTCACGGTCTTGCAGATGCCGAAGACTGCGACTTGTTGTTCTCCTATATTGTCGCGCCGCAGATCTTGGCGTTCGAGCAATCCTTGTTCCGTGGCCTGACGCCTGATAAGCCCAACATCAACGGCACCGTGCACCGGGTCGTGCAGGGTGTCCAAATCCACGAAAGAGCCTAGATGGATCCAGGATCCTCGCGGGATGTCTTTCTGGGTGTCGACGGCGGCGGCACGAAGACTGAATTCGTGCTGATCGATTGCGACGGACACATCCGGGCGCGGCATCAGGGTGCATCGGCCTATTACCTGCAGATCGGCTTGGACGGACTGGCGCGCGTTCTTAGCGACGGCATCGCGGCCGTTCTGGCCGAAGCGAAGCTGGCGGCCTCCGACATCCGCCACGCGTTTTTCGGATTGCCGGCTCATGGCGAGGATTCGCTGATCCAAGATCGGCTCGACGCGCTGCCGCAAGTGGTGCTGGGGCACAGCCGCTATCGTTGCGGCAACGACATGGTGTGCGGCTGGGCCGGATCTCTAGCCGGTGAGGACGGCATCAACATCGTCGCCGGCACAGGCTCGATCGGTTACGGAGAGCGCAAAGGCGTTGCGGCGCGCTGCGGCGGCTGGGGTGAGATCTTCGGCGACGAAGGCTCCGCCTACTGGATTGCGGTGCAGGGCCTCAATGCCTTCAGCCGCATGAGCGACGGGCGCATGCCGGCCGGCCCGCTTCACCGGATCATGAGAAAACATTTCGACGTTTCGGCCAATCTCGACGTTTGCGGGCGCGTCATGGGTGATGGCGAGCCATCGCGCGACAAGATCGCCTCTGTGTCGCGGCTTGTCGCAGAAGCGGCCGCCGAAAAAGATGTGGCGGCGCTGGCGATTTTCGATTCTGCGGCGCGCGAACTTGCCGCGATCGTCGAAGCCATCCGTGTACAACTCAGCTATGGCAGCCGGGAGACCGTGCTCCTGTCCTATTCCGGGGGTGTTTTCCGCAGCGGCGATCTCGTCCTCAGTCCATTGCGGCGGCATCTGTCGGGATTTTCCGCCCACTATTGCCTGGCGGATCCGATATTCGATCCCTCTATCGGTGCTGCCCTCTACGCCGCGCGTCTTTGCGGTCAGCCGCTCGACCAGACCGCACTGGCGAAACTGCCAAAGCTCGCGGACTGAGAACGAGTGAGCTCACGAATCGTTCTGTGACACACGGAGGCGCGTATGATCGCCCCAACGTTCCGCGTCGCCTCGGGATTAGAAAATGGTCTCCGACATCGGACGAATCTGGACCTGGATGATGCGCGCCGATACCGGCTGACTGCAGGCGAACAGGATGGCGTTGGCGACGTCGCTCGCCTCCAGCATCTCCGAATCCGCAACCTCTTGTTCCGTGCGCCCCTTGCCGATCGCAAACTCCGTCTTGACGCCGCCGGGATTGATGGTGCCAACCTTGATGCCGTGCGGTCGCAACTCCGAGTCGAGTCCTTGCGCAAAGCCCATCTGGGCGAATTTCGCAGCGCAATAGGTCGCTTCACCGGCAAAGCCGTAGACGCCCGCGACTGACGAGACCAGCACGATCTGCCCGCTCTTTTGAGCGATCATCACTGGAACGGTGTGACGCGCGATCAGCCAGGTGGACTTGAAGTTGCCGTCCATGATCTCGTCGTATTCCGCCGCGGTTGTCTCGACCAAGTTTTTGTAATTGCCAGTTCCCGCATTGGCGATCAGGATGTCGATGCGTCCGAACGCCTCTTTCGCCGCTGCCACCGCCGCGAGCGATGTTGCCTCCTCGCGTAGATCGCCGGCCACGACGATGGCTTGGCTGCCGAGCGCCTTCGCCTCTGCCGCCAGCGCTTCGAGACGCTCCCGCCGCCGCGCCACTAGTACCAGCCGGGCTCCCTTTGCAGCAAAGAGCAATGCTGTTGCATTCCCGATGCCAGAACTCGCGCCCGTGATTAACGCCACGTTTCCATTCAGATGATTCATCTTTGAACTTGCTCCCAACCTCGGACCACCTGGGCCATTAAATTATCGCCCCGTCGAGTGGGTGGCTGGACGGTGACGCCGCCGCCCGACGAAGCTCCATCGGCACTTTGTTGCCGATCGCACTATGTGGACGTACCTCGTTGTAGTCTTTGCACCAAGCCTCGCATTTTCGCCGTGCTTCGTCGAGGCTCAGGAACCAGTTCGCGTTCAGACATTCAGGTCTGAATTTGCCGTTCAAGGTTTCAATGAAGGCATTGTCCGTGGGCTTGCCCGGCCTGCTGAAGTCGAGCGTCATGGCTTTCACAAATGCCCATAGATCGAGCTCCTTGCTGACAAACTCGGGACCGTAGTCGAGGCAAATCGTATTCAGGTAACCGATCTCGACCGCGACACGTCCGAGCGTTTCGACCACATCCGATCCTCGATAATTTCGCCGTGCGTCGATGGCCGGCGACAGGCTGGCAAACGTATCGACGACGCTCAGTACCAGGATCTTCCTCAACGGTACTGCGCGATGCCAGCCCAGCCAAGAGCTCGCCTTCCGCATGATCGGCAGGACCGGTACGCTCGCGGTGGGAGAAATTCATTGAACTGATCGCTACGAGATCAGGGGTCGGCGGCCGAGTATTAGCGCCTTTTTGCTCCTAGGGTTGGCGTAGCCGTCGGAGCAAAGTGAGTGCGAGACGGCACCCCGTACCAAGTCGTCCCTTCCAAACCGCTACTCCCAGACTGTGATGGCGATTTCGGCGTCATGCGGCGGCTCCAAGGCCCGTGGTCAGAATGGATAGTGGACTTCTTCGGTGTCGACGGTGATCCAGCGCAGCTCCGTGAATTCGGCGATTCCTGCCTTGCCGCCGAAACGGCCGTAGCCGGATCCTTTCGTCCCGCCGAACGGCATCTGCGCTTCGTCGTGTACCGTTGGGCCGTTGATGTGGCACATCCCGGCATCGATGCGCTTGGCCATCTTCAACGCCCTGCGGATGTTTTCGCTGAACACGGATGAGGTCAGGCCATATTCCGTGTCATTGGCACTCTTGATGGCTTCCGCATCGTCCTTGACTCGGATCATGCAGACGATGGGGCCAAAGGATTCTTCGCTGTAAATCCGCATGTCCCTGGTAACATGATCGAGCACAATGGCGGACATGATTGTACCGTTCACTTTACCGGCCACGACGAGCTTGGCACCTTTGGCCACCGCATCGTCCGTCAACTCCTTGAGCCTGGCGACGGTCTCCGGTCCAACGACGGAACCGAGCACAACATTGCCCGATCTGGGGTCGCCAGCGGGCAGGGAGGCTGCCTTGGCGGCAAACTTCTTGACGAAGGGGTCGGCGATCCCGCCCTGGACAATGATTCGCTCGGTCGACATGCAAATCTGTCCCTGATTCATGAAGGCACCAAACGCCGCCGCGTTGACGGCCTCATCGAGATTGGCATCGTCGAGGATGACAAGCGGCGCCTTGCCGCCAAGTTCGAGCAATACCGGCTTCAGATATCGCGCCGAGGTTTCGGCAATGATCCGCCCCACTTTTGTCGAGCCGGTGAAATTGATGCGTCGCACGGCGGGATGAGCGATCAGCGCATTCACGACCTCCGTGGCATCAGACGGCGCGTTGGTTATGACATTGACCACACCCGGCAGCAGGCCGGCTTCGCGCATCACGCTGCCGATCAAACGGTGCGTGGCGGGGCATATTTCGGAGGCCTTCATCACGACCGTGTTTCCACAGGCCAAGGGCGTCGCGATTGCACGCACGCCGAGGATGACCGGCGCATTCCATGGCGCAATACCGAGAACCACGCCGGCAGGCTGACGCACGGCCAACGCAACACAGCCAGGACGGTCCGATTGCAGCACCTCGCCCGTGACCTGCGTGGTGAGGGCCGCAGCCTCTCGCAGCATGCTCGAGGCCAGCATGACGTCAAAACCAGCCCAACCGGCCGTGGCGCCGATCTCGTTCATCATGGCTTCGGTGAAGTCGAGCACGTGCTGCTGCAAGATGTCCGCTGCGCGCAAGAGTAACGCGCGGCGTTCGCCGGGACCGGTTTCAGACCAGGCGGCAAAGGCTTGTTGCGCTGCATCCGCTGCTGCCGCAGCGTCAACGGCCGATGCAGCTGCGGCGCGGGTTGCGACCAAACCGGTCACGGGATTGCGGCGTTCGAAGGTCTCGCCTCCCTGCGCCCCAACGTCCTGCCCTCCAATCAATAGGCTCACATCCATCGCACTATTCCTCATGGCATTTCCCGAGGTCGGCAATTTGGCACTGCCGCTATCAAGCGAATTGCGCTTGTTTGTGTTAGACCTGTCTGTTCGAAAAAACCGTCCTGTCAGCGAGCCCAGCGTCATCGCCAACAATCTCCCCGCGAGATTGGTTCAGCGGATTTAAGGGCGCTGTGCAACACCTGGTCAAGGCCGGCGCACAAGCACGGTGGGATCGCGCAAGGATGCGAAAATCAAGCTGCGGCAGGTTCGTCCCAACCGCCTGCTCAGGGTTCGCGGCGGGCTGGATCGTTGCCTCGCCGGCTGTTATCCCGCCACCGGCTTGTCCTTCAGCAGCGCAAAGATGTGGGCATTGTGCTCGCTACCGTTGGTGAGATGCTTGGCGCCAGTGAAGTCGGATATCTTCGCCCAGTATTCGGCGACCACGTCCGCGGTCGCGCTGTGGCCGAGATTGACGCCGGCAGATTCCACGATCTGCGCCGACGAGAATACACCAGCGCCCGCCGAAATGATCGCGCCCGTCGGTGCATCCTCGCTGGCCAGGAATACTACGGCCGGCGTAACGTACTCCGGCTTTAACATGGCAATCATCTCGGGCGGCATTAGATTCTCGGTCATACGCGTGCCGGCGACCGGGCAGATCCCGTTGACCTTGATGTTGTCCTTGGCGCCTTCGAGCTTCAACGAGTTCATGAAGCCGACCAACGACAATTTGGCCGCGCCGTAGTTGGTCTGCCCGAAATTGCCGTATAGCCCGGTGGAAGAGGTCGTCACGACGATGCGGCCGTATTGTTGGTGGCGCATGATCTGCCAGATCGCCTTGCATGGCTTGACGGTACCCATCAGGTGGACTGCCATCACGGCGTCGAAGTCCTTCAACTCCATTTTGCCGAAGCTCTTGTCGCGCAGGATGCCGGCGTTGGCGACCAGGATGTCGATGCGGCCGAATGCGTCCATCGTCTGCTTAACCAGATGGGCCACGCCTGCATCGTCGGCGACGGACGCGCCGTTGGCGATCGCGATTCCACCTGCCGCATTAATCTCCGCTACCACGGCTTCGGCGGCCGCGCTGTTGCCGCCCGTACCGTCGATCGCGCCGCCCAGATCGTTGACCACCACCTTGGCACCGCGCGCCGCCAGTTCAAGCGCGTGGGCGCGGCCCAATCCTCCGCCTGCGCCGGTGACGATTGCGACTTTACCGTCGAAGCGAATGGACATGCGTGCCTCTCCCAGTCGGTGACAAATTGTCTGTCTTCAGTGATCGCCCGGGAATGGCCTTGCGGTCAAGTCAATCACGCTTGTTTCCGCTGGGCAAACATCTGCCGTCGATGCGCGTTCGCGGAATGCTCGACCGTAATCGCCAGCACCGCGTCCCACGATGCGCAAACCACGAAGGACGCAAGCGGATTTGCGCATTGTCTGTCGTGCCCTTGCGTAGGCGACCTATATGCCTGGTAGTCGGACCAAAGCCGGTTGTGACCGAATTTCACGTCGGGATTTCCCCCAACCCAAGAAATTTGACTTATCTTCCGCAATCGTTCGAGGGATTATGCATCCTCTCAGGCGCACCCAAGGTCCGCGCTGTGTTTATCTACCGGCTTCTTGAATCACCTTATCGTATGCCGGTTTTGGCTTGCCTGAACGATCGAATAGCAGCGAATACGCCGTACGGCCCCTGATCGGCCAGCCGTTGTGCCAGGAATCGGCGTCGGTCACGCCCCACAACGTCACGCGATCCACCTCGCCGCGATGCCTCAGGCAGATTTCGAAGATCGCCGCATAGCGTTCGGCGAGTTGGCGCTGCACCTCGTCCGGCAATCCGTTCACATAAGGGTTGAGGGCCGGGTCCTGCGCCAGGTTCACCGTGATATCGGCGGTGACCGGCAGGTTGTTGCGCGGCAAGACATCGACATCGAGTTCGCTGATGGCGACTTTGACGCCCAGCCTGCCGTACGCGCCGATGGCCTCGTCCAGAAATTTGAGGTCCGGCGAGTCGAGTGTGTAGTGCCCTTGAATGCCGACCGTCGTGATCGGCACGCCTTCGGCCTTCAGCTTCGAGATGAGCGACACTGCGCCTGCCCGCTTGGCCTCATTCTCGATGTTGTAGTCGTTGTAGGTCAATTCAGCCGCCGGGTCGGCCTCATGCGCATAGTGGAAGGCCTTGGCGATGTAACTCTCGCCGATGATCTTGAGCCAGGGCGTCTGGCGCAGGCTGCCGTCTTCGTTCAGCGCTTCGTTGACGACGTCCCAACTTTTGATCCTGCCCTTGTAGCGGCCGACGACGGTGTAGATATGGTTGCGCAGGCGGTTGAGCAGGGCCTTGCGGCCGAGAAGCTTGCCTTTGGCGTCGCGGAAAACCCAGTCCGGAGTCTGGTTGTGCCACACCAGGGTGTGGCCGACGACGAACATGCGGTTCTTCTCGCCGAATGCCACATACCGATCGGGGAGCGAGAAGTCGTATCCATGCGGCTGAGGGTGGACCCTCTCCCACTTAAGGCAGTTCTCCGGCGAGATGGAATTGAACTGCGCTTCGACGATGGCGTCGCCGCGTACGTCCTGGCCGGTGATCTGAGCCTCGTTCAAGGCAGCGCCGATGACGAAGTCCGCCTTGTAGGCGTCCTTCAGGGATGCCTGGGCCGCGGCCGCGACCGTCAGGCCGGCCAGGAGAATTACCGCTGACGCTGCCGTTCGCATGAGCGGTCTCTCCTGACCCGACGATTGCGACGTTCTTGAATTCACCCCATCCAGAGCGCGCTGGTGATAATGCGCGGGTAATAGCGGCTCGCCTTGCCCTCGCCGGACACGATCTGGTCGCAGCAGGCCCAATAGGAGCTGCCCTCGACCTGCCACTTCACATGCGCCGCATCGGCTTTCTTGAATACCTCGGCAACGCCGGGGTCCTTGTCGAGATTGAAGACGCGCCGCGTCACGTGCATGAAGATCGAGATTTTGCTCATCCACGAATTGTTACTGGTGGAAGAGAGCTTGATGCCGCCGTCGTCGAAGGTGTTGCGATGCTGGGGATCGACCAGCAGCTTGCGGGTGTGCTCCTTGAGGACGTCGTACATCTTCTTCTCGGCCGGTGTACCGTAGACCTTATCCGGTTTGATGCCGGCATAACCGGTCTTGGCGAAGTAGAGCGGATAGACGCAGCCCTCGATCGCCGGAAGAATGCGGGAATTGTAGCCGGGGTTCGATTTCTCGAAGATGGCGGGAAGAACGCCGTTCACCGCCTGCTTGGCCACGACGCCCGCGACCTTCTCGGCAAGCTGCAGAGACTTTTCCTGGTTCTTCTTATCGCCGAGATCGCGGAACATCAGCGCCAAGGCGCGATAGGTCGCCCAGCTCTTGACCGCCATGTAGACATTGTTGCGCGTCTGCGCCAGCGAATGGTCGAGCGAGTCATAGGTCGTGATTTCCTGCCCGCCCGCGGTCTTGGTCGAGTCGAATTGCGCGAAGCCGACATCGCCGCCGCGATTGATCATGCTGGCGAGGCACTCGCCGACGACCTTCTTGTTCTTCTTCAGCCAGTCCGTATCGCGCGTCTTCGCCATGTAGCACGCCGCGGTGAGCGTCCAATTACAGAGCTGCTCCACCGTCATATAGCTGAAGGTGCTGGTGAGGTTCGCCAACTCGTAGCTCGAACGGCCCTTGGGCGCGAAATTGTTGTGCGCGCCCATGTCGTGACAGAAGCTGAGCCCGCCCGGCTTCTTGTCATAGGGCCGCGACAGCTGGGCCGCGTCCGGCGGCGGAGGTAGCTGCGAGGGATCGTGTTCGTGCGAGGTAAGGGTCACCTCGCTTTTGTAGATCTTGACCTGGTCGGTGTAGCTGTACTGGCTCACAAAACTGTCCAGCAGGTTCTTGACCAGCCACGGATTGTGGTCGAGTTCCCAGAACACGTGATCGACGGCGAGGTCGAGCGTGTTCATCATGCAGTACTCGCCTTCGTTCACCACCCAGAACGGCTTCTTGGCGATCTCGAGAAGCTGGGTCGAACCGTAATAGCTGTGCGTGGCGTGGCTGATGATGAATTTCTGGTTGTCGGAGAGCGTGGAGGCGTCGAGTTTCGCGTCGAGTTTTTCGGCGGCTTTCATCAGCTTGCCGGCGCGGTCGAGCGTCGAGCGCAGCACATCCGTCAGGTTCGTGTAGTAGCGGGTGTAGAGATACTTGCCGTCCAGCCCGGTGGTGACGGGCTGTTCCAGATAGGAGCCGATCGCCAGCGTCATCGCGTATTTCTTGCCGGGCGGCACTTCGAAGCCCACGCCCGGGCAGGAGCCGAGCAGATGCACCGGATTGTAGCGCTCGCGGATGCCGTCGGTGGCCGACCAGCGCATGAAGCCGAACGGGGCCGGCGCGTGTGTCTTCTTCTCGCCGGTCACATCGAACACCTCGGCGGCGGCGCCCGCCTCGCGGCGGAAGGCAAAGCCCACGCGGCTCTTCGATCCCAGATCGTCCTCGATCATCCGCGGCCCGGGACGGGAATGGTTGAGAGCGAAGATGCCGGTCTTGGGCTTGGCGCCTTTGGTGTTGTCGACGATCAATTGCGCCACGATCGCCGGGCGAAGCCCTTCGCGCATTTCGTCTTTGGTGGCTTTGGCGGGATCGGGGATCGAACCAAAGGGCGTATAGACCGTGAAGGTCAGGTCGCCCGCCTGCCAAGTATCGGTGGCCCAGCCGTAGGAGCGCTTGACGTCCTTCAGATTGAAGGCCACCGCATCGGGGCGCACATTCGCTTCGGACGGCCCTGCCGTTTCCGCGGTGAATGCCTCGACGGCGGTGCTCGCCGCACCGATATAGAAAGGCAGGCATTGTAGCGGCACGTCGGCGAAACGGTCGCCGTCGATCACGCCGATGAACACTTCCTGGTCGGCGGGCGCACCGATCTGCAGGCCGATGCCGCCCTTCGTCCCCGGATTGCCGCAAGTGAAGCTCATAAAGGCACCCATGGGAGAGTGCTGAGCGTTGAAGCCGATATGGGTCGAAAGCGGGCGGCGCTTGGTCATGGATTTCTCTCCGGACGGATGTCTGGTTGATCAGGTGTGAAGCTCAGGCTGAGGGTTTGACACGCTCAAACAGTCTTTCCAAAAAGTGCAGGTCTTTTGGGGTTTCGCAAACCCATTCCCGTTTATTCGTTCGGGTCTCAGGCGGCTGGTCCGAGAACCTGCCGCCTGACCCCTTGCATTCTTTCTTCTTCGCAGACTACTGCTTGGCAAACGATTTGCGACGCTCGGTCAGTTCGTCGGCGATCGATTTCGTTTTTTCGCTTGTCAGCGGATAGAAGAATAGCAACGCCGCCGCAGCGAGAAATGCGAGTCCCGCATAGACGCTTGCGGTCAGAAGAATGCCCGACTGTGCCTCGGGCGTTTGCACGGCTGCGTCTGAAACGAAGCCATAGTACGAGAACAGCCAACCTGCGATGGCACCGCCCAGCGCAATTCCTGCCCAGAGGGCAAATACCACGGCGGACGTGACCGTCCCGCTAGCGCGACGGCCGGTTTTCCATTCGCCGTAGTCGGCGACATCACCCATCATTGCCCACAGGATCGGACCCGACAAACCAAACGAGAACTGGCGCAGGACTTCCGTTCCGATAATCAGGGTGGTGTTCTGTGGCGGGATCACGAACAGCAACGTGGTGAAGATTGCCGTCAGGAGCATGCTGGCAATGAAGAGATTGAGCTTGCCCACGCGGACCGACACGGGCGTGGACAACGCGACGCCTGCGAGCACCGAGAGGAGACCAAAACCGTTGAACCAGGAGAAGAGGTCCACGTTGCTCGCGACAAACCTGAAGTAAGGCAGCATGACGTTGCCGCGGATCAGGATCGCCACGAAGTAGAAAAGCGTGACGAGGAATAGTATGACCCAGGCGCGGTTCGAGAAGAGGTCCGAAAGATCCTGGCCGAGATTGGTCTTCTGTTGCGGATCCGGCTGGATGCGCTCTTTGGTCATGAAGAAGGTGATCGCGAAGAAGATGACGCTCACCACCGACAGCAAGCCCATGGTGAGTTGGTAACCCAGCGCATCATTCCCGCCGCCGAAGTACTTAACCATCGGAATGGCGAGGCTCGCGATGATGAAGCCAGCGCTGTTGGCCGCGATCTGGCGATACGACGAGATGCTGGTCCGCTCGTCAGGATCGGAGGTCATGACGGCGGTCAGCGAAGCGTACGGCACGTTGTTCATGGTGTAGATCACCCGAAGCAGAATATACGTGACCCACGCATAGATGACCTTGGCGCCCATGCTGATATCGGGTGTTGTGAAGGTGAGGACGCCGATGATGCCGAAGGGCAGCGCCGTCCAGATGATCCAGGGTCGGAATTTTCCCCATTTCGTATTGGTGCGGTCGGCGATCACACCCATCACCGGATTGAGACACGCCACCGCCAGACCAACGACGAGAAAGAGCGTTCCAGCCTGGGCCGCCGTCAGGCCGAAGGTATGGGTGTAGAAGTCAAGTTGCAGGGCAATCATGGCCTGGAAGACGAAGTTCGCGGCCATGTCGCCAAGGGCGTAGCCGACCTTTTCTGTGACTGGGAGTTTCTGGGTCATTGTTTCCTCTGTTTTCGCCGGGCCGGCTTTTCTGCCGAGCTATTTGACTAGGTGTAGGATCAGCTTTGCCAATTGCGATGAGTTGCCGACTCTGCCAAGTGCGATTGTGCGCGTAGCGACCGTACGACGCGATGCGAGGCAGACGCACGAATCAACATCATTGTGAAAGCCTGTAAGCTACCCCGTTGATTCAGTGTAGTGTTAACGCTAACAGGGAGCAATCAAAAACGCCCCATTTTGGAGGTTGCGCACGTAGGATCTGCGCATTATCGCAGATCAAATAATACTAGGGTGCGCCCTTTCCGCGGCAGACGGCCGCCGCGGTTTTGCCGGAGGGGGTCTGCGGGTGTAATTGAAAGAAAAAGCGCATCTGGCACGTACACGAATGTCTCGCGGCGCTGTCGGCAGGATATTGCGCTCTCGGCCCACGGGGCGGAAAGTGGAGGGATTCTCATGAAGTGGTTGCTCAAAGCGGGCATATTGCTGCTCGCCGCCGGCGCCGTCTCTATCGCGGCTGCGGGTGGAGAGGTTGGGATTACGGCGCTGAAGAAAACCGCGTCGGGGATCACGCTACAGACAACCCAAGGCATGCTCGTCATCGAACCCTGGACGGACCGGATCATCCATGTGACGGCCTACCGCAACGCGGATTGGAAGGGCGCCTACAACCCCGCCGTGATCGCGCGGCCGCAGCCGGTCAAATGGCAGCTCGTCGAGTCAACCGACGCATATACGTTATCGACCCCCGCGTTGCAGGTTCGCGTGAACCGCGCGACCGCCGCCATATCGTTTCGGGACTCGTCGGGAAAGGTGATCCTCGACGAACCGGAAAATGCGCGCCAGACTCCTGCGCAAGGGGCAGGTGCCGTCCGGCAGGAATTCTCCGAGGAGTTCGGTCACCACTATCCGGTCTTCGGTCTCGGCCAGCATCCAACCGGTACGTTCAATTACCGGGGAAGCACGGTCCATTTGCAGCAGGCAAATCGGGATGTTGCCGTGCCTATGCTGGTTTCGCAGCGCGGCTTCGGCATCCTTTGGAACAATGCTTCGGTGACCGATGTGGACGCCGACGTTGCTTGGGAACCAAATCAGATTGTGTTGCGCTCGGAGGCTGGCGGAGGCATCGACTATGATTTCATCTACGGGCCGGCGATCGACGGAGTGATAGCAGGATATCGCCATCTCACCGGCGACGCTCCGATGATGGCGCGGTGGACCTGGGGCCTGTTCCAGTCGAAGGAGCACTACGCAACGCAGCAGGAACTGCTCGATGTCGCCGCGAAATACCGCGAGCTTGGGGCGCCTCTGGATGCCGTCGTTCAGGATTGGTTTTACTGGAAACCGGGTGAGTGGGGCCGCCATGTCATGGATCCGGCGCGCTATCCCGATCCGGCCGGCACGGTTGCGGCTCTCCACAAAGAGAATGTGCACACGATCATCTCGGTATGGGCGCGGTTCGATAAAGGGCTGGAAAACGCCAAAGAACTTGAGAGCATCGGCGGTCTGTTTCCCAGGACATCAAACGTCTACCCGGCAGGCGAAGGCCGCTGGTACGACGCGTATTTGCCTGCCGCCCGTGACATGTACTGGCACCAGGTCATGAAGACACTCGGCACCGCCGGATGGGACGGCTGGTGGCTCGACGCCAGCGAGGCGGAGCTGAGCGGGAATTGGGGCGAGATGCGCACGCTCCAAACCGCAGCGGGCCCAGGCGATGTCGTCTACAATGCGTATCCGTTGCTGCACACGACCGGCGTGCATGACGGGATGCGCCGCGACATGCCGGACAAACGCGTATTCATCCTGACAAGGTCGGCCTATGCAGGGCAGCAGCGCAACGGCGCCATCACCTGGTCGGGCGATACGGCCGGCAGCTGGGACGACTTCCGCCGTCAGGTCCCAGAAGCGCTCAATTTCTCCTTGAGCGGAATACCCTATTGGTCGGCCGACATCGGCGGGTTCTTCAGCGGTGATCCCAAGGACCCCGCTTATGCCGAACTTTTCACGCGTTGGTACGAATTCAGCGTGTTCAATCCAATGTTCCGCGTGCATGGCACCAGTTATCCCAAGGAAATTTGGCAATTCTCCCCGGAGATCGGCAAAGTTCTGCTCGGTTACGACCGGCTGCGCTATCAGCTGATCCCCTACATCTACTCGCTTTCATGGGATGTCACACATCGCGGCGGTACGATGATGCGCCCGTTGATCATGGATTTTCAGGACGACGCCAATACGGCGTTGATCGGTGACGAATACACCTTCGGCAAGGGATTGCTGGTCGCGCCGGTGATCGAAAAGGGCGCCCAGACTCGCACGGTATATCTGCCGGGTCACCTTCCTTGGTACAACTTCTGGACCGGCGAGATGATCAATTCCGGAAAATCGGTTGCCGTCAAAGCCGAGTTGGAGACCATCCCACTCTACCTCCAGGCCGGCAGCATTCTGCCGCTGGGGCCCGTCATCCAATATGCGGACCAGCGGTCGAGCGAGCCGATGGAAATCCGCGTCTATCCCGGTGCGGATGGTCATTTCGAACTCTATGACGATCAAGGCGACGGTTACGGCTACGAGAAGGGCCAGTATGCGACGATCGATTTGCGCTGGAATGACACCAAGCACGAACTCTCGATCGGCAAGCGTCACGGAAAATTCCCCGGTATGCCGCAGAAGATCGCCTTCAAGGCCGTTTGCGGAGCCGGCGGAAAGGCTGATCGGTCGTCGGTCGTCATCTACTCCGGTGCTGGACGGTTGATACCCCTGCCTGGATGCCGATGAACAAGTGGGGAGGCCCATGACCAAAAGGCAGGTACGTGAACTTAGCCGCCGCCGCTTCACGATGGGCGTCGCCGTTGCGCCATTACTCCTCGTCCAGTCGAGCAACGCCAAGTCGAAACCGCCTTCCGCGGCAAATGTAAAAACAGGGGGACCGGCCTTGGCCGGCAAAGCTGTGTCGCCCAAGGTTCGGCCGTTCGCGGTCGGCAGAGTGCAGCTGCTCGAGGGCCCGTTCAAAGACGCGCAAACGTGGAACACGGCGTTTATGAAACGCCAGGTGCCGGACAGGCTGCTGCACGTCTTCCGGGTCAATGCCGGTCTTCCTAGCACCGCAAAACCGCTGGGGGGCTGGGAATCTCCGGGCTGCGAGCTGCGCGGCCATTTCGTCGGGCATTATCTTTCCGTGTGCGCGCTCCTCTATGCCTCCACCGGAGACACGGAGATCAAGCAGCGGGCCGATTACATCGTATCGGTCTTGGCGGAATGCCAGAAAAAGCTGCATTCCGGCGGGTATCTCAGTGCATTTCCGCTGGAATTATTCGATCGTCTGGATGCAAGAAAAGACGTGTGGGCACCGTTCTATACCTACCACAAGATCATGGCCGGCCTGCTCGACATGTGTACGCTC
>Ga0265325_10000410_pt1 | contig 30509 bp, 22 predicted proteins | sample 41420metaG_FD_202090 | JGI IMG/M metagenome (GOLD analysis project Ga0265325, IMG submission 202090) | Rhizosphere microbial communities from Carex aquatilis grown in University of Washington, Seatle, WA, United States - 4-14-20 metaG | ecosystem: Host-associated > Plants > Roots > Rhizosphere... | reverse complement strand
TCCAGTCCAGCAACCAGTTCTACGCCAAGTCGAAGGAGATACTGGGCATGACGCCCCAGCGCTATCGCACCGGCGGCAGCGGCGAGGAAATCCGTTTCGCCGTGGCGGGAAGCTCGCTGGGACCGGTGCTGGTGGCGCAGAGCGGCAAGGGCGTCTGCGCCATCCGGTTTGGCGACGATCCGGGCGCGCTGGTGCGCGAGCTTCAGGATCATTTCCCCAAGGCGCGCCTGATCGGCGGCGACAAGGGTTTCGAGAAACTGGTCGCGCAAGTGATCGGCTTTATCGAGGCCCCGGGCACCGGCCTGGACCTGCCGCTGGATGTGCGGGGCACCGCCTTCCAGCAGAAGGTCTGGAAAGCGCTGCAACGCATTCCCGCCGGCAAGACCGTCAGCTATGCGCAGGTCGCCAAGGCGATCGGCGCGCCCAGGGCGGTGCGTGCCGTGGCCGGCGCTTGCGCCGCCAATGCGCTGGCGGTGGCCATTCCCTGCCACCGGGTCGTCAAGAGCGATGGCGGATTGTCGGGCTATCGCTGGGGTGTGGAACGCAAGCGCGAATTGCTGGCGCGCGAGGCGGCATGAGTGCGGCGGCGCTGCAGATCGAAGCAGATGTCCAGTCCAGGGTCCAAGACCTGGACTGGACGCGTCTTGCCGCGGCGCTGGATGCGCAAGGCTGGGCGAAGGCCGGGGGTCTGTTGAGCGCGGCGGAATGCGACGCGGCGGCGCAGATGTATGCCGACGACCGCCGCTTCCGCAGCAAGGTGGTGATGGCGCGGCATGGCTTCGGGCGCGGTGAATACAAATATTTTACTTACCCGCTGCCAGAGATCGTGGGCGGGTTGCGCGCGGCGCTGTACCCGCAGCTGGCGCCGATCGCGAACCGCTGGAATGAGCGGATGGGGATCGACATTCGTTATCCCGCGACCCTGGCGGAGTTCGCGGCGCGCTGTCATGCGGCGGGCCAGGCGCGGCCGACACCCTTGCTGCTGGCCTATGGCGCGGGCGACTATAACTGCCTGCACCAGGACCTCTATGGCGAGCATGTTTTTGCATTGCAGGCGGCGATCCTGCTGTCGCGGCCTGTAGCGGATTTCACCGGCGGCGAATTCGTGATGACCGAGCAGCGGCCGCGCATGCAGTCGCGGCCCATGGTGGTGCCGCTGATGCAGGGCGACATGGTGGTGTTCGCGGTGAGCCATCGCCCGGTGCAGGGCACGCGCGGCACCTACCGGGTCAATCTGCGCCATGGCGTGAGCCGCATCGAGATCGGACAGCGATACACGCTTGGGATAATCTTCCATGATGCCGCCTAAATCCGATGCGGCGCGGCTGATCGTCAAAGCGGCAGCTTCTTCTTGAGTTCGTAGAGAATCTCCAGCGCCTGCTTCGGCGTCAACGTGTCGGGTTCGACATCTTTCAACGCTGTTTCCACCGCGCTGGTCTTGGGCGGCGGTGCAGAGGCAGCGCCGAAAAGGGGGAGATCATCGATGCGGGCCAGCGGCTTGTGGCCCTCGCGGCCTTCTTCCAATGCCTGCAGCACCGTCTCCGCCCGCGCCACCACGGCGGCGGGCAGCCCCGCCAGCTTGGCGACATGGATGCCATAGGAGCGGTCGGCCACCCCCGCCGCCACTTCATGCAGGAACACGATACTGTCGTTCCATTCGCGCACTTTCATGGTGACACAGGCGGCGTGGTCCAGTCTTTCGGCCAGCGCGGTCAGTTCGTGGTAATGGGTGGCGAACAAGGCGCGGCTCTTGTTGGTCTCATGCAAATGCTCCGCCGCCGCCCAGGCAATGGCGAGGCCGTCATAGGTGGCGGTGCCGCGCCCGATCTCGTCCAGGATCACCAGCGAACGCGGCGTCGCCTGGTTGAGGATCGCTGCCGTCTCCACCATCTCGACCATGAAGGTGCTGCGCCCCGCCGCCAGGTCGTCGCCGGCGCCGACGCGGGAGAAGAGGCGATCCACAATGCCGATATGCGCCGACTCGGCGGGCACGAAAGCGCCCGCCTGCGCCAGGATGGCGATCAGCGCATTCTGGCGCAGGAAAGTGGATTTGCCCGCCATGTTGGGGCCGGTGACCAGCCACAGCCGGCCACGCTTCTCGGAAAGGTCGCTGTCATTCGGCACGAAGGGGCCCGTGTTGGAAGCGATCAGTGCCGCCTCCACCACCGGATGGCGGCCGCGAACGATGTTGAAGGCAAGTCCGCCATCGATCTTGGGGCGCACATGCCGCGCCGCCACCGCCAGTTCGCCCAGCGCCGATGCCACGTCCAGCACCGCCAGCGCCTCGGCAATCGCCGCCAGATGCTCGCCATGCGCCAGCGCCAGCGCCGTCATCTCCTCGAACAGCCCCATCTCCAGCGCCAGCGCGCTTTCGGCGCTTTCGGCGATGCGGCTGGCAAGCGAAGCCAGTTCGTCGGTGGAAAACCGCACCGCCCCCGCCATGGTCTGGCGGTGGCGGAACAGGTCACGCATCGCCATCAGCTTGTCGGCGTGGCTCTGCGTCACTTCGACGAAATAGCCCAGCACGCCATTATGCTTGATCTTCAGCGCCGCCACGCCCGACTCGCCGCGATACCGGCCTTCCAGGGTGGCGATGACCCTGCGGCTTTCCTGCGAGAGGGTGCGCAGTTCGTCCAGCGGCGCATGGGCACCGCTTTTGACGAAGCCGCCATCGCGCGCCAGATAAGGCGGCTCGGCGACCAGCAGGAATTCCAGCCGGTCCGAAAGCCGCGACACGGCGGCGATGGCCTGGGTCATGCCCGCCTGGGCGCCGACCGCTTCGCCCGCCAGCGCCGCCTTGCCCAGCGCATCGCGCAGATGCCTGGCCGCCCCGATCCCGTCGCGCAGATTGCCGAGATCGCGCGGACCGCCGCGCCCGACCGACAAGCGGCCCAGGGCGCGGGCGATATCGGGCGCGCTGCGCAACGCCTCGCGCGTGCGGCGGCGCAACTCTTCGCTGGCTGCGAACCCCTCCACCGCGTCATGCCGCGCGCCGATCGCCGCCGCATCGGTGAGCGGCGCCGCCAGCCGCGCCGCCAGCAGCCGCGCCCCCGAGGCGCTGACCGTGCGGTCGATGGTGGCGAGCAGGCTGCCGCTACGGGCGCCGCCAAGGGTCTGGGTCAGTTCCAGGTTGCGCCGCGTCGCCGCGTCGATGCCCATGAAGTGCTTCGGGCTGACGCGCGCCACCCGGCCAAGCGCGACCCTGGCGCCTTTCTGGGTGAGGTCGAGATAGGCGATCAGGGCACCCGCCGCCGACAATTCGGCGCGGGAGAAGGCGCCCAGCCCGTCCAGCGAGGCGATGCCGTAATGCGCCTTCAGCGCCCGCTCGCCGGCGGTGGAATCGAAACGGCTGGCGGGCAGCGGCGACAGCGCCGCATCGCTGCCCTTAAACAAGGCAATAAATTCTTCCTGTGCCAGCAAGCCATCCGGCACCAGCAATTCGCGGGGGCTCAGCCGCGCCAGCTCGGTGGCGATCTCGCCATCTCCCACCTCACCCACCGAAAACTGGCCGGTCGACATGTCGGCGGCGGCCAGCGCGAAGCTGCTGCCGGAGCGACCCAGGGCGGCGAGGATGTTGGAAGACCGTGCCTCCAGCAGCGCCTCCTCGGTCAGGGTGCCTGGTGTCACCAGCCGCACCACCTCGCGCCGCACCACCGCCTTGCCGCCACGCTTCTTCGCCTCGGCGGGGTCTTCGACCTGCTCGCAGACCGCGACGCGATGGCCCTTGCGGATCAGCTTCTCGAGATAGGATTCGGCGGCATGCACCGGCACGCCGCACATCGGAATGTCCTCACCCAGATGCTTGCCGCGCTTGGTGAGGGCGATGTCCAGCGCCTCGGCGGCTTTTGCTGCATCCGCGAAGAACAATTCGTAAAAGTCCCCCATGCGGTAGAACAGCAGATAATCGGCGTGCGCCGCCTTGATGGCGAGATATTGGGCCATCATCGGCGTCGCCCCGTCGGCGGCGGGGTTGGCAGCCTCGGCCGGATCGGCCTCCGGCTGCAGGCTCTGTCGCATCTCGCTCATGCGAGCGAGCATAGCAGGCCCGGTGCGGCGGCGCGTCCTTCGCGAACTTGGTGCAAAGCCGCAGCGACTTGTTATTCTGTGGATGTCTTTCCCAACAAGAACAACAAGGCCCACCCAGAATGTCGCGCCCCTCCTTCACCGACGAAGAAGCCCTTGCCTTTCATGCCGGCGCCAAGCCCGGCAAGCTGGAAATCGTGGCCACCAAGCCGATGGCGACCCAGCGCGACCTCTCGCTGGCCTATTCGCCGGGGGTGGCGGTGCCGGTGCTGCGGATCGCCGAAAATCCCGCTTTGGCCTATGACTATACCGCCAAAGGCAACATGGTGGCGGTGATCTCCAACGGCACCGCGATCCTGGGGCTGGGCGATCTGGGGGCCCTGGCCAGCAAGCCGGTGATGGAAGGCAAGGCGGTGCTGTTCAAGCGCTTCGCCGATGTGAACTCCATCGATTTGTGCGTCGACACCAAGAATGTCGATGAGTTCATTGCCGCAGTGCGTTACCTCTCGCCCAGCTTCGGCGGCATCAACCTGGAAGACATCAAGGCGCCGGACTGTTTCATCATCGAGCAGCGGCTGCGCGAGTTGATGGACATTCCGGTGTTCCATGACGACCAGCACGGCACCGCCATCATCTCGGCGGCCGGGGTCATCAACGCGGCGCACCTGACCGGGCGCAAGCTGGACGCCATCAAGATCGTGGTCAATGGCGCGGGCGCGGCGGGCATCGCCTGCCTGGAGCTGCTGAAATCGATGGGCGTCAGGGGCGAAAATATCATTCTTTGCGACACCAAGGGCGTGGTCTATCGCGGCCGCACCGAGGGGATGAACCAGTGGAAGTCCGCCCATGCCATCGAGACCCGGGCCCGCACCCTGTCGGACGCGATGGTGGGCTGCGACGTGTTCCTGGGCTTGTCGGCCAAGGGGGCGCTGACCCCGGCGATGGTCAAGAGCATGGCGGAGGCGCCGATCATCTTCGCCATGGCCAATCCCGATCCGGAAATCACCCCGGAGGAAGCCAGGGCGGTGCGCCCCGACGCCATCGTCGCCACCGGGCGCAGCGACTATCCCAACCAGGTCAACAATGTGCTGGGCTTCCCCTACATCTTCCGCGGCGCGCTGGATGTGCGCGCCACCACCATCAACGAGGCAATGAAGATCGCCGCCGCCGAGGCCATCGCCGCCCTGGCCCGTGAAGACGTGCCCGACGAAGTGGCGACCGCCTATCGCGGGGCGCGGCCGGTCTATGGCCCGGAATACATTATTCCTTCGCCCTTCGATCCGCGCCTGATCTCCCGCGTTTCCAGCGCCGTCGCCGAAGCCGCGATCAAGAGCGGCGTGGCGCGCAAGGAGATCAAGGACCTCAACGCCTATGCCTATGAATTGTCGGCGCGGCTCGATCCGTCGGCGGGGCTGTTTCAGATGGTGACTTCGGCGGTGCGCGCCAAGCCCAAGCGGGTGGTGTTCGCCGAAGGCGAGGAGGAATGCGTCATCCGCGCTGCCGCTGCCTTCCAGAATTCCGGGCTGGGCAGGGCGCTCTTGATCGGCCGCACCGATATCATCAAGGCGGGCCTTCGCCATGCCGGCATCGACGAGCATCTGCTGGAAATCCGCGTGCCCCATTCCGCCCAGGATGCCACGCCCTATATCGAGACATTGTACAAGCGCATCCAGCGCCGCGGCGGGCTTTACCGCGATGCGGCGCGCATGGTCACCAACGACCGCAACATCTATGCCGCCTCGATGCTGAAGGCGGGCGATGCCGACGCGATGGTGACGGGAGTGACGCGCAATTACGCCAATGCGCTGGCGGATGTGCGCACCGTGCTCGATCCGCCCTCCGGCCAGCGCCCGATGGGTATGCAGGTGATCTTCGCCAAGGGCCGGGTGGTGCTGGTGGCCGACACGTCCGTCACCGAAATGCCCACTGCCGACCAGCTTGCCGATATCGCGATGCAGGCGGCGGCGGCGGCGCAACGCTTCGGCCTGACGCCGCGGGTGGCGCTGCTGGCGTCTTCCACTTTCGGCTTCCCCCGTTCGGAGCGCAGCGAACGCATTGTCGAGGCGGTGCAGATCCTGGGCCATCGCGGCGTCGATTTCGAATATGACGGCGAGATCGCGGTGGACGTGGCGCTGGACAAGGACAAGCTGGCGCAATACCCCTTCGCCCGCATCACCGATACCGCCAATGTTCTCATCATGCCGGCGATCCATTCCGCCTCCATCTCCACCAAGCTGCTGCAGCAGATGGGCTCGGGCTCGGTGATGGGGCCGCTCTTGGTGGGGCTGGAGAAATCGGTGCAGATCGCCCCGCTTGGCGCCAAGATGAGCGAGATATATAACGCGGCGGTGATCGCGGCCTATGACATCTGGGACGATGACATCGTTCCGGTGCTGACCGATTACATCCGCATCCCCAACAAGAGCCCGGCCTTCGATCCGGATTGGGAAGAACACGGCCATATGGACAAGGCGGTGCGGCTGTTCGAGGGCTGGGCGCGGGAAAAGCTGAAGGCATTACCGGGCGCGAAGTTGGAGGTGGTGCGTCTCAAAGGTCGTACCCCATTGATTTTTATCGAAGTCCCCGGCACCGCGCCCGGCTCGGTCTTGATGTATGGCCATCTCGACAAGCAGCCGGAGATGAAGGGCTGGACCAAGGGCAGCGGGCCGTGGACGCCGGTGCTGAAGGGCGGGAAGCTTTATGGCCGCGGCGGCGCCGATGACGGCTATGCGATGTTCGCGGCGATCTCGGCGCTGCTGGCATTGAAAGAGCAAAACACGCCCCATGCCCGCATCGTCATCGTGATCGAGGCCTCCGAAGAATCCGGCTCGCCCGATCTGCCTTTTTACATCGACCATCTGGCGAAGCGCATCGGCACCCCAGACCTGGTGGTGTGCCTGGATTCCGGCTGCGGCAATTACGATCAGCTGTGGCTCACCACCTCCCTGCGCGGCATGGTGCTGGGCAATCTGACCGTGAAGGTGCTGACCGAGGGCGTGCATTCGGGCGATGCCAGCGGCGTCGTGCCGTCCTCCTTCCGCATCGCGCGGCAATTGCTGTCGCGTATCGAGGATGAAGCCTCGGGCCGGATGAAGCTGGCGGCGCTGTTCGTGAAGCCGCCGCCGGAGCGGCTGAAGCAGGCAAAGGCGGCCGCGAAAATCCTGGGCAATGAGGTGTGGGACAAGATGCCGTTTGCTGGCGGCACCAAAGCCACGGGAAAGGACAATGCGGAGCTGGTCCTCAACCGCACCTGGCGGCCGCAACTGGCGATCACCGCCATCGACGGCTATCCGCTGCCAGAGAATGGCGGCAATGTGCTGTTGCCCTACACCACGCTCAAGCTCTCCCTGCGCCTGCCGCCGACCTGCGACGGCGAAACCGCGCGCAAGGCGGTGAAGGCGGCGCTGGAAAAAAACCCGCCTTGTGGCGCGCAGGTCGAATTCGACGCCCCGCGGGGCGAGACCGGCTGGAACGCGCCCGCGCTGGCGCCCTGGCTGGAAGCCGCCTTGAACAAGGCAAGCAAGGCGGCGTTCGGCAAGCCCGTCGCCTTCATGGGCGAAGGCGGCTCCATTCCCTTCATGGCGATGCTGGGCAAGAAATTTCCCAAGACCCAGTTCGTGGTGACCGGCGTGCTGGGGCCCCATTCCAATGCCCACGGCCCCAACGAATTCCTCCACATCCCCACTGCCAAGAAAGTCTCGGCCGCGATCGCGTCGATTCTCGGCGACCATGCGTTGCAGAACTAGATGGGCTTGTTCTATTCCGATTCCGAAGACGGCAAACGCCGGCCGCTGCTGGCGTTCCTGCTGCTGACCCTTGCGGTGGGCGCGCTGGGCAGCGTGGCGACCGAGCCGTCCATCCCGACCTGGTATGCCGGCCTTATCAAGCCGGGCTTCAATCCGCCCAACTGGCTGTTCGCGCCGGTCTGGACCGCGCTTTATGTCGTGATGGCGGTGGCGGCCTGGCGGGTGTGGCGCCTCGCCGGCCTCAAAAGCCCCGAGATCGCGGCCTTCGGCCTGCAGCTTGCCTTCAACTGCGCCTGGTCCTTTGTCTTCTTCCATTTCCACCTTATCGGACCCGCGGCGGTCGAGCTGGCGGTGCTGCTGGCGCTTATCCTCGCGACCCTCATCCTGTTCTGGCGGCGGGACCGGTTGGCCGGTCTTCTGCTGCTGCCCTACCTGGCCTGGACCGGCTTTGCCCTGGCCCTGAACCTCGCCATCTGGCGGCTCAACGGCTGACCAAAAGTCAGCAGTTCCGGCCACTTGCTGACTCGTACAGCCCTCCCTATATACCCCCTGAGGCAAGCATGGGCTTTGGCCTGTGACTTGTTTTGTCAAAGAATTCAAAGGGATGGACCGGAGGGCGCCTTAGGGGCCAGGCAACCATGCCATTGAGAAGGAACTATAATGGCTAAAGTAATCGGCATTGACCTCGGCACGACCAATTCCTGTGTCGCCGTGATGGAGGGCTCGGCCCCCAAGGTGATCGAGAATGCGGAAGGCGCCCGCACCACCCCGTCCATCGTCGGCTTTGCCCCCGATGGCGAGCGCCTGATCGGCCAGCCCGCCAAGCGCCAGGGCGTCACCAACCCCGAATTCACTTTCTTCGCCATCAAGCGGCTGATCGGCCGGCGTTTCGACGACCCGATGACCCAGAAGGACATCGGCATGGTGCCCTACAAGATCATCAAGGCCGACAATGGCGATGCCTGGGTGCAGGGCCGTGACGGCAAGAAATATTCCCCGTCCGAAGTGTCGGGCTTCATCCTGCAGAAGATGAAGGAAACCGCCGAGGCTCATCTCGGCGAGAAGGTGACCCAGGCGGTCATCACCGTCCCGGCCTACTTCAACGACGCCCAGCGCCAGGCGACCAAGGACGCCGGCAAGATCGCGGGCCTGGAAGTCCTTCGCATCATCAACGAGCCGACCGCCGCGGCGCTGGCCTATGGCCTGGACAAGAAATCGTCGGGCACCATCGCGGTCTATGACCTGGGCGGCGGCACCTTCGACGTCTCGATCCTGGAGATCGGCGACGGCGTGTTCGAGGTCAAATCCACCAATGGCGACACTTTCCTGGGCGGCGAGGATTTCGACCAGCGCGTGGTCAATTATCTCGCCGACGAGTTCAAGAAGGAGAACGGCATCGACCTGCGGGCCGACCGTCTCGCCCTGCAGCGCCTGAAGGACGCCGCCGAGAAGGCCAAGATCGAGCTTTCCAGCGCCCAGCAGACCGAAGTGAACCTGCCCTTCATCACCGCGGACGCCTCGGGCCCCAAGCATCTCACCATCAAGATCACCCGCGCCAAGCTGGAAGCCCTGGTCGATGATTTGATCCAGAAGACCATCGGCCCGGTGAAGCAGGCGATGAAGGATGCCGGGGTCAGCAACAGCCAGATCGACGAAGTGATCCTGGTCGGCGGCATGACCCGCATGCCCAAGGTGCAGGAAGCGGTGAAGGCGCTGTTCGGCGGCAAGGAACCGCACAAGGGCGTCAATCCCGATGAAGTCGTCGCCATCGGCGCGGCGATCCAGGGCGGCGTCCTCAAGGGCGAAGTGAAAGACGTGCTGCTGCTGGACGTGACCCCGCTGAGCCTGGGCATCGAGACCCTGGGGGGCGTGTTCACCCGGCTGATCGACCGCAACACCACCATCCCGACCAAGAAGGGCCAGATCTTCTCCACCGCGGAGGACAACCAGACCGCCGTCACCATCAATGTGTTCCAGGGCGAGCGCGAGATGGCGCAGGACAACAAGTCCCTGGGCCGTTTCGATCTCGCCGGCATCCCCCCCGCCCCGCGCGGCGTGCCGCAGATCGAGGTCACGTTCGATATCGACGCCAATGGCATCGTCAGCGTCACCGCCAAGGACAAGGCCACCGGCAAGGAGCAGCAGATCCGCATCCAGGCCTCGGGCGGATTGTCGGACGCCGACATCCAGAAGATGGTCAAGGAGGCCGAAAGCCACGCCACCGAGGACAAGAAGCGGCGCGAAGGCGTGGAAGCCAAGAACCAGGCCGATGCGCTGATCCATTCGACCGAGAAGGCGCTCGGCGAACATGGCGACAAGGTCGGCGCCGAGGAGAAGACCGCGATCGAGAATGGCATCGCCAACCTGAAGGAAGCGGTCAAGGGCGATGATGCCGAGGATATCAAGGCCAAGACCAACGCCCTGGCCCAGGCTTCGATGAAGCTTGGCGAGGCGATGTACAAGGCGCAAGCGGCGCAGAGCGGCGATGCCGCCGGCGCCGAAGCAGCCGGCCCGAAGGACGACAATGTCGTGGATGCCGACTTCGAGGAAGTCGATGACGACAAGAAAAAGGGCGCAGCCTAGCGAGTACCGGCCCCATGCCTGAAAGCGCGTGGGGCTTTTGTTTCACCGGGGTGGCATAGAGCATTGGGGCGATGAGCAAGCGCTGTTATTACGAAGCTCTGGAGTGCGAGCGCGGCGCGACCGCCGAAGCTCTCAAGGCGGCCTATCGCAAGCTGGCGATGAAGTTCCACCCGGACAAGAATCCGGGCGACCACACCGCCGAAGTCAAGTTCAAGGAAATCAACGAAGCCTATGACGTCCTGAAGGACGATCAGAAGCGTGCGGCTTACGACCGCTTCGGCCATGCCGCGTTCGAGAATGGCCTAGGAGGAATGGGTGGCGCACGCGCCGGGGCCGGCGGCTTCGGCGATTTCGCCGGCTCCTTCAGCGAAGTGTTCGAGGATTTCTTCGGCGAGATGATGGGCGGGCGGGCCCGCGGCCGTCGCCAGAATCGCGGCCAGGACCTGCGCTACAATCTGGAAATCACCCTGGAAGAAGCCTTCAAGGGCCGCGCCGCCAAGATCAAGGTCCCCACCGCGGTGGCGTGCGAGACCTGCAGCGGCAGTGGCGCCGAACCGGGTCACGCGCCGGAGACCTGCTCGACCTGCGCCGGTCACGGCAAGGTGCGCGCTGCTCAGGGCTTCTTCACCATAGAGCGCACCTGTAGCGCCTGCCGCGGCAGCGGCAAGGTCATCCGTCATCCCTGCAAGATCTGCAAGGGTCAGGGCCTCACGCAAAAGGAGCGCTCGCTCAGTGTCGATGTGCCTCCGGGGGTCGAGGAAGGCACCCGCATCCGGCTGTCCGGCGAAGGCGCCGCGGGCGTGCATGGCGGGCCACCGGGCGATCTCTATATCTTTCTGTCGGTGGCGGAGCATCCGCTGTTCCAGCGCGACGGCAACGATCTGCATTGCCGCGCCCCGGTGTCGTTCGTCGCCGCGTCGCTGGGCGGCGCCATCGAAGTGCCGACCCTGGATGGCGGCCGGGTCAAGGTCACCATCCCCGAAGGCACCCAGCCGGGCAAGCAGTTCCGCCTGCGCGGCAAGGGCATGCCGATCCTGCGCTCCTCCCAGGTCGGCGATCTTTATGTCGAGCTGGCGGTGGAAACCCCGGTCAAGCTCAGCAAGAAGCAGAAGGAATTGCTGCGCGAATTCGAGAAGCTGTCCACCAGTGGCAGCCAGCCCGAGGCCGAGGGCTTCATGTCGCGGCTGAAGGAATTCTGGGGGTGAGGAGAGGCCCGCGAAGCGGGCGAGCAGGTCCAGTGGACCTGCGAAAACGACGAACGCCGCGAAGCCCAGCGAGCGGCCGGGCGCGGCCTGACGCCATCCGCCCCGCCTGCCGGGGCAGGCAAGACGGGGCGGATGTGTCCCGGGTCAGCCGGTCTTTTTCTTCGCCTTCTTCTTGACGGGTTTCTTCACTGCCGCCTTGGGCTTTCTGGCACTTGCCCGTCCGGGCGCCTTGCGCGGCGGCGGCGGGCGGTTGAGCGCGCCGGATTTGAAGGCCGCCGCCGTGACCTTGACGGCGGGATCGGCGGTCGGCCGCCCTTGAGCCGGTCTTCAGATGGGTGGTGACATCGGTCAGGATGGAGGAAATGCTTTTCCACAGCGGCTCGCATTTGAACGCCACCGTGCCGCCGCTGCGCTTGCGCATCGACAGGGTGAAATTGATGTCGCCGACGCAGATGAAATGCGTCTGTTCGCTGCGGGCGGAGATGGCGAGCTTAGCATGGTCGTCGGTTTCCGGCCAGACGATGTCATAGCCCAGCGGATTGAGATCGATCCCGCCCATGTCCACGACGGTATGCACCTTGTCGCTGTCGATGGAGGGCGGCGTCGTGCCGTGCTCCCAGGTTTCGACATCCAGGTCGTCATGCAGGGTCGGGCCGACCAGGTCGTTGTAGAAATCCAGCCCCCAATAGCGGTTCTTGGCGATGGAGGTGAATTTCACCCCGCCCCTGGAATTGAACGGCACCGATCCGGAATAGGGGGTATTGCCTTCCACGGTCTTGCCTTCGATCAGCTGCACGCGCGGATCGCTGGACTGCTTGACCAGATCGGCCGGCACCGGCGATGACAGATAGACATTGGGCTGCTGGCCGATGAACATCTGGTTCGCCAGCTTGCGCGACACATCGGCATTTTGCAGCGTGATGCACAACAGGGTCTGCGCATTGGGCATCCCGCTGTCGGGAAAATCATATTTCCCCTTGGGCGGGAATTTGGGCGTGGACTGCACCAGCCAGAACGCCGTGTCGCTGCTGAAATCGAAGGCCAACACACCCTTGGTATGGCCCAGCGTGCCGTTGGTCTTGCCGCTGACCGGATCCTCGTCGTTGTAGAAAAACCAGCCCAGATGCTCGGTCGACGCACCCGGTGTGGCGTACAGCTGGGTCAGCGTGTCCGGCAGCGCGCCGTTCCTGTTCACCAGGTCCTGCGGCTTTATCAGCTTGGCGTTGCTGCCTTCGCTGGCGTCGAAATAGACATATTCGGCGCCGGTGAGCCCGGGAATGTTCTTGCCGGATTTGGTCTTGGATTTGCCGGCGACCTTGTACATGAACCACCAGTCAACCGGATTGCCGTCATTATCCATCGCGCTCAGATTCATCAAATTGCCCTTTCTCGATGATGGGAGGAACGCGCAGGGCAACGCCGTCCGCGCGAAAGGGACAACCAGGGTAATTTGGCGAAACGCCGACGCGACTATCATCCATGACTTGCGCCCTTCGCGACGGCGGACGCCTGCCGTGCGCAGAACACAATCAGACAGCGGCGGATCGCGCGCCGTCTATCTTGCTTTTATCTCGCTTTCAGATTTGCCTGTGCATAGACAGGGATGGTGGCGGGCGCATTTCTTGCGAGGCTATCCGAGAAGCCGATTGAAATCCGGGCAGTCCCCGCTGGTGGCGTAGATCGCGTCATAGCGGCCTTCCTCCAGCGCCATCTTCACTGCCCGCGCCGCCGCGCCATAGGCGGCGCGCGCGGTCAGGGCGCCTGCGCTCACTCGCCGCGCGCCTGCCGCTTTCAGGTCCGCCACCGGGGAGAGACCCTTCATCATCAGCACATTGAGCGGCAGGGGCACCGCGTCCGCGACGGCGCGAATGTCGGAGAGGTCCTTGATGAACGGCGCGAAGTATCCGTCCGCGCCGGCATCACGATACAGCAGCCCGCGGCGGATGGTTTCGCGGAGCTTGGCGTCATCGGGCACCAGATTGGCCAAATACACATCGGCGCGAGCATTCACGAAGATGTCAGCGCCCTTCGCCCTTGCCGCCGCCTTGATCGCCTCGATCTTGGCCACCAGCAATTCCGGCGGCTCGCGGCCGTCTTCCAGGTTGATGCCCACCGCGCCGATCCCGATCAGCGCCGTCACATGGGCCGCGACCGCGGCCGGGTCTGCGGAATAGCCCGCCTCGCTGTCCACCGTCACCGGCAGCCTGGTCACCCGCAGCACGGCGCGGGCGGCCTGGCGCGCCACCTCGGGCGGCATCGCCTCGCCATCGGCATAGCCATTCGCCCAGGCTACCGCCGCGCTGGAGGTGGCGATGGCCTTGGCCCCCGCCGCCTCGGCCAGGACGGCGCTGGCGCCATCCCAGGCGTTGGGTAGCACCAGCATGTTGCCAGGGGCATGAAGGGCGCGAAACCGCGCAAGCTGATCGGACTGGGTTGTGCTGGTTGTCATGGCGCCATCCTTCCGGGCGCGAGGTTCGGCGGAGGCATCGCGGCCGTCAATCCGCCAAAAGGACATGGCTGCAACGCGGACTGGATTTTGCTAGTTAGGTGCATGTCCGGGAATAGTTTCAGCGACAATCTGCGGTTCCTGCGCGCCCTGATGGCGCGGCCCAAGAATGTCGGCGCGGTGATGCCCTCGGGTCCGGCGCTGGCGGCGGCAATGGCGCATGAAATCGACCTGTCGGGCCGGGGTCCGGTACTGGAACTGGGGCCGGGCACCGGGGCGATCACCGCCGCGATCCTGGCCCATGGCGTCGAACCGGCGCGGCTTATATTGGTGGAATATGACGAGGGGTTCGCGGGGGCATTGAAAGCGCGCTTTCCCGCGGTGCGGGTGATCCAGGGTGACGCCTTCGACCTCAGCCGCACCCTGAGGTCGCATGATCACGCCCCCTTCGCCGCCATCCTCTCCGGCCTGCCGCTGCTCAACTTCCCCCATGCCGCCCGCGAGAAACTGATGGAAGGTGCGCTGGCCAAGCTGGCGCCGGGGGCGCCCTTCATCCAGTTCTCCTATGGGCTGCATCCGCCAGTGGCGGCGCCCCCCGGTCACTCGGTGCTGCGGGCCGCCTTTGTGCTGCGCAACGTGCCGCCGGCGAGGGTCTGGGTGTATCGGAAGATCTGAACCGTTTGCTGCACCTTTATCCTGCAGCAAATGCTGCAGCATGGACATCAACGGCTGCCCTTCATGCTGCGCGGTAAGTGTATGTTTTAAAAAGAAACCCGGCGATTGCGCGCCGGGCTTCTGGATGGGGTGTCAAGCCCGCTCCTGGTGATAGGGGTTATTCCGCGGCCTCGGCCAATTCCGGGGCCGCCTGCAGCACGTCGGGGCCGACATGGGCCTCGAATTTCTTGAAATTGGCCCGGAACATCTCGACCAGCTTCTTGGCCTGGGCGTCATAGGCGGCCTTGTCGGCCCAAGTCGCCCGGGGGTTGAGGATCGCGCTGTCCACCCCCGGCACCGCCACCGGCACCCGGAACTTGAAATGCGGGTCGATCCGCATCTCGACATTGGCGAGGCTGCCGTCCAGCGCCGCGTTGAGCAGGGCGCGGGTCGCCTTGATCGGCATGCGCGAGCCGGTGCCGAAGGCCCCGCCGGTCCAGCCGGTATTGACCAGCCAGCAATCGGCGCCATGCAGCCCGATCAGTTCGCGCAGCAGATTGCCATATTCGCTCGGATGCCGCGGCATGAAGGGCGCGCCGAAGCAGGTGGAGAAGGTGGGCTGCGGCTCCTTGCCCAGGCCCTTCTCGGTTCCGGCGACCTTGGCGGTGAAGCCGGACAGGAAGTGATACATCGCCTGGGACGGGGTCAGGCGCGAGATCGGCGGCAGCACGCCGAACGCATCCGCGGTCAGCATGATGACATTCTTCGGATGCCCGGCGCGCCCGGTGGCCGATGCATTGGGAATGTAGTCGATCGGATAGGCGGCGCGGGTGTTCTCCGCATACGTGGCGTCATTGAGATCGAGTTCGCGGCTGACGGGGTCCATCACCACATTTTCCAGCACGGTGCCGAAGCGCTCTGTGGTGGAGAAGATTTCCGGCTCGGCCTCGCGGGAGAGCTTGATCACCTTGGCGTAGCAGCCGCCTTCGAAATTGAACACGCCATGCTCGCTCCAGCCATGCTCGTCGTCGCCCACCAGGGTGCGCGAGGCGTCGGCCGACAGCGTGGTCTTGCCGGTGCCGGAAAGCCCGAAAAATATGGCCGATTTGCCATCCTTGCCGACATTGGCCGAGCAATGCATCGGCATGACGCGCTTGGGCGGCAGGATGTAGTTGAGGATGGTGAACACCGACTTCTTCATTTCGCCGGCATAGGAGGTGCCGCCGATCAGGATCACTTTCTTGGTGAAGTTCACTGCGATCACCGTCTGGCTGGCGGTGCCATGCTTTTTCGGATCGGCGCTGAAGCTGGGAAGGGCGATGATGGTGAATTCCGGATCGAAGCCTTTCAGCTCATCCACCGTCGGGCGGATCAGCAACTGATGGACGAACAGCGAATGCCAGGCCAACTCGGTCACCACCCGCACCTTGATGCGGTGGGTGAGGTCGGCGCCGCCGAACAGGTCCTTGGCGAACAGCTCGCGGCCTTCGGCATGGGCGATCATGTCGGCATGCAGCGCGTCGAAATGGGCGGGCGTCATCGCCTTGTTGTTGTCCCACCAGACATGCGGCTCGGTAGTGGCGTCCTTGACGACGAACTTGTCGGAGGCCGAGCGGCCGGTGTGCTGGCCGGTCAGAACCACCAGCGGGCCATTCTTGGCGACATGGCCTTCGCCGCGGCGGACCGCCTCCTCATAGAGGGCAGGCGCGGTCAGATTCCAGTTGACGGCCTTGAGATTGCGAAACCCCTGGCGCTCAAGCCCCCAGGTGTTTTGGGGGCCGTTATTATTCTGGGACATGAAAACTCCGTACAGATGAAAAAGGCGGCGCGTTTTGACACGTTCCCCGGGTCGCCCCTCGGTCCATGGCCGGGTTCTGCAAATCCCGGGCCGTAAGACCCAACCCGTAAAACCTACCCTGTGAGGGGTGCCGTTCACAATGCGGGAAAACGAAAAGCGGTTAAGTGATTACCTCGTGATATCAATTAGTTAATCGAAATTGACGGTGGCCCATCGGTATACAGTTTTGAGCGGTTGTCGAACTCGCACTTTTGCCCCGCTATAAGGGCGCCATGACCCTCAGCGACGAAGAGTTGGAGCGCTATGCCCGCCACCTGGTGCTGCGCGAAGTGGGCGGCGCCGGCCAGGCGAAAATCCGCGCCGCCAAGGTGCTGCTGATCGGGGCGGGCGGGCTGGGCAGCCCGGCGGCGCTTTATCTGGCCGCGGCGGGGGTCGGCACCTTGGGCCTGGTCGATGACGACACGGTCAGCCTCTCCAATCTGCAGCGGCAGATTCTCTATCGCGCCAGCGATGTGGGGCGGGCCAAGGTGGAAGCCGGGGCGGAGGCGCTGAAAGCCCTGAATCACGGGGTCCGGATCGAACCCCACGCCTTGCGCCTGACCGCCGCCAATGCGATGGAGCTGATCGGCCGCTATGACATCGTCGCCGACGGCTCGGACAATTTCGCCACCCGCTTCCTGGTCAACGACGCCTGCTTCTTTGCCAAGAAGGTGCTGGTGTCGGCGGCGGTCACCGAATTCGACGGCCAGCTTGCGACCTACAAGGCGTTCGACAGAAGCGGCGGACATGATGGCAAGGCTTGGCCCTGCTATCGCTGCCTGTTTGCCGGCCCGCCGCCGGCCGGGACAGCGCCCAATTGCTCCGAAACCGGCGTGCTGGGCGCCGCCGCCGGGGTGATGGGCGCGCTCCAGGCCCTGGAAGTGTTGAAGGAGATTGCCGGCATCGGCGAGGGGCTGGCGGGGAAACTCCTTATCTATGAGGCGCTTGCCGCGCGCTTCCGGTCGGTGCGGATCGATCCGGACCCGGCCTGCCCGCTCTGCGGTCCCAATCCCGGCATCCGCAACCTTGCGGATGACTAACCGCCATTAACCCCGTTGAAAGTGGCGTTGGGCAACATCGCCCGATGCCAAACCAGATTCACTACGAAGTGTTCCGCCGGGCCGGCGCCAGGGGCGGCTGGAACCTGCTGGAGGTGGTTGCCTCCCGCGACACCGCCATCAAGCTCGCCCAGACCCTGATGGCCGAGGAAAAGGCCACCGGCGTCAAGGTGGTCAAGGAAACCTATAACGACGACACCGGCGACTTCCTCACCCTGAAGATTTTCGAGGAGGGCCATAACAGCGTCTCGATACCGGCAAATGCCGAGGACGCGCCCCATGCCCTGCCCTGCTTCAAGCCGGACGATCTTTATTCCTATCACGCCCGCGCCACCATCGCGCGGCTGCTGCCCGACTTTCTCGCCCGCAACAAGGTGACGGTCACCGAACTGATCCACCGCGCCGATCTGTTGGAGAAGCTGGAAGCGACCGGCACGCTCTATCAGCACGCCATCCAGAAGGTGGCGGTGGCGCAGGCCGCCTCCACCACGACGGGAGTGCAGCAGATCATCAAGAGCCTCAATGATCTTGCCACCAAGGCCTTTCATCGCGTCTATCGCGACCAGCGCCAGGGCAAATTTCCCGATCCCCGGCCCGATCAGTTCGCCATCCTGGCGGCCAAGCTCGCCGGCCAGGGCGACGCCGCCTATCTGTTCAACGGGGCGCTGGCCCGGCATCTGAAGGACGCCACGGGCTGGGACGAGAAAGTGTTCCGCCTCATCACCGTCATGGAGGACGCGCCCCAGGAAGACATGCCGCGCAAGCTGGTGCTGTCCTCGGTCGATGCGATGGTCGCCGAAGTGCTGGGCGGCTCCTCGGCGCTGCGCGACCTTCTCGGACAGGCGGAGAATCTCGCCGAGATGCTGCGCCGACTGGTCGATCTGTTCCTCGGCAAGGTCAAGCCCGACATGGGCGAAGGCCTTGCCCAGCTTGCCCGCCATTTCGCTGCCGACGATCTGCCGGAGGCGCGCACCGCCATCGCCAACCGCATCGTGGCGGAATTCAAGGCCAACAAGCGGCTGTGCCCGGACTCCCTGGTGGAGGAGCTGAAGGCGCTGCGCAGCATCGCCAACTCCATCGTGCTGGGGGTGGGCAAATATCTCAGCCATGAAGACCTGGTGGGGGCCTTCACCCTGCGCTCCGAGCGGCTGGTGCATCCCGAAGTGCTGGGCGAATATCTCGACGGCGCCATGCCCGACGAGAAGGTCGAGCGCATGCTGTTCGTGGAGGACAATATCATCGGCGCCAAGAACAAGCGCACCCTGGCGACCATGACCTTGCCGCTGCTGACTTCAGCCCCGTTCGACAACCAGTTCCAGGACGCCAAGCTGCCGCTGGTGAAACGGCTGCAGCGCCTGGCCAATCTGCAGATGCGCATCCGGCGCTGCGGCTTCATCGAAGAGACCCGCGCGGAGATGTGCGAGAAACTCGACCGGCTGGCGATGGCGGTGGAGGCGCGCGGCAGGCTGCTGGACGCCATCAAGGCCCGGCCCACCAATCATGTCGAGAAGGCGACCACCCTGCTCAAGCTGGCGACCCAGAGCGTGTTCACCGAGCCGCTGCTGGCGGCCAAGGCGCGGGAGATGATCCTGGGCTACCTGTCGCAGCCGGGCTTCCTCTCCGGCTATCTGGCGCAATTGCCCCGCGACGAGGATCATCCGCCGGATTCGGAAAAGGCGATGAGCACATTGATGGCAGACCTGAACAAGGCCGGCATCACCGCCGAGACCGGGCTCAAATCGATCGCCGCCTAGGGCGAGACCCCTTCCGCCGGGCGCTGCGGCCGCAGGGCATCGAACAGCAGGCACAACGCTCCCAGGGTGATGGGGATGTCGGCGATGTTGCAGACGAACAGCGGCGTGCGCCCCAGATGCACGAACAGGAAATCGAACACCGCGTGCCAGGCGAGGCGGTCATAAAGATTGCCCAGCGCACCGCCAATGATGAGGCCCAGGCCCAGGGCGCTCAGCCGGTCACGCGCCCGCCAGGCCATGCGCGACAGCAGTGCGACGATGACGATCAGGAAACCGCAAAGCAGCAGGCTGCCGGTATCGCTGTCCTGCCACAGCAGGCTGAAGGAAACCCCGCGATTCCAGGTCATGTGGAAATCCAGCAGCCCGGGGATCAGAACCGTGTCGGCAAGGCGCCGGGTCAGCAGCAGATGCTCGGCGGCAAGATTGAGCGCGACGACCGCACCCGCCGCCACCGCCGCCACCTTGCGCGGCGCCCTCAATGGGCGGCGTCCCAATTGTCGGCGGCGCGCGCTTCCACCACCAGCGGCACCGAGATCTGAACCGCCGGCAGCGCGGCCTTTTCCATCACCGAAGCGATCAGGGCCGATGCCTTGGCGACTTCTTTTTCCGCGGCCTCGAAGATCAGTTCGTCGTGCACCTGCAACAGCATCGTTGCCTTGATCTTCTTTTCCTCCAGCGCCGGCGGAAGTCTTACCATGGCCCGGCGGATCACATCCGCGGCCGCGCCCTGGATCGGGGCGTTGATCGCCGCCCGCTCCGCCCCGCCGCGGTGGGCCGGCACCTTGGAGTTGATCTCGCGGATATGGATGCGCCGCCCGAACAGGGTCTCGACATAGCCGTGGGTGCGGGCGAACTGCTTGGTGTCTTCCATATAGTCGCGGATGCCGGGAAAGCGGGTGAAGTATTTCTTGATGTAATCGCTCGCCTCGCTTTGCGGGATGCCGAGCTGGTTGGCCAGGCCGAACCCGGAAATGCCATAGACGATGCCGAAATTGATCGCCTTGGCTCTCCGGCGCACTTCGGCGGGCATGCCCTTGACCGGCACGCCGAAAATCTCCGACGCGGTCATGGCGTGGATGTCGAGGCCTTCGGCAAAGGCCTTCTTCAGTTCGGGAATCTCGGCGATATGGGCCAGCAGCCGCAACTCGATCTGGCTGTAGTCAGCGCTGATGAGCTTGTTGCCCTTGGCGGCGATGAAGGCCTGGCGGATGCGGCGGCCTTCCTCGGTGCGGACGGGAATGTTCTGCAGGTTCGGATCGGTGGAGGCGAGCCGCCCGGTCGAGGTGGAGGCCATCGCGTAGGAGGTATGCACCCGGCCGGTCTTGGGATTGATGTAGCCGGGCAGCGCGTCGGTATAGGTACCGCGCAGCTTGGCCAGACCCCGCCATTCCAGCACTCTCTTGGCAATGGGGTGGCCCTGCGCCGCCACGTCTTCCAGCACATCGACATCGGTGGACCAGGCGCCGGTCTTGGTCTTGCGCCCGCCTTCCAGCCCCATCTTGCCGAACAATATGTCGCCAAGCTGCTTGGGCGAGCCAATATTGAAGGCGCCGCCCGCCAGCTTGTGGATTTCGGTTTCCAGGGCGGCCTGCGCCTTGCCGAAATCGTTGGACAGCCGCCGCAGCAGGTCGGGATCGATGCTGACGCCCGCCCGCTCCATGTCCGCCAGCACCATCACCAGCGGCCGCTCCAGCGTCTCATACACCGCGCGCTTGCCGGCCGCCGCCAGCTTGGGCTTGAGCAGTAGCGCCAGGCGCAGGGTGACATCGGCATCCTCGGCGGAATATTTGGTGGCTTCGGCTACAGGCACGCAATCGAACGTGACCTTGTCCTTGCCGGTGCCCGCGACTTCCGAAAAGGCGATCGGCGTGTGCGACAGGTGCAGCTCGGACAATTCGTCCATGCCATGGCCGTGCAGCCCGCCCTCCAGCACATAGGACATCAGCATCGTGTCGTCGATGGGATAAACACGGATGCCGCGCTGCAGGAACATCAGCGCGTCATATTTGAGGTTCTGTCCGATCTTCAGCACCGCCTCGTCTTCCAGCAGCGGCTTGAGACGCGCCAGCACATCGGCCTCGCGCATCTGCACGATGGCATCCTTGCCGCTTTGTTCCTGCGACAGGTCGAGGGAAAGTCCGTCGCCCTTGCGGTGGCCGCAGGGAATGTAACAGGCCTCGCCCGGCGCCACCGCCAGCGACACGCCGCACAACCCGGCCTGCATCGGATCAAGCGAGGTGGTTTCGGTATCGACGCAGACCAGGCCCTTGGCCGTCGCCCGCGCCACCCAGCCATCGAGGTCCTTGGCCGCCGTTACCGTGACATAGGCATTGTGGTCGATCGGCGCGCGCAAGGCGGAGTCATCGGCCCTGGCGGCGGCGGGCGTTTCCAGCAGGGGCGCCATGGCAGGGGCGGCAAGCTTGGCGGCGGGCGCCACGCCCTCGATGTCCGCAATCTCAAAATGCGCCGCCACCCGCTTGGTGATGGAGCCGAACTCCATTGCCTTGAGGAAGGCGATCAGTTCCTTCGGATCGGGCTCATGCACCGCGAAGCTGTCGGGCTTTTCCGTCAGCGGCACGGCGGCATCGAGGGTCACCAGCCTGAGCGAGACGCGGGCATTGTCGGCATTCTCGATCAGGGTTTCGCGCCGCTTGTTCTGCTTGATCTCGCCGGCATGTTTCAGGAGGTTTTCCACATCGCCATACTGGTTGATGAGCTCGGCGGCGGTCTTGACCCCGATGCCGCGCACGCCCGGCACATTGTCGGTGGAATCCCCCGCCAGGGCCTGGACCTGCACCACCTTGTCGGGCCCGACGCCGAATTTCTCCATCACCTCGGCGGTCGCGATGCGCGTGTTCTTCATGGTGTCGAGCAGCTCGATGGAGCCGTCGACCACCAGCTGCATCAGGTCCTTGTCGGAGGAGATGATGGTGGTGCGGGCCCCCGCCTTGCGCGCCATGACGGCATAGGTGGCGATCAAATCGTCGGCCTCATAGCCCGCCATCTCGACACAGGAAACCCCGAACGCCCGCGTCGCGTCGCGCACCAGGGGAAATTGCGGGATCAGGTCTTCCGGCGGCGGCGGGCGATGCGCCTTGTATTGGGGATAGATCTTGTTGCGGAAAGTGATTTCGCCGGCATCGAAGATCACAGCCAAGTGGGTCGGCACATCGCCGTCCTTCATGTCCTCCAGCAATTTCCACAGCATGTTGCAATAGCCGCTGACCGCGCCGGTCGGCAGGCCGTCGGATTTGCGGCTGAGCGGCGGCAGGGCATGATAGGCGCGGAACAGATAGCCCGAACCGTCCACCAGATAGAGATGATCCCCCTTTTTGAGGGCGCTCAATGGTGACCCGCACCGGGCTTCAGGACGAACCGGCGGTCGCAATAGGGGCATTCGACGAAAGTCTCGTCGCCCATCTCCAGATAGACGCGCGGATGACCGAGCGCCCCGCCGATGCCCTCGCAGGAGACGCGGGTGGTATCGACTTCGACGATTTCGGGGGCAAGGGCGGGCATGGACGGCTCGGGGCTGGGAGGCGCCGGATCATAGCGTCCCGCGCTTTCCCCGCAAGCGGATTTGGGACTAGGCTTGGGGATGGTCACCTTGAACCGCATTTATACAAAAACCGGCGACGGCGGCGATACCGGCCTGGGCGATGGCACGCGGCGGCCCAAGCATGATCTGCGCCTCGCCGCCATCGGCGAGGTGGACGAAACCAACAGCGCCATCGGGGTGGCGCGGACGGCAGCAAAAGGCGTGGTCGATGCGATCCTGGCGCGCATCCAGAACGATCTGTTCGACCTGGGCGCCGATTTGAGTGCGCCCGAGGATGGCCGCAAGCCGGAAGGACGCCTGCGCATGTCGGCGGCCCAGGTCGAGCGGCTGGAGCGGGAGATCGACGCGATGAATGCCGATCTGGCGCCGCTCAATTCCTTCGTATTGCCCGGCGGCTCGGCGCTGTCGGCCCATCTGCATCTGGCGCGCGCCATCGCGCGGCGGGCGGAACGCGCCATCGCCGCGCTGGCGGCGAAGGAGACGCTCAATCCCGAGGCGCTGCGCTATGCCAATCGCCTGTCCGATCATCTGTTCGTCGCGGCGCGCCTGGCCAACGACAATGGCGCGAAGGATGTGTTGTGGGTGCCGGGTGGCAATAGATAGCGGGAGTTACTCGCAATCGTTAGGCGCGTCGATTTGGAGTGGCGCACCAGGCCGCTCGCCCAAGCTCGCGGCGTTCGTCGCTCGAAATGGTCCGCTGGACCATTTCGCTCGCCTACGGCGAGCCGCTTCTCACTCCTCAAGCTTCCGGCCGAAGACGAAGGCGAGGATTACCCCCAGAACGCCGGTGACGCTCCAGCCCGGCACTGCCAGGAAGGAAAAGATACCCTGCGCCAGGAAGGCGGGCAGATTGTGCTGGGTCCAGGCCTTGAAGCCTTCCATGCCGGCCTTGTTGAACAGCGCCCAGATTTGCGCGACCGAGCGCACCGTCACTTCGCCGCCGCGTTCCAGGGACGTCACCGCGTCGGCGCCCAGCAGCATGAGCGCGCTGACGATCAGGATAAGGCTGATCAGCCGCATGAATACCGACATGTGAACCCCCGACTGCCCACAAAAAGTGCAGGCTACGCTAGCGCCGGGAACCCGTGGGTACAAGCAGGTTAACGGCTGTTAACCATGTTTGCCGAGTGCGCGCGACGGTCCGGTGACAAACGAAAAGGGCAAGACCGCTTTTGGCGATCTTGCCCCGGAAGTTTCGCAGATAACGCCGTTACGCGCCGGCCTTACGCCTGCTCCTGCTTCGGTTCGGCGGATTTGCGGGAAATTTCCTCGCCGGTGACCTGATCGACCTGCTTCATCGACAGCCGCACCTTGCCGCGGTCGTCAAAGCCCAGCAGCTTCACTTTCACTTCCTGGCCTTCCTTGACCACGTCGGAGGGTTTGGCAACACGGCTGGCGGCCAGTTCGCTGACATGGACCAGGCCGTCCTTGGGACCGAAGAAATTCACGAAGGCGCCGAAATCCATCACCTTGACGATCTTGCCGTCATAGATCTGGCCAACTTCCGGCTCGGCGGTGAGGCCTCTGATCCATTTCATCGCCGCCTTGATCGACTCGCCATCGGCGGAGGCGATCTTGATGGTGCCGTCATCCTCGACATTGATCTTGGCGCCGGTCTTTTCCACGATCTCGCGGATCACCTTGCCGCCGGTGCCGATCACGTCGCGGATCTTGTCGACCGGTATCTTGATCTGCTCGATGCGCGGCGCATGTTCGCCAAGCTCCGCGCGGGCGCCATGGATCGCCTTGTTCATCTCGCCGAGGATGTGCAGGCGCCCGCCCTTGGCCTGATCCAGGGCGACACGCATGATCTCCTCGGTGATGCCGGCGATCTTGATGTCCATCTGCAGGCTGGTGACGCCGTCTTCGGTCCCCGCCACCTTGAAGTCCATGTCGCCCAGGTGATCCTCGTCGCCCAGGATGTCGGACAGCACGACATAACGGCTGCCTTCCAGGATGAGGCCCATGGCGATGCCCGCGGTGGGCTTGGCGATGGGAACGCCCGCATCCATCAGCGCCAGGCTGGTGCCGCAAACCGTCGCCATCGAGGACGAGCCGTTGGATTCCGTGATCTCGGAAACCACGCGGATCGTGTAGGGAAAGCTCTCCTTGGCCGGCAGCATCGGATGGATGGCGCGCCACGCGAGCTTGCCATGGCCGATTTCGCGCCGTCCGGGCGAACCCATGCGGCCGGTCTCGCCGACCGAGTAGGGCGGGAAATTATAATGCAGCATGAAGGTCTGCTTGCCGGTGCCTTCCAGGCTGTCGACGAACTGCTCGTCCTCGGCGGTGCCCAGGGTGCAGACGCACAGCGCCTGGGTTTCGCCGCGGGTGAACAGCGCCGAGCCATGGGTGCGCGGCAGGATACCCACTTCCGCCGCGATGGGACGGACGGTGGTGAGGTCGCGGCCATCGACGCGCTTCTTGGTGTCCAGCACCGCATTGCGCATCACATCGGCTTCGACATCGTGCATCAGGCCGGAATAGACGCTTTGCGCCACCTTGCCTTCGCCTTCGCCGACGAAATCGGCGGCGAACTTCTTCTTGGCGGCGCTGAGCGCGTCGCGCCGCTCGAACTTGATCGGCAATGAAAACGCCTTGGCCAGTTCGGCGGAGGCCGCGGCCTTCAGCTTGGCGCGCACCGGGGCATGGATATCCTCCGGCACGGCGCGCGGCTCCTTCGCCGCCTTTTCCGCCAGGCGGATGATCGCCTTGATGGCATGCTGCATTTCCCGGTGGCCGAACATCACGGCGCCCAGCATGACCTCTTCGCTAAGTTGCTGGGCTTCGGATTCCACCATCATCACCGCGTCATGGGTGCCCGCCACCACCAGTTCCAGCTTGGAATTGGCCATGTCGTCGATTGGAGGATTGAGCTTGTATTCGCCGTCGATCCAGGCGACGCGGGCCGCCCCGATCGGACCCATGAAGGGCAGGCCGGAAATGGTCAGCGCGGCGCTGACCGCGATCATCGCCAGGATATCGGGATCGTTCTCCAGATCGTGGGACAGCACCTGCGCCACCACCAGGGTCTCATTGCGGTAGCCATCGGCGAACAGCGGGCGGATGGGGCGGTCGATCAGGCGGGAGATCAGGGTCTCGCGTTCGGTGGGGGCGCGCTCGCGCTTGAAATAGCCGCCGGGAATCTTGCCCGCGGCGTAATAGCGTTCCTGGTAATTCACGGTGAGCGGGAAGAAATCCACGCCCTCTTTCGGGTTCGGCGCCCCGACCACGGTGGCCAGCACCACGGTCTCGCCATAGGTGGCAAGCACCGCGCCATCGGCCTGACGCGCGATCTTGCCGGTTTCCAGGGTGAGCGTGCGCCCGCCCCAATCGAAGCTTTCCTTCACAACGTTAAACATCGGATTTTTCTTTCGTCATAGCCCGCCGCCGGATTGCGACAAGCCTTCTTGCTAAGACTCCCCTATGGAGTCTGCTCCTGCGGAAGCTCATCTCCCGCAAAAGCAAAAGCGGCGGCGCACATTCTCGCGCACCGTCGCAAATTCTGTGGGACTGGAACTCAGCGGCGCAGGCCCAGGCGCGCGATGATCGACTCATAGCGCTTGGGGTCCTTGCGCTTGACATAGTCGAGCAGGCCGCGGCGCTGCGACACCATCTTGATCATGCCGCGCCGGGAATGGTTGTCCTTGGCGTGGGTCTTGAAGTGATCGGTCAGGTTGGCGATGCGCTCGGACAGGATCGCGATCTGGACTTCCGGCGAGCCGGTGTCCTCCTTGCCGGTGGCATATTGCCCGATCACTTCTTTCTTGCGTTCAGGGGTAATCATCGGTCATCCGCTGGTCAGAAGTTGAAGACGCGAAACGGCCGAAGTTCACCTTCGGCAATCTCGGCCAGTGCCACGGGCCCACCGTCCTCATCGCTGAGAAACACCGTGAGCCCGGAGAGTTCGCCGCCGGCAATCTCGGCTGGGAATCCGCCTTGCATCTTCGCAAACAGGTTTGCGCGGATGAGGATCGGGTTGCCGCTGCGGAGGCGAACCGTATCTGCGCTGCTCACGGCCAGCGCCGGGATGCCGTCCAGCGCGGTCGAAAGTGGCTTCAGATACGCAAAAGCGGCGGGACTATGCATAAAAGGGGTCAGGGTATCCAGTCCCACCGCGTCTTTTTGGTCGAATCCGCCCAGGCGGGTGCGGCGGAGGGCCGAAACATGTCCCAAAGTACCCAGCGCCAGGGCCATATCCCGCACCCAGGCCCGGACGTAAGTGCCTTTGCCACAACGGATTTCGAACTCGGCGCTGTCCTGCCCGGCGGCCAGCAGCCGGGCCTCGTGCACCTGGACCTGGCGGGGTTCCAGCACCACTTCTTCCCCGTCCCGGGCCAGGTCATAGGCCCGCTCGCCCTGCACCTTGATGGCGGAATAGGCCGGGGGCACCTGGGTCAGGGTACCGGTGAAGCGGGGGAGCAGGGTCTGGATCGCGGCGGCGGCGGGACGGACCGGCGAGGTGCCGGTGACCTTGCCTTCGGCATCGTCGCTGTCGCGCGCCTCGCCCCAGGTCGCGGTGAAGCGGTAGACCTTCTCGGCGTCCATCGCGAAGGGGACGGTCTTGGTCGCCTCGCCCAGGGCGATGGCAAGGATGCCCGTCGCCATCGGATCGAGGGTTCCGGCGTGCCCGGCCTTGTTGGCGTCGAAGATGCGGCGCACCGCGGCGACGGCCTGGGTGCTGGTCATTCCTATCGGCTTGTCGAGAACGACCCAGCCATGGACGGGATTACCTTTTTTTCTTTTTCCCATCACTCTTCTTCTTCGGCGCCATCAGGCGACGACAAATCCCGGCTGACACGTTCCGATTTCAGGATGTCCTCGATCTTCTGCGCTTCGGCGAAAGAATCGTCCTCCACGAAACGCAGTTCGGGAGTGAATTTGATGGCGATGCGCTTGCCCATCTCGCCGCGCAGGTAGCCCTTGTGGCGGTTGAGCGCCGCCACGATCTCCTTGGCATGCTCCCCGCCCAGCGGCTCGCAATAGACCGTGGCATAGCGCATGTCGGGGGAGGGCTTGACCTGGGTGATGGTCACCGACACGCCCTCCAGATCGGGATCGCGGATATCGCTGCGCGCCAGGATTTCCGACAAGGCGTGGCGCAGCATTTCGCCGACCCTGAGCTGGCGTTGCGAGGGGCCGCCCCTGGCATGCGAATCATCGCGGCGCGTCTGGCGTTGCGACCCGCGGCCGCGCGAATTTGTCGGACGAGGCATCTTCAAGTCTCCGGATAGCCGAACCGCGCCACAAAAGGCGCCAGTACGGGCAGGACAGGTTCAAGCTGGGTGCGGTAGCGCCGCCATTGGCCGGCGCCCGCGATGGAAAGGCCGCGCGCCACCTGGGCGCTGGACGGTGTGTCGATATTCTGGGCCCGTGCGCGCTTGGCGAAGCCCTTCATGCCGTCGCTGAAATCGAGGCCCAGAAAATCGCAGAGGCGGCGCGTCTCGCCGTCAAAATCGCCCAGCAGGCTTTCATGGCGGGTCTCGAAAATGTCCCGCGCCAGCTTTTCGCGATAGACCTGCATCAGATCCATCGCCGCGGCGTAATAGGCGGCGGTGGAATCAAGCGCGGTGAATTCATACATCCCCGCATTCATCGCAAAGCGGCGGCGGAAACAGGACAGCACCACATCGCGCGGATCGCGCAGGGCCAATAGAATCTTCGCGGCGGGAAACAGCTTGGCGATCAGCGGCAGGAACACCAGATTGAGCGGCAGCTTGTCGAGGAAGACGGGCTTTGCCGCCGCTGCGCACGATTCCTTGACCCGCGCCCAGTAGGCCTGGCGCCAGGGCTCCAGCGCGACGTCGTCCAGCGCGGCGAGCCGGTCGAGACCGGTGCTGGCGCCGAAGAATTCCCGCGCCGAATCCACCAGGCAGGCGCGCTCCTCCATCGCCTCGACTTGGCCGTGGCTGGCCAGCACTTGCTCCAGCAAGGTGGTGCCGGAGCGGGGAAATCCCACCAGGAAGACATGGGTGCGCGATCCCGGTTCCTTTGAACCACGCCACGCTTCCGGCGCGGCGGCGCGGAAATAATCGGCGAGCCGCCGCTCCCGCGCGGGCATGGTTTCGGCCAGCCGCGCCATCACGGGCGCATAGGCGGCGCGCAGCCCCGACTTGGCAGCGGCATAGGCGGCGAAGGCTTCGGCGGGACGGTCCTGCGCGTCCAGGATGTCGCCGGCCAGGCTGTTGGCGAAGGCCGCGTTGACCGGACTGAGATTCGGGATGTGCAGCAAAGTTTGAACTTCCGCCTCGGCGGCGGCATAGGCCTTTTGCTCCAGCGCCGCCATGGCAAGCGCGATATGCGCCACCGGATCGTGAGGCGCGAGCGTCAGGCAGCGCCGCGCGAAACTGCGCGCCGCGCCCGCATCGCCGCGCTGCGCCGCGAGCAGCGCCAGCCGGCCCAGCGCCTCGGCATGATCGGGCTTGCGCGCCACGGCCCGTTCGAATTCCACCCGCGCCGCATCCAGCTCGCTCAATTCCTCCAGCGCCATCGCCTTGTTGAAGTGCAGCCGCGCATCCGGGGCGATTGTCAGCGCCGCGTCGAACACCGCCAGCGCCTCGCGCGCCCGCTCAAGCCGGGTCAGGCATTGGCCCAGCGCATCGAGCGTCCCGACATGGCGGGGCGAAAGCTCACGCGCCCGCAGCAGCAGCGGCAGGGCACGCTCATTGTCGCCGCCGCTCATCCGCTTCAAGCCGGCCAGGCTCAGCAGCGTCGGATGCTCCGCGCCGGCGATCACCGCCTCGTCGCTCAGCCGCATCGCCACGGCCATGTCGCGGCGGGCCAGCGCGGCCTCGACACCACGGAGATGGTTGGTGGACAGGTTTTGGGAACCGGCAAGAGCCATGGACTGCTATTTCTATTCCCGCAATTCAGGAATCCAGGAATTGAACCTGATTATCTGTCGCCTGGGCCCCGGCTCGCCCCCGCATCAAGCGCGAGGTAGCCGGGATGACAGGTTTTACAGCGCGCGCTGAATGGTTTCGACCTCGAAACACTCGATGACGTCGCCCTTCTGCATGTCCTGGTAGTTGGCGAACGCCATGCCGCATTCCTGGCCGGACTGGACTTCGCGCACTTCGTCCTTGAAGCGCTTCAAGGTCGAAAGCTCGCCTTCATGGATGACGACATTGTCGCGGATCAGCCGCACCTTGGCGCCGCGCCGCACCACGCCTTCGCTGACCCGGCAGCCCGCGACCTTGCCGACCTTGGAGATGTTGAACACTTCCAGGATTTCGGCATTGCCGAGGAATTTCTCCCGCACCTCGGGCGTCAGCATGCCCGACAGGATCGCTTTCACGTCATCCACGACATTATAGATGATCGCGTAATAGCGGATCTCGACGCCTTCGCGCTTGGCGCGTTCGCGGGCCTGGTTGTTGGCGCGCACATTGAACCCGATCACGCCCGCGCCGCTCGCATGGGCCAGGATCACGTCGCTTTCGGTGATGCCGCCGACCCCGGACTGCAGGAACTGGACGCCCACCTCATCGGTATCGAGCTTGGACAGCGCGCCCTGGATCGCTTCCGCCGAACCCTGCACGTCCGCCTTCAGCACCAGCGGCAGCAATTTCTTCTCGCCGGTCTCGCGGGTCTTGAGCAATTGGTCAAGCGTCTGGCGCGAGGAGGTCGCCTGGCGCGACTCGC
>Ga0265325_10000406_pt1 | contig 30585 bp, 32 predicted proteins | sample 41420metaG_FD_202090 | JGI IMG/M metagenome (GOLD analysis project Ga0265325, IMG submission 202090) | Rhizosphere microbial communities from Carex aquatilis grown in University of Washington, Seatle, WA, United States - 4-14-20 metaG | ecosystem: Host-associated > Plants > Roots > Rhizosphere... | reverse complement strand
CGCGTGATGACGATTTCCTCGCCCCGCTCGACGCGGTCGAGCAGCTCGGAAAGCTTGGTCTTGGCCTCAAATGCGCCGATGATCGCCATGTCTGTCCACTAGACAACTAGTCGTTACGTAACTCAAAATCGCCGGTTTGGCCAGGGGATCAGTGGCCTATCCTAGCAAAAACCCCGCGGTCGCCCGCGGGGTTTTTCGTTGTCGCACACGTGCGCGATCAGCCGTGCGCCAGCACCGCGAGCAGCAACAGCGCCACGATGTTGGTGATCTTGATCATCGGGTTCACCGCCGGACCCGCGGTGTCCTTGTAGGGATCGCCGACGGTGTCGCCGGTCACCGCGGCCTTATGGGCGTCCGAGCCCTTGCCGCCGTAATGACCGTCCTCGATGTACTTCTTGGCATTGTCCCAGGCGCCGCCGCCGGAGGTCATCGAGATCGCGACGAACAGTCCGGTGACGATGACGCCGAGCAGCATGGCGCCGACCGCGGAGAAGCCCGCCGACTTGCCGGCGGCGCCGCCGCCCGCGACCCAGTAGATCACGTAATAGACCACGATCGGCGACAGCACCGGCAGCAGCGACGGGATGATCATCTCCTTGATCGCCGCCTTGGTCAGCATGTCGACGGCGCGGCCGTAATCCGGCTTGTCCTTGCCCTGCATGATGCCGGGCTTCTCGCGGAACTGGCGGCGAACCTCTTCGACGATGGCGCCGGCAGCGCGACCGACCGCGGTCATGCCCATGGCGCCGAACAGATACGGCAGCAGACCTCCGAACAGCAGGCCCGCGACGACGTACGGGTTGTTCAGCGAGAAATCGAGCACGACACCCTGGAAGTAGGAGTGCGCCGCCGAATCCTTGATGAAGAAGTTGAGGTCCTGGTTGTAGGCCGCGAACAGCACCAGCGCGCCCAGGCCCGCCGAACCGATGGCGTAGCCTTTGGTCACCGCCTTGGTGGTGTTGCCGACCGCGTCGAGCGCGTCGGTGGACTTGCGCACCTCTTTCGGCAGGCCCGCCATCTCGGCAATGCCGCCGGCGTTGTCGGTGACGGGGCCGAACGCGTCGAGCGCGACCACCATGCCGGCGAGCGCCAGCATGGTCGTGACGGCGATGGCAATGCCGAACAGGCCGGCCATGCCGAACGTCACCAGGATGCCGGCGATGATGACGATAGCCGGCAGCGCGGTCGCCTCCATGGAGATGGCGAGGCCCTGGATGACGTTGGTGCCGTGGCCGGTGACCGAGGCGGCGGCAATCGACTTCACCGGACGGTAGTTCGTGCCGGTGTAGTATTCGGTGATCCAGATGATCAGGCCGGTGACGACAAGGCCAACCACGCCGCACCAGTACAGCGTCGTCGTGGTGAAGGCGGTGCCCTGCGTGGTCTTCAGCGGCACGCCGAACCCGAACAGCCACCAGATCACGCCGGCGATACCGACCAGCGACAGAATCGCGGTCACGATCAGGCCCTTGTACAGCGCCCCCATGATCGACTGGCTGGCGCCGAGCTTGACGAAGAACGTGCCGATGATCGAGGTGATGATGCACACCCCGCCGATCGCGAGCGGCAGCGTCATCATGTTCTGCAGATAAGGCGTGCCGGTGAAGAAGATCGCCGCCAAGATCATGGTGGCGACGGTGGTCACCGCGTAGGTCTCGAACAGGTCGGCGGCCATGCCGGCGCAGTCGCCGACATTGTCGCCGACGTTGTCGGCGATGGTCGCCGGATTGCGCGGATCGTCCTCCGGAATTCCAGCCTCGACCTTGCCGACCAGATCGCCGCCGACGTCGGCGCCCTTGGTGAAGATGCCGCCGCCGAGACGGGCGAAGATCGAGATCAGCGAAGCGCCGAAACCAAGCGCCACCAGGGCGTCCACCACGGTGCGCGAGTTGATGGCAAGTCCCATCGGGCCGGTGAGGATCGCGTAGTAGCAGGTGACGCCGAGCAGCGCCAAGCCCGCGACGAACATGCCGGTGATGGCGCCGGCCTTGAAGGCAAGCTCAAGACCGCCCGCGAGTGAAGAGATCGCCGCCTGCGCGGTGCGCACGTTGGCGCGCACCGAGACGTTCATGCCGATGAAGCCCGCAGCGCCGGACAGCACCGCGCCGATCAGGAAGCCGATGCCCACCAACCAGCCGAGCAGATAGCCGACGATCAGGAAGATCACCACGCCGACCACGGCGATCGTGGCGTACTGGCGTTTCAGATACGCCTGCGCGCCCTCGCGCACCGCGCCTGCGATCTCCTGCATGCGCGCGCTGCCGGCGTCCGCGCTCATCACCGACGTGATCGCCCAGATGCCGTACACGATCGCCAGCAGACCGCAGACGATGATTGCTGCCAAAACTGTCATGAAATCCTCAGTTGTCCTGGAATGAGCGGGGCAGGCCCCGACCCGATCGAATGTGGCCGGGATATGCCAAAAACCAGCCGCTGACGCAACGCCGGATATGGACGCAGCAGGCCTTAAACCCCGGAAATCGCGTGGGGTTCAGGCCGGCCGCGGGTTGTCACAGCACATTCCGGCTGAAGTCGTAGGCTCCCGGGTGCCGGACCATGACGTCGCGGGCTTCGTCCGGCGAATGCGCGCCGACCTGGCCCAGCGCCGATTGCAGCTCGTCCATCATCAAGTCGACGACGTGGCCCGGGCCATCCGAACCGAGCGCGCCGAGACCCCAGAGGAACGCCTTGCCCGCCAGCGCTGCCGATGCGCCGAGCGCAAGCGCCCTGGCCACGTCGGTCCCGCTGCGGATGCCGGAATCGTACAGCACCTTGGCCTTGCCGCCGACCACCCGCACCACCGCCGGCAGGCAATCGATCGGCGCCGGCAGCGCCTCGATCTGCCGGCCGCCGTGGTTCGACACCAGGATGCCGTCGACACCGATCGACACGGCTTTCTCGGCATCGCCTGGATGCAGGATGCCCTTGACGATCATCGGCCGCTTCCAGCGGTCGCGGTAGCGCTTGACCTCGTCCCAGGAGAACGCGCCGCCCATCTCCTTGCGGGCGAACTTGATGGTGTCGTTCAACCCTGCGCCCGGACCGGCATAGGGCTGGATGTTGGCAAAGCGCGGCAGCGTGTTTTGCATGAAGGCCACCGCCCAGCCCGGACACTTCGCCATGCCCATGACCATGCGCCAGTCCGGCTTAAACGTGCCGCCGCCGCCCATGCCGACCTTGACCTCGCGCGAGCGCACGGTGCGCACCGGCACGTCGAGGGTGAGCATCAGCACATGCACGCCGGCCTCGTCGGCGCGGCGGATCAGGTCGAAGCCGATGGCGTGGTTGTTCTTGGCAAAGCGATAGAGCTGCAGCCACATCACGTCAGGGGCGATCTTGGCGATCTCCTCGATGGTCGCGCCGCCGGCAACGCCCAGCGTATACGGCACGCGGGCGCGCTGCGCCGCCGCGGCGAGGAGCTTGTCGGCGCCGGGCCACACCACGATCGGACTGCCCATCGGCGCAACGCCGAGCGGCGCGGAATACTTGCGGCCGAACAGTTCGATGCCGATCGGCGGCAGCTCCGGCATCACGCCATAGCGCGGCACCATCTCGATCGCGTCGAACGCCGACCAGTTGCGCTTGATGCCGGTGTCGTCGCCCGCGCCGCCGTCGCCGTATTCGAACGCGAAGTGCGGCAGCCGCTTCTTGGCGCCGCGCCGCAGCTCGTAGATCGTCGGATACCAGCGCGCGTGCTTGGCGAAATTCGGGCTTCTGGTCGACGACGGGATCATCATCGCCCTGGCCGTGATGTCGTGCATGGAAATTTCACTCCCCTGCCTAAGCAGTCATTATAGCGCGGCTGGCGCGTTCAAAAATGGCTGAATGAGGCGCGTTTGAAGCGGAGCGGCCGGCCGTCTGCATCGAGGAACTGGGCACCTTGACCCGGGATCACGCGCGCGATTTCGGTCACCTGAACGCGGGCCCGCCGCGCGGCGGCAATGAACGACCTGAGCTTGCGCGGCGGAATGGTGGCCACGACCTCGAAGTCATCGCCGCCGGTGAGAATGGTTTCGATCGCCGGCGGATCGGCATCAACCGCCGTTTGCGCAGCCGCGGACAGCGGGATGCGCGATACCTCGATATCGGCACCAACACCCGATGCACGCAAAAGCTTGCCGAGATCGCCGGCCAGCCCATCGGAGACATCCATTGCCGCCGATGCATGATTGCGAAGCGCTTCAGCCACCGCATTGCGCGGCTCGGGCACCAGGAAGCGCGACGCCAGGTGCTTTTGCATCGGGCTCGTGAGTGCCCAGCGCCTGGCAGCGCCCTTCTCGGTGCGCAGTTTCAGTCCGAGCGCGGCGTCGCCGATCGTCCCGGTGACAATCACATGATCGCCCGGCCGTGCGCCGGCGCGGCGTATCATCGAGCCTTTCGGCAAAGCACCCATGGCCATGATCGAGATGGTCGCCGGGCCAGGGGTGCGCACCGTGTCGCCGCCCAACAGCGGACAATTGAAACGCCGCGCATCGGCGCCAAGACCTTGCGCGAATTTTTTCAGCCACCCGTCGCCAAGCTCTTTGGGTAACGCCAGTGTCAGCAGAAAGCCCGCGGGCTTCGCGCCTTTTGCGGCCAGGTCGGACAGGTTCACCCGGAGCGCCTTGCGGGCAATGCTGTCGGCCGGATCGTCGAGGAAAAAGTGCACGCCGCCGACGATTGCGTCGGCGGTCAAAACCAGCTCGTGGCCGTTCGGCGGCGCGAGCACAGCGGCGTCATCTCCAAGCCCCAGCGCGCCGGGATGCCGCGCCAGCGGCTTGAAATAGCGCGCGATCAGCCGGTCTTCGCCGGACTCCGCTGCGCTGCGCCGTTTCGGCATGGGCTCACCGCGCCGTCTGCTCGAATTCGCCCGCGCGCATCTGGCGCGCCAGCTGGTCGAGCACCGCATTGACCATTCCGGTCTCGTCGCGATCGACGAAGGCATGGGCGACGTCGACATATTCCGACACCACCACGCGCGCGGGCACGTCGCGCTTCTGGTCGAGCTCGTAGGCGCCGGCCCGCAGGATCGCCCGCAACACGGTCTCGATCCGCTTCAGCGGCCAGCCCTTTTCAAGCGCGGCGTCGATCATCGGATCGAGCTTGCGCTGCTCGGCGACCACGCCGCCGACCACGTCGCGGAAATACGCGGCCTCGGCCGGCAGGTACTTTTCGCCCTCGACCTCCTGGCCGATCCAGAACGCCTCGAACTGGCCGAGGATCTCGTTCAGCGGCGTCGCGGCGAGATCCATCTGGTAGAGCGCCTGGACGGCTGCCAGGCGGGCGGCGCCGCGGCGATTGGCGCGGCGTCCGTCGTTTCCTGGTGCCGCTTTCGCCATCGCCCTATTTCTTTGCGCGCTGGCGCTTGAGCGCGATCAGCGCAAGCGTCGCGCGCGCGGCATCGCCGCCCTTGTCCTGCTCCGAGATTCGCGCCCGCGCCCAGGCCTGCGCCTCGTTGTCGGTGGTGAGGATGCCGTTGCCGCAGGGCAGCCCGGTCCGCACCGAATAGTCGAGCAGCGCGCGCGCCGACTGCATGGCGACGATATCGAAGTGGAAGGTCTCGCCCTGGATCACGCAGCCGAGCGCGACCGCGCCATCATAGGGCTTCTTCTGCTTCTCCGCGGCTTCGACCGCAATCGCGATCGCCGGAGCGATTTCGAGCGAGCCCGGCACCGTGACGATGTCCCAGGCGGCCTTGGCTTCGTCGAGCACCTTGGCGGCGCCTGCGAGCAAAGCATCGGCAATGTCGTTGTAGAACCGCGCCTCGACCACGAGGATGCGGGTATTCGCTATTTTCTCGGTCTTGCTGCCTGGTTTTCGCTTCGGTGCGGCCATGATCCCTCGCTGTCAGGCCGCGTGGTAGCAAGCATGCGCGAGGCGAACAAGTGGTGGCGGTCATCGCGTGCAGTCGTTCTCAGCGCATCTCCGCCCTCATCCTGAGGAACGGCCGAAGGCCGTGTCTCGAAGGATGGGGCGGCCTATGGTTCGAGACGCGATGCTGCGCATCGCTCCTCACCAGGAGGCCGGAAGGGTGCTTATCGCGTCTCCATCAATCGTGCGGCGTAGCGCGCCATCAGGTCGATCTCGAGATTCATCTTGTCGCCGGGCTTGGCCGCGCCGAACGTCGTCACCGCGAGCGTGTGCGGGATCAGCAGCACCGAGAATGTCTCGTCGGTCACGTCATTGACGGTGAGCGAGACGCCGTCGAGCGCAACCGAGCCCTTGGTGGCGACGAACCGCATCAGCTCGCGCGGCACCCGCAAGGTCAGCTTCGCCATGTCCGGTAGGTCCTCGCGCGAAACAAGCTCGGCGATGCCGTCGACATGGCCGGCGACGATATGGCCGCCGAGCTCGTCGCCGACCTTCATCGCCCGCTCCAGGTTGAGCCGCGTGCCCTGCTTCCAGTCCTGGGCTGTGGTCATCCGCAGCGTCTCGGCCGCGGCGTCCACGGAGATCGCCGTGCGATTGCCGGCCCGCGCGGTCTCGACCACGGTCAGGCAGACGCCGGCGTGCGAGACCGATGCCCCGATCGCAATCGACTCGATCGGGTAGGCGCAGGCGACCTTGAGCCGCCGCAAGCCTTCCGCCCGCGGCTCGACCGCGAGAACCTCGCCAACGTCGGTGACGATGCCGGTGAACATCAGGCCCTTTCGAATGTCTCGAGCGTATCCTGGCCGATGGTCTCGGTGGCGACAGCCTTGAGCTTCGGCGATTGGGTCAGCGCTGTCATCGGTAGGCCCTCCAGCAACTCGATCCCGTCGGCCCCGATTGGCTTGGCCGAGCGGAACAAGGCCACCTCATCCACCAGATCGGCATGCACGAAGGCCGCCGCAACCGTCGGCCCGCCCTCGACCATCAGCCGCGTAATGCCGCGCTCCGCCAGCAGCTTCAACACCGCCGGCAGATCGAGCCGGCCATCCTTGCCCTCGACCCGGAAGACCTCGATGCCCTTGGCCTTGAGAATATCCTCGGCGACCGGCGAAGCGCTCGCCCCCGTGAACACCCAGGTCGGCGTTTCGCGAGCCGTGCCGATCATCGAGATCGCAAGCGGAATGCGAAGCCTGGCATCGAGCACGACGCGCACAGGCGAGCGCTCCATCATGCCGGGCAGCCGGCAAGTCAAGTGCGGGTCGTCCGACAGCACGGTGCCGATGCCGATCAGGATGGCATCGCTCTCGGCCCGCATCTGGTGCACCCGGATGCGCGCCGCCTCGCCGGTGATGGCGGCGGGATTTCGCCCGGCGAGCCCGGCCTTGCCATCGGCGGAGGCGGCGAGCTTGAGCAGAACCTGCGGCCGGCCTTCACGCATTTTTCGGAAATGTCCGGCGTGGTCCCGCGCCGCCTCCGCAGCGCCGAGGCCGACGTCGACGGCGATGCCGCGCTCGCGGAGCTTGGCATGGCCCTGCCCGGCGACATCGGGGTTCGGATCCTCCAACGCCGACACGACGCGGGCGATGCCGGCTCGGATCGCCGCATCGACGCACGGCGGCGTCTTGCCGTGATGCGAGCACGGCTCGAGCGTCACGTAGAGCGTCGCGCCCTTGGCGTTCTTGCCGGCGCGCTTGAGCGCCTCAGTCTCGGCGTGCGGCCGGCCGCCGGCTTGCGTCCAACCGCGGCCGACGATGACGCCATCCTTCACCACGACCGCGCCGACCGCGGGATTGGGCCAGGTGCGGCCGAGCCCGCGGCGGCCGAGCGCCAGGGCCAGGTCCATGAAACGCTGATCGAGCGCAGGACCGACGGCCGCGGCTTCGGTGGTCGCGGGGGCCGCGGCGTCGCTCATTTTCGCGCCGCAACCGGCGGCTTGGTCGGTTCGGGTTTGCCCTCGTCCTCGCCGCTCAGTTCCGCCAGCGCCTGTTCGAAATCCTTCGGCTCGCGGAAATTCTTGTACACCGAAGCGAACCGCACATAGGCCACGTCGTCGAGCGTGCGCAGATGCTCCATCACCGCCTCGCCGATGGTCTCCGACGTGATCTCGCTCTCGCCGATGCTTTCGAGCTCGCGCACGATCTTGGAGACCATCTCCTCGATCCGCTCCGGCTCGACCGGGCGCTTGCGGAGCGCGATGAACAGCGAGCGCAACAGCTTGTCGCGGTCGAAGGGCGCGCGGCGGCCGTTGCGCTTGATGACGACCAACTCGCGAAGCTGGACCCGCTCGAAGGTGGTGAAACGGAAATTGCAGGACAGGCACACGCGCCGCCTTCGGATCGCGGCCGAATCCTCGGTCGGGCGCGAATCCTTCACCTGCGTATCGAGGGAAGCGCAGTTCGGACAGCGCAAGGTCGCCCCCTAAAGCTCAATCCGGATAGATCGGAAACCGTGAAACCAGCCGCTTGACCTTGTCACGCACCGCCGCCTCCAGCGCTGCGTCCTCGTCCGCGGCCTTCTGCGACAGGCCATCCAGCACCTCCGCGATCAGATCGCCGACCTGGCGGAATTCGGCGATGCCAAAGCCGCGCGACGTGCCCGCCGGGGTGCCGAGCCGCACGCCCGAGGTAATCGCCGGCTTCTCCGGATCGTAGGGGATGCCGTTCTTGTTGCAGGTGATGTGGGCACGGCCGAGAGCCTGCTCGGCGACCTTGCCGGTGAGCTTCTTCGGCCGAAGGTCGACCAGCATCAGGTGGGTGTCGGTTCCGCCCGAAACGATATCCAGCCCTTTGGTCTTAAGGGTTTCGGCCAGGGCCTTCGCGTTCTCCGCGACATTCTTCGCGTAAAGCTTGAAGGATGGCCGCAGCGCTTCCCCGAACGCCACAGCCTTCGCGGCGATCACATGCATCAGCGGCCCGCCCTGCAGGCCCGGGAACACCGCCGAGTTGATCTTTTTGCCGAGTTCCTCGTCGTTGGTGAGGATGAAGCCGCCGCGCGGCCCGCGCAACGTCTTATGTGTGGTTGAAGTGACCACGTGAGCATGCGGGAACGGGCTGGGGTGCGCCCCGCCCGCGACCAGGCCGGCGAAGTGCGCCATGTCGACCATCAGCCTGGCGCCAACGCTGTCGGCGATCTCGCGGAACTTGCGGAAGTCGATGATCCGCGGATAGGCCGAGCCGCCGGCCACGATCACCTTCGGCTTGTGCTGCTCGGCCAGCCGCGCCACCTCGTCCATGTCGAGCCGGTGGTCGTCGCGGCGCACGTTATAGGCCACCGCCTTGAACCACTTGCCCGAGACGTTGACCGGCGAGCCGTGCGACAGATGTCCGCCGGCGGCGAGGTTCAATCCGAGGAACGTATCGCCAGGCTGCATCAGCGCGAAGAACGCGGCGACGTTGGCCGACGCGCCGGAGTGCGGCTGGACGTTGGCGTGCGCCGCGCCGAACAGCTTCTTGACCCGATCGATCGCCAGGTTCTCGGCGATGTCGACGAACTGGCAGCCGCCGTAGTAGCGGCGGCCCGGCAGGCCTTCGGCGTACTTGTTGGTCAGCACCGAGCCCTGCGCTTCGAGCACGGCGCGGCTGACGATGTTCTCCGAGGCGATCAGCTCGATCTCGTCGCGCTGGCGGCCGAGTTCCTTGCGGATCGCGTCGTAGACCTCAGGATCGCTGTCGGCGAGCGACGCGGTAAACAGGGAATCCGCGACGGCTTGCGCGGAGCTTTCAGGCACGGACATTGGGTTCTCCGGGGGGCGCTTTGGCCTAGCATAGTGGCCGAAAACCGCCAAGGGTGGGACGATATCCGCACACAGCCGCAATAGGTTGATTTTCCGGCCGATTATTCCCGCTTGAGCCGGGCCTTCAGTTTTTGCAGCGCGAGCCTCTGCAGGTCGGCCTGCCAGGCACTGGTCGGCCCCATCACCGACACCTCGATGGCGGTCAGACTGTCGATCGCGGTGCATTTCACGGCGTTGCCGATGGCGACGAACTCGAAATAGACCTCGCGTTCGGGTGGCTCGGGCATGGTCAAGCTTCAACCACCACGTAATCGTTCTCGACGCTGACCCGGAACGTCTCCGCCACGTAAGGCCCTTCGATCAGGCTGGCGCCCTTCTCCACCGAAACGCCGAAGCGTCGCGCCCGCACCTTGTCCGGATCGCACCAGGACTTCCCGGTGCGGATGTCGAACTCCCAGTTGTGCCACGGGCAGCGGATGATCTCGCCCTGCCGGATGTAGTTGTAGTCGCCCGGCTCGTCCGACAGGATCAGTCCGCCAAGCTGGCCCTGGCACAGCGGACCGCCGCGGTGCGGGCATTTGTTGGCGAGCGCGAAGAATTCGCCTGAAAGGTTGAACACGGCGACGTCGCGGCCGGACACGTTGACGCGCTTTCGCCCGCCGGGCGGGATTTCGCTCGTGGCCGCGACGACGTGCTTCTTCGCCATCAGTCCAGCCGGTACAGCGCCCGCGCGTTGTCGGCGTAGATCATGCGCTTCTGCTGATCGGTCAGGCTCGGCGGCAGCGAGGTGAACGGATCGTCGAAATCCCAATGCGGATAGTCCGACGAGAACATGATGCGATCGAAGCCGACCCACTTCATGACGTCGAGCAGATGGTCCGGGCTCTCGGTTTCTTCCATCGGCTGGGTCGTCACCCAGAAATGCTTCCGGATGTACTCCGACGGCGCCATCTTCAGATGCGGCACCTCGTCCTTCAACCGCTTCCAGTGCTTGTCGAGCCGCCAGCCGAGCGCCGGCAGCCAGCCGAAGCCGCATTCGATCAGCACCACCTTCAGCTCCGGCCAGCGCTCGAAGATGCCCTCCATGATCATCGACGTGACCATGGCCTGCGCGCCGGTGGCGTGCTCGGTCATCTCCTCGATGTAGAACGACGGATAGCCCGAGTTGCTCAGCGGCCAGCCGCCATAACCGAAGGCGTGGATGCCGACCGGCAGGCCGGCCTCGACCGCGGCCTCGTAGATCGGCCAGTAGCGCTTGCGTCCGTGCGCCTCCGCGATCTTGCTCAGCAAAAACACCTGCTTGAACTGCTTGTTGGCCGCGCGCTTTCGCACCTCGGCGGCGGATGCGACGCCGTCCTCATAGGGCACGACGATGGAAGGCTTGAGCCGCGGCTCCTTGTCGGTCCAGTACGCGAGCTGTCCGTCGTTCGCGGCCGAAGCGAGCGCAATCGACAATTCGACATTCTGGTCGCCGTTGCCGGTGGACTGGCCGAGCGGCGTCAGGATCGCGTGGTCGATGCCGTAGAAATCGAGGTGCTGCTCGCGGCAGAAGTCGAGATCGCTGCCCGGCGGTCCGCCGTTCGGCGGCCAGGCGTCGCGGCGTGACGCCTGCGGCGCGATCTTCGGATAGTTGTAGCCCTTGGCCTGGCCGTGGCGCTGGCGATTGCCGTAGGTCTGCAGATAGCTCCACCACTGATTGCTCAGGAACGGCTTGAGCTGCTCCTGCGTCATCCGCGGATGGAAGTCGCAATCGATGATCGAAAGCTTGGTCTGCTGCGTGCGGTCTTTCGCCCTGACCTCGATGTTCATCGCACTGCTCCCTTAAGTCGCACGGCGATTCAGAATATGGGTTCAGTATAGCACAAACGCCATGGGCCGCACCCGGGCGGAATCGGGCGTTCCCCGCCATCAGTCGCCCTTCTGGTTATAGGCCGTTTCCCAGAACAGCTCCTTCCAGTCCGTGACCTTCTCCTTCAGCGTGCCGATGCGATTGAGGAAGCCGGTGAAATAGGTGATGCGGTGCGGCGTCGAGGTGAACTCGAAGCCCGGATCGTCGAGCAGGTGGACGAGCTCGTCGATGTTCTCCGGCGCTTTCTGCGCCTTCTTCCAGAGCTCGGCGGCGGCCTTCTTGTCCGCATTGGCGACCTTGATCGACTCTTCCAGCGCATTGGCGACGCATTTGAACAGCGCCGGGTTCTTGTCCTTGGTGTTCTTGGTGGCGAGCAGCGTGATCTGCGTCAGCGAGCCGCCGAACACCTCGCGGCTGTCGGCCACGATGTGAGCGCCGGGAATTTTGAGCCCGCGCTCGGTGAATGGCTGCACCGCGATGTGCGACGTGATGGTGGCCTTGCCCCAGCCTGCCGAAAGGGCTGCGACCGCGTCCGGGTGCCCGAGCCCGACGGTCAGGGGGTCGAGCCGATGCGGATCGTTCCAGAGCTTCTCGGCCGCCATCTGCAGCATCATGGCATTGAACGAGATGCGCACCGTCGGCACCGCAATGCGGTCCTTGTCGGTGAAATCCTTGATCGACTTGACGTTGGGATTGATGGTGTAGAGCGTCATGGCGCCGTTCGAGACGGTGCCGACCGCCTTGACCTCGTTGGCGGTGCCGTGGGTCCGCGCCCAGAGCGTCACCAATGACGGAAGCGCGGCGGTGCCGTAGTCGGCGGCACCCGAGAGCAGCGCGTCGATCACCGGACCGGGTCCGCTCAGCGCCGTTGCACTCGCTTCGATTTTGCCGAGCCCGAGCTTGTCGGCTTCGCGTTGCAGCACGCCACCGCTGACCATCATGTCGACGGGCAGGTAAAGCAATCCGCGCTGCTGGACGAAGTGCACCTTGAGCGGCTCGGCGGCGCGCACGATGGCCGGCGCCGCCAGCAGGCTCGCGCCGCCCGCCACTGTGGCCAAGGCCTGGCGCCGATTCAGCGGCGCATCGATCCTGTGTTCCGCCATGGTCGTATCTCTCCGATGAATGTTCTTTCGCGCATGCTCTTTAGGTGACCATCTGTCCTTGATCGACTTGGCCAGCGCCGTCAACAGACAACGGCCGCGGGCCGATCAATCCGTGGTGGGTCTAATGCCGCCGCTATGTCATAAAGGCCGAGCCTCCAACGCCATCAGACCGGACACCGTTTGGCGATGAACGCACCATCAGGCCCCGCCCCACTCCTTCAGGTCGAGGGCGTGACGCTGCAATACCGGACCGAGAAACATCTGATTACCGCGACCTATCGGGTGAGCTTCGACGTCTTCGGCGCCGACCGCTTCGTGCTGCTTGGGCCGTCGGGATGCGGCAAGTCGACGCTTCTCAAGGCCGTCGGCGGCTACATGGCGCCGACCGAGGGCGACATGCGTCTCAAGAGCCAGCCGATCCGCGGCCCTGGTCCCGATCGCGTGTTCGTTTTCCAGGAGTTCGATCAGCTGCTGCCGTGGAAGACCGTCAAGCAGAACGTCGTGTTCGCGCTCGAGGCCTCGGGCAAGATGAAAGGCGCAGCAGCCGAGGAGCAGGCGCTGCGCTATATCGAAAAGGTCAACCTCGCCAAGTTCGCCAATTCCTATCCGCACACGCTGTCCGGCGGCATGAAGCAGCGCGTCGCGATTGCCCGCGCACTGGCGATGGAACCGGACGTGCTGCTGATGGACGAGCCGTTCGCGGCGCTCGACGCGCTGACCCGTCGCAAGATGCAGGACGAGCTCCTGCAATTGTGGTCGGACACCCGTTTCACCGTGCTGTTCGTCACCCACTCGATCCCCGAAGCGGTGCTGATCGGCAACCGCATCCTGCTGCTGTCGCCACATCCGGGCCAGGTCAAGGGCGAGCTCAACAGCGACGGCAGCGATCCGGTCGATCCCACGAGCGGACAGAAATTATCCGACCGCATCCACGACATGCTGTTCGCGGACCGCGTCGAAGAGGAGGAGGTGGTGCGCCATGGCTGACATCCACGCCAGGCCGGCCCGCGGCACGCTGACGCCGGCGCTGCGTCCGGAATATCTGCGCAACGTCGTCGCCAGCGGCGACATTGGCGTGGTGCAGCGGCCGCTGACGCTGTGGCAGCGGCTGGTCAATCAGAGTTGGCTGCGCAAGATCTTCATCCTGGCGGTGATCGCGGCCGCCTGGCAGCTCTACGCCGCCCAGCTCAACAACCCGCTGCTGGTCCCGACGTTCACCGCGACCATCGAGGCGCTCCGCAACGCGATCGCCAGTGGCGATCTGCTGACCAAGGTCGTCAACTCGGTTGTGCTGCTGCTCAAGGGCTATGCCATCGGCCTTGGCCTCGCCATGGTGTTCACGGCGCTTGCGATGATGTCGCGGCTCGGCAACGACCTGCTCGATACGCTGACCTCGGCGTTCAACCCGCTGCCGGCCATTGCGCTGCTGCCGCTCGCGCTGATCTGGTTCGGGCTCGGCGATCTTTCGATCATCTTCGTGCTGGTGCACTCGGTGCTGTGGGCGGTCGCGCTCAACACCCATTCCGGCTTTCGTTCCGTGTCGAACACACTGCGCATGGTCGGCCGCAACTATGGGCTCAGGGGTCCCCGTTTCATCGCCCAGATCCTGATCCCTGCGGCCTTTCCGTCGATCCTGACCGGGCTGAAGATCGGCTGGGCTTTCGCATGGCGGACGCTGATCGCGGCCGAGCTGGTGTTCGGGGTGTCGTCGGGCGCCGGCGGCCTCGGCTGGTACATCTACGAGAACAAGAACATGCTCGACATTCCGGCGGTGTTCGCCGGCCTGCTCACCGTGATCCTGATCGGGCTCGTCGTCGAGAACCTGATCTTCCGCAACATCGAAGCCATGACGGTGCGGCGCTGGGGCATGCAGTCCTGACTTGGCCTGCTACGCCGCGCCGTTCCGCAGCCGCGCATAGGTCGCGAGCGGATTGTCGATCGCGATCTTGCGCTTGAGCGCCGGCGAGATCGCGGCCGGCATCGTCTCGTCGCCGTCGAACTGCCAATGCGGATAGTCTGACGCATAGAGCAGGATATCGTCGGACCGCAGGTGTTCGATGGCCCGTTCCACGGTCTGTGCATCGTCCGGGGCATCAAGCGGCTGGATCGTCATGCGGAAATGATCGCGCACGATCTCCCCCGGCGAACGATCGACCCACGGTACTTCGGTGCGCAAGCCGCGCCAGAACTTGTCGAACCGCCATAGGAATCCCGACAGCCACGTCACCCCGGATTCGATCAGCACCACCTTCAGCTCCGGATGCTTGGCGAACACGCCTTCTGTGATCAGGCTCGCCACCTGCGACTGGAAGCCCTGCGACTGCGCGGCGTAGTCCTCGATGTACCAGGTCGGCCAGCCGAGCGCGGTCACCGGATTGCGGTAGGCGGAGCCGGCGTGGATGCCGAGCGGCAGGCCGTGGCGGATCGCGGCGGCATAGATCGGCCAGTAGTGCCGCCGGCCGAGCGGCACCTCCTGCATCGCCAGCACCAGCACCTGGACGAAGCGCTTGTCCTTGGCGCAGCGCTCGATCTCGTCGACGGCGTATTCGACATTCTGCATCGGCACCACGATCGAGCCGCGCAGCCGCGGATCGCGGTCGAGCCATTCCCTGGCCAGCCAGTCGTTGACCGCCTGGCAGAATGCCCGCGCCATGTCCTCGCTGTAGATCATCTGAACGCCGTAGAGGCAATTGAGGATCGCAGTCCCGGCCTGCCAGCGGTCGCACACCTGCGCGGTGATTTCGGCGGCGCTGGTCGCGGCGAAGCCGTCCTTGCCGCGCCATTCCGGACGCGAGGTCAGCGGCGATCTGGTCGGATAGGCAATCGACTCGAACGAATTGATGCCGCGCGACACGATCGACTCGCGCCAGTATGTGTCGAAGTACGGCATCAGCGCCTTGTTGTCCGGCACCGTCGGATGAACGTCGCAATCAATCGCGCCGGGTTGAAGCATGAGGTTTCAGCGGCCCTGGTTGGATCGATCGGCGACGGCAAGGCGTGCGCTGGAAAGCATCCGTTCAATAGCGGCGACGTCGATATCGCCGTTGTCGGGAGACCGCCGTTCGATATCAACGCTGATGCGCGCGCTGGTTTCGGCCGCGCGAAAGCCCAGCACGAACTTCGGCGAGTACGGCCACAACGTGATGAAAAAATGCTCGTCCGACCGCGCCAGCGTGCCGACCTTCCAGGGCATGGCGCTGATCGTGCCTTCCAGCTTGTCGAACTCGTACCGGGCGGGATCGCCGAGCGAAACAGTCATGCTGAGCGGCAACCGGTTATGGCGCGAATAGAATGAGAAGGTCGGTTGGGCGGCGGGCTTGAAGTCGCCCGGCCACTCGAATGACAGCCTGGGATCGCTGATGAGCGGGCCCTCGATCGACGCGGCCAGCAGCTTGGTGCCGGAAAGCACCCGCTCGATATCCGAAACCGTCATGCCGCCTGTGTCCAGGGCCGATGGGGGCAACTCGATGCTGATCCTCGCCGCCAGCTCGCCAGAACGAAAGACCAGGCAATGCTGCCGCCACAGGCCCTTCGCCGTTGACACGCCGTTTTTCCTGTCTCTCGAGACAACGGCGTAGAGATACGCATCGTTACGTGCGAGGCGTCCAAGCCGATACAACGGCGCGGCCGCGGTATCGCCCGTTTGGGGAGTGCAGGATCGTTGCCAGCTCCGATCGTGGCCAGCCCCAGCGACTTCGGCGGTCATCGTGATTTCGCCGCGCCACGCGAATTCGGCTCTGGATGCGGCCGGCGCGACCGCAGTCATGCCGCCATCGGGCGCATCGATGATGAGCCGATCGACCCGGAATTCCTCGCCATGCGAACTGACCGGCAGCGCCAACCCCACGCCAAGCGCAACCGCGAAGATGATCGAGCGCCGCCATCTCATACCAGGATGGTAACCCGGCTCGGCAGCCTTTGACTATTGGCACCCATCCGGGCATTTCACGATCCATGGAAATCGGCGTCTACACCTTCGTTGAAAACACCCCCGCCCCGGCCACCGGCAAGACCCTCGATCCGGTGCAGCGGCTGCGCGATCTCATGGAAGAGATTGCGCTGGCCGACCAGGTCGGGCTCGACGTGTTCGGCATCGGCGAGCATCACCGCCCCGACTTTCTGGCCTCCGCGCCGACACTGATGCTGGCGGCCGCGGCCGAGCGCACCAAACGCATCAGGCTCAGCACCGCCGTCACCGTGCTCAGCTCCGACGATCCGGTGCGGGTCTACGAGCAGTTCTCGACGCTCGATCTTCTGTCCAACGGGCGCGCCGAGATCATGGCCGGGCGCGGCTCGTTCATCGAGTCGTTCCCGCTGTTCGGCTACGACCTCAACGACTACGACTCGCTATTCGCCGAGAAGCTCGAGCTGCTCGTGCAAATCCGCGACAACGACAAGATCACCTGGCAAGGCACCCACCGCGCGCCGCTGCAGGACCAGGGCGTCTATCCGCGCACGCCGAACAAGATCCCGATCTGGATCGCGGTCGGCGGCAATCCGCAATCGGCGATCCGCGCAGGCTCGCTCAACCTGCCGATGGCGCTTGCCATCATCGGCGGCCTGCCCGAGCGCTTTGCGAACTTCGTTCACCTGTACCGCCAGGCCGCGGCCCATGCCGGCCACGACGCATCGAAACTGCCGCTCGGCATCAACACCCACGGCTACGTCGCCGACACCTCGCAGCAGGCGGCCGACGAATTCTTCCCGAGCTATGCCGCGCAGATGACCCACATCGGCCGCGAGCGCGGCTGGCCGCCGACGACGAGGGAGCATTTCAATGCCGGCCTGCCGCTGCGCGGCCATCTCGCGATCGGCAGCCCCGAACAGGTGATCGAGAAAATCCTTTACCAGCACCAGGCGCTCGGCCATTCGCGCTATCTGATGCAGATGAGCGTCGGCACCCTGGCGCACGCCAAGATCATGCGCTCGATCGAATTGCTCGGCACCAAGGTCGCGCCGGCCGTGAAAAATGCGCTAAAATCGAAGTAGCCAAAACATATGGGGGACGCCGATGCGGAGGCTTGTGGCCCTGGTCTTTTGCATCGCCGCTTTGACGAGCGTGCCGATGGACCGTTCGGCGCGGTCCCAAAACAGCAAGCCGATCCACATCATCCTGACCGTGCCGCCGGGCGGCAGCATCGATGTGCTGTTCCGCATCCTCACCGACCGGATCAGCACCACCCACGGCCAGACCTTCATCATCGAGAGCCGGCCCGGCGCCGGCGGCGTGATCGCGGCCGAGGCGGTCGCCCGCTCGACGCCCGACGGCACCACGCTGCTCAGCAACAACAACGGCACCATCATCAGCTCGATCCTGCGCAAGGTGAACTACGATCCGCTGACGAGCTTCGAGCCGATCTGTTACCTCGTGACCACGCCACAGATCATCGCCGTCAACCCCGCGACGCCGTATCACACTCTGGCGGAACTGGTCGCCGCCGCCCGCGCCAAGCCGGGCGAGCTGTCGATCGCGAGCGTCGGGCCCAACACCACGCAGCACATCGGCATCGAGCGCTTCAAGAAGCTCGCGGGCATCAACATGACCTATGTGCCGTTTCCGGGAGGTGCGCCGACCGTGAACGCGCTGCTGGGCGCGCACGTCACCTCGGCGGTGGCCAACTGGTCGGAGATCGGGGAGCAGATCGTCGCCGGCAAGGCGCGTGCGCTCGCGACCATGGCGCTGCAGCACATCGAGCCGCTGCCCGACCTGCCGACCGTGTCGGAATCCGGCTACCCGGGGTTCGAGACCGACGTCTGGTTCGGCCTCACGGCCCCGGCGAAAACGCCAAAGGAGACGGTGTCGCAACTGATCGACTGGTTCCGCGAGGCGCTATTGACGCCGGATGTGAAAGCCAAGCTTGCAGCGCAGGCGCTCTACGCCAGGCCGAAGTGCGGCGCCGAGTTCGATGCCTACCTTCGGGTGCAAGCCGACCAGTTCACCAAGCTGATCGCCGAGATGAACTTCAAGGCGAACTAGCCGCGCGGCGAGCCGCTATCCGCGCTGGGTCTGCGCCACCGGGCCGAGGCCATCACGATTGTAGATGTCCTCGCGGAATTGCGTGACGCCGTCAGGCGTCGCCCAGGCGGTGACGTAGACCCAGTAGAGCTGCACCGGCTTGTTCAGCCGGGCATCCTTGCGATCGCCGCTCTTGATCACGGCGTCGATTTCCTGCCGCGACCAGCCGGGCGTCTCCATCAGCAGCCAGTTGACCAGCTCGCGCACGTTCTGCACCCGCACGCAGCCCGACGAGTCGAAGCGCATGTCCTCGCCGAACAGGTTCTTGGCCGGCGTGTCGTGCATGTAGACGCCGTCCTTGCTCGGGAAGTTGATGCGGATGGTGCCGAGCGAATTGAAGTCGCCCGGGTCCTGCTTGAAGCGGTAGTTCACCGCCTCCTGCGAATACCAGTTGATCTGCGCCGGCGTCAGCTCTTCGCCGTGCTGGTCGAAGATGCGGATGCGGTTGCTGGTCAGATAATCCGGCTCGGCCTGCATCTTCGGGATCAGATCGCGCCGCACGATCGAGACCGGCACCGTCCAGTACGGATTGAAATTGATCTCGACGATCTTCGAATTGATGTCGGGCGACGGCCGCTCCGGCTTGCCGACCACGGCGGTGTGGCGCGACACCGCGACGCCGCCCTCGATCGCCTCGATGCGCGCCGCCGGGATGTTGCACATCACGTAGCGGCCGCCGATGTTGTAGCCGCTCATGCCGCGCAGCCGCGTCACGTTGGTGCGCAGCTGCGTGAGCCGCACCTGCGCCGGGATGTTCATCGCCTTGCGCGTCAGTTCGTTGACGACGCCATCGGCGGTCAGCCCATGACGGGCCTGGAAACGGCGCACGCCGGCTTCGACGTAGGAATCGAAAATCTCGGACATGCCCGCCGTGCGATCGAGGTCGCCGGAGATCGCCAGCCGGTTGCGCAACTGGCCGACCGCGGGCTGGCGAATGCCGAGCCGCAGCCGCTCCACCTTCGGCACCTCGGGCCAGCCGCCCTGCGCCACGATGCTCTCGAACTGGGCGATCGCCTGCTCGGTGTGCTGCATGGTTGCCGGCGACAGCGTCGGCAGCGACGCTTTCGGCATCTGGATGGTGCGCGAGGCGGAATCGAAGCCCTGGCCGAACTCGTTCTTCTGGTTCTGGTCGATCAAGGCTTGGAGCGTGGCGTCCTGCGCCAGGGCCCTGGATGCCGCGACCGTGCCGCCGGCGATGGCGAGCCCGCGCAGCATCTGTCGGCGGCTTACTTGGCGTCGATCAGGCCGTCTGGTCATTGAATTTCCCCGAATCCCGCGCTGGCCCCGATCTTAGGCCCGTCGGCCGCGCCCGACGAGCCCCAACCGTTCAAGCTTATGCGAGCGGGTATGACGCCGAGTGGGCGATTTTGTGACGGTGACGTGCCTGGCCCCCCACGCCGGGGCGGTGCGCCCAAACGCACCAAGCCCCCGGCGGAGGAAGGCCGAGGGCTCGGTCGCGGCGGAAGTGGTTGGGTGGTGGGCCGCGCGGCCTTTGTCAGAGCCGGTAAAGGATCTGGTCGGTCCAGAAACGCTCGAGCCGATGCAGCGACTTGTTCAAGGTCGCGAATTCGTCCGCCGAGATGCCGCCGACCTGCTCCACCGTGCGCACATGCTTCTGGTAGAGGCCTTCGACGATGTCGCGGACCTCGCGCCCGGTGTCGGTCAGCCGGATGCGCACCGAGCGGCGGTCGACCCGCGAGCGCTGGTGATCGAGGAAGCCCATCTCGACGAGCTTCTTCAGGTTGTAGGACACGTTCGAGCCGAGATAGTAGCCGCGGGTGCGAAGCTCGCCTGCGGTCAATTCCTTGTCGCCGATGTTGTAGAGCAGCAGCGCCTGCACTGAATTGATATCGGAGCGGCCGCGCCGGTCGAACTCGTCCTTGATAACGTCCAGCAAACGCCGATGCAGCCGCTCGACGAGCGTCAAGGCATCGAGATAGAGCGGCCGGATATGGTCGAACTTCACCTGTCGATCGGCTGGTTCGACCGCTTTGACTACGGTCTTCATCATGACGCCTTCCCGTATGACTATTTTTGTTCGTCCGGCGGGCCCTGTTTTCCCGCCGATGCGATGGACCATACGGCTGACGGCTGAAGATCGGCTTAAATTGTAGAATAAACTTTTGATTTATCGCCGATGGTGAACACGACGTAAGAATCGAATTCGCCGCATTTGATTCACACCCGATTCACCGAGCGCGGCGCGGCGGCACGTGCTTATTTCGATTTGGCGCCGTCTTCGACGAGGCGCGCCTTGTCCTTGCTCCAATCATGCTCGGACTTGCAGTGCGGGCAGAAAATCTTTCCGAAAAATGGTGGCAAGCGGCCGAACGACACCTCGTCGATCTCGATACCGGTGTCGATGGGCTGTCCGGTTACGGAACAGTCGGTCAGAAGCTTGGCCATGTCCCGCGATTCCCTTCCCCGGAATCGGGACCGTAGTCAGGCCTGCTCCAGCCAGCTATTAAATTTGACACAGTGGAGGATATACGGCCTTCAGATGAATGGCCGTCGCCCCTTCGCTTGCGGCCGATCGTAGTTTGCAATCTCGACCAGGGCCTCGCGATCGAGGATTTCAAACTTGCGGTCCTTCCAGCGCATCGTCTTGGTGGCCGCGAGCCGCTGCAGCGTCTTGTTGGTGTGCACGAGCGACATGCCGAGCGTGTCGGCGACATGCTGCTGCGTGAACGGAAACTGGATCGAATGGCCCTTGGCCAATCCGATCTCGGAAGCGCGGTCGAACAGCGTGAGCAGCAGATAGGCGAGCCGCTCCATCGCGGTGCGCCGCCCCACGCTCAGAAGATTCTCGTCGAGAATCTGCTCCTGGCGCGCCGCAAGCCAGGTGACGTCGAACGCCAGCGTCGGGAAGTTGTCGAACAGATTCCACAGCTTCTCCCGCGGGAAGACGCACAGCAGAACGTCGGTCAGTGCCTCGACCGAATGCTGCATCTCGTCGTTGATCGAGCCCTGCAAACCGATCAGGTCCGACGGCAGCGCGTAGTTGAGGATTTGCCGCCGTCCGTCGGGCAGCGTCTTGTAACGGAACGCCCAGCCCGAGAGGATGGTGTAGAGATGGGCGCTGTTGGTGCCTTGCAGCAGCACATTGGTGCCGGCCGCGACGTTCAATTCTCCGGATTTGAAGCGCGAGACGAATTCAAGCTCCTTTGCCGAGAATTCGCGCAGGCACTCGACCGCGCGCAATGGACATTTTTCACAGGGAACCTTGCGGCCGGATGGCGCAGGCGTAGCGACAACCGTGGCGGCAGCGGCAGCAGCCATCCGGCCCTCCTGTCAGCGTTGAGGATTTCTGGGCGGTCCAACGCCAACCCGATGGAAAAGGTTCCAGCGGGTTCCACGGCGCATGCCTGCAAAGTGATTCAGCCGCCCCGAACGAAGCGGATCACACCGGAAAAATCCCGGGGCCCCTCTCCCGTTTCAACGAACTGCGAATAGACCTTCTCGGCACCGGCACCGAGCGGCGTATTCGCGCCAGCTGCTTTCGCTGCCTCCTGGGCAAGCTTCAGATCTTTCAACATCATCGCGGCGGTGAAGCCCGCCTGATAGTCGCGGTTCGCCGGCGACGTCGGCACCGGCCCCGGCACCGGGCAATAGCTCGTCATCGACCAGCATTGCCCCGACGATTTCGACGAGATGTCGAACAGCTTCTGCGCATCGAGCCCGAGTTTTTCGGCGAGCACAAAGGCCTCCGACACCGCGATCATCGACACGCCGAGGATCATGTTGTTGCAGATCTTGGCCGCCTGGCCGTTGCCGGCGGCGCCGGCGTGAACGATGGTCTTGCCCATCTGTTCGAGCACCGGCCTGGCGCGGGCGAAGGCATCATCGCTGCCGCCGCACATGAAGGTCAGCGTGCCGGCCTGGGCGCCGCCGACTCCGCCCGACACCGGCGCATCGAGCAAGGCGAAGCCCTTGTTCGCCGCCGCATCGGCAACCGTGCGCGCAGTCTCCACGTCGATGGTCGATGAATCGATCAGCAGCGCGCCGGCCTTGGCCGCGGCGAGGACGCCATCCGCTCCGAGATAGACGTCGCGCACGTGCTGACCCGCGGGCAGCATGGTGATGACGATGTCGGCCGCGCTCGCGGCGTCCCGCACGTTCGCTGCCGGGCGTCCGCCGGAGGCGGAGAGCGCCTCGATTTGCGTCTTGCTCACGTCGAAGCCACACACGCTGTGGCCGGCCTTGAGCAGGTTCTGCGCCATCGGCAGACCCATGTTGCCAAGACCGATGAACCCGATCGTCGCCATGCTCCCCTCCTTCGTGGCGCGCGTTTATTGCGGCTGGATATTGGCCGCCTTGGCAAGCTTCTTGGCGATGTCCGCCTCGCTGGCGACCCGCGCATCGAACGCGTCAGGCTCCATGATCAAGGGCTGCACGCCAAGCGTGGTCAGCCTGTCCTTGGTCGATGGACTGTTGAGCGCGCTGACGATCGCGGCGTGCATCTTGCCGACGACGTCGCGCGGCGTCTTCTTCGGAACGAACGCGCCGACCCAGAAATCGAGATCGGAATCCGGCACGCCCGCCTGGATCGTGGTCGGCACATCGGGCAACGCGTTGGCCCGCTGCGAGCTCGACACCGCCAGCGCCAGCACCTTGCCGTCGCGGATCAGCGGCAGCGCCGGCGTGATCGGACAGAAGTACATGTCGACCCGGCCGGTCATCACCTCGGTCAGGGCCTCCGGCGCGCCCTTGAACGGGACAAGCTGACCCTCGAAGCCCGCCGCCAGCCGGAACCGCTCCATCGCCAGATGCGGTGGCGTGCCGATCCCGGCCGCCGCGTAATTGATCTCGCCGGGTTTCGCCTTGGCCTTGGCGACGAGCTCGGCCACCGATTTCATGCCCTTGCTCGGCGCCACGACCAGCACCAGCGGCACGTTGCCGAGCGGCGTGATGCCGGAGAAATCCTTGACCGGATCGTACGGCACGTTGGTCTGGATCGCCGGCACGGTGACGATGGCATTGGAGTGGACCAGGATGGTGTGGCCATCCGGATCGGATTGCTTGACCTGGGATGAGCCGATCGTGGTGCCGCCGCCGGGCCGGTTCTCGACCACGAAGGATTGTCCGACGTTGCGGCTGACCTGCTCGAACACCGTGCGGGGCACCAGATCGGTCGCGCTTCCGGCTGCGTAGGGGACAACCACGCGGACCGGTTTGGTCGGCCAATCGACGGCAGCCCTCGCAGGATAGCCGCCCGACGCCGCGGCAAAAGCAGCGAGGCCGCTTTTCAGGATTTCCCGGCGATTCATTTCGTTCCCCCGTTCGACTTCATTTGCAGTTGCTTCGCGATCAGTTCGGATGCTCGCGCGCCGACTGGATGGCGAGGAGCAGATAGCCGAACAGCAGCACCGCCTCGGTTCCCACCACCAGCAGGCGGCCGCCATAGACCTGCGGAAAGAACACCTCCACCGCCGCCATCGACACGCCGGCGGTGAGCCACACCACCGCGCCCCACGCCGCCCCGAGCCACAGCCCCACGGCCGCGACCAGGTCGATGACCGCGAAAAATACCGTCGCCGTCTGCCACGGCACCGGCTGGTACTCGAAGCCGTCCGGGGGTCCGATGACGCCGCACACGATGGCCCAGTGATAAAGCCCCTTCGCCAGGGACAGCACCGCCATGACGCGCAGGAACACCATCAGCCGCCCGGTCCACCGCGTGTCGTAGGACTGCGGTTCCTCGGCATGGACCGGCTCGAGCGGGCGGATCTGCTCTTTTGCAGCGGGCAGCGCGTCGGATGCGGCGTTCTGATCTGTCATCGCGGATTCACGTGCGGCGCCACCCATTCCTCCTGAAGTGGGGCGAAATGACGGGCGACCTCGGCGTCGGACACCTCGGCCAGCGCCGAAGGCCGCCAGCGCGGCGCATTGTCCTTGTCGACGATCACCGCGCGCACCCCTTCGTAGAAATCGTGACCGTGGATGACGCGCGACACTATGCGGAATTCGGTCTGCATGCACGCCTGGAACGACATTTTGGCGCCGGCGCGGACCTGCGCCAGCGCAAGCTTCAACGCGGTCGGCGATTTCGTGCGGATGGTCGCGGCCGTTGCTCGGGCGAATTCGGCGTCGGCGGCCGCGCTGTCCAGCGCCGCCAGAATATCCTCGACGCGATCGCCCTTGAACAGGCGGTCGATCGCGCCCCGCTGCCCCTGCACCTTGCCTTCACCGGCCGGCTCGGCAAACGCGGCAAGCGTCGCCTCGACCGGCACCGCGTTGCAGAGCGCATCGGCAAGTTCCCCGAACCGCGCCGACGCCACGCGGTGCGTCGCAAGCGTTGCCTCAACCGCATCGACTGCGCCGATCCGCTCGCCGGTCAGCGCGCAATAGGCGCCGAGTTCGCCCGGCAGGCGCGGCAGGAACCAGGTCGCCCCGACATCGGGAAAGAAGCCTATCCCGACCTCCGGCATGGCAAACGAATAGCGGTCGCCCGCCACGCGATGCGAGCCGTGCACCGAAAGCCCGACGCCGCCGCCCATGACGATGCCGTCGATCAGCGACACATACGGCTTCGGATAATGCTTGATGATGGTGTTGAGCGCGTATTCCTCGCCGTAGAACGCCAGCATCTCGCCATGGCGGCCGGTGGTGCCCGCCTCGTAAAGCGCGCGGATATCGCCGCCGGCGGAGAACGCCCGGCCGCCGGCCGCGGTCAGCACGATCCGCGTGACGGCCGGATCGCTCTGCCATTGCACGAGTTGCTGCGTCAGCGCGCGCACCATGCCGAGCGTCACCGCATTGAGCGCCTGCGGCCGGTTCAGCGTGACCAGGCCCGCTGTGCCGCGCCGCTCGAACAGGATTTCGGCTGCGTCCGACACCAAGAGCTAGTTCCCCAGCAAGTCGCGGCTGACGATCAGGCGCATCACCTCGTTGGTGCCCTCGAGGATCTGATGGACCCGGACGTCGCGCAGCACGCGCTCGATCGGATGATCGCGCAGATAGCCATAGCCGCCGTGCAGTTGCAGGCAGCCGTTGACCACCTCGAAGCCCGCATCGGTGGCGAGGCGCTTCGCCATCGCGGCAAGCCGCGTGGCGCCCGGCTCCTTGTTGCCGACCGCGACGGCAGCGCGGCGCACCATCAGCCGTGCCGATTCCAGCTCGGTTGCGTAATCGGCAACCCGAAACCGCAGCGCCTGGAAATCCGACAGCCGCGAGCCGAACTGCTTTCGCTCGCGCATATACTCGACGGTGCGGTCGAGGCAGAACTGCGCGCCGCCGATCGAGCACGCGGCGATGTTGAGCCGGCCGCCGTCGAGCCCGGCCATCGCGATCTTGAAGCCGTCGCCCTCCTCGCCGATCCGGTTCACCACCGGCACGCGGCAGTCCTCGAAGATCACCATCGCGGTCGGCTGCGACTTCCAGCCGAGCTTCTTCTCCCGCGCGCCGAACGACAGCCCCGGCGTGCCCTTCTCCACGACGATGCAGGAGATGCCCTTCGGCCCGGGACCGCTGGTGCGGACCATGCAGACATAGATGTCGGACACGCCGCCGCCGGAGATGAACGCCTTGCTGCCGTTCAGCACATAATGATCGCCGTCGCGTTGCGCGCGCGTCTTCAGGCTCGCGGCGTCGGAGCCGGAGTCCGGCTCGGTCAGGCAGTAGCTCGCGAAATGCTCCATCGAGCAAAGCCGCGGCAGGAAATTCTGGCGCTGCGGCTCGCCGCCGAAGGCGTCGATCATCCAGGCCGCCATGTTGTGGATCGAGATATAAGCCGCGGTCGAGGCGCAGCCCTGCGCCAGCTCCTCGAAGATCAGCGTGGCGTCGAGCCGCGAGAGGCCCGAGCCGCCGACGTCGTCCTTGACGTAGATGCCGCCGAAACCGAGCGAAGCCGCCTTGCGCAACGCCTCGACCGGGAAAATCTCGTCCTCGTCCCAGTCGCGCGCATTGGGCGCCATGTCCTCGCGGGCGAACTGCCGCGCGGTCGCCGCGAAAGCGCGCTGGTCCTCGGTGAGTTCGAAATCCATGACTCAGCCTGTCACCGGTTGAGGCAAAACGCTATAACGGTCCCGCAGCAACAAAGGCAATTGCCATGGCCATCAAATACGGCCGTCCGATCGAATCCCGCGTCCGCGTCGTGCCGGCCGAGGTCAAGGCGCAAAGCGACGCCGCGCCGCTCGACCTGACCACGCGCCCGCGCCGCAACCGCCGCACCGAATGGGCGCGCCGCATGGTGCGCGAGCATGGGCTCACCACCGACGACCTGATCTGGCCGCTGTTCGTCGCCGAAGGCCGCCGCGCGCCGGTCGCCTCGATGCCGGGCGTCGATCGCCTCACCGTCGACGACGTGGTGCGCGAGGTCGAACGCGCCGCAAAGCTCACCATCCCCTGCATCGCCCTGTTTCCCTACACCGATCCGAACCTGCGCGACGACAACGGCAGCGAAGCGCTCAACCCCGACAATCTGATCTGCCAGGCGATCCGCGCCATCAAGAAACAGGTGCCAGAGGTCGGCGTGCTCTGCGACGTAGCCCTCGATCCCTACACCAGCCACGGCCACGACGGCCTGATGCGCGACGGCGAGATCATCAATGACGAGACCGTTGCGGTCCTGGTCAGGCAGGCGTTGGTCCAGGCCGAGGCCGGCTGCGACATCATCGCGCCGTCCGACATGATGGACGGCCGGGTCGGCGCGATCCGCGCAGGACTGGACCACGCCGGCTTCCAGCACGTGCAGATCATGGCCTATACGGCGAAGTATGCCTCCGCCTTCTACGGTCCGTTCCGCGACGCGGTCGGCTCGTCGGCAACGCTCACCGGCGACAAGCGCACCTACCAGATGGACTTCGGCAACTCGGATGAGGCGCTGCGCGAGGCCGAACTCGACATCGCCGAAGGCGCCGACATGATCATGGTCAAGCCGGGCCTGCCGTATCTCGATATTCTGCACCGCGTGAAGGAGCACTTCGGCATGCCGACCTTCGCCTATCAGGTGTCCGGCGAATACGCGATGGTGATGGCGGCGGCGCAGAACGGCTGGCTCGACGGCGACAAGGCCATGATCGAGACGCTGACCGCGTTCAAGCGCGCCGGCGCCGACGGCGTGCTGACTTATTTCGCTCCGCGCGTCGCCGAGAAGCTGAAAAAGTCCTAAGCGTCGGCCGGCGGAGTTGCCGGTCGAATGCCCCCATCCCCATGCAACCGAACCACATGAAAGCCAAGCTCCTGGCCGGCGAGCCGGCCCTCGGCTGCTCATTGATGTTTCCGTCGCCACAGATCGTGGAGATGCTCGGCCACGCGGGCTTCGATTGGGTCTTGCTCGACTGCGAGCATGGTTCGCTTTCCCTCGCCGACGTGGAGATGATGGCCATGGCGGCCGACGCGGTCGGCATCAGCGCAATTGCGCGGCCGCGCAGCAACAGCACCGCGGACATCCAGGCCGTAATGGATCGAGGTGTCATGGGTGTCCAGGTGCCGCATGTGAACGACGCCGACGATGCGCGCCGAGCGGTCTCGGCGGTGAAGTTCGGTCCGGGGGCCGGTCGCGGCCTCGCGGCGGGGACGCGCCCCGATCACTGGGGCCTGGGCGCCAAGATGAAAGACTTCGTCGCCGCCGCAAACGAGCAGTCCCTGGTCTGCGTGCAGCTCGAACACGAGGCCGCGATTCACAATGTCGGTGAAATCCTCAAGGTCGACGGCGTCGATGTGTTCTTCATCGGGCCCTCCGATTTGTCGCAGTCGATGGGCCATCCGGGCAATCCGGCCGCGCCCGCAGTCGCCAAGGCGATTGCTGAGACGCGGGCCGCGATCGTCGCGGCCGGCAAACTCCCGGGCATGCCAGCCACGACCGACAACGTTGCGAGCCTGGTCGGCTCGGGCGTGCGTTACATCTACACGCATATGCCACGATTGCTGGGCGCGGGGTCGGCAGCCTTTCTCAAGGCTGGTCGAGTGTAAGTGGCACCTTCTCACCGCCGAGGCCTAAACGGCCAATCCATATGTCCGTGCCCGCGGTCCGACATCCTGGCGGTCCAAGGGGACTACCCTCCCCGCCAAAACCCGCTACACTACCCATCTACCGCCGGGGTTGTGTCAGTGGGAGGCGGCTGTGACCGTTCAGCTTGAAGGCAATCCGTTGATGGAGCGGGCGCCGACGCGGCGCTGGATCGCGATCATCGCGGTCGCCATTCCGTCGATCGCGTTCGCCATGCTGGCAACGCTGTTCATCCGCACCTACATCGCGCCGTCCACCGCCGCCCTCTCGGCTTCGCTGCTTCTGGCGGCGAGGACGGCGCAACCAGCGCCTGCGCCCATGGTCAAGGCGCCCGAAGTGCCTCCGCCTGCTCCCACGGCCGAAGCCGAGCCCACCGCGCCGCCGCCTGCCGCCGAACCGGTGCCGGCGGCCTCGTTGCCGATGCTGGCGACCCTCTCAATCGCGCCGCTGTCCGCCGAACCTCCTGCTGTCGAGACGCCGATGCAGCCCCTGGCGATGGCGACCGACGGGCGGGCCAACGGCACGAGCGAAACCGAGACTGCCGAAGCGGCCCATCCGATCGAGGGGCCGGTTCCCCTGCCCCACGCCAAGCCCCGCATCTCATTGGCCATGGTGACGGGCCCCGTGCCGCTGCCGCGGCCGAAGCCCGCGCTTGAAGACACCCCGAGCGACCTGCCTCGGACCGATATCCACGCCGCGCAGTAAAAGCCGCGCCTAGCCTGCGGCGCCCGGATCGATTCGTACCGGCGCAAACCCTTCGGCCTTGAACGCCGCCAGGATTTCGTCCGCATGGGCCGGATCGCGTGTCTCGACGGTGACGTCGAGCCGCGCCCCTTTCGCCGGCACATCGAGAAACAGCCGCCGGTGATCGACCGCGAGGATGTTGGCGCCGAGCTTGCCCAATGTCGTCGCGACCTGCCCCAAGAGGCCCGGACGGTCGGCGATGGTCAGCCGGAAGCACACAATGCGGCTGTCGCGCTCCAGCTCGCGCACCATGATCGAGGCGAGGATGCGCGGATCGATGTTGCCGCCGCACAGCACCAGCCCGACCTTCCTGCCGGCAAATCGTGCGGGCTCTGCCAGCATCGCGGCGAGCCCTGCCGCACCCGCGCCCTCGGCCATGGTCTTCTGCAAGGTGAGATACGCGTTGACCGCGCGCTCGATGTGCGCCTCGTCGACCAGCACGATGTCGCGGACCAGCGCGCGGATGATCGGCAAGGTCAGCGCGCCGACATTCTTGACGGCGATGCCCTCCGCCAGTGTCGCGCCGCCTTGGGGACGGTTGTCCCCTTTGACCGCGTTCCACATCGAGGGATAGAGCGCGGACTCCACCCCGACGATTTCGATCCCGGGATGCATCGCCTTGGCCGCGATCGCGACGCCCGAGATCAATCCGCCACCGCCGATCGGGATCACCAGCACGTCGAAGTCGGAAATCTCCTCCAGCATCTCCAGCGCCACCGTGCCCTGCCCCGCGATGACATGCGGATCGTCGTAGGGATGCACGAAGGTCAGGCCGCGCTGCTTCGCCTCGGACTCGGCGCGCGCCTGCGCCTCGCTGATGGTCTCGCCCTCGAGCAGCACCTCGGCGCCATAGGCCTTGGTGGCTGCGACCTTCACGAACGGCGTCGTCACCGGCATGACGATGGTCGTCGCGATGCCGAGCTTGTGCGCGTGGTAGGCGACGGCCTGGGCGTGATTGCCGGCCGACATCGCGATCACGCCGCGCGAGCGCTCCTGCGCGGTCAGCGAGGCAAGCTTGACCCGCGCCCCGCGCTCCTTGAACGAATTGGTGACCTGGAGGTTCTCGTATTTGATGAACACCTCGGCGCCGGTCAGCGCCGAGAGCCGCGGCGCCGGCAGCATCGGCGTTCGCAGCACGTGGCCGGCGATGGTGCGCCGCGCCGCGTCGATGTGGGCCACCGTCACCATGCCGATGGGCAGCTTCATCGCATCACTTCCCTCGCCGGGCCAGCCGTGAAATCATTTGCCGAAGCGTCGGCAGGATACGCGCGCAGGGGGGAAAGTCATGAGAAAGTTGGCAACGCTGCTGTTGACGCTGGCGCTGTTGCAAGCGGCCGGCAG
>Ga0265325_10000405_pt1 | contig 30621 bp, 31 predicted proteins | sample 41420metaG_FD_202090 | JGI IMG/M metagenome (GOLD analysis project Ga0265325, IMG submission 202090) | Rhizosphere microbial communities from Carex aquatilis grown in University of Washington, Seatle, WA, United States - 4-14-20 metaG | ecosystem: Host-associated > Plants > Roots > Rhizosphere... | reverse complement strand
GGAAGTTGGATACGGAGGTCCTGACTTACTCGCGGGCCAAGGGTATCTTTGCCGGACTCACTCTGACCGGGGCAAATCTTCGCCGGGACGATGACTCCATGGACGCCTTCTACGGAAATGACGTTTCTACACGCAGCGCACTGGAAGGCAAGCTTGCCGTTCCTGCGTCAGCGGAAGCGTTCCTCGATGCAGTGAGAAATGCCAAGGCACAGGCGATTGCTGCGAATTAACAGTTGGCCTGAATGCAACGCGAGCACCCCGAGCAGTAATATCCACTCGGGGTGCCTGCATGCTGATGAAGACCCCAACCGCACGGGCGGTTAGTCGCCGTTCTCCTCGCTCTATAGCGCTCGAGTTTCAGTCTTCATTGAGGCCGGCACAGTAAGTTGAGCCGTGATCAATAGAGAGCAGCATTGTCCTGCAAACGCGCATAGCATCCAGGCTGTGTGGAGAACTGAGATGAACCATTTTTCAAGACTTGGAAGATTGTCACTGCTATCGTTGGCGGTAATATTTTCCGCGGCAGGATGTCATGCGAACTCAAACCTTGCGGGCATGCAGGATCAATCCCTGGACCCTGCGGCCATAAATGTCGCACCGGATTCAAACGACTCCGCGCAGTACGCACCCCCTTCTCAGCCCAGCTATCAGCAGGGCCCTCCGCAGCAAGAACAAGGCTATGGCGCTTACCAGTCGCCCGATCAGAGTTCGGATGATCCGGGTTACGGCCAGCAACCGTATGCCTATGCTCCTGAACCACCTCCTCCTTTGCCCTACTACGATCAGCCGTATGCTCCCGGTGAAGGCTATATGTGGACGCCCGGCTATTGGGCTTGGAGTCCGGAGGGCTATTACTGGGTGCCTGGGGCATGGGTTGAGGCGCCGTACGAAGGAGCACTTTGGACGCCGGGCTATTGGGGCTTTTGGCATAACCGCTACGGCTTTTACCGCGGCTATTGGGGCAGACATGTCGGCTACTATGGCGGCATTGACTACGGCTTTGGCTATGTTGGCTTCGGCTACGAGGGCGGCTATTGGGGTGGCGGCCATTTCAACTACAACCGCTCGGTCAACAATATCAACGCGTCATATGTGCACAACGTTTACGAACGCAATGTCGGCGGGAACAGCAGGGGCGGCGCTCGTGTAAGTTTCAATGGTGGATCGGGCGGAATCCAGATGCGAGCAAGACCAGCGGAACTTGTCGCGATGCGCGAACCTCACGCCGCACCGATGACTACCCAAGTGCAGAACGAGCGGAGCGCCAGTACGAACAGAGCTCAGTTTGCCAACGTCAACCATGGCCGGCCGGCAAGTTCGACCGTCAATCGACCGCTTTCGGCGGATCGCAATATTACGGCCCCAGCAGCATCACCCGCGCGCAACCAGGCTGGTCCGCAGCAGCAACAACGGCAGGCATACCCGCAGCAGCAAGGTCGTCAAGCCTATCCTCAACAGCAACCATCACAACGCCAGATAGGTCCGCAACAACAAGAGCGTCCGGCAGTTCAGCAACAGCAGCAGCAACCACAGCGCCAGGTGGGCCCGGAACAGCAGGGCCGTCAGCTCAACGGACAATCGCAAGAGCGTCCCGCAATTCAGCAGCCGCTACAGCGACAAGCAAGCCCGCAACAACAAGAACGCCAATCTTATCCGCAGCCCCAGCAGCGTCAAGCGGCACCTCAACAGCAACAGCGTCCGGCTCCTCAGCAGCAACAACAGAGGCAAGCGGCTCCGCAACAACAACAGCGCCAGGCGGCTCCGCAGCAGAGGCAAACAGCTCCAGATCGGCAAGGTCCTCAGCAAAAACATGAAGAACGTCCGAATCTTTAGGATCCGGTTGCAACTTTGAATTGGATCCCGCGGGTACCACGACAAAGGGTGCGCCCCCATTGCACCAACGTCAGATCCAGATGAGCGATAGGCCCAGAGCGCCTTGTGTTGGCAGGAAATCACTGTGACGGTATACAAATCTAGCAACCATGTTTGATCTCAAGAAATTGACAGGCCAGTTTCAGCTCGAAGGGCGTCGTTATAAAACGACGCCCTTTCCATTCTTGTCCACAAATATTGCGACGTTGCAGGTGTGAAGGCTATCCGCCGTTTGTGTTGCAACATCACTCAAGCGCTCATTGTTCGACTTGCTTTGTTACTTTGGGCGGCCTGGATTGGATATCCAAGGTTCACAGACTTCGCGCAGTGCTCGCTGGCCCGTAAAAAGGAATGCATAAATGAACGTGCTACCTGATTCCATACCATCGTGCGCGCGTAGAGATAAGCGCTGTGCCGCATCGCGTGGCGGACCGCATCGTTATCGAGTAGCTTGATCGCCTCAGCCGCGATTGCAGCCGGATCCTCAAAGGGAACCAGCACGCCGCGTCCATCCGCGAGAAGTTCGGCAGCATGCCAATATGGGGTGGAAATGATCGCCTTTCCGGCGCCCATGGCATAGGCCAGAGTTCCCGATACGGCCTGTGCCTCATGACAATACGGTGTGATGTAAATGTCGGCCGAGCCAACCAGCGAAGCCATCTCCCCAGGACTGACGAAGCGGTTGTGGAAGATCACTTCCTGCTCAACGCCGAGATTTCTGGCCAAGGACTGCAACTGATCACGGTATCGATCACCCTCGCGTGCCCTGACGTGGGGATGAGTGGCGCCTGCAATGACGTAGACCGCGTTCTTGTGATGGGCGAGGATGCGCGGCAGTGCTCGAATGACATTCTCAAATCCTTTGTTTGGAGACAACAAGCCGAAGGTGAGTAAAACGAGCTTATTTCCAACTGAGAGTGCGTCCTTGTAAATCTCCGGTTCCACAAATGGCAAGTCAGGGATGCCATGAGGGATCAGGTCGATCTTGTCGCATGAGACGCCAAAGACATCCTGCAGGACGCGTAATGAGTAATCACTCATCACAATCAAACGACTAGAACGCGCGGCAATTTCTTGCATGACCCTTCTTTGGTGGCGATCAGGCCGACGGAGAACAGTATGAAGTGTCGTGACTACCGGCACCGTGAGATGCTTCAGTAGCTCAAGGACATGGCTGCCTGCTTTGCCGCCGAAGATTCCATATTCGTGCTGCAAACATACGAGGTCGGTGTCACTGGCGTTGATAGATCTGGCCGCCGAGCGATAGGAAGATAAGTCGCCCTCGGCGATCTGGTTTCGCACCCGTTCTGGGTAGAGGTAGGAAGATTTGAGGTCATTGACGGCCACCACATCCAATCTCTCGTCTCCATATTCAGCAGTGATCGCATCGCACAAATCGGTCGTAAACGTTGCAATTCCACATTGCCGTGGCAGGTGGTTTCCTACCATCGCGATCTTTATCGGAGGGGTGTTGCCGGACGCGAGAAGCAAACGCAACGCTGACGGCTTTGTGAATTCCAGAGGTTGTGAATATCGCGGGATTGAGATATTGGTTCGTGCATTCGAGGATAAAGATGGTGCAGACATTGCAGCCTCCTGACAGAAAACATGCGAGTGCCAAGGCCTTGTGGCGAATATCGAAACGAAATGAAACTCAGCGGTGAAGTGCTACAACAGTTGCCACTGCTTCACTGGAGATAAAGGCCAATAGAAGGAGTGCGGCGCCGATTCCCGCCATTGACTTTCGATGCCCATCGTTGTGGAGTATGGGCAATGCGGAGTGCGATTCTTCTTCGTTCATGGCGACCAACCGGAAGCCACGAGTGAATACGAAGCAACCCGTAGCAGCGCCAACCAGATTGCCAAGAGACAATCCGAGCCTGGAAGCGGAACGAAGAATCCTACTTATCATGGCCTGACTCTACTCCGGTCATTTTGGCTTGAATGTGCATTTTTGAACACTTACTGAAGCTTGTTCGGATAAAGCGGAAAAATGGTGAAGGGCGATGGCCAACAAGTGCTTTCATTGACGGAGTTGAATCGTCTAATCTCACTTGTCGTTGCAATAGATAACGGCACTTGCCAGCATTGCGTTGATGCCGAGCCATGAAAGATTTGCTAAAACGCTCAGTGATTGTCGAATTCCGAGCGACGCAGATCGTAGGGCAATCGATAACCTGGGGCACGATTCGCCGGCCTCAACAACAGAGAGCAATGTAGAGAGCCCATCCAGCTTAACCGTGATCGCCGCAAACAAACGACCTCTGCCAGCCGCCGGGCCAAGTCTAAGTCGCAGCAATCCACCATCTGGCAATCTGGACTCCGCTTATCAGGCCTTTCGTAAAGTTCGCCACAATAAGCTCCTCCAGCGCTTGATCAATTTTGATCAGACGCTCGACGACATAAATGGGAAACTGGGTTTCAATTCGTGGTGAGTTTGGTTCTAATCTTCCCTCGCCCCGCCAGAATTTGTTCTGGCGCGTCACGATTGAATCGTTCTGGGGACTTCATGAGTGGCGAGACGCGCCTTTGACTTTACTTCAACTCGGCAGCTTACCTCGCCCTCTTGATACAAGCTGGCGCGCACAACAGGTTCGTGGACCTATTGCGTAGTTTCCCGGTCCTGAAAGGTGGGACATGGTTACCTCAACTTATCCAATTTCGATGCTCGATTCACCCTTCGATCATGCCGAGGAAGTACGATATCCTGGAGCTCAGGTCGGTCGCCGGCAATCAGTTGCAGTCACCCGCGCTCAATCTGGCGACCACGATGCTTTCTCAGAGCTCTACTTGCTGCATAAGCGACGCGTCTTCGCGCTTTGTATGCACATGGTGCGAGACATCTCATTGGCCGAAGACCTCACTCAAGAAACGTTTCTGCAGTTGTACCGTAAGATTGCATCGTTTCGCGGCGAATCCGCATTCACTACCTGGCTTCATCGCATGGCAGTCAATACTGTGCTGATGCACTTGCGCAAGCGTGCGCTTGCGCTCGTCTCGCTCGATCATCTGATGGAAGACATTCCCGAAAGGCAAGTCGGACGGAGTTTTGGCTCTCGAGATCTGATGCAAGCTGGCGTCACCGACCGCGTAGACATCGATCGTGTTATCGAAAATATGGCACCGGGCTATCGAAGTGTTTTACTTCTTCACGATATCCAAGGATTCGATCATAAAGAGATTGCCGGTATGCTGAAATGCAGTCGCGGTAATACCAAGTCGCAATTGCATAAAGCGCGGCGGGTTTTACGCAATGCCCTAACGGTAGAGAGTCCCAAGCCCTCCCTGCGGAGCAATCAGTCTCTTGTCCCGACAAACACTAGAACTCCCAACAGCGCCAAAATAGTACAAGGCGATACTCAAGTGAGATGCTAGTTTGCAGCGATACCTCAGTTGAGATCGAGGCGACAGATTTGTAGGATGCTGCGGATGCGGAAGTGAGTTGACCGCTCGATGCAAAGACGCGCTCCCAGGGATTCATCTCATTCCAGCAGTTAGCTCGGTTGATCTGGGGGGGGTTCAAGCGGCAGGCAAGTCTGGATTCGGCATTGAGCTTAGACCCGCGTAGCTAGCCAAAGCGCTACAGTTTGGGATCGTTAGTGTGGCGCCGCGTAATTCCAGCAGGCCGCGGTTCTTGAGGTTGCTTAGTTGGCGTGTGATCGTTTCCCGAGATGCGCCAATGCACTCACCGATTTCCTCATGTGTGAGCACGCACCATAATTGAGTGCCACCCTTCGTTTGGCGTGCGTCTTTGCACCACTCAAGCAGAAGTCCAGCGAGCCTCGACTTTACGGAGGCTGTGAGTCCTAACATTCGCAATCTTTCGAATGCTCTGGTGCAATGCAGGCTTAGCTCTGTTGCGACGTTTTCAAAAGCGATGGGATGGCGCCGTAGGAACTCGAGAAAATCCTCACGTTTCAGGGACGCGATCGTGCAGGGATACATTGATTCTGCCCTGATTTCCGAAGAGTTGCCAGAGACAGCAGAGGCAATGCCCAGGATTTCTCCGGCTCCAGCCACTCCCAAAAGAAACCGCTTGCCGTCGAACGAGTTCATGGAAATCTTCACATTTCCGTGAAGCAAAAACAACACCCTGGAGGATTTCTGTTCCTCCCTGATCAGGGCGGTTTCGCGAGGGCATTCAAATTCTGTGGCTAGCATCTCAAAGTCGTTTTTTGCCTTGATTGACAGGTTCTTGAAGAATTGCCCAGTTCCAGGAGGCGTGCAATTGTCTTCTGGCCTTGCACCAAGAGCGATCAGCATTGAGGATTTATCGACGGATCGCCGATCTCCTTCTTGGAGTCTGTCGCGACGGAAATAGTTCCCGGAGCTATTGGCGCTTGGATTTCTCTTAGTCCGGCTATGGATCAGGTGCAACGCTTGCATCGGCATACCTCTCGTAAGCGCCTTGCCTTCGTCCAGGATAGAAGTTGGCAATAATATCTGCGGCGGGGACAATTAAACGAAATAGCTTCAGTTACATCGAGATGCTGGTTGCGACCAGACTGGATACGCCGGTCTTTGCTCGCTTGGCAACCATTTCGTTGATTCCATCGAGGATTTTGGTTGACTCATCGTTGATTGCCGAGTCTTCGAAGTTGTCGTTGCCGCAGGAATAGTCCACGAGGCAAACCACGGGAACTCGCGATCCTGAGGCTCGAATAAGGAAAGTCAGCCGCTCCTTGCTGTCGGAGGGGATGGATCGGCCCAGGAGGACGAGATCGAAATCGCCTTCTCTGAGGTGAACGATTGCTTCCCTGATAGACCCCACGGATCTGATACAGAAACTAGTAGATTGACAATCCGAGAGTTGACTTTCCAGAAACGATTCGTCTAAGCCTACGGCAAGTACGACCATTGCGGACATGAAAGTCTCCGGGTAAGGCTCGCATTCCCAGACCGGGGAAACCAGCTAGATGTCTCATTGATAAAGGCGTTTCTGCGAGACGTCTGTTCAATATTGCACAGTCCTCGCCAGTACTTTCTCTACCATGGCCGTCTAGTTGTTAACTCCTGGTTGAAGATCACTCCAATAGGGGAAATCGGTTTGCGACCGCACCGTCGAGAGATGCAGCATGCCAATCTCTGCTGCAGGCTTCGGCGGCGCGAAAATCGCATTTTCACTAACTTTGTTTTCGCTTCATGATCCAGCTGATCGCTGCTCCGGTCGCGATTCCGCTTATGAAAATTGCAGCAGCGGCTTCGCGGGGGTGCAGTTGCAAGCACTTCTTTGTGTCATCAAGAAGTTCCGTGGCTGCGCATGCGCCACGCTCTGCAGCGCGCTGGGCCGCTAACACGCTATCTTCAATTACGTCCCCAACTGCTGATGCTGCTCGAGAGGCATTGCGCGTAGTGTCGTCCATCTGTTGTCCCAGGTGTTCGAATACTGATCGATCCATGATGTATAAACCTTTCTTGTTACCTTGTTGAGGTCAACATCAGTAGTGTGCAAGTCATCGCGAACGGAAGTCCGGTCAATTAGGCACAGAACACTGGTTTAATCGTTGTTAAGCGAAAGCCCGACGATGCGAAATGGCGGCAAGCATTCGTCTTTGCCAGATTCGAGATGAATGGATTGCAGTGTGCTGCATTCAGTGTTGCTGGCAAAGGAGTTAACTACAGCGGACACTGACGACGTACAGCCGTGCTTGCCCCCGGAGTCTCGTAGACAGATCGCGACTTTCGCCTTCACAAGATGGCAATGTCGCTATTTGCCTCGTACGCCAACCACCACCAAAACAAGCCCCCCGACCAAGGATAAAGTGCTGAGGATCGGCGAAATCGGCAGAGTGCTCTTCTCGGTGTGAGAGACCTGAAGAGGTCCCAGATCAACGTCTTTCTTTTCGTGTGTAAAACTGATTCCGCCCATTGCAAAACCGGCGATACCGATAACAATAAGCAGAATGCCCACAATCGTAGCCGTTTTCATGAAACCTCCAATTTATGTGACGAAACGTTTCTTGCGGTGAACTGGGATGTTCGGTGGTAGTGAGGTTGCCTGGAGTCTGTCATCCTCGATCCGAATTCACGCGCAATCTCGGATCAAAGTCTCGTGACCTCGTACCTGATCGCCCCGTGTTCCTGCGTCACAAGTCTTTTGATTTGCATGCTCTGGCCACGAGTCGATTGGCTCGGCGATTGCGAAGTAAACAGCGCTGTTGCAATGAACGCATCGTGCCTCGCGTATTGGTCCGAATACATCGCCAAAACTATGCTGGAAAGATCGCAGACACTCCGGGCAGTCGATCGTAACGCAAGGTTCCCCGGAGGGTGTGCTCCCGTTTCGCCGAATCGAAAGGGGAGCAGACGAGGCTGGCTTATCGGCCGGCGGCCACTCGGGCGGGGGCAGACGCTCGATTATCTTCGGTAATGAACGGATATCGCTCCCCTTTGGGTAGAAGGCATCGGCGGCGATTCCGCGCGGTACTTCATCGCCGGAAAACGACCCGCTCATTGCGATCACCCGAATTGACGGAAAACGCTTACGGATTACCGAGAGCAACTCGAAGCCCGACATACCCGGCATGTTGAGATCGGAAAGTACCAGGTCGGGAATTCCTTTTCGAATCTCGGCCAAAGCCGAGAATCCATCATGGGCCGATCGAACGAAGTAACCAATCTCTGTAAGCACTTGCACCATGGCGGTTCGAATCAGAGGTTCATCGTCTACGACCAACAACTTTGTCAGGGTGGAATTCTGTACATCCCGCATCTTGCACCTCGCCGCTCGTACGAATAGAGCTTTGGAACCAATGTTCCATGGGAAAATCCATAAAGCTGTTCACTTTGGCACATTTGGATGAATTAGCCCCGGAATCATCGTGGGCGATGTTGGTTCTGGAAGCACCAACGTGAGTTAGGGTGCGGCGGGGAGGGCTGCCCAGGTGGACATATCTTTGCTGAACATCAAAGCGTCGTCCCAGCCTATGTTGCCATGGCAGATACGGCTGCAAATACTTCTGGAAAGTGAGCAATATTGAACAGTCCATCCGCTTCTGCGGTTGTAAGCATATGAGACAATACCGCTGTAGAGTGTGGAACACTGCGGATTGTCATCGATCCCCAGTCAGTTGACTCGTTTCAGGCATCAGCACCCGTATCCGTTGCCGATTGTCTCTACGCGGAATGGCAATCCCGCCGTTAGCATGAACTTGATATGGTTCTGTAATTGCCAGGCACGCCATATCACTGCTGCACACAAAGAGGGGCATCACATGATTCAGCATGATGAACCCAATTTTGATGCTGCCAAATACCTGGCCCACGCCGGGATAGGCCGAAAAATTGTGCAACTCGAGCCTAAGCAGAGATTATTTTCGCAGGGGGATGCGGCGGATTCCATCTTCTACCTTCAGAGTGGCAAGGCGCAGATCACGGTCGTATCGCAAACCGGCAAAGAGGCCACCATTGCAATTCTCTCCGCCGGCGAGTTTGTAGGAGAAGAATCGCTCTCAGGGAACCATGGGCTGAGATTGGCCACGGCCACTGCTGTCACCGCCTGCACCGCACTCCAAATTAATCGAGAAGAGATGGTCCGCGTAGTGCACGAAGAGCACGACGTTTCCGATCTATTTCTGAAGTTTCTGCTGGAGCGCAGTATGCGCATCCAGGCCGACCTTATCGATCAGCTGTTCAATTCAAGCGAAAAGCGTTTGGCGCGGATTCTCCTGCTAATGGCGGAGTTCGGGAAACCGGGCGAAGTCCAGCAATCTATTCCCAGGATTTCGCAGGAAACTCTCGCGGAAATGATCGGGACAACCCGCTCCCGGGTCAGCTTCTTTATGAACCGTTTCCGCAAACTCGGCTTTGTCGACTACAGCGGCGACCACATCGAGGTTCACAAGTCTCTCCTGAACGTAGTTCTTCATGACCAGTTGCCGGACGACATACCGGAAAGAGCGTCCGAGTCGGATCCAAACCAATAACTCGAGGACTTCGCATCCTGGCAATTTCACCGACAGAGTATTCAGCAGCACTAGACCGATCAGTGCGGTGCGATATGTAAAGCCGGGCAGCGGAGTATTATCGCGATGGTAGCTTACGGCACAGCCTGGCATTGCGGTTGAGAAGATAGGAAAGTGATGCATCCTTCCAAAAAGACGCGTGATTTGGCTCGCAGCCTGGTTGCCTCCGAGGCAGCTGCAAAAGTAGCTTCTCTGCATTCCGAACCGGTCACAGTGCGCGTCTATGAAAGGTTGCGCCGGCAGCTCGGCGCGCCTGTGGGAGCTGACGGCTTTCAGTCGCTCGCGACTCGTGCTTTGGCTCTGGCCAGGTCGGAATCTCCGCGGCTCAGGGCGGTGCAGGTCATGGCGAATGGGACCTTGCGTGGTCTAAGCGAAGTTGAGTCTCAGGCCAACCCTGACGAGGATGGCGAGGTTGGGATCATCCTGATTTCGCAGTTGCTCGGGTTGTTTCTTACGCTGCTTGGCGAGGCGACAACGCTGCGCTTGATCGAGGATCTGCGCCTTCAGGCCGAGGTGCGAGAAGAGCCAGTTCTTACAACGGCAGATAATACAGCTTGGGCGTCTGAAGAACCCCAGATTGCTGCGGGTTTTGAGGACCTTCTACTGGAAATCGACCGTTTGAGGAGCGTGTGTGATCGAATTGAATCGCTCACAGATAAACATCCAGACATGGGAGATGGGCTCTTAAGCGCAACAGGAAATATTCGCAGCATTGCCACGGTTTTGGACGTTTTCGCGCTTATCCGCAGCAAAGCCGGCGGTTCGCAGGACCTCCCGCCCCTTCCAAAAACGAATGGCTATATGAATTGAGCTGCGCCAGAGGCGCGGCCACAGCTGCGTTGGGTCCTATACCTCGATTGTTGATCGTTGTGGAGGGTTGGAATCGCAGCGCCTTCCCACGAATTATGTAACCATCAACTGAAATTGCAGTCTGGAGCGATGCAGCGTCGAATATGAGCACTTCCCCGGAAATGCGAGATCTAGCTGCTCGGCTCATCGCTTGCGAATTGGGTGTGGGTGAGAGTTCTGAGCCGGTGGAGTCCGCTGCTCTTCGCGTCTATAAGAAACTTCGCCAGAGCATCAGCGCATTTGCTGGAGCAGCGGCTTTTGAGTCCCTCGCTTTCCGCGCCTTGTCGCAAGCCCAGTCGGAAGTTCCAAGTCTTTGGGCTGTGCAGATCGCCGAGGATGGGACTTTAGAGGGCCTGAGCGATCTTAAATCTCAAATCGACAATGAAATGTATCTGGCTGGCGAGGAAGGAGCAATCCTAATCGCTCGCCTACTCAACCTGCTTCAAATCTTCCTTGGTGAAGCATTAACTTTGAGGCTGGTGCGTGTTACGTGGCCAGGCGCAGCCTTTGACAATCACATTGCGGGGAGTGGGAGAAATTCGTGAGCACCGAAAACAAAGTAATAATAAACAAGCTACCAACCGGAGTTCCGGGCCTCGACGAAATTGTGGGGGGTGGTCTTCCCGAATACTCATTCAACATAATCGCGGGTGCCCCCGGAAGCGGGAAAACGACTCTGGCGCACCAGTTCGTATTTGCCAATGCGACACCAGAGCGACCGGCTCTCTACTTCACCGTTCTCGGCGAGTCCGCCATCAAGATGCTGCGTTACCAGCAGCAGTACTCATTCTTCGATCCTGCCAAGCTGCCGGATGCGATTCGCTTTATCAACCTCAGCCAGGTTGTACTTGAGAAGGACCTGGGTGCGGTCCTGGAAGAGATCACTAAAGAAGTTGAGAAAGCCAACCCCGCTGTCGTGGTTGTGGACTCTTTCCGCACCATGGTGCGCGAGCCGAAAAACGATATGGACCTGCAGTCCTTTATTCAGCGGCTAGCCCTGTCTCTTGCCAGTTGGCAAGCTACAACCTTCCTGATCGGTGAATATGCCGAGGACGAGCTGCGCGATAATCCCATATTTACCGTTGCCGATGGACTGTTCTGGTTGCGCCAGACGACAGAACGAAATTCAATCGTCCGCAAGCTGCAGGTTGTTAAATTGCGCGGCCAGGCTTCCGTGCCGGGGCTGCACACGTTTCGCATTACCGATGGCGGAATCCAAGCCTTCTCGCGCACCTTCGGGCTAACCGCACGCGTGAAAAAGGAACCCAGCCAACGAAGGCTTTCCTTCGGTGTCCCGGAGCTGGACAAGATGCTGGATGGGGGCGTTCCCGAAGGCGATAGCGTGCTGGTCGCAGGGTCCTCGGGAACTGGGAAATCGGTGCTGGCAACCCAATTCATTTCTGAAGGCGCGCGCCTTGGCGAGCCGGGAATTGTGGCGGTCTTTGAAGAACGCCCACAAGCGTATGTGGAGCGGGCCGCCAATTTAGGTTTGGACCTTGAAACAGCACAGAAGGAAGGGAAGCTCACCGTTCTGTATCTCCGCCCCCTCGACCTTTCTGTGGATGAAACGATGCAATCAATTCTCGATGCGGTACAGAAGATCGGCGCCAAGCGTTTGGTCATCGATTCCCTCGCTGGCTTCGAGATGGCTCTATCGCCCGGTTTCCGCGCAGACTTTCGCGAGTCGCTCTACCGGATGATCTTTGCGTTGACGGGAATCGGCGTAACAATCCTAAGCACAGTTGAGGTGGATGAGTCCTTTACCGAATTTCCGTTTAGCACTTACTCCATTTCCTTCCTTTGCGATGACATCATCCGGCTAAGATACGTATCTATCGACGGACAGCTTCGCAAGATCATGGTCGTTATCAAGATGCGGGGCGGAAACCACGCCAAGGATATTCGCGAGTATGAAATCACGTCCAGCGGCGTAGTCGTTCTTGGCAAACGTCTCGTAGACTATCAGGGACTTATCAGCGGCATTCCCGTGTATTCGGATCGATCCAAGCAGAAGGAATAGTCTTCCGTTGATTAAGTGAAAACTTGTGTTGACGACCATACCGGCCTCACACAGCCGGTCAAGATTTGTCTTTTGACGTACCGAGAAATTGAGTTGTGTGCAATATTGACCATTCTTCATTTAAGTTCGGCGGTACTATCTCGGTAATCTCAGGGACGACGTAACAAAAACCTCAGGACATTTTTATCCCCCCCGTTCGTCTAGCCACGTACGACTCATCCAATACCTCTAATCTCACCCACCGCCTCCCTGAACAGGCTCACCTTCAGGTGAGCCCGCGTGTCAATTCGAGGTGTAATGCCGTCGCAACACTTCAGCACACAAGTAGCCCGAGGAGATCCCACAATGCCTGAAGGTAAGAAGGAACAGCATCACACGGAGCGCATTGGCTGGCTTCGCGCCGCGGTTCTGGGAGCGAACGATGGCATACTTTCCACATCCAGTCTGGTGCTGGGTGTTGCGGCCGCAAATGCCACACACCGCAGCGTAATGTTGACTGGAATTGCGGGACTAGTGGCAGGGGCGATGTCGATGGCCGCTGGTGAGTATGTTTCCGTACATTCCCAGGCAGACTCCGAAGAGGCTGAATTGGCACTTGAGCGTACGGAACTCAAAACCGACAGCAAAGGCGAACACAAAGAACTATCGGCTATCTACGAGGCCCGCGGCCTGGATCCGGCGCTCGCGAAACAGGTTGCCGAGCAATTAATGACTCATGACGCGTTGGGCGCTCATGCCCGCGACGAACTCGGTATCTCCGATACGTTTCGTGCCCGCCCACTTCAGGCTGCATTATCGTCAGCCGGCAGCTTTGCTGGTGGAGCAGCCATGCCCATCTTGGTCATCGCAATAGCTCCGGCGGCGGGATTGATTCCGCTCGTCGCCGTATCTTCGCTGGCGCTGCTTGCAGTTCTGGGTGGATTGGCTGCACGGGCAGGTGGGGCAGGAGTAATGCTCGGGGCAGTGCGGGTGACCTTCTGGGGCGGTTTGGCTATGGCTATGACTGCTGGGATCGGATGGCTCTTCGGAACGGTTGCGTGATCAGCGGCGCTGCGCACGCTTCAAACGAATAAACAGGTTCGCAAAATTGCTGCCGCCGAATCTTGTCATTGTGACAGGACACGGCGGCACGACAATTGCTCCGAATGAGGGAATACGCCCTCGACAGCGCTGACAGAGTTACTTCTCGAGCACTTTTTCGAACTGTCCCACCTTTTTCTCAACTTTGCCAAGGCTCTGTTCTGCTTTACCTTTGACCGTCAGGTTAGGATTGTTCGTGATTTTGCCTGCTGCCTCTTTGACGGTGCCTTTTATTTGATGGACACTTCCGTTGATCTCGTCCTTTGTGCTGGGTTTCATTTGATTTCTCCATTTCGTTAGATAATGCGTTTCCGCGGATCCCCACGGCGGGGTCTCCTTCCGGATTCGATTATTCGTTCGTCTTCACAATCTCAGCAGTCGATCAAAGAAGGAGCGATAGCGCTGCAGGGCAACGCGAAGGTCCTCTGTTGACGCGTTATCACCGCTGTCCCATTGCTTCTCCAGGCCTGAGCGCTCATTAGCGAAGCCTTCGGCAAGCCGCTGCATCACCGCTGCTACCAGTTCATCGGCGTCTTTCACTGTTCCGCGTGGCTCGTCGACGAAGCGAGTCTGTATTTTTGTCCACTGCGACCGAAATTCTCCCATCTCCGACTCAGAAAACAAGGGGATAGATTCCGAAACGGCAGCCGCTCGATCCGATGCTCCCGATTCGTGACCCGCCACAAGCGTAGCTCCTACAATCGGCTTTGGCGCATCGTTCTTCGCCAAGTCGGCCGACGTAAGCTCTTCATCTATGGTTTTCAGCTCATTCATCAAGCCACCGCTTTTCTTGCCGCAATGGTTGGTACCTGCACCAGTTCCTCAAAGAGAGAGCGGTAGTGAATCATCGCTGTCCGAAGATCCTCAGTGGATGCCTGGTCTTTTCCCAGCCGTAGCGCAATCTCATGGGCAGAGCGGTAGTTCTCAACCACTCTGGGATGATCGACAGAAATGTCAGCGGCTCGTTGATCGAAATCGGTTACGGGATAGCCGCGAGTCTTCATGACTGAGGACACCAGGTCATCCGCTTCGGCAACTGCCCCCTTGGGAGAATCGACAAAACGAGATTGCATTGACTTCCAGAGTCCCTCGAATCGTTCGCGTTCTGTCGGCTCAAGATCACGGATCTTGAGCTTTTCAACCCGCTTCTCGCGATCCTCCAATTTTGATTCAGCTTTCCTTTCTGACCCATGCGCCAATACCGCCCGGCCATATTCAGAGCCAAACCGTTCCTTCAGGCCTGCAGTGGTTTTCCTGCGATTTCGCATGTACTGCCAAACAAGCACTGCGCAGATCACAATCAGCACCACAGCAAGAACAATCACTTTGGGGTCGAGCAAATCCAGATTCATCGGAACCTCCACGAATCGCTGTTTGCGAGATCCTTCCCTTGGGAAAACCTCGTCGAAAGAATAGTCAATCCTCAAGCAAAGTAATACTGATCAGAATTGACCGCGTCTTAGATTTCGTGCCTGTGACATCTGAAAGGAGGCAGTAGAGTGCGGTGAGTCTCCCGGAAACTGGGTTGGACCCATTCCTCAAACAGTGAGCTATTTTGTATATCGCTGTTTCCACGAGATGAGTGAATCTGAGGGCCGGTTGCCTGGGGCATGAGTTGCCCATTCCCCAAAGATTCGGGCTAGGCGCCGTTCAAAGGATGAATATGAAATCGATGAAGTTGTTACTTGTAGTTTTGCTAACCATGTTTGTAGTTGGGACGACGGTCGGCTGCTCCAGATTCTCAGCCAAGTCACCGGAAGTATCGAACAGCATTCATAGAGCTCTCAATCAGGCAGGCCTCAAGGATGTCTCAGTCAGTCAAGATCGAGATAAGGGCGTAGTGACTCTCGGCGGACAAGTCGCCAGCGAGGATCAGAAGGCGCAAGCCGAAGCCATGGCAAAGTCCTTCGCGGGCGCTCAGGTCGTGGCCAATCAGGTTGCTGTGATTCCTGTGGGCGTTGAAAGGGAAACAAAGGCCATTTACTCCGATCTGGACCAAGGCATCGAGAAGAACCTGGATGCCGCGCTGATCCAGAACAAGATGCAGCATGACGTGAAATACAGCGTCAAGAGCGGCGTTGTCACATTATCCGGAGAGGTGAACTCGCAAGAGTCACGCGCGTTTGCTGAGGCGGTGGCGACCGGAGTGCCGCATGTGCAACAGGTTGTGAACAATCTCCAGGTCAAGAATCAGAAAGCCAGTTCAGGACTGTAGGAGAGACGGGACTTGACTTTGACCGGTGGTTACGCAAGCGGCTTATTTTCAAATGGAAGCATCCCAACTGTCTAGGGCTTGTCCTGAACTATCAAGCGTCGAGGTCAAGTGTGACTCGGCGAATTCAAATCACTAGTACAACCAGGAAACGAAACTTGAAGAGAGAGGAACAACTGAAATGCTCATTCTTATTATTGTTCTGGTGTTGGTGTTTGGCTTGGGTGGAGGATATTACGGTTACGGACGGTGGGGCGGTGGCGGCGGAGCAGGCGTAGGGCTTGGAACAGTGCTTGTGATTTTACTGGTGGCCTATCTGTTGGGGTTATTCAAGTAGGGAGAATAGAGGGAGCGGGTGCATCGCTGCCAGTCAATCTGATCATGTGGTTGCTCAGAAACAATCGATAATCCAACGCTGATCCTCGATAGAAGTGTTCCAGCAAGGTGCTGAAGAACAGATATTCTCTCTGCCTTGGCCATACCTGCCTTGGCACTCAGTCCCCCGAAGCCGATTTCGTTGACGTCTGTCCAATCCGCGATTGTGTGACTACGAGCTGGATGACGTCAGAATAATGGCCATGGGCAGGATGCGCCCCCACTCGCCATGCCCAGCCACATCATCGAAGCTAGGATCGGACTAGCTTCGATAATCGCCTATGGGAGATTGTCAGCGCCTGGGCAAGGCGAGCAAGACCTTTACCGAGAACGTCACCGGTTTGTAACGGGGCTGTCGAAGAAACTATGCAAACTGAGCACTATTGACCAGACACGCGTTTCCGGCTTCGGCAATGATTGACAGGGAGTGATCAGCATTAGGGCTAAGTCGGCCTGAGCCGTTCCGAGGTTGCGCAGTTTCTGAAGGAACTTCTCGGTACGACCTGTCCGGTACTCGCACTCAGGGAGTGCCTTGCTTGCCGTCTCTCAAGCACTTCGCGCGGAGTGCTCGGATTCATTCGCCAGAAGCTCTATGGCTCATTGCCATAGTAACTGCTGCCTTGGCCAAAGGAATCACCAAAGAAATGGCCTTTGAGGAGGTAGCGATCTGACCATAGATGGCAGCACTAAATTTGATTCGGTGGCATTCCTTGCAAACGCTGGGCCGGGCCGGACAATCATCGACTTGAAGCCCCAGGAAGCACTCTTTTGTCAGGGTGAGCCTGCGGACTCGGTGTTTTATCTGCAGAACGGCCAAGCCAGGCTTACCGTAGTTTCGGAGGATGGCAGGGAAGCCACAATCACTCTACTTTCAGAAGGCGAGTTTGTTGGGGAACATTCGCTGGTGCACGTCGGCGCGCGGCGTTTGTCCACTGCTACCTCAATTACCACCTGTCGAGCACTGAAGATAGAGAGAAGGGAAATGCTCCGCGTGATGCATGAGGAGTCTACACTCTCAGATATTTTCCTCAAATATCTTCTTCTTAGGGCCAGCCAAACCGAATCCGATCTTCTGGACCAGCTCTTCAACTCGAGTGAGAAACGTTTGGCGAGAATACTCCTGTTGATGGCGGAGTTTGGCGAACCAGATCAATTTGAGGGATTGATTCCAGAGATTACGGAAGAAAGCCTGGCCCGGATGATCGGCGCACAGAAGTCGAGCGTCAGTTTCTTCTTGACCCATTTCCGCGAACTTGGCTTCATTGACTACGACGGCCGCATTCGAGTGCATAAAGCTCTGCTCAACGCGATTCTGCACGATCGATTACCCGGTGACAACGCCGCAAAGCCAGCAATTATCGGCATTCCGTTACAACAATCAAAGCCTGCCGGGCGCACTCGTTCACGTTCAAAGTCGATAACTTGAAATGCGCCAGACATTCGCTGATGGTTTGGGCATCAAGTTCCGCACGTACCAAAGGGAAACAGCTGATTCAGCCCTCACACCCACTGGAAAGTAGCAACTGGCATCGATGGAATATTTGAAATTCAAATCGCTGCTTCGCCGGGTAATCATAGTTCCTTTGGTGGTCACGTCGGCGTTTGCGGGATTGCTTTTGTGGGAAACCTTCGACTTGAACAGATCCCTGCAGTGGGTTGACCATACCGATCAGATTTTGGACCAATCCGGGCATCTACTCATGCTGATGATTGATATGGAATCCGGCACGCGCGGTTTCGTAGCGACTGGCGACGAGTCCTTTCTTCAAACTTATCTGCAAGGCGCCGCGAGATCGGGCTCCGAGTTTAAGGTCTTATATCAGCAACTGGACGACAATCCGCAACAGCGGAAGCGGCTGAGCGATATTCAAACTGGCTACGGTGAATGGGAGACGTACGCCAACCGAATCATCGCCCTTCGCCGCGCTGGACAAGCCGACCCCACTCTCTATGAGAACCAGCAGGGGAAACGGACGATGGATGCACTCCGAGCGCAGATCTCGGAGTTTCAAACTACCGAAGAAGAACTGCGCGCAGCGCGGGTGCAGGCCGCGCACTTGCGTTGGGGATTGATGGTAATAAGCTGCCTAGGACTCGGTTTGGGCTTTGGCGTCTTCCTCGCTTGGTTTACTCGATACCACGTTGAGAAACTGGGCACCCGCCTGTTACAGAGTGAGGAGCGATGGACTGCCACTCTCGGCAGTATTGGCGAGGGCGTTATAGCAACCGACAGTGAGGGCCGAGTCACCTTTCTCAACCCGATCGCCGCTGCTTTAGTCGGATGGGGATTGAAGGAAGCTCTTAACCAACCGATAGGGAATGTGCTTAAGCTCATTAATGAAGAATCCGGTATGACCGCGGACAATGAAGTGCTTCGCGTACTCAACGAGAAGCGGGTCATAGCCGTGGCAAACCACGTGGATCTGGTCACAAGAGATGGCCGTGAAATTCCAGTCGAGCACAGTGCCGCGCCAATCCTCGCCAGCGGAGGAAAGGTGATTGGCGTTGTACTGGTATTCCGGGACGTTGCCGAAAGGCGGCAGGAGCAAATTGCAACCCGGCAACAGGCTGCACTGCTTGAACTCACTCAGGACGCCGTCTTTGTGGTCGACTTGGAGGGAAAGATACACTTTTGGAGTCGCGGAGCAGAAGTGATGTTCGGATACTCCAAAAGCCATGCGGTAGGGAAAATTGCGCATGAGCTGCTGTGTACCGAGTTTCCGCAACCTGTAGCTGAAATAAGAGCTGAACTAATGCAAGCGGGTCACTGGGAGGGAGATCTTATAAAGACCGCCCAGGGCGGAAGGCAAATAGTTGTTTCGGGCCGATGGGCCCTGCAATCCGGTAAACGCGACCAGGGGCCCCGCATACTTGCGATAAGCAGCGACATTACTGAGCGCAAACGGGCTGAAGAGTCACTTGTTCTGCAAAAAGAGCAACTGCGCGCGTTGGCGGAGCGCCTGCAGACAGTGCGCGAAGAGGATCGCAGGCGGGTCGCGCGCGATCTGCACGATCAAATTGGACAAATCTTGACCTCGATCAAAATGGATCTGACTTGGATGACCAGGCATCTGCCGAAATCGGAAGATGCGATGCTCGCCCGAGTGACGGAATCTATTCAGTCGATCAATGATGGCGTGAAGTCAGTTCGTAATATATGCAGCGGACTCCGCCCAGGTGTATTGGATGACCTTGGCTTGGCAGCAGCCATTGAATGGCAGGCCAGCGAGTTTACCTCTCGTAATGGCATTCGCTGCGAGGTCACTGTTCCGCCCATTGACCTGCACCTAGATGGTGACCGGGCTACAGCAACGTTCCGCATCTTCCAGGAATGCCTGACCAACGTCATTCGACATGCAAACGCAAAGTCGGTGCGCGTTGCCCTTTGTCAGGAAGAGGAGAATATCCTCCTGATTGTAGAGGATGACGGAATCGGCTTTTGCGAAACCGACATATCAAATACCCATGGTTCCCTGGGGCTCCTAGGTATGAAAGAACGTGCGCAGTTCTGCGGAGGCGGCGTTCACATCTCCAGTTCAATGGGCAAAGGGACAATGGTTACGGTTCGCGTGCCCGTCGACATTTCGCGCGCCGAAAGGAACGAATCATGCAAATCATGATTGCTGATGACCATGCAGTTGTGCGCCGAGGCCTGAAAGAGATCTTGGCAGATGCTGTTCCTGCTGCGGACTTTTGCGAAGCGGGCAACGGGGACGAAGTGCTAAACAAGCTGGGGAAATCCTCCGTCGCCATGCTGGTGTTGGATATTAGTATGCCGGGTCGCAGCGGCGTCGATGTGCTGCGCGATGTGAAGCGCACCTATCCGCGGTTGCCGGTAATCATACTAAGTTGTTATCCCGAGGACCAGTATGCTGTGCGTTGCCTCCGCGCGGGGGCAGCTGCCTATATCAACAAAGATAGTGCCCCTGAAGAACTTGCGATTGCGATTAAGAAAATACTCAGCGGCGGCCGCTACGTGAGTGCGAGTCTCGCGGAGAAATTGCTCTCTAATTTGGATGGGCTTGGCGATAAGCCCTTGCATGAGTTGCTCTCAGATCGGGAACACGAAGTGATGAAAATGATCGCGGCTGGTGTTTCCCTGACGGATATTGGCGACAAACTGCACGTCAGCGTGAAGACGATCAGTAGCTATCGGGCGCGAATTATGGAAAAGATGCAGATGAAGACCAATGCCGATCTTACCCGCTATGCCATGACGCATGGCCTGATCGAATAACACCAATGTAGGACTATCCCTACAGAAGTAACAGAACAAACCGCACAATGATCACAGTCTACGCTGATGTCAATCACTCATAATTCTGGGTATAGTTACTTCAGGTCGGATTGGCGGCCCATAAAGTGGTAACTACCATGAATTTTCTGATCGCTGACGATCACGCGAACGTACGGCGCGGCCTGAGAGAAATCCTGGTCGATGCATTCTCTGGGTCCTGCTTTTCCGAGGCCGCAGATGGGGATCAGGTGTTTACTCAGTTGATTAAGTCACAACATGACGTTCTGCTGCTGGACATAAACATGCCTGGGCGCAACGGACTTGAAGTGTTGAGGGATGTAAAGAAAATTTACCCTCTACTCCCAGTAATCATGGTGAGCGTGCAGCCTGAAAGCCAATACGCGACACGCTGTTTGCTGGCAGGCGCGACTGCTTACATTAACAAGGACAGCGTTTCCGAAGATCTGGCACCGGCGATCAGGAAGATCATGGGCAGCAACACTGCGGCCATCTAGTCCCGAATTCCAATGAGTCGCATTGTTAGTAAAAAAACGCCATAGATATTGGTCAATCACGAAACTCCGCTGCAGAAACAAACTGCCAACTGAATCCATCTGATCGAGTATTCCACGTAGGGAAACGCCTACGCGGTTCACGTCGTAAAGCCTACTCCATTTCCAGTTTTCGCCGATGTTCGAAGACTTTTGCACGTCGTAGCTTAACTATATTGACGTCGCAGAGGCTGACTGCAAGTCATACCTCTGTATACGTCTCGCACGATTGAGAGGTTCCGATTATGGCTACTTGCATCGCTACTATGAAGAACGCGGCAAATTCCAGTACGCTGGGTCGTCCATTCGTTTTGCCGGCGGCAACGCAGCGCAAATTGACAACCCCTTCCGGAAAGATTGGCAATGTGCCAGCGCAAATGGAAGCAATCAGCCAACAGGATCCGATGATGAGGTTCATGGCCGGGAAGACGAGGCGCGAATACTCCAACGGTGAATCGATCTTTTCTCAGGGCGACCCGGCCAATTCCGTGTTCTACATCCTGAGCGGCAAGATAAAGCTCACCGTGGTATCGATGAATGGCAAGGAAGCGGTAATCGCCCATCTTCCGGCAACCAACTTTTTCGGTGAGTCCTCCCTGGCGGGTGAGACGCATCGCTCAGCTTCCGCGAGCGCGCTTGAGGCCTGCACTATTTTTCGCATTGACAAGTCTGTCATGCAGGATCTACTCCATCGTGAACCGCAGTTTGCTGAGCAATTCCTCGCGCACATGCTCTCCCGCAGTAACCGCATGCAGGCGGACCTTGTCGATCATTTATTCAATTCCAGCGAGAAACGTCTTGCCCGGCTGTTAATGCTGATGGCTAACTTCGGACAGGCGTCGGAGCCCATTCCGGTGATCGCGAAGATCAGTCAAGAGACACTGGCGGAAATGATCGGCACTACCAGGTCCCGCGTTAGCTTCTTCCTCAATCGATTTCGCGATCTCGGCTACATCGACTACAGTCCTGCCGGAATGCTCATTAATGGTTCCCTGATCGATATTGTGCTGCACGACTGAACGTGCTGTTGGTGACCCTTGACCTTTGGTGGCGATTTCAGCGAGTCAGTTGGGCGGGCCGTGGGCAGCGTAATCGCAGGAATCAACTTTGCAGGTCCCGACGTGACGCCGCAATTTCTTTCGCATGCAGGTGGTTGGGACGACGCGAGGCACGCGCGTTTGAGATTCATTTCCAGTTCTGGGATCAAGCCGCCAGTTGAGCAGAATTGTCCTTCCTGTGATGTTCAAGTTCCGACATCCTTCTACGGCTTCCTGCATTCGCAAGTTTAGAAGAAGACCAAAGCGGGCTCGGCGCAACGCAGCCGCGAGCTTGGTGGGCGGGGCTGAGTGGTCAATCTTGCTCAGATTTTGGCGCTCCGCGCTCGATACCATAGTCATGTCGGATTCCGCGTGCGACGAATATAAATTGCTATGCACCAGGATGTCGGCTCGCTAACCAGCGTTCCGCGCGGAACAGCCTTCAGCGGGAGATGCGCGATGATGCTGAAACGACGAGCCATCCAAGTTCGTTCTTCAATTGAGATCGCTCTCCTGCTGTTCGTTTTGCTTCTTTCCCTATCAAGTATTTGGATCGTTACACTACAAACCGCGGGTGCCCAACAACAAACGAAAGTCACTGCTGAGAGGGGTCCACTCACAACGGACGAAGTTGTCGACAAACTGGTGGAGATGAATCTCCGACGCTCTGAGGCGCTGCACTCCTATCACGGCACTCGAACCTACAAATTGGAATACAAAAGCGTCTTTAGCGCCCTGAGCGCAGAGATGTCGGTTGAAGTGCAGTACCTGGCACCTGGAACCAAGCACTTCAACGTTCGATCTTCGACCGGGTCCAAGTTGATCATCGAAAGGGTATTCAAGAAGCTCTTGGAGGCAGAAGAGGATGCTTTGTCAAAGGACGGACAGCGAAGCACAGCTCTAAATAGGGAGAATTACGACTTCAAAATGGTTGGATTTGAGGGTTCACCCTCCCATTCAATCTACGTTCTAGCCGCGGAGCCACGAACCAAGAGCAAGTTCTTGTATCGAGGCAAACTCTGGGTGGACGCAAATGACTTTGCGGTGGTCCGGATTAAGGCAGAACCTGCGAAGAACCCATCCTTCTGGACGAAGAACAACGAGATTGAACAGTTGTACACAAAAGTGAACGACTTCTGGCTGCCCGAGCGGAACCACAGCGTCTCCTCGATCTGGCTGGGGGGACGCGCCGACTTGACGATCGATTATCAGAACTACCATATCACCGCATCGGATCCAGTTGGCAATACGACGGCGCATGACGTTGCCCGATCCGCAAAATCGGAATTCTCCTTTGAAGCCCGCAAGCATCCCCTCGCTACACCTCTTGAGCGGGAACCTTGAACCGCAGTTGCATCTTGACCGCGAAAAACTCGTCGGCATCAGCAAGCCGAGACTTGAAAGGAAACAGAAGCAATGACAGCGACATCTGTAAAGACGACTACTTTCATCCCGCTCCACGACCGCATTCTCGTTCGTCGCATTGAAGAGGGCGAATCCATTCGTGGTGGAATCATCATCCCGGAAAGCGCCAAGGAAAAGCCAATGGAAGGTGAAGTCATCGCAGTTGGCAAGGGTAAGTCCAACGACGAAGGCAAGGTCTTTCCTCTGGACGTTAAGGCCGGCAACCGCATTCTCTTTGGCAAATACTCCGGCGCCGAGATCAAGATCGATGGAGAAGAGTTTTTGATCATGCGCGAAGAAGAAGTCCTCGGCATAGTCAAGGAATAGCCGAACAACTGCGCTGAGTAAGCGGCATAACAAGGGCTGTTAGTTCGTCGGCCTTTTCCGTGAGATTCGACCACCGAAATAGTTCACTCGATTGGAGAGTTAGAAGAATGGCAAAACAGATTTTGCATGGTGAGGATTCCCGTCAGGCAATTCTGCGCGGCGTAAATAAGCTGGCAGATGCTGTGAAAGCAACGCTCGGACCCAAAGGCCGGAATGTTGTGATTGAGAAGAAGTTTGGTTCACCCACCATCACTAAGGACGGCGTGACGGTGGCTAAAGAAATCGACCTCGAAGACCCGATGGAAAATGTCGGCGCCCAATTGGTCAAGGAAGTGGCTTCCAAAACCAGCGACGTGGCCGGTGACGGCACGACGACTGCGACTGTGCTGGCACAGGCCATCTTCCGCGAAGGCGTGCGGACAGTGGCAGCGGGCGCCAACCCGATGGCATTGAGGCGCGGTATCGAAAAGGCCGTGATCGCAATCAATGGAACCCGCGACAAGGACGACAAGTGGATCGATGGCGGTGCATTGGGTAAGCTCTCCAAGCCCGTGGACGAGGGGGCCGTCGCTCAGGTCGGCGCCATCTCGGCCAACGGTGATCAGGAAATTGGCGAGATCATTGCCAGTGCAATGAAGACCGTCGGCAAGGATGGCGTCATCACCGTCGAGGATTCGAAGACAGGCCATACCTTTCTCGAGACAGTGGAGGGCATGCAATTTGATCGCGGCTACCTGAGCCCATACTTTGTTACCAACCCCGAGCGCATGGAAGTGGTACTGGATGAGCCCTCGATCCTGATCTACGAAAAGAAGATCAGCAATTTAAAGGACCTGCTGCCCCTGCTTGAGCAAGTGGCCCGCAGCGGCAAGCCGCTGCTGATCATTGCTGAGGATGTTGATGGCGACGCACTTGCTACCCTGGTGGTGAACAAGCTGCGCGGCACCATCAACATTGCGGCTGTCAAGGCTCCCGGCTTTGGTGATCGTCGGCAGGCGATCCTTGGTGACATCGCCATCCTCACCGGTGGCGAGGCCATCACTGAAGACTTGGGAATCAAACTCGAAGGCGTCAAGCTCGAGAATCTCGGCAAGGCAAAGCGGGTCATTATCGACAAGGACAACACCACGATCATCGACGGAGCTGGAGACGCGAGCAAGATCAAGGGACGATTGAGCGAGATCCGCATGCAGATCGAAAAGTCCACATCAGATTATGACAAAGAAAAACTCCAGGAGCGACTTGCTAAGCTCGTGGGCGGCGTGGCCATCATTCAGGTTGGCGCTGCAACTGAGACCGAGCTGAAAGAAAAGAAGGCTCGCGTCGAGGACGCTTTGCATGCAACGCGCGCAGCTGTCGAAGAAGGCATCGTACCCGGCGGCGGCGTAGCGCTGGTTCGTGCGATTCCGGCGGTCCTTGCTCTTATCAAGACGCTCGAAGGCGATGAGAAGATTGGTGCACAAATCGTTCGTCGTTCGCTTGAAGAGCCGTTGAGGCAGATCGTTGCTAATGCAGGCGAGGAAGGGGCGGTCGTCGTGGCCAAAGTCCTCGCATCCAAAGAGCAGAACTACGGTTACAACGCACTCACGGGAGTCTTCGAGGACCTCGTAAAGGCTGGTGTCATCGATCCGACTAAAGTAACCCGTACGGCATTGCAGAACGCGGCCTCGATCGCCGGCCTGCTTCTTACCACTGAGGCCCTTGTAGTGGAACTTGCCGAGCCCAAGGCTGCGGCTCCAGCCGGCGGCTACGGCGGGATGGACGGCGGTTACTAAAATATCCAGACTCAAACACCAGACTCTGGCGTTTGAAGCGCAATAACAAGGGCCTCCAGTTTCTGCTGGAGGCCCTTGTTATTGATAACTACATAAAGAAACGGTGAACGCTTCAGGCGGTCACATAGAAATGTCGATCGCGATTGCAACACCTGGATATCTCTGATCGTACATATAGTAGCCGTCGTTCCTGTAGTCAATGTAAACGTCGTCGTTGTCGTACCAGTCATTCGACCAATACTCAGGCCACGGATCTAGAAGCGTAACCCAGTAACCCTCGTACTGGAAGCGCGGGTATCCGTTATAGACCATAAAGGGGAGACCGAAGATACGAAACCCATGTTGCGGTCCGAAGTAACCGCGATATCGATCGTCAGGAACCCGGTAACCGTTATAACCGCCGCGTTGCTGCCACGTGCGATGGTCAGTCTGCCAACTCCCTGCGCGATGGTTTTGCCAGGTGCTCTGCCAAACACGCTGCTGCTCCTGACTACGCTGTTGGGGCTGTTGTTGCTGGGCACGCTGTTGTTGGCGACTCTGATCCTGCCTCTGTTGTTGCTGCTGCCCTTGTTGTTGCTGCCGATCCTGGTTCTGCTGTTGCTGAATGCGCTGTTCCTGCTGCCGATTCTGATCCTGCTTCTGTTGCTGTACCTGTTGTTGCTGTTTGTCTTGATTCTGCTTCTGCTGTTGTTGTGCCTGCTTCTGTTGCTGTACCTGCTGTTGCTGTCTGTCCTGATTCTGCTTCTGTTGTTGTTGTGCTTGCTGCTGCTGATTCTGATCCTGCTTCTGTTGCTGTACCTGTTGTTGCTGTTTGTCTTGATTCTGCTTCTGCTGTTGTTGTGCCTGCTTCTGCCGATTCTGATCCTGCTTCTGTTGCTGTACCTGCTGTTGCTGTTTGTCCTGATTCTGCTTCTGCTGTTGTTGTGCTTGCTGCTGCCGATTCTGATCCTGCTTCTGTTGCTGTACCTGCTGTTGCTGTCTGTCCTGATTCTGCTTCTGTTGTTGCTGCGCCTGCGGTTGTTGACCGCGCTGCCGTTCAGGCTTGGCTTGATCCTTAGCCTTTTGCTGCTGGCCGGGTTGATCTTGCTTCTCACCTGTGTTCCCCTGCGCATATTCAGGAGTAGCAATTCCGAGAGTCATCAACAACACCGTTGAACTAATGATTACGATCCATTTCATGTGAGTTACCTCGACTTACCTTTGTTAACTGCCACGTACTCGGACGCAAGCATGCTGTTGTCAGTTTGAGGGGCTTCCGACAAGTCATCAAAACGGCCCGCTCCAAGCGCCGGTTTGCTCACGAAGTCGGAGAGCTAAGTAAGACACAAGTTAGTTGGGATTGACTTAGCTCAGAAGCCATGAGGGAGGAGGTGACGCCCAATCTTCTCCGAAATCATTCTTCCAACACTCCGGTAAAATAGCTGAGCTAGATTGCACAATCACCGCCTCACATCATTCGCAATCCTGATTTTTCCATCTCCCGCAGAGGGTTCCGCCGTGGGGCTCACGGCGTCGGAAAGCCTACTGATCATCACCTGAAAGTGATAACCCATAACTGCAAGAGTCATGGCCGGTCCAACGCAATGACGATAGCGTGTAGCCACGGTCAACAAGAATCTCCAATAGCTCCAGCGATGGCTGCCGAAGATTCCCTGGCGGACGATCGATGTGACAAAGGCACGCACATTGCCCTTGGTTAGCCACCTTTGCCTGGTTCTTTTTTCTTCGTTCTTTGAGTAAGTGCGACTTAGGTAGAGTTTGACGCGCTCATAGTAGGCCTCACAGGAATAGATCCTCCTGAGAACGGACCTGTAGCCTTCAATCAATCGGATCGAGTCCATGTTCGGAAGGAAGTTGAGTTTGTCGTTGGTATTGTCGCCCTGGCCCGCATTCAATATTCTTCCTTCAAGCCGAAGGCGCTTGAAGAGTTGGGTTCCGGGCATGGCTTGCAGCAGGCCGACCATGGCAATCGGAATTCCGCTACTTTGGATAAACTCGACCATGCGATCGAAGATGTCTTCACGATCCGTGTCAAAGCCGAGGATGAATCCGCCCATGACCTGCATTCCGTAGCTCTGGATGGTGGCCACGCTCTCAAGAAGGCTACGGCGCGTGTTCTGAAGCTTGTTGCTGGCGATAAGTCCCGACTCATCGGGGGTCTCGATGCCCAGAAAGACAGAAACGAAGCCAGCATCTTTCATCAACTGCATCAACTCCGGATCGTCGGCCAGGTTGAGTGAGGCCTCGGTATTGAAGTCGAAACTTGTCTTGTATCGGCTGCGCCATTCCGCAAGTGCCACGCACAATTCCTTGGCTCGCGCCTTGTTGCCAATAAAGTTGTCGTCGACAATGAAGACGGCCTCGCGCCAGCCGGCGGCACGCAACTGGTCCAGTTCGGCCAGTACTTGCTCTACGGCCTTGGTGCGTGGACGCCGCCCATAGATTTCAATAATGTCGCAGAACTCGCAGTTGAAGGGGCAGCCGCGCGAGTATTGCACGGCCATTGTTGAGTAGCGGCGCATCTTAATGAGGCTCAATTCAGGTAACGGGCTTGTCCGCATCTCAGGCCGCTCGGCGGCTTGATAGATAGGCTTGGCCATCCCCCGTTCCAAATCGCTGGCCAATGTGCCGACCAGGCTCTCGGCCTCTCCAATCACCACGTGGTCAGCTTTCAATTCGGCCGCCGGTACACTGCTGGCAATTGGCCCGCCCACAACAGTGCGCAATCCCAGTGCGCGGCAACGCTCGACGATGGCCAACAGCGATTCGCGCTGAATGTGCATCCCGCTCAGCAGAACCACATCTGCCCAAGCCAACTCACGGTCGCGGAGCAGTTCGACATTGGTGTCTACTAGCCGCTTGTTCCAGGCGCGCGGGAGCAGCGCGGCTACGGTCATCAGACCCAGAGGAGGTTGCGCCGCCCGTTTACCCAGAAACTTGAGAGCGTGTTTGAAACTCCAAAAGGTATCGGGAAATTCCGGGTAGATCAGCAGGGCGTTCATAGGGCGCTTCTCAGTGAGGAAGGACGCCGCGCGCGAATCGACAGTCGGGGTCTGCAGTTGGTTCCAGCACATCGCGCACACTAGCGAGGCTGAGCTTCGGCGCACTTCCTCAGTAACAGATTGCTACGTAGGGCCGCCGGGGGACTGTATAAAACTGATCATTCTGTCGGAGTGAGAGGCCAGCTTTAGGCTCTACGGCGCTGGGAAAGCTGTGTATAGCTTTGATACATTTATCAATGAGAAACAGAGGAACTTGACTCCCTTAAGCGACACCGTGTTGGGCATTTATAGATTTGCACCAAACGGTTTCGGGACCAGGGGGTCGGAGGTTCGAATCCTCTCTCCCCGACCATTTCTTTTACGCAACCCACACGGTTTTGCATGTAGCCGCTGGAGTCGATGGGCGCTTGCTTGTCGGTACTCAATTCTGAGCTTTACCCCTGATTCAGGGCCGGCTCGCCTACTGCCAACTTGATCTCAATCTCTGGCAGATTCAGCAGCGTGTTGTGAACTAGGCAATGGTGCACGGACCGCATGACTCCCTGCTCCTGCTCTTCTGTGAGGGCGATCGGGCAGGTGACGTGAATCTTGAAATTGCCGATGCGGGCGGGCTGCTTCAGCTTCTCGGCGGTGACTGAAACTTCCACGCTGCGGTCGTCCAAGTTGCGGGTTCTTAGATACTGCACCGCATAGAAAGCTGCGCATGAGCCGAGTGATGCAAGCAGAAACTCAGGCGGAGTCATGCCGCTGTCGGTGCCCCCGTTTTCTGCTGGTTGATCGCAAATAATTGAATGGGACCGGGACTGAATCGCGAATTTAACTTGATCGAGATGAGTAACTTTAACTTCCATTGTGTTTCTGCCTTTCATTAAAAGAAAGTCACAACGGAGGCAATTTGTTACAAAACAGCCTAAATTTATTTTCTGGCCGGGAGCAGCAACATACGCAGGTATTCGCGCGTAAGCATGGCGCGTAGCCGGGGCGCGACGGCGGAGTCGCAGGGGAATTCGAGAGAGCGGCAGCGGTCGATGGCAGCGCGCAAGTCGCGTAAAAATGCTACGCAGGCCGGGCATGCCTCGATATGGCTGCGCATCTGATCGCAGGTGACAGGCTCCACTCGTCCATCAAGATATTCAGAGAGATTGGCAAACAAATCACGGCACTCACCGGGGCGCTGCTTGCTTTTGGATCGCGCGCTGCCGGGCTTTTTCGGGCGAGTATCGACCTTCCCAGAATCCTCGCCGCTCAGGAGTCTGCTCATCTCCTTACGCACGCTCAGGCGTGCTCGATGAAGACGAATGCGCACTGTGCCTTGTTGCAGGTCGAGAATCTGCGCCACTTGCTCGGTAGTCAATTCCTCAATGTCGTGGAGCACGAGAACAATCCGCAGCGGCGCCGGAATGCGCAGAATCGCCTGATGCAAAAGATGATGTTGCTCGGTATGAAGCAGATTGCCTTCTGGGCCTTCCCCAGCGTCTTTGAGCAACAATCCCAACTCGTCGTCGGTCGGCATCAGTTCATCGAGTGAGAGCATATGCGCAGGAGCACTAGCAGGCTTGCGGCGCATGCGCCAACAGCGATTCCGCGTCACGGTGTAAAGCCAGACGGCCAATTCCTGCGGAGTATGCAATTTGGCCAGGTGCCCTACGGAACGGTAGAGCACTTCTTGCATGGTGTCTTCGGCATCTTCAGGATGTCCGCAGACTTTCATGCTGAACGAATAGACGGTGTTCTGAAGCAGTCCGATCGCCTCTTCAACAGCCGCGGGAGTGTTGAGGCGCAACAGGTCCGTGGCTCGGATCAGTTCAGGTCGCATCGCTTGGGCTCATCGAGTTCAATACAAGTATATTCCCGCGTGCTCATGCGACCGCTGATGTTTTGACATTGCTAATTCTCAATGCGCATGGTGCTCACAA
>Ga0265325_10000404_pt1 | contig 30650 bp, 23 predicted proteins | sample 41420metaG_FD_202090 | JGI IMG/M metagenome (GOLD analysis project Ga0265325, IMG submission 202090) | Rhizosphere microbial communities from Carex aquatilis grown in University of Washington, Seatle, WA, United States - 4-14-20 metaG | ecosystem: Host-associated > Plants > Roots > Rhizosphere... | reverse complement strand
CCAGCACCGCGGGTGCGTTCGCGAACCCAGGCTGACATATTGTCAGAATTAGAATAATTAAAAGGGTTCGGGGAGATGAACGCGCCATTTAGCGCCTCGCCGCGCGAAGGCGACGTGCTTGACGTTGCCGTGGTGGGGGCGGGCTTTGCCGGGCTGTCCATGGCCATCGCGCTCAAGAAGGCGGGACGCACGTCCTTTCGGGTGTTCGAGAAAGCGGCCGACCTCGGCGGCACTTGGCTGTTCAATCGCTACCCGGGCATCGCCTGCGACGTGCCATCGTTCCTCTACTCTTTCTCCTTCGCGCAGAACTCCGGTTGGTCGCGGTCCTATTCGCCGGGCGACGAAATCTGGCGTTACATGAAACGCGTCTCCGACGCGTATGGACTGGCGCCTTATCTGCGCTTCAACGCCCGCGTGACATGTGCGCAATACGACGAGGCCGCCCAGCTCTGGCACGTAACACTTGCCACGGGCGAGACGGTTGTGGCGCGCGCGCTGGTGACCGGCATGGGCGCACTGCATGTGCCTTCGTTCCCAGTAATCGAAGGATTGGAAAACTTCACCGGACCCAAGTTTCATTCCGCCGAGTGGGACGAGAATTTCGACGTCACAGGAAAAACCGTGGCGGTGATCGGCACGGGCGCGAGCGCCATCCAGATTGTGCCGCAAATCGCCGGCAAGGCGCAGCAGGTTTTTCTTTTCCAGCGCACGCCGGCATGGGTTCTGCCGCGCATGGATCGACCGACATCGGCAACGATGAAGGCGCTGTTCCGCCATGTGCCGCTGCTACAAAGGCTATATCGGGCGTGGATCTATGCGCGGATGGAACTGCGCGCTGTCGCCTTCACCGTCTGGCCGTCGTTGATGAACCGTCTGGAAAAACTGGCAGTCGCTTATCTCGACGCGACGGTCAACGACCAAACGCTACGCAGGGACCTGAAGCCCAACTATACAATCGGCTGTAAACGCGTGCTGATTTCGGACGATTTCTATCCAGCGATGAACCGCAAGGACGTCGCGCTCGTCACTTCGCCCATCCGGGAAATCGAAAAAGCTGCCATCGTGACGGAAGACGGCAAGCGGCGGCCGGTGGACGCCATCGTGCTGGCAACCGGCTTTCGCGTCACCGACTGGATTCCCGGTGCCCAGATCATCGGCCGCCGCGGACGCGACATGACCCGGGAATGGCGCGAGGCCGGCAGCGCGCGCGCTTATCTGGGGACTGTCACCGAGGGCTTTCCCAATCTCTTCATGCTGCTCGGACCGAATACCGGGCTGGGGCACAATTCCATCATCTTCATGATCGAGGCGCAGACCCGTTACACGATGGATTGCCTGAAATGGCTGTGGTCGGGCCGTGCCGGCAGCGTAGAAGTACGTACGGATGTACAACGCGCTTTCAATGAGCGCCTCGATTCACAAATGCGACGCACGGTTTGGCTCTCGGGGTGCAGGAGCTGGTACCTCAACGAAAACGGCACCAATTCCACCATCTGGCCGAGTTTCACGTTGAGTTACTGGTGGAAGACTCACCGAGCACGCAAGCGCGATTTCCTGCTCAACTCAGCCAGGACGCCGGTCTAGGGAGAGACCAGATCGGTCCCAAACCTGCTTTGCGCTGAGGCCCGTTACGCGCGTAGAATGGGCCTGGATGGTCAATTCCGACGACGCAACCGATTCGTCCCCTTGGGTCCACAGTGAGCTGCAGGCACGGACGCTACGCGTCACGGCAGGCGGCGACTGGACAGTAAAACACGCCTCCACGCTCGATGTGCCGCTGCGCGCCATCGATCCTGGAAATGCGTCGGACGTCGAAATCCACGGCAAAGAAATCAGCCGCTTGGACAGCACCGGCGGCTGGCTTCTGGTGCGCACCAAGAAGGCCTTCGAGGATGCCGGCGTGCGCGTGCCGGTATTCGAGGTGCCTGAACTATACGCGCCGCTGCTCGCCGCCATCGAAACCGAGCATGTGACCCAACCCGTGGAAATCACCGCAACCCATTCGCTAGAATCGTTTCTGGAAGGGATCGGACGCGCTGTGTTCCGCTTCCTGGCCCAGGGTTACGGCATCCTCGGCTATATCGGCCGGGTGACGCTGGAATGGTTGGAAGCGGTCTATCATCCGCGCGGCAATCTGCGTGTGACCGCGCTCGTCCACCAGATCGAGCAAGTCGGTATCAACGCGCTGCCGATTGTCGGCCTTCTGATGTTCCTGATGGGAATTGTGCTCGCCTATCAGGGCGCCGACCAGTTGAAACGCTTTGATCTCGAGATTCTGACCATCAACGCGCTGGGCGTCGGCGTTCTGCGCGAGATCGGCGTACTTTTTACCGCGATCATCATCGCGGGCAGATCCGGCTCCGCCTTCACCGCCGAAATCGGCACCATGAAGGTGAACGAGGAAATCGATGCCATGCAAACGCTCGGCCTCAATGTGGTCGACGTCCTGATCCTGCCGCGCGTCATCGGTTTGGTCATCGCATTGCCGTTCCTCACCTTTTACGCCGACATCATGGCGATGATCGGCGGCGCGGTGATGTGCTACTTCGATCTCGGCATCACCATCCCGGAATATGTGCGCCAGCTGCACCAGGCCGTGACGGTGAATACCCTCCTGGTGGGACTGATCAAGGCGCCGGTCTTCGCCTACGTCATCGCCATGGTAGGTTGCTATGAAGGGATGAACGTAGAGCGCAACGCGGCCAGCGTCGGCAAGTTGACGACCCGATCGGTGGTCGAGTCCGTATTCCTGGTCATCGTGCTGGACGCGGGTTTTTCCGTCCTGTTCTCGATCTTGGGGATTTGAATGAGCAGCGCGGAAAAGGACATTGTGATCCGGCTGCGCGGCCTGGTGAACAGCATCGGCGGCAATGTGCTTCACGACCACATCGATCTTGACGTCTATCGCGGCGAGGTGATCGGCATCGTCGGCGGCTCGGGCTCGGGAAAATCGGTCCTGATGCGCTCGATCATCGGCCTGATGCGCCCCTCAGAAGGACAAGTCGAGTTGTTCGGACACGACGTTCTGAAGGCAAATGAAGCGGACCTGCGCCTTCTTCAGATGCGGTTCGGCGTCTTGTTCCAGGAAGGCGCCTTGTTCAGTTCGCATACCGTGGCGGAGAATATTCAGGTTCCGCTGCGGGAATACACAACGATGTCGCAGGAATTGATGAACGAGATTGCCGCGATGAAACTGTCCATGGTCGGCCTGCCGGAAGATACGGCGCAAAAGTACCCTTCCGAGCTTTCGGGCGGCATGAAGAAACGCGCCGGCCTGGCGCGCGCACTGGCGCTCGACCCCGAACTTGTCTTTCTGGACGAACCGACCTCCGGCCTGGATCCGATTTCCGCCAACCTCTTCGACGTTCTCGTGCGCGATTTGCAGAAGAGCTTGAATCTCACGGTCTTCATGGTGACGCACGATATCGACTCGTTGAAGGCAACCACGGACCGGATTGCGGTGTTGGTGAACAAGAAACTCACGGTAGGGACTATCGACAGCCTGCGGAACAATCCCGATCCCTGGATTCAGGAATACTTTTCCGGCGCGCGTGGACGCGCCGCACTTGCGTCGTGAGGTGACGGTATGGAAACGAAAGCAAATTATGTCGCGGTAGGCGCCTTTGTACTGGCGTGCATGTTGGGGCTGGTCATCACCATGCTTTGGCTGGCCGGCATCCAGTACAGCCAGGAATTCGCCTACTACCAGACGAACTTCACCGGGCCCGTGACGGGGCTCGGGAAAGGAACGACAGTTCGCTACAACGGCATCGAAGTCGGCCGCGTGGATGCCCTCAGATTCGATCCCAACGATCCGCAAGTTGTCATTGTCACGCTTCAGGTGCAGCCCCACCTCGGTATTCGTGTGGACTCGGTTGTGTCGATCGAGAGCCAGGGGCTCACCGGCGGCTCCTACGTGGAAATCACCGGCGGCAGCAAAAATGCGGCTCTGCTTGAAAGACAAGAAGGCCAGCGCTACGCGGTGATCAAATCGAAGCCCTCCACGCTGCAGCAATTGGCGACGGGCGCGCCGGAGTTGCTGGCAAAGCTCAACAAAGCCGCCGACCGGCTCAACGGCGTGCTGACCAAGGAAAACCAGGAGGCCTTCACGCACATCCTGGCGAATCTCGATGAATCGACCAGCATGCTGGCGCGGCGTTCCGGCGACATCGACGCCAGTATTGTCAACTTTTCGGTAGCATCCAAATCACTCCCCCGTACGGTCGCCGACGCCGATGCCAGCGTGAAGAAATTCGGACAGCTCTCCTCGGATACAGACGACTTCGTGAAGGGCGAAGGGCTGGCGCAGCTGGCACAGTTGCTTGCCGACACCAGAAAGCTCGTCGTCAGTCTCACCGTGCTTACCAACGAACTCAACCGGCAACCGACGAAAGTTCTGTTCGGCGACCGGCGCAAGGGATACACGCCAAAATGACAAAAGCCCATCTTCCGCTCATCAGCCGGCGTCTGCTGCTTGCGGGCGTGCCGGGACTGGCGCTGGCCGGCTGCTCGGGCCTTCTCGGCCCCTCCGAGGCGCCAAAACTCTATGTGCTGAGGCCCAAGTTAGCGGCTGCCGTAGCCGGGGCCAAAGTGCCGTGGGCGCTGTCGATCGCGGCGCCTGACGCCAATTCCGGATTGGATAGCGAGCGCATTGCCATCGTACGGCCACCCGCGAGCCTGGACTATTACGCCAATGCGGCCTGGTCTGATCGGCTACCGGCGCTGCTGCAAGACACGCTGGTGGAGGCCTTCGAGGCCAGCGGCCGTATCGATGCGGTTTCGCGCGACACCGACGGCGCCCATGCGGATTATATCCTGACCGTCGACGTACGCGACTTCGAAGCGCGCTATGACCAGCCCGACGGCGTGCCGACGGCGGTCGTGCGGCTTGGAGCCAAGCTTCTGCGCGCTCTAAAGCGCGATATTGTGACTCGGTTAGATGCGGCGGAGGAAGTTCCCGCTACGCTGAATTCCGTCGATGCGACCGTGGAGGCGCTCGACACGGCGCTCGCCAGTGCGTTGACGAAGATCGTAGCATGGGCGCTCGACGCGCCAAGGGTGGCTTGAACCGCGCGCCGCTCAGAAGGACCGGGGCGGCAACTTCGGGTTCGATATTTTGCGGGCGCTCTCGGCACCTGTCACGGGCAGACCGGTGGGATTGAGCAATCCAATCTGCACGAGTACCCCGGCCTGATCCCAATAGATGTGTTCGTGAGAAATCTTGTCGCCCTTGAAGCCGACGATTACGGCGACGGCCATCTCGACCGGTTTTCCGGTCGGCGCCACGCCCGGCAGCAGCCAGTCGATCACCGTCGTATGGGTGAAGCTGATGACGAGTTCTTCAACAACCTGATCCTCTCCGACTGTGCGCGACACGTTCACCATTTTCACATCCGGCGGAAAGAACTTTCCGACGAGGTGATCGCGGTAGAAGGCACGCACTCCGCTCTGGCCGCCGCCTCCGGCCATGGTGGGGACATGGTTGAGATGAGGGTCATCGCTCATCGTAGCCATCGTGGTTTCGAGATCGCCCTCGAGTTCTGCGCCAACGTGCTTCTCGAACAGGGCCACCATCTTCTGCTGCTTTTCCGACAACATGGGACGCTCTCTCCGATCATGGTTATGTGGCCCGCCAACCGAAGCTGCGTAAACCGAAACACAGCCCTCCAGCGCCAAAGCTTCGGAGGGCGCCCTTCGCCAATTGGAGGACGGTGGCCTGCCACCCGAAGCCCGTCAGGGCGAAGGGGATGGCGGACAGGGAGGGATTCGAACCCCCGGTACGGTTACCCGTACGCCGCATTTCGAGTGCGGTGCTTTCAACCGCTCAGCCACCTGTCCGTCGAGCCGGATCAAATACTTAAGCCCGGCGCCGATAGCAAGCCGGAACGAATAAGGCCAAAAATGCGCGTTGCGGCGGCCGATACCCCGCTAATGCCTCATCTCACCTACTCCGGCATCCTTGGCTTCAAGTTTCGGCCAGAATGCGCCGTAGACGGCAATCAGAACAAAGCAAATCAGCGGCACGAACAAGCCAACCCGCATCGAGGAGACGTCGGCGATGTGACCCATGAAAGGCGGTGCGATCGCCCCGCCGACGATGGACATCACGATCAGGGACGAACCGAACTTCGTGTGCTCGCCCAAGCCGCGGATACCGAGCGCAAAAATCGTCGGAAACATGATGGACATGAAGAAGAAGGTGCCCAACAGCGCATACAGGCCGGCCGAACCGCCACCCATGGCGATACCGCACAACACGACATTGACCAGGGCGTAAATCGCCAGCGCGCGGTGCGGCTTCATCAGGCTCACTACGGCACTGCCGCAAATCCGTCCGACCATGAACAAACCGAACCCGAACACGCCCAACCACGTGGCGGCCTGCGCGGCCGTGAGGTTGTGGTCGTTTTCCAGCACGTAGTTGATGAAGAATCCGAAGATACCCGATTGCGCCGCGACATAGAGGAACTGGGCGAGCACCCCCATCGTGAAATGCGAGCGCCGCCACAGGGGCCTCTTGCCCACACCTTGGACTTCCGCTTTGACTTCCTCCTCGGCGTGCAGATCCGGAACGTAAGCAAAAGCAAAGATGGCGATCAACACCGTCACCACGATGCCGATACCCAAATAGGGAATGTAGAGACCAGCATTGGCATTGGCTCCGTTGTTTTGACCGAACACGAAGTATCCTCCGACGACCGGACCGAGAATCCAGCCGACGCCATTGAATGTCTGCGCAACGTTGATGCGGATCGCGCCGCTTTGGGTTGGGCCGAGTACGGTCGTATAGGGATTGGCAATCGTCTCCAGGCACGTCATGCCCGTGGCAAGCACGAACAGGCCGGCGAGAAACGCCCAATAGGTTCCGATCTGCGTCGCAGGGACGAACCAGAGTGCGCCCGCAGCGATCAGCACCAACCCGATGATGATGCCGCCCTTATAGCCGTATTTGCGCGCCAACAGACCTGCCGGTATCGCCATCAGAAAATAGGCCATGTAATTGGCAGTCTGTACGAATCCGGACTGGTACTTGTTGATGTGCAAGGTGCTTTGGAAGTGCTTATTGAGAATATCTATCATGCCGTTGCAGAAGCCCCACAGCAGAAAGAGCGTGGTGACCAGCACGAAGGTGGCAAACATGTTTCTGCCATCAGGTGTTCGGAATAATCCTGTGTTCTTGGCGGTCGATTTTGCGCTCTGCAAACCTTGTTCGGTCATGCGTCTCCCCTCGTGCCGTCCTGGAACGACTTTTGTTTGGCGCGACTGTGCTCGCCTGCGGTTTGACATGTCAAATGGCAGGGCCGCCCCCATCGGCGAGTTGGTCGGTCTGTTTGCCGTAAGTCTTGAACCGTTCGAGTACGTCGGCCATCTCGGCGTCACTTAAAGTGATGCCGCTGTTTAATTGGCGGGTGCCGATATAATGGCGCGCGAGGTATTCGACCTCCTCAAGCAACGCAAAGGCGTGGCGCATCGTCGTTCCTAGCGTGATAACGCCATGGTTGGCTAGCAGACATGCGTTGCGCGGGCCAAGCGCAACCAGAGCTTCCTGCGACAGCTCTTCCGTTCCGAATGGCGCATAGCCCGAACATTTGATGACCGAACCGCCGGCGACCGCCACCATGTAGTGAACGGGCGGAATATCCAGATGACAGCTGGCGAGAATCGCACAATGGATCGCGTGGCTGTGAAGCACAACATTGGCGTCAGCGCGATGCGTCAAGATGGCGTGATGAAAGCGCCATTCCGATGACGGCAAGTAATCGCCATAATAGTTCATGTCGAAATCCATCTCGACGATCTGGTCGGGCGTCATGGCTTCGTACGCGATCCCGGATGGTGTTACCAAGAATCCGCCGTCGATGCGGACACTGAGATTGCCTGCCATTCCCAGATTGAGGCCCGCCGCATTCATGCGCAGGCACGTGGCAATCATCTCTTTGCGGATATCAATCTGATTGTTCATCGCGTTAGGGCCTGGGCGGTTTCTGTTGTAGGTGCCTTTATCACAGACGTGTCAGCCAGTCGAAGCGGACGATCGCGGACGGTGAACTCCGCTTGCGCGAGCAACAATCATTCCCGGCCCGCCAGCCACTCGATTTGCGCGTCCGCTCGCGCATCCTTGTCGCTCAGCAGCGGCAGCACGAGCGCAAATGCTTCGCGCATTTCCTGCGTGAAGCCGAAAGGCGGATTGACGACCAGAAGCCCCGCTGCCGTCAGCCGCTGCTCGCTACGCTTGCCCAACGAAACGTCGATCCGTACTGCCCTGTTTATACCCGCCGCCAATACCTCGCCGCAAAAACCGTTCGCCTCGGCCTGTGACTTGATCGGGAACCAGACGAGATAGATACCGGTTGCGAAGCGGCGCATCGCGCCTGCCAATACACGCGCGACTTCGACGAATTCGTCATCCTGCTCATAGGAAGGATCGATCAACACCGCGGCGCGCCGTTCTGGCGGCGGTAGCAGCGCTGCAAGGCGCTCAAAGCCGTCTGCAGTGTCAGCGCGCGCCTTGCGGAATGGCTTGAGCACAGCGGTGAGCGCCGCGGCGTCTTCGGGATGTTTCTCGATCGCCACCAGCCTGTCCTGCGGCCTGAGCAGCTTCGCTGCTATCAGCGGCGAGCCCGGATAGATTACCGGCGGGCGGGCCATTTCCAAATAGGTCGTCAGCGCTTGCGGACCGCCCTGTAATCCGACGAGCCGTCCGATGCCATTAGTCGCCTCGCCTGTGCGCTGCGCTTCTGTGCTGGATAGATCGTACGCGCCACGGCCCGCATGGCTGTCGATGACCACGAACGGCGTTTCCTTCTTGCGCAAGTGAAGGAGCACAGAAACCACGGCAAGGTGCTTCGCCACGTCGGCGAAATTCCCCGCGTGGTATGCGTGGCGGTAATTCATCCGGGCCAAGCCCTATTGCGCAAATGCCGGATATGCATAGCCAATGGCGCGGGTGGGCTGAAAGACCGCAGGGTACCCGGCCGCAATGCCGCGATGCACAATTGCGATTTCCCCTTCAAGGCTTGATTTTTCTCGATTCTTGCTTCTGTGAGTGGTGAAATTGCTGCGGTAATACCGCAGGTTAAAGCAACACGTCGCTTTACTCTGTGCCTATTTATCATATAAATCCAACACTCTAGTTGAACAAACTTGAAGATCGGTCATCAGACCGACCGACATCGTGGGGGCGGCCCGGTATGTCGTCAAACAAATCTCGGTTCCGGAGCGAACAAAGCTACGGGAAAAAAGACCGTGACGGCTTCATCCATCGCAGCTGGATGAAGGCCGAAGGCCTGCCCGAGCATGTGTTTGACGGACGGCCTGTGATCGGCATCTGCAATACGTGGTCGGAACTCACACCCTGCAACAGTCATTTGCGCGACATCGCCCAATATGTGAAGCGCGGCGTATGGGAGGCGGGCGGATTGCCACTCGAGTTTCCCGTGATGTCTCTGGGTGAAACGCAAGTGCGTCCCACAGCGATGCTGTACCGCAATCTGCTGGCGATGGAAGTCGAGGAATCGATCCGCGGCAACCCGATCGACGGCGTCGTGCTGCTCGGCGGCTGCGACAAGACAACGCCCGGCCAGCTAATGGGCGCAGCCAGCGTCGATTTGCCGACCGCGGTCATTTCATCCGGACCGATGCTGAATGGCAAATATCGCGGCCAGGATATCGGTTCCGGCACCGACGTCTGGAAATTCAGCGAAGCCGTGCGCGCGGGCGATATGACGCTCAAGGATTTCCTGTCGGCGGAAAGCGGTATGTCGCGCAGCCCCGGCACCTGCATGACGATGGGTAGCGCCTCGACCATCGCCTGTCTGGTGGAAACGATGGGCCTCTCATTGCCTTACAATGCGACGCTTCCGGCAATGGATTCACGCCGTCGCGCACTGGCCCATCAGACCGGACGGGTCATCGTGGACATGGTGCGCAAGGATTTGCGCCTTTCACAAATTCTGACGCGAGCGGCCATCGAAAACGCCATCCGAGCGATGGCTGCGATCGGCGGCTCGACGAATTCCGTCCTGCATCTGCTCGCGATCGCGGGCAGGCTGGGCATCCCGCTGAAGCTTGCCGATTTCGACCGGTTGTCGTCGAAAATCCCGATGCTCGCCGATCTGCAGCCCTCCGGCCGTTTTCTGATGGAAGACCTGCATTATGCCGGCGGGATGCCGGCCATTCTGAAGGAAATCGCTTCTCTGCTCGATCTCGATGCGCCAACGGTTACCGGCGAGACATTGCGGCAATATATGGCGGAGGCGAAATGCTTCAACCGTGAGGTGATCGGAACGCTGCAAAAACCGGTGCGGAAGGATGCCGGTATATGGGTTCTCTACGGCAACCTCTGCCCCAACGGCGCCATCATCAAGCCGAGCGCGGCCTCGGACCAGCTATTCCGCCATCGCGGCCGCGCCGTCGTTTTCGAGACGATTGAAGATTTCAAGGCGCGTATTGACGACGACGATCTCGACATCGACGAAAATTCGATTCTTGTGCTGAAGGGCTGCGGACCGAAGGGCTATCCGGGCATGCCGGAAGTCGGCAACATGCCGTTGCCCAGGAAGCTGCTGGCGCGCGGCGTCAAGGACATGGTGCGCATTTCCGACGCGCGCATGAGCGGCACCGCCTACGGAACCGTCATCCTGCACGTGGCGCCAGAAGCCGAAGCCGGCGGCCCGCTGGCGATCGTCCGCAACGGCGATGAGATCGTGTTCGACGGTCCGTTGCGCAAACTCGACCTGGTCCTCAGCGATCGCGAAATCAACGAGCGCCTTACCGCTTGGCGGGCGGCAAAGGCGCCGACGAGATACCAGCGCGGCTATTCCCGGCTCTACATCGATCACGTTCAGCAGGCCGATCTTGGCTGCGATCTCGACTTCCTGGTCGGCGGCAGCGGCGCGGATGTTGGCCGGGAGTCGCACTGATGGGGGCCAAGAACGCGCGCGTAAGTGACCGGCCGCGCGCCTATCTCGATCTGCACACCGGCAGTGGAAATGAATTGCAGTTCGCCTATGCCAATACCGGGCGAATTAGGGTACGCATTACGGATAAGGCCGCTCAAAAGACAGAAGCCATAAGGGGAGCTTGAAACGCATGATGCATCTCTCACCGCTCGACATCGGCGTTGTGATTACCTACGCCGTCTTCATTCTGGTACTGGCCCAGCTCGTGTCGCGCGAGAAGGCTGGCCACAAGAAGGACAGCCAGGATTACTTCCTCGCCGGCCGTTCGCTCCCCTGGTGGGCCATCGGAACGTCGCTGATCGCCGCCAACATTTCTGCCGAACAGATCATCGGTATGTCCGGATCTGGCTACGCGATCGGGCTCGGCATCGCTTCCTACGAATGGATGGCGGCTCTGACGCTGCTGATCGTGGGCAAGTTCTTTCTGCCGATCTTCCTGAAGAACAAGATCTACACGATGCCGGAATTCCTGAAGCGGCGTTATGGCCAGAATATCCAGCTGGTCATGGCGATCTTCTGGCTGGTTCTGTACGTGTTCGTAAACCTCACTTCGATCCTGTGGCTCGGGGCGATTGCGGTCCACACGGTTTCGGGCCTGTCGCTGATGACCAGCCTGATCGTGCTCGGCTTGTTCGCCGGCAACTATGCTCTCTATGGGGGATTAAAGGCCGTCGCCCTGACCGACGTCGTGCAGGTGTCGATGCTTGTGCTGGGCGGACTGGTGATCGTCTATATCGCATTGGAAAAGGTCGGCGGAGGCTCCGGCGCCGTGGGATTTCTGCACGGCTTCCAGGTACTGCAGGCGCGCCTGCCCGAACATTTCCACATGATCCTGAAACCCGATAATCCGTTCTACAAAGACCTGCCCGGGCTGTCGGTCATTCTCGGAGGCATGTGGGTCGCCAATCTGTCCTATTGGGGTTTCAACCAGTACATCATCCAGCGTGCTCTGGCGGCCAAAAACATTCGCGAGGCGCAGAAGGGCATCGTTCTGGCCGCCTGCCTGAAGCTTCTGATTCCGGTTCTGGTCGTTGTGCCGGGCATCGCCGCCGTCATCCTGGCGCCCAATTTGGCAAAGCCCGATCAAGCTTATCCCATGCTCATGACGCTGCTGCCGTCCGGTCTTTTGGGCTTGGTGTTCGTTGCCCTCATTGCCGCGATCATTGCGTCGATGGGTTCCAAGATCAATTCGATCGCCACCATCTTCACGATCGATGTCTTCAAGACCGTCTACAAGAACACTAGCGAGCGAGCGCTGGTGATCGTCGGGCGCTTGACGGCCCTCACCGCGTTGCTCATTGCGATGGTGACCGCACAACCTCTGCTGGGCAGTTTCGATCAGGCCTTCCAATACATCCAGGAATTCACCGGCTTCTTCACCCCCGGCATCGTCGTCATCTTCCTGCTCGGCATGTTCTGGAAACGCGCGACGGAAGCCGGCGCGCTTGCCGCGGCAGTCGGTTCGGTGGCGCTCTCCTTCTTCTATTGGGAGTTCTACCCGCTGGTTCCCTTCATGAACCGCATGGGTTACGTGTTCCTGATCTGCCTTGGACTGGCAGTCATCGTGTCGCTGATGCAGAAACCCAAGCCGACGACCTCGACGATCGAACTCACTGCGATCGATTATTCGTCGAGCAAGTCGTACTGGATCGCCAGCATTGCCATCGTCTGCGTCCTGACCGCGCTGTATGCGACTTGGTGGTAGCCGGGAATGGAGCAATTGGTGGACGTGCTTTCGGTCCAGAATATTCTGGGCGAAGGCGTGCTGTGGAATGTCCGTACCGCGAGGTTATGGTGGACGGACATCCAGGCTAGACGTCTGTTCCGCTATGACCCTGTCGCGCGGACGCTCGACGATATCGAGACACCCGAGCGGGCGAGCGCTTTCGCTTTCGTGGCCGGAACGGACGGACTGATCGTCGCATTTGAGTCGGGGCTGGCACTGTTCAACCCTTCGGATCGCTCGGCGGAATGGCTCTACCGGCTGGAGCCTGGTCCCGTGCCTATTCGTTTCAATGACGGGCGCACCGACCGCCAGGGACGGTTCTGGGCGGGCACCATGGTGGAAGGCGACAGCCACCCGGCCTTGGGACGCCTCCACTGCGTCGGTCCAGGAGGCCGGGTGAGCGTCCATCTGGACCCCGTTCATATCTCGAATGCCCTCTGCACCAGCCCGGACGGCTCGCGCCTCTATCTCGCCGATTCGCCCCTGCGGACGATATTCGCCTACGATTTGGATGGGGTAACGGGGGAATTGACAAATCGTCGCGTTTTCGCCCGGACGCCCAAGGGCGCATACCCGGATGGCGCCAATGTGGACTGTGACGGATTCGTCTGGAATGCTCATTGGGGTGCCGGTAGAGTTGTGCGCTATGCTCCGGACGGCACCATCGACCGGGTGGTTGATGTGCCGGCGAGTCAGCCGAGTTGTGTAGCGTTTGGGGGGCCCGACCTGAACCTCCTTTTTGTGACGTCGGCCCGCGACGGCTTGAAGGAGGATGCGCTCCTTGGGCAACCTAGTGCGGGGAATTTGTTTGTTTACAGAACAGACGTAACGGGATTGCCGGATGCCGAATTCATCTTCGACGGGGGCGGTTAGAGGTCGGCGGACGCATCTGCGGGGGAAGAGTGCCGTTCCGCGCGTCCGGGGCGAGAACCTGACCTACAGGATCGTCGAAGATCTGGGCATCGCCGTTGTTACCGGCCGCTATTCCGAGAACAATCCGTTTCCGGTCGAGGCCGAGCTCTGCAAACAATATGGTGTGAGCCGCAGCATCCTGCGCGAAGCGGTCAAAATGCTTACCGCCAAGGGCCTGCTCGACGCTAGACCGCGCCAGGGCACCTGGGTGCTGCCGGAAGATACCTGGAATCTGCTCGACCCGGACGTGCTGCGTTGGCTGTTGGAGCGCAAATTCTCCTATTCATTGCTGATCGAATTCGCCCAGATGCGGCTGGCGGTAGAGCCCATCGCCGCGGGGCTCGCCGCGCTTGTGGCAAAGCCTCACGAAAAAGCGGCTGTAATGGCGGCAATCGATCGGATGGCGGCCGCTGAGCAGGGAGAAGACGATCCGATGAGTTCCGATATGGCATTCCATGTCGGCGTATTGCGGGCCACCGGAAACCGCTTCTATGCGCAGCTCAGCGATCTGATCGAAACGGCGCTGCGCTTCAGCATTCACATGACGAACTACTTCAAGGGCGTAAAGCTGGCCAGCGTTGTCGACCACAGGAGAGTCGCCGATGCCATCATGGCGTCCGATGCGGTCACCGCCGAAACAGCCATGCGCACGATGATCCAGGAAACGCTGGATCTGATTCGCGCTGCCGAAGCGGGGGCAGCGAAAACATCGCGTCCCGGCAAACGGAGTGCGGGAATCTAGAGGCTAACGCCGCAAGACGCCTGCCCCTCTTACCGCCGCTTGTGCCTGTGCTTCTTCGCCTGATGCGCGGCATGGGCTCTGTGCGCCGGTGCAGCCGAACGTTGAATTTCGACCACCTGCCCCGAATAATGGACGCTCTGATCGGCCTTGGCGTCGAAATTTATCGCGTTGGCCGTCGGCCCTGAGATCCAGCGCACGTTGAACACACGGTCGGCGATCATGCCGGGGAACGTGCCTTGCCGCGCGCCGATGGTCAGAGTGCCCGTTGCTTCGTTGTAGCTGATTGGAATCCGCGACCATTCTCCGCGCGCATAGCCGTTTGTCGTGCCGTCGTCTTCATAAAGCTCGAACCGGCCGTCCTTGCCGGCATAGACCGCGAGTGTGATCGGCGCGCTCGGCTTCTCCTGCGCGTATTGTACTTTCGGGCCGATCGGCACGATCGAACCTTCCTTGACGAACAGAGGCATGTGCTCCAGCGGCGCCTGCGCCGTGATGTTTTGGCCGCCGTCGAGAGATTTACCGGTGTAGAAATCGTACCAGCGCGTACCGGCCGGCAGATACACGGTGCGCGTGCGCGCCTTGTATTCCGTGACCGGCGCGACCAGGAATGACGAACCGAACATATATTCGTCGTCGATGTTGCGCACCTTTGCGTCGTTCGGGAAATCCATCACCAGTCCGCGCATCATCGTGCCGGCGCGGTGATATGTGTCCGATGCCACCGTATAGATGTAAGGCATCAGCCGGTAACGCAGCCGGTCGTAGAACGCCAGTATGTTGTAGATCGGTGATCCCTTCTTCGCCATCTCGAAAATTTCGCGATGGACCAGCTCGCCGTGCGAGCGGAAGATCGGGACGAAGGCGCCGAACTCGTACCAGCGCGTATAGAGTTCCGTCCATTCCGCCTTGTTGACCTTGTTGGGCTTGACCGAATAGCGGTCTTCCATCGTGTAACCGCCGATGTCGAAGCTCCAGTTCGGAATGCCGGACAACGCGAAGTTCACTCCCGCGGAAATCTGATCGCGCATGTCGCTCCAGCGCGCGGCGATATCCCCGCTCCACACCGCAGCGCTGCAGCGCTGCACACCCGCGAATCCGGAGCGCGTCAGGATGAAGGTCCGCTTATCGGGATGCGCCGCCTGCCAATGGTCGTAGAAGCCGCAGACATGCTCAAGCGGATAGCTGTTGTAGAATTCCGCACCCGGTCCCAGCACCGTCGGACCGCGGAATTTTATCTGGTCTTCCATGCTTGCATTGGAGTGGATATCGGGTTCGTCGTTGTCCATCCACCAGGCATCTGGGCCCAGCACGTCGAGCTTGGGCTGGATCTGGTTCCAATAGATGTCGCGCGCCTCAGGCGAATAGGCGTCGTAGTTGGAACTGACATAGCCCGGCCCGACCCAGTCGATATAGCCCTGCTCGACGGAATAACGATACATCAGGCCCTTCCCGTCGAATTCCTTGAAGTTGGCGAGGCCCGTATAGAATTTGGGCCAGATCACGATCATCTCATGGCCGTGCATGGCATGGATATCATCGAACATCTTCTTGGGATTTGGATAGCGCGCAGAGTCGAAATCATGCGAACCCCACTCCGGGTCCTTCCAGTAGCGCCAATCTTGAACGATGTTGTCGATCGGCAGGCCTAGCTGGCGGTATTTCTTGAATACGCCGACGAGCTGGTCCTGCGTTTCGTAACGCTGGCGGCTCTGCCAGAAGCCATAGGCCCATTCCGGCATCATCGCGGCGTGGCCCGTGAGGTGGCGGTAGCCGGCGATTACGTCATCCATGTTGTTGCCAGCGATAAAATAATAGTCGATGGCGCGCGCCACGTCGGAGGCCAGCGACAACTCATGCCGTTCCTCATCCGGCAGTGGATCCAGGTGGAGAAACCGCAGATAGGCTCCTCCTTCGGTCCTCCATTCGGCGTGAAATTTCACCGGCTTGCCTGCAGTCATCGGCAAATCGAGATTGCGATACCAGCCTTGCCAGCCCTGACGCCAAGCGTCCATCACAAGCTTGTCGTCGATCCACAGCTTGAAGTAGCCGCTGACGTAGAAGCGGAACTTGTGCACGCCGGTCTTGTGCGTTTCCAGACTGCCGTCCCATACCACATTGAGCGTCTTGCTCGTGGGAATGGGCTCGCCCACGTGTATCGGCCTGCCGGAAGGATTTGCCACGGCAGCGGGGAAATTCTTCGTATCGGGAATGAACTGATAATTGGGGTCGTTTTCGACACGCTCGGCCAACAGCTTGCCTTGGTCGTAATAGCGTGCGGTGAGCCCGCCGGTATTGCCGTTGGCGTCGCGCAACGTCAGTTCCGCCGACAGCGTGTCGTATTCCTTGGGGTAGCCGAAGCGGGTGATCGCATAATTGTCCCACAGCACGCCGTAATTGCGGGTAGACACCACCATTGGCACGGCGACGTCCATGTTGTGCTGGGCGAGAATGACGTCCTCGCCGTTGTAGTTCATCTGACCGTTCTGGTGCTGGCCGAGTCCATAGAAACCTTCATCCGAACCGCGGTTGAACTCCTGGCGGACGGCATAGAAATCCTTGCCGTCCACCTTCACAGGCTGGAACTCGCCGCCGTTATAGCCGTCGAGCATGACCTTGCCGTCTGCATTGCGGAATTTTACCGCGCCGCTTGAGAGCGAGACGTCGGCCGACACCTTCGCCGTCTTAAGCGTCAGCGTATCGCCATCGGCCGAGACGCTGAACTTCGCATCGGAGGCGGGCGCCGTTCCGACGATCAGGCTCTTGGGCAGATCGAGACTGTCGCTAGGTGCTGCCGTCACGCGGATGATGGAATCGGTCATCACCAAAAGGCGTACCTTGCGCGCCTGGCCGGCAGCGGGAGCGACAATCACGCCGTCGCCGGTCTTCTCCCAATTGGCCGCCGGTACGGCCGGCTTGGGCTTCGATGCAAACAATCCGCTGAACCCGTCCGTGGAAGAACAAGCACCGGTGACGCCCAGTGCGGCCATAACAACCGCAATCATCAACGCCTTTTTGGAGGTCATTGCGTTTTTCTCCGTAGTGGGCGCCACGGCGCCAGCATATTGCTCAGTAGGTGGCCAGTTTGACCCGCAGGATGCGCGGCTGGGTGAGGTTCAGGCCCCAATCGGTCTCGTCGCCGTTCCAGACGCGGTCGAAAACCCATTGGCCGTTCTTGAAATGGCCCTCTTCGACATGCTGATAGACCATGTCCTTGCTCTTGGTATCGGCGAGCGTGAACGTGGCGCGGGCGTGATAACCGATGACCAGGAACTCATCGGGGCCGATCTGGGCGATGGCAACGCCGCCGCTTGGCTTCTCGGTTCCGGCCGGAACGTCGCCCGGCTTGACGATGTTCCATTCGGGCAGACCGAATTGCCATTGCTGGTATTGAATCTTGGCCGACCATTTGCCGAGACCGATGGTCTGGGCCGCGTGATTGTCGGGCTCGGCCGCCCCCCAAGTCTTCGACTCGAAGGCGATCTTGGCCCATTCGCGCATCATCGGGCCGACTAATTTGTAGTTGAGGGCGAAGGCACCGATGATCTCGTCATCCACTGTCTTGGCGCCCAGCGGATAATTGGAATAACCCGTGTAATCCAAGCCGAAAGGTGCAAATCCCAAGCCGCCATTGCCGAGGACCGGCCAGAAATAGCGGGGGAAATCCAGCGACGAGCCGATTTCCACGATCAGCAGCGGATTGTACGGCCGCGTGTACTGACGAATTTGCCCGGCCGCATCGTCATAGGTGTGACCATAGATGTCGGGTGCGGCGGTGAAGATCGACGGCGCCGTGATGTGCCAGATGTCGAGCACGTTCCACGTCGGTCCGCCGCTGGCATACTTGATCGGGTCCTGATCCTTGTTGGGATCGCGCAGCGCCACGTTGACATACATCGGCAGTGGATAGACCGCCTTACCCGCCTTCGCGACCGCCTCGACATAATGGGCAAACGCCCAGGCGTGGAAGTATTCGTCGGCATTCTTGCCGAACACCGCCTTCCAGGTACCGGGTTGTTTGCCAAGGCCTTTCACCAGGGCCGCGGGAACCGGCCCGTCGAACAGCTTTTGCGCCGCAGGCGAATAATCCCGGACGCTCCTATAGGTGCCAGTCTCGTTCTCCACTTGCACCACAATGACGGTGCGCTTCGAATCGGCCGCTTTCAGATGAGTCATGAAGGCGACGAAGGCTTTGCGGTCGGCTTCCAGTAGAGCTGCGCTATGCGGCGACAAGACGGCGAGCGGCTTGCCTTGGGCATCGATCAGTTTGGGAAACCGCGCCTTGTCGGTCTGCACCCAGGCCGGCGCATAGCCCGGCCCGGTATTTTTGTAGGCGCCGAACCACAGCAGCACCAGCCGCTTGTCGTGGCTGCGCGCTTCGCTGAGCAGCGTGTCGAGCCATGAAAAATCGAACTGGCCTTCCTTGGGCTCGATCTGCTCCCACGCCACCGGCATCTCGAGCGTATTGGCGCCGAGCTTGTCGAGCGCCGGCCACACCATGGGAAGCTGCGAAGGATAGTTGTCGGAGTTGTTGGCTTGGCTGCCCAGTATCAGATAGGGCGCACCGTCGACGATGAGGGCATAACGCCCGTCCTTCTGGACCAAGTGCGGAATCTCGACCTCATTGGGAGCGGCTGGCGGCGGCGTCTTCGTTTCTTTCTTGCTGCAACCGGAGAGCAGCAACGCAACCGCGGCGAGCGATAACGCGATGGCATGCCCGCGGCCGAATGCATGCGTTGCGGCGCGTGAACCTGAATGTTCAAGCATCGATTTCATCCCGTGTTTCATTTCTTTTCGCCGCCGTGAGAGGCTGCGCCGGTACTTTATGATACCGCTAACGTGGCGCGGACCTTGTACCTGCAAAGGCTTGATTGCAAGACGGCACCACCCGATCGGCGGCGTGAAAAAAGGCCCCCGGCGTTTTTTTGCCCGGGGGAAAAATTGACTCGCGCGCTTGGATTACCGACGGGCACGGACATCGATGATCTTCGGCGAGCAAACGTCAGGCGCTCGCGGCAGCCGCCCGCGTCGCAAGGTCGAAGCGAAGCTCCTTGCGTCCATAATCGATCGATACCCGCGAGAATTGTCGCAACCAGTTCATCCCAATGAGCAGAGCCGGCCGATCCGAAAGGTTCCAAAGATCGAATATTTGCAGATCGACGATAGCGATGTCGCCATTCTCGAAATTCAATGAGTTCATCCGAACGTGCTTGAGAGTCGTCACATGACCGGTGACGACGCCGCCCGTTACCCCCGTCAACTGAATGATGTCCTGTTTGAAATAAGACGAATCGTTCGCGACCAGCGCATCAAACAGCCGCGAATTGCCCACCGAGATTTCCGCACCCGTGTCGACAAACGTGACGGCACGGATTCGATCGATGCTGCAACCGAACGCGCGAAGATGCCCATGCCGTCCTGCAACGGGGACTGTCAATTCATTCGGCTGATTCCCACCGCTCGGCGGCACCAAATAGCGCGGCATTTGGGATGGCATGCCGAGCAACAGTTCGTTGCTCTTGAAATCGAGCGTCACGCGATACCCGTCGATGACATCAAGGCCAAGATAACCGTCGGCCAGCAATTGCGACCGCGGCAAGACCGGTACGCTCAGATTCGTGCGCGTCACCGGTCCGACCGCGAGTTGTGTAACCTCGGCCGTATCGGTGGGTACCGAGCGAATGACGCCCTCAACCATCACGCGATCACCACGCGGCAGGTTCAGGGACTGGGCAACATCTTCGGCGATGACCGAGCGATCCGCACCGGTATCGACGACGAACCGGAAGGGTCCCTTGCCGTTCATCCGCACGCCGATGGTGAGACGCTGAGCAGCATCCGTGGCAGCTGCAATTTCCGGAGAGACCGGCTGTGCAGCCGGCGGTGCCGGCGCGCCTTGCGGCCACGGCGCACCTTGGGCCTTCGCGACTAGGGACGAAAACGCGAATGAGGCGACGCCGTATTCCACAAATCGCCGGCGCGAGAGCCAATTTGACGGTCCCAAAGATTTCATCCTTTTGCCACTACCTTCGGCGCGTGAATCTGCTTACGTCCGCAATGCGACTCTCAAACTGGCAAGATCAAAACGGAGTTCACGTCTCCCATAGTCGATCGAGACGTGGGCGAACTCGCGCAAGAAATTCATCCCGATCAGCAGAGCCGGCTTGTTCGTGAGGCCCCAGATATCGAAAATCTGGAGATCGGCAACGACCAGATTGCAGCCGTCCCATATAAGCCCGCCCAATTTGACCTTTTGGACGGTCGCAAAGCGCCCCTCCACCAAACCGCCCGTAACTCCGGTCAGCGAAACAGTCTCTTTTCTGATGTAAGCCGGGTCGATGGCGACCAGCTCGTTGAACAGCCGCATGTTGGCGACCGAGACTTCTGCACCGGTATCGATGAAGGCAGTCGAGTTGATGCCGTCGACCCTGCAGTTGGCGGCCCGCAGATGTCCCATGCTGCCACGAAGCGGAACCATCACTTCTTGCGGCCCCATCCAGCTATTCGGCACCATGTGGTGCGTCTGTCCGATGACCAGAGCGCGATTTTGGAAATCGAGTGTCACGCGATAGCCGTCGATGGCATCAAGGCCGAGATAGCCGTCGCTGCCAAGCAGCGCACGCGGCAGCACGGGTAAAATGAGATGGTCGCGCGACACGGCTCCAAAGGTGAGATTGTCGATCGTCACCGTCTCGGCGTTCACGGTTCGCACGATGCCTTCCACATTGACGTGGGTGCCGCGCAGCAGACCGAGGGAAACTGCGACGTCTTGGGCAACGACCGAACGGTCCGCGCCCGTATCGACGACGAATTGGAACGGCCCCTTTCCGTTGATCATCACGTTGATCGTGAGATGTTGCGCGGCATCCGTGTCGGCCGCGATTTTCGATGCGTCCGGCTGCGCGTCCTGCTGTGGGTCAGGCAGAGTCAGCGGCATACCTTGCCGCAACGGGGTGCCTTGGGCCTTCGCGATGGTGGGCAAAACCGCAAATGAAGCAGCGCCGCATCCCACAAATCGCCGGCGTGAGAACCCCTGTGACGGCTGCAAGGAACGCATCATGTTGGTGCTCCGCCAAATGATCGCCGGTGCATAATATCACTATTGCGATTATCCCGGCATGCCTGTGTCAAAATTATGTCTCTGGCCGCAGGATTCTCACGCGATCATGCGATACTGTTAACAGCGCCGCCGCTCGATCGCGGCCACATCTTCGTATGCTGCACTGCACGCGAAAAAACCGCTAAGGCTTCACCGTCACCACGACGACGCGATACCGCGGTCCGACAATGCCCTCCAACCCGGCCTGCATGTCGACGAAGCTCAGCATGCCGATGGTCTGGGCCCAGTGCCGCGGCGTCGAATTGCCCCTTTGCACAGGCTAAACTCGCGACACGGGTTCGTCTTACTTTTCGATCTTATAGACCCGATAGGAATGCGGCGCGATCTTCACTGGGAAGACCGTGCGCGGCGGCTCCACGTAGCTGCGGCGGCGCGGATCTGGCGTCATTTTCGGCGGCTTCTGCACCGCGACCAGCTTTCCCGTCACCAGATCGCGCAGCGTCATGTTCGCGCCCGCCACAGAGATGTTCACGTCCGCGCCGGTTGCCTTGAAGGATTCGACGACGAAAGTGTCGTTATCGTAGGCGAACAGGCTGACCAGCGGCGGCGCGTCGAGCTGGACTTCAAAGTCGCGCTGCAAGTAGTGCTTGATCTGCGTGATCGTACCCTGCGGCAGGTTATATAGGTCTGCAACGTTCTCGGGGATCGTCAGAAGATAAATTACGCCCTTGGAATAACGGTTCATCAGCAGAATCGGGAAACCCTTCGGGCCCGCCACACCGCGGATGATTCCCCAGGAATCATTTGTGAGAAACCGGACTTCCGGAAACAGGACCGCCGGATTGTCGTGCTTTGGATCGTTTAGGCTGTTGCCGTTGCCTGCGCCAAAGCCGTTGAGGAAATCGTGAATGGCGACCGTGCGGCCGGTGGTTTCCCACTCGGCGATGTCCTTGAAGCCCTTGTCCTGCATGGCGCGCAGAAAGCCAGTGGTGATGACAACGCTTTTGCCCGCGGCCAGCTGCGCCTCGATCTTCTTTACGATGTCGGGATCGAATTTGGCACTCTCGGTAAGAAGCACAAGATCCGCATCGGTTGGAAAATTCGGCGTCATCTCGATCGGAATACCGATATTTCCCAGGTAGTTCTGCAGGAAATCCTCGCCCGTCGATTGATACGGCTTATAGTTGGCGATACCGACCGGCTTGCCAAGATTGCCTAGCACTTTGTCCACCTGCGTCAGCGAATAGCCTGCCGCACTACCCCAGCCCGGGCCAGGGTCGCCCTTGCCGGTGGATCGGTACGACTTTGCCATCGCCGCCCAGTCGAAGCCGGTGTGCAGCTTCTGCCACGCCTTGCGGTCGCCCGCCTCGAAGGGGCGTGAGCCGTCGACAAGGTCGCTCCAGTTGAAAAGCGTGATCTCGGGCGCCTTGGCGAACAGTGTGTCCCACAATTGCTCGGCGTAGCGATCGACATAGTGCAGACTGTAGGTGTCCACCCAGCCGCCGAGATTGCCGCCGTCTGGGCGAATATTGTCGAAGTAGCGGATGATCTCGTAGCTCTCGTACTGTTGAAGGAGCTGGTCGGTGACCATGGGATCGCGCGTTTCGGTTCCCGTATAGATGTAATCGAACATGTGCGATTCTTTTTCCAGGTCGTAGCCCAGACCTTGGAAATGCTCGTACCAGTTCGGGTATTTGATGATCATCTTGACGGCAGGGTTGGCAGTCTTGGCCGGCCCGAGAACCAGTTTCTGGGCAACGTCGCGCATCGTATCCAGCCGGTACTGGGTCCAGCTCCGCGCGCCCTTGGCGGCAATGTCCGCGTCGCTCTTGCTCGTATAGAAGAAGAAATCGTCGAGGATCACTTCGTTGAAGTGCTTGGCGGCCAGCTCCGCGGCCAGTTTACATTCATCGCGGTCGGCGGGATTTTCGTAATCGAAGGTGCCGAACTGCCCGCCGGCACCGCCCGCGGCCAGAGTCACGCCGCCCGACACGAAGATGCCCTTGGCCTGGAATTCTCTCTTGACCGCATCAATCTCGGCATCCGTCGCGAACAGATGGTTGCGATAGACCTCGACATAGACCTTGTCGAAGCTCAACTGGCGGCCGACGCGGCTGAACTGTTGCTCGAAGACCTTCGGATCGGCGAGCTGCTTGGTCGCGTTGACCGTGACATAGATCGCGGCTCGGAAATTCCTGTATTTTCCCGGAACCGATTGTGCACTTGCTGCTGCGGCGAATAACGACAGCAGGAACATCGAGCAGATCGCGACCTGGAAAAAACGTTTCATGACCGTTCCTTTTGTTATTATCTCGGCAGACGCCGCCCCGGTTTGTCCGGGATCGCCGGGATGCTATTATGTTAGCGCGAACACATACAAGCGGCTCCAGCGATGAAGTCATGCTATCTTATGCATGCAATTGTGTTTGTCGCGCTTCTTTGTCTTGCCGCGAGCGTTCCAGGGGCTGGTTCCTCCTATGCGGGACGTACGGATGTCCTTCTGAATGCAAATTGGACTTTTGCGCGTGAGGTAATCAAGGGCGGTGAAGAGCCGAAGCTAGACGATTCAGGTTGGCAGAAGATCGCCCTGCCGCAAACTTTCAATGCCGCGGACGGCGAAAAGGGCGGCCCCTATTACCGCGGTCCCGCCTGGTACCGCGACCATGTCGCGCTGCGCCACGCGCTCGCAGGCCGCCGCGCCTATCTGCAATTCGACGGAGCGGCACTGGCCGCCGATGTCTGGGTGAACGGAAAACATGCCGGCCGCCACGAAGGCGGCTATGCGGGGTTCCGCTTCGACGTGACCGATCTTCTGCATCCGGGCGAAAACCTGATCGCGGTTCGTGTCGACAATTCCAAATTCATGACGATCGCTCCGTTGATGGGAGATTTCACTGTGTTTGGCGGATTGTACCGCCCAGTGCATCTTGTCCTCACCGCGCCTTTACACGTGGACATGCTCGATTACGGCGGTCCGGGAGTCTATGTGACGGTCTCCGACTTCAGCACCGCAAAAGCAAACATCTCCGTCGCTGCACGCGTAACGAACGATTTCGCGATGCCGGTTCAAGCCACGCTTGTCTTCCGCATTCTCGATGCAAAAGGGCGCGAGATTGCGAAAGCATCGTCTGCTATCGAACTGTCCGCGGGAATGACGCAGGCCGTCATGCAACGCCTGTCCCTGCCGCGACCGCACGTGTGGGACGGCGTACGCGATCCATACATCTACAAAGTCGTCGCCGATGTGTTCTCCGCGAACGGTACACTACGCGACGAGGTGGCGGTGCCGCTGGGGGTGCGTTCCTTCAGCGTCGAACCTGACAAGGGATTCTTCTTGAATGGCCGACGCATTTCGGTTCACGGCGTTGATCTGTTCCATAGCGAACGGCCCGGCAAAGGGACCGCCGTTTCGGATGCCGAGATCGATCGGGATTTCGCGATCCTGCGCGAGCTGGGCGTCACCGGCGTGCGGATGGCGCATTTCCAGCATCCCCAGCGCGCCTATGACGATGCCGACCATGCCGGGTACGTCGTCTGGACCGAGATTCCGCTTTACGGTGCCGTCGATCCGGACCCCGGCTTCGAAGCAAACATCCGCCAGCAGCTGCGCGAACTGATCCGCCAAAACTACAACCATCCGTCCGTGTTCTTCTGGGGGCTTGGTAATGAGCTTTATGTCTCCAACGCCGACACCGCGCGTGTGCTTTCCGCCGTTCAGAATGAGGCAAAGAAAGACGATCCGTCGCGCCCGACGGTCTATGCCCATTGCTGCCAGCCGGATAGCGATCCCAGCGCCAGCCACACGGACCTGATCGGCTATAATCGCTATTACGGCTGGTACGACGGCACGATGGACCAGATCGGGGCCTGGGCCGACAAGCTGCACGCCGCGCGGCCGACCCGCGCGTTCGCAGTCAGCGAATACGGCGCGGGCGCCAGCGTGAACCAGCAGGAAGACCCGCCGCGGCAGCCGATGCCCGACAGCCTCTGGCACCCCGAACAATATCAGGCCCTGTTCCACGAAGCCTACTGGCGCGCGCTGGAGCGCCGGCCGTTCGTTTGGGGCACCTTCATCTGGGTGGCGTTCGATTTTCCGTCCGACCGACGTCGCGAAGGCGATCGCCCCGGCATCAACGACAAGGGGCTCGTCACCTATGATCGTGCCGTAAAGAAGGATGCGTTCTACTGGTACAAGGCGAACTGGTCCGACGAACCCATGGTTTATATTGCGAGCCGGCGCTACACGGTGCGCAAGACCGATACGGTCAATGTCAAGGTCTATTCCAATGCGGAAAGCGTGACGCTGACCGTCAACGGCAGAAGGATTGGTGCGCAGACGCCCGACGGGCGCATCGCGCTGTGGCCCGGCGTGAAGCTTCGGACAGGCAAAAACGTGATCGTTGCGACCGGCGAAAAGGGCCCCGCCGCTCTGCGCGATGAGGTCACCTGGACCTACGAGCCTTAGCCTTCATATGCTTGTGTTTCTTTACTGGCGCATAATGCCTTACTGGGGCATGCCGGACTGCCGGCATATGCCGCAGTACCAGTGAGTGCTTCGCCACCGGCGCCCACCTGCTTTGCAGCAAGGGACAGCTTGTTTGACTGACGTCCCGCTCGACTTTCACTGAGGACAGGCCGATCTCCAGCTTGCCGATGCTGGTCAGCGCCATCGGCGTGGCAATCGCGTCCATATCCGCGCCCGCCTTGCGAAAGCACATCAACGGAACGGACACTGTCGTCCAGCCTCTGCCGTTCGCCGCCTGCAGGGCTCGGGTCAGATCGACAGTGCCAAGACCCGCGGCGCCCCCCATGGCGAGCGTCACCGGCAATACCGGCACGGTATCGACGCGCAGCACAAGCTTGAGGCTCAAGCCGTCACTGATCTGTTGCGCGTAGCTAATTTGATTGCCCGCTGCAACGAGACTGGCGTTACCCCTCCCGTTCCACGACGCGATCAGCGTGTCTTCCTGCTTCTGCCAGTCGCCGCGCACGACGCGTAACACCCCCCCGGGCGTCATTGCGGGTGTCGCGCCTGCATCGATCTTCCCGCCGTCGGCGTCGACCAATGATAGCGACCAAGCTGAGGTGGCATGACCCGATTCCACGATCGCGTCGGACGCGACTGCCGCGACCTCAGCCGACACAGCTTCCGGCAGCGGTCCGAGGTTGCGCGGCGCACCATAGGTCAGCCCGTAGCCAAACGGGAACAGCGGAAAGTAAGGTTCCGTGCCGACATTGAGCGGGGTCTGGTCCGGCGCACGCGGCCAAGAAAAAGAAAGCTTGCCGCGGAAGTCATAAGCCACCGAGCCGTCAGGCTTGGCGAACAACACATCGGAAACGCCTGCGCCTTCCGAACCCGGCAGCCAGGCCGCCACGAACGCCTCCGAGGCGTTGATTTCGGGTGTGACATAGAGCGGCCGTCCGGAAAGAAACACGGAGACGACCGGAATGCCCTGCGCCTTGAAGCGTTGAAGTAGTTTCAACGCGTGCCGGTCACCGGATTCGAAATCGACGTTCGGACGGTCGCCACGTCCCTCCGCATACGGATTTTCACCGAAGACCACGATGGCAACATCCGGCTTTCCGGAGTAGCTGCCATCGGCGCTGAGAACGGCGCTGCCGCCGGCCGCTGCAACCTCCGCCGCGATGCCTTCATAGATCGTGTTGCCGTTCGGAAAATCGGCGCGCGAATTGCCGCTGCCCTGCCAGGAGATCGTCCAGCCTCCGGTCTGTTTGGACATATTGTCGGCGCCTTCGCCGGCCACCAGCACATGCAGCCGCGGCGACAGCGGCAGGATTCCGCCATCGTTCTTCAGCAGCACGAGCGACTCGCGAACGGCTTGACGCGCGACGGCGCGATGGTCGGGTGAGCCTAGCAGATTGTACTGCCCCCCATACGGGCGCGACGACGGCTTGCCTTCGGTCAAAACGCCGGCACGCAGCTTCACGCGCAGGATGCGCGCAACGGCCTCGTCCAGTCGCGTCATCGGGATCGTGCCGGATTTGACCTCGGGCAGAATGGTCGCATAAAGGCCTTTCCAGTTGGCCGCCGTCATGACCATGTCGACGCCGGCATTGATCGAGGCCGGGCAATCGGTCCTGCTGCAGCCCGGGACCTGGGCGATGCCGTGATAATCGCTGACGACAAATCCGTCGAAGCCCAGGCGCCCGATGAGAACATCGTCGAGCAGCGCCTTGTTGCCGTGCATCTTGTGGCCGCGCCAACTCGAATAGGACGCCATGACCGTCTGAGCGCCGGCCTTGATCGCGGCCTCGTAAGGCGGCGCGAAAATATCGCGCATCGCCGGCTCGCTGTAGAGCGCATCGCCCTGATCGTGCCCCTTATCGGCGCCGCCGTCCCCGAGGTAGTGTTTCGCCGTGGCGATGACGTGACCGTTCTTCAGGAAATCCGCGGTGCCAGGCGTACCCTGTAGCCCTTCGATAATCGCCGTGGCGTTGTCGGAAACGATCCTCGAATCCTCCGAATAACTTTCATATGTGCGTCCCCAGCGGACGTCGCGGACCACCGCAATGGTCGGAGCAAAGGTCCAATCCTGACCGGTGACGCGCATTTCCTGCGCGGTGATCTCACCGATCTTGCGCACCAAGTCGGGGTCGCGCATGGCGCCGAGGCCGATGTTATGAGGAAACAAGGTGGCACCGACGATATGGTCGTTGCCGTGCATGGCGTCGATTCCCCAGATCAGGGGAATCGCAGGGTGGTTTGATGGCGCGCTTACGGATGCTTCATAGTATGCGTCGGCGGTTCTGAGCCACTCGGCTGCGGGCGCCCGGAGATTGCCGTTCGGCGCGGTGTCCCCGCTGTTGAGGATGGAGCCGAGATGATATTGGCGCACATCCTCGGGCGTGGCGGTGGCAATGTCGGCCTGGATGATCTGCCCGACTTTCTCTTCGATTGTCATCTGCGAAAGCAGCTTCGCGACCTCGGCCTCGATGACCGGATCGCGCGCCACGCCGCTTTGGCCGACCGGCCAGATGTCGGGATGCGCGTCTGTAGACGTCGCATAATCGATGTTGGCCTGTGGCGCGCTCGCAGGCGGGGCTTCCGTCGTTGGCGCGGCCTTCTCGGGCGCGCTCGCGCCGAAAACCGATGTGATCCGGTCCACGTGCGGCATTTCGGGCATGGCTGAACAGGCGCCAAGCACCAACACGCCTGCCAGGACGAGCACCGCGCTGTGTGGGCGGTGCGAGCTTTGAACGCCGTGTGTCTTGTGCAGCCCCGCTGTCATTTTCTCACCGTTTGTTCAGAAGGGTGGGCGGACGATCTTCGGGGCGAATTGCGCGAAGATCAACTGCGGCGGACGCTGATGCGCATCTCGATGGCGAAACTCTCGCCGGGCGCAAGGACTCGTGTGCCGGTTACGCTTGCGGGCTCGGGGCGGACAAAGGCGTTTGGCATGGCGCTGACCGGCTCGGCACAGAAGAAAGATTCGCCGAGCGGATCGTAGACGTGCAAGTAAGTACACTCGGGCGATGCCGTGAGCGTGATCGTCAATCCGCTGTCCGGCTGGTCGATCCGTGCCGGCCCGCTCCATCCCGTAAAGCTGTTGTCAACAAAGGGCGCCTTGTCGACCAGCGCACCGTGGCCAAGATCAAGCAACGGCGACCCCACCACATGCTCGGTCGGTATCATGGTGTCGTTGCACTTCCACATGCCCTTGACCGAGGCGGTCAGACGGGTGGTGGGGGTGCGGGGGAAATAGGGATGGAAGCCGAGCGTGGTGGGCATCGGCTTGGTGCCGCGGCTGCGGACCGTGAGGCGGAAGTTCGCTGCCCCGTCGGCGAGTGTAACGACTTGCTCGGCGCTGTAGGCCCAAGGCCAATCGCTCGGTTCATGGTCGTAAGCCAGCGTCGCCTGATCGCGCGAAAGCGACACCACGCGCCAAGCCGTCCGCCAGCCGTGACCGTGCAGAGGATGGGGATGGTCTCCCATATTCCGATGCAGACGGTATTCGTGTCCCTGGAACTTGAGCACGCCGTTTTCGATGCGGTTGGCGAAAGGCACCAGCGCGAAGGTGCCCATGTCGAGCACATCGGTTGCGCCGGGCGCGGCCGGGCGAAGAACATTCCGGCCGTCGAACACGAGGCGCGTGACGCCTGCGCCGATCTCAGGCGTGAGATCGAGTTCCAAGCCGCCGTGCGCCAGCGTGATCATCCGAGTGCTATCCCTGTTGTGTTATTTCGCTTCGGTAGGCTTGTGCCACAACTGTTCGATGGCTTCCAGCGTGCGTCCCTTGGTTTCCGGCACGAAGCGCATCACGAACAACGCCGCGAGGATAGCGCCGATCGCATATAGCCAATAGGCGAAGCCGTGGTTGAACATGGCGTTGAGCCAAGAGCTGCCGTCCATCATCGGGAAGGTCTGCGAGACGATGTAGTTCGTTATCCATTGCGCCGCGACCGCGATCGACATCGCCTTGCCTTTGATCGAGTTCGGGAAGATCTCCGACAGCATCACCCACGTTACCGGGCCCCAAGAAAATGCGAAGCCGATGATGTAGACGACCACCGCCGCGATCGCGACATAGGACGAGCCGGTCGTGCTGGCCGCCCCCACGTGCTCGGTCGTCGCGCTGACGAGGTGCTGGTCGAACAGGAAGCCGATCGTTAGCATCGCTGCCGCCATGATCAACGCACCGGCGATCAGAAGCGGCTTGCGTCCCAGCTTGTCGACGGTTGCGGTCGCAACCAGCGTGAACAGCGTCATCGTCACACCGACGAACCATGCCGACTCGAAATAGGCCTCGCTCTGCGAAGCGCCCATGTTCTCGAACATCTTCGGCGCGAAGTAGAGCACCGCATTGATGCCGACCACCTGCTGGAAGATCGAAAGCATGATGCCGACAACCAGTACCAGCGCGCCATAGCTGAGCAGCGGGCGGGTGTGCTGGACCAGCGACGCTTCGATTTCCTTGAGGGTCGAAGCGGCGGCGTCCGTGCCGACCAAACGCTGGAGAAGAGACAGGGCCTCCTTGTCGCGATTCTTGAGCACGAGGAAGCGCGGCGTTTCCGGCACCAGCAGCATGCACACGATCAAGAGCGTCGCGGGAATGGCCGCCGAAGCCAACATGTAGCGCCAGCCCAGATCCATGAGGAACTGGTGGGTGCGTCCGGACTGAATCCAGAAGTTCACGAAATAGACGAGGTTGATGCCGACCACGATTGCGATCTGCTGAAACGTCACCAACATGCCGCGCGTGGCGGGCGGCGCGACTTCGGCGATGTACATTG
>Ga0265325_10000402_pt1 | contig 30677 bp, 29 predicted proteins | sample 41420metaG_FD_202090 | JGI IMG/M metagenome (GOLD analysis project Ga0265325, IMG submission 202090) | Rhizosphere microbial communities from Carex aquatilis grown in University of Washington, Seatle, WA, United States - 4-14-20 metaG | ecosystem: Host-associated > Plants > Roots > Rhizosphere... | reverse complement strand
CTGCACGATCTCGACCCGCATCAGTTGCGCGGTGACGTTCTCGCGCAGGCCCTGGCTCATGTTCTCGAACAGGCTGAAGGCCTCGGCCTTGTATTCGTTGAGCGGATCGCGCTGGCCGTAGCCGCGCAGCCCGATCACCTGACGCAGGTGCTCGAGCATAACCAGATGCTCACGCCACAGATGATCCAGCGTCTGCAGCAGGACCGACTTCTCGACATAGCGCAGCACCTCCGGGCCCCACTGCGCCACCTTGGCCGCCATGTGCTCGTCGGCCCGGCGTTCGATGCGTGAACGGAGCTCCTCGTCGGCGATGCCCTCTTCCTTGGCCCATTGATCGACCGGCAGCTCGAAGCCGAGCACACGCGTCAATTCCTGTTTCAAGCCGGCGACGTCCCATTGCTCCGGATAGGCGTTCGCCGGAACATGCTTGGCGACAAGCTCGTCGATCACGGTGTGCCGCATGTCGGTCACCACCTCGGCCGAGACATCGTCCGACATCCACTCGATGCGCTGGTCGAAGATGACCTTGCGCTGGTCATTCATGACGTTGTCGAACTTCAGGATGTTCTTGCGGATATCGAAGTTTCGGGCCTCGACTTTCTGCTGCGCTTTTTCCAGCGCCTTGTTGATCCAGGGATGGACGATCGCCTCATTCTCTTTCAGGCCGAGCTTGGTCAGCATGCCGTCCAGCTTGTCGGAGCCGAAGATGCGCATCAGGTCGTCTTCGAGCGACAGGAAGAATTTCGAGCGGCCGGGATCGCCCTGGCGACCGGAGCGGCCGCGGAGCTGGTTGTCGATGCGGCGGCTTTCATGGCGCTCGGTGCCGAGCACGAACAATCCACCGGCCTGCAGCGCCGTCTCCTTCAGCCGCGCGACCTGAGCATTGATCTCGGCCGCCGCAGCACTGCGCTGCTCGCCGTCGGGCATATCCTTGAGTTCCTGGCGGATGCGCATGTCGGCGTTGCCGCCGAGCTGGATATCCGTGCCGCGACCAGCCATGTTGGTGGCGATCGTGATCGCGCCCGGCACGCCGGCCTGCGACACGATGTAGGCCTCCTGCTCGTGGTAGCGGGCGTTCAGGATGGCGAACACCTTGACCTTCTTGGCGCCTTCGTCGCCGCTGTAGAGCGCGGCGAACGCATTCGGATCGGTAAAGTCGTGCTGCTCCCAGCCCTGCTTGCGCAACATCTCGGCAAGACCCTCGGACTTCTCGATCGAGGTGGTGCCGACCAGCACAGGCTGGCCACGGACCTTGCAATCCTCCAGCAGCGTAATGATAGCGCGGTATTTCTCGGCCGCGGTGCGATAGACCTCGTCATCCTGGTCGTCGCGGATCATCGGCCGGTTGGTCGGCACCTCGACGACGTCGAGGTTGTAGATGTCCATGAACTCATCGGCCTCGGTCAGTGCCGTGCCGGTCATGCCGGCGAGCTTCTCGTACATGCGGAAGTAGTTCTGGAACGTGATCGAGGCGAGCGTCTGGTTCTCCGGCTGGATCGGCTGGTGCTCTTTGGCTTCGAGCGCCTGATGCAGCCCTTCGGAGTAGCGGCGGCCCGGCATCATGCGGCCGGTGAACTCGTCGATGATGACGACCTCGCCGTTCCGCACGATGTAATCCTTGTCGGCCGTGAACAGCTTGTGGGCGCGGAGCGCCTGGTTGACGTGGTGAACGGTCGAGACGTTCTCGACGTCGTAGAGCGACTCGCCCTTGAGCAGGTTCGCCTCGGTCAGAAGCCGTTCCAGCTTTTCCATGCCGACTTCGGAGAGCGCCACGGTGCGCTGCTTCTCGTCGACGTCGTAGTCGGCCTTGTCGAGCTTCGGGATGTAGGCGTCGATGGTGTTGTAGAAATCCGAGCGATCGTCGAGCGGGCCGGAGATGATCAGCGGCGTGCGCGCTTCGTCGATCAGGATGGAGTCGACTTCGTCGACGATGGCGAAGATGTGCCCGCGCTGGACCATGTCCTCCATGCGGTACTTCATGTTGTCGCGCAGGTAGTCGAAGCCGAGTTCGTTGTTGGTGCCGTAGGTGACATCGCAGTCGTAGTTGATCTTGCGCTGCTCGTCGTCGAGACCGTGCACGATCACGCCGGTCTTCAGGCCGAGGAAGTTGTAGATCTGGCCCATCCATTCGGAGTCGCGCTTGGCGAGATAGTCGTTCACCGTGACGACATGGACGCCGCGGCCGGCCAGCGCATTGAGATAGACCGGCAATGTCGCGACCAGCGTCTTGCCCTCGCCGGTCTTCATTTCCGAGATGCGGCCCTCGTGCAAGATCATGCCGCCGACCAACTGCACGTCGAAGTGGCGCTGGCCGATCGTGCGCTTGGCCGCTTCGCGGACGGTGGCGAAGGCCGGCACCAGGATGTCGTCGAGCGATTTGCCCTCGGCAAGCTCCTTCTTGAAGGCGTCGGTGCGGGCGCGAAGCTCAGCGTCGGTCAGCTTGATGAGTTCCGGCTCGAGCGCGTTGATGGCGTCGACTCGCGGCTGAAATTTCTTGACGCGCCGGTCGTTGGAAGAACCGAAAAGCTTGCGAGCGACGGCGCCGATCATTGCGATTGAAATCCTTGCCTCTGGCAAGCCGCCGGTGCGGCCATCCGTGGGGGAATGCGGTACTTCTCGGGCATTTGCAATGGGATAGCGAGCATCGAGCAGCCGCCCTGCATTCGAGACATAGGAGGGGGTCCAACCCTTGTCAATTAGCGCGGTTTTCGGTCCGGGCGGTCCATTTTCGGCCGCATTGGGATCACGGCCTCGTCACTGCGGCCGGCCATTCTTTCGTTGCCAAGGCAAAGCGGTTGGGCGACAAGTCGCCGCTTCCGCTTCGGGGCGATGACCAAGCCGTCAAAGGATTGCCATGACCACTCCAATTGAGACCTGTGCCGCGCTCGGGCGGTCCGGCCTGCGCGCCGCCGCGCTCGGATTGACCGTCGCTGCGCTGCTCGCGGCTCCCGCCTGGTCGCAGAGCGATCCGCTCGTTGCCAAGGTCAACGGCGTCGAGATCCACGAAAGCGATCTCACCATGGCCGAAGAGGACATGGGCCAGCAGGCGCAGCAGCTTCCGCCGGACCAGAAGCGCGAGCAGACAATCGCCTACCTTGCCGACGTGATCATCGCCGCCAAGGCGGCCGAGGACAAGAAGATCACCGACAAGGCGGAGTTCAAGAACCGCATCACCTTCATCCGCAACAAGCTGCTGATGGAGACCTTGCTCCAGGACGTCGGCAAGGCCGCTGTGACGCCGGACGCGATGAAGAAGGTTTACGACGACGCCAAGAAACAGATGGGCGGCGAGCAGGAGGTGCGCGCTCGCCACATCCTGGTGCCGACCGAGGACGAAGCCAAGGCTGTGCTGGTCGAGATCAAGAAAGGCACCGACTTCGCCGAACTGGCGCGGCAGAAGTCGAAGGACCCCGGCGCGGCCGCCGAGGGCGGCGACCTCGGCTATTTCACCAAGGATCAGATGGTGCCCGAGTTCGCCGAGGTCGCATTCAAGCTCGACAAGGGCCAGGTGTCCGATCCGGTCAAGACGCAGTTCGGCTGGCACATCATCAAGGTCGAGGACAAGCGCACCAAGCCGGTGCCCGACTTCGACAAGGTCAAGGATCAGATCGAGACCTATGTCGAGCGCCGCGCCCAGGCCGACTACATCGGCAAGCTGCGCGAGACCGCCAAGATCGAGCGCATGGACAAGAAGTGAGCAACAGGTTGCGGCGTCATGCGCGGGCTTGACCCGCGCATCCATCCTCGCTTCGGTAGGTGCCTTTTTCAAATGGATTGCCGGGTCAAGCCCGGCAATGACGCCGAGGCACCATGTCCACCACCGTTTCCCCCCTCGCCCCCAAATCCTTTGCCGATCTGCCGCCGATCGAAGGCGTGCGCCTCGCCACCGCCGCGGCCGGCATCAAGTACCAGAACCGCACCGACGTCCTCCTTGCGCTTCTCGATCCCGGCACGGTCGCAGCCGGCGTCTTCACTAAATCGAAATGCCCGTCGGCCCCGGTGGAATGGTGCCGCGCCCATCTCAAGGGCGCGAAGCCGCGCGCGCTGGTGGTCAATTCCGGCAACGCCAACGCCTTCACCGGAAAGACTGGCCGGCAGGCGTGCAAGTTCACCGCCGAGATCGCGTCGCGCGCCATCGGCTGCAAGCCCGCCGACGTGTTCCTGGCCTCGACCGGCGTGATCGGCGAGCCGCTCAACGCCAAGGCATTCGACGGTGTCATGGAAGGTCTTGTCGTTGCGGCGAAGCCCGAGCCATGGCTCGACGCCGCCAAGGCGATCATGACCACCGACACCTTCCCGAAGGTTGCGACCGCGAGCGCCAAGCTCGGCAAGGCCACCGTCACCATCAATGGCTTTGCCAAAGGCGCCGGCATGATCGCGCCCGACATGGCGACCATGCTGTCGTTCGTGTTCACCGACGCGCCGATCGGCGCCCGGGCGCTGCAGGCGCTGCTGTCCGAAGGCGTCGGCAGCACCTTCAACGCCGTCACCATCGACGGTGACACCTCGACCTCGGACACGCTGATGGCGTTCGCCACCGGGACCGCCGCCGGCCGCGGTGCGCCGCGCATCGCCCATGCCGCCGATCCAAGGCTCAAGGCGTTTCGCGCCGCGCTTCGCGCGGTGCTCGCCCATCTCGCCGAGCAGGTGGCGCGCGACGGCGAAGGTGCGCGCAAGCTGGTCGAGATCAAGGTCGAGGGCGCACGGACGGACGCCTCGGCGCGGCGGATCGCCATGTCGATCGCCAACTCGCCGCTGGTCAAGACCGCCATCGCCGGCGAGGACGCCAACTGGGGCCGCGTCGTCATGGCCGTCGGCAAGGCCGGCGAGCCGGCCGACCGCGACAAGCTCTCGATCTGGTTCAACGGCATCCGGGTGGCGCACAAGGGGGCGCGCGATCCCGCCTACGACGAGGGCGTGGTGTCAGAGACGATGAAGAGCCAGACCATCGCGCTCAAGGTCGCGCTCGGCCTCGGCAAAGGTTCCGACCGGGTGCTGACCTGCGATCTCACCAAGGAATACGTCGCCATCAACGGCGACTATCGCTCGTGAGCGCGGCGTTTAGGATTTGTTAACCCCACAGGCGATGTCACGACTTTACGGAATTGGATTGAACCGCTTTTAACCAGGGGTTGCTTAGCGTGGGGACAGGCCATTGAGCTTGAAACTCGTTCTTGTTGCGGCCTGCGCTCTCGTCGACACCGACGGCCGCGTGCTGCTGACCGAGCGGCCGGCCGGCAAGACGATGGCAGGCCTCTGGGAATTTCCCGGCGGCAAGATCGAGGCAGGCGAACGGCCCGAGCAGACCCTGATCCGGGAGTTGAAGGAGGAACTGGGCATTGTCGTAAAGGAGCCATGCTTGGCGCCCCTGACGTTTGCGAGCCACAGCTACGACGATTTCCATCTCCTGATGCCGCTGTACGTCTGCCGGCGCTGGGAAGGGATCGTCACACCGAACGAAGGTCAGCGGCTCGCGTGGGTGCGCCCCAACAGGCTCCGAGACTACAAGATGCCGCCGGCGGACGAACCGCTGGTCGCGCATCTGACGACACTGCTTTGAATGGGGTGACATGGAATGACCAGGACCCAGACGCTGATCTCCACCACGGGCCACGAGCTGGCCCGCTTCTGGACCGATGAAGGCGGCGCGACGGCGATCGAATATGCGCTCATCGCGTCGGGCGTCGGCGCCTTCATCGCGGCGACGGTCTACAACCTGGGCAGCGGCGTGAAGAGCCTGTTCAACAAGGTGTCGAGCGCGTTTCCAGGCTGATCGCCTGTTATCGCTTCGCCTTTTCTCCGGCCGGAATTTCCCGAGTGTGCAACGCGTCGGCGAGCCGCGTCCGCGCCGAGCCCGGCTTGAGCGGCTGCTGCTGGCTCTCGTGCGGCGCCCAGCCCGACAGCCAGACGATCTCGAAGGTTGCGCCGATCCGGCCATCGGCGTCGGCGAACCGTTCATCGTAGATTTCCACCAGCCGCCGCAGCGTTCCACGGCGCAGCGGCAGACGGCGGCGCTCGTGCAGCGCGTTGGTCGCGCCCATCCGGCGAAGGTCGTGCATCAGCGCGAGCGGAGAAGCGTAGCGCACGGTGGTGCGATCGACATCGGTGACCGGCAGCGCGAAGCCTGCCCGTTGCAAGAGTCCACCCAAATCGCGGAGGTCGGCGAACGGCGCGACGCGCGGTGAAGCGCCGCCTTCGGTCTCGCTCTCGGCCTGCGCAAAGGCTTCGCGCAATTCGGCGAGGCTGTCGCCGCCGATCATCGCAGCGAGGAACAGCCCGTCGGGCTTGAGCGCACGCCTGATCTGGATCAGCGTGCCGGGCAGGTCGTTGACGAATTGCAGCGCCAGCGCCGACACCGCGAGATCGAGGCTGGCGTCGCGAAACGGCAGCGCCTCCTCATCCGCCACGACCGGCAGCGGCTCGCCGGCCAGATGCGAGGCCCGCGCGTCGACCGCGACGATTCGGCTGACGCGGGGGGCGAGCCTGCGGCGCACCGCATCTGTCGGGGTGCCGAGATCGGCGGCAAGCTCGAATGGTCGCAGCACCGCTCCAAGCCGCGCCTCAAGATCGTCTGCGACACGATCGACCAGGAACGTCGCCGGGCCGAGCGCGTCGGCCCGCGCGCGGCGCGCGCGCAGCAAGACACGGTCAAAGATCACCGGATGCGGCATGCAGGCTATTTTAGGAAGAACAGGCCGCCTGCGGGAGGCGGCAAAGGCTCATCATTTCCGCAATTTCTTGCCGACCTTGACCAGCGCCTGACCGGCCGGCACCTCTTCGTCCATGAAGACGGTGTTGTCGTAGACCAGGCCCAGCGCGCGTACCGCGTTGATCAACGCAGCAACGCCGGGAGCGATTTTGTCGGCGCGCGCATCGGTCTCGTTCAGCGCCACCTCGATGCCGACCGGATCGCGATCCCAGTCCTGCTGCGTGACGCCGGCATCGCCGTGGTGGTCCCAGCCGGCGGTTTCAAACACCGAGACGAAGTCCTGCGCGAGCACGCGGCCCTCGTCGTCACCACGGACCGAAGCGATGGAGATTTTCTGTCCCGAGAACGGCTTGAGCGCGTCGACCAGATAGCGCTTCTCCTCGGGCGACAGACGTTTCTGCATCTGCGTGCGCTCGAGCGCGGCAAGTTTGTTCTCGGCGTCGATCACACGCTGCCGCAGCTCCGAGTTTTCCTTGAGATAGCGGCTGGAGGTCTCGACCGGACGGCGCGCCTTGGCTTCGGCGACCAGCACCTTGATGCGCTCGGCGTTGGCCTGCTCCGCCTCCGCTGCAAGCGTCCGCTGCCGCAGGCCGTAACCGTAAGCCACCGCCTCGGTGACCAGCAGCACCGCGAGGAAAACCGCGCAGGCGATCTCGAACACCCGCCGGCGCAACTGATACTGGCCGATGTCGAACCACTCCGGCCATTGGCCGGCGCGAAGCTGATACGCCGCGAATGCCGCGAGCGTGGCGATGATGACGATCAGCGCCAGGCCGACGATCTGAAGGCCGCTTTGCATCGCGGCGACTGTTTCCGGCGAATCCCAGCCAGGCATCGCAATTCACTTGCCTTGCGGCGTTAACCAACGCGGCCGCTGTTGAGACGCGCGCATATCAGCGTTAGCCTGGGCCGCCGTGCAACAGCCATTCGCAAAGACCGTAAACGCCGCCGCATTTGTCCGCGCCACAGCGCCATTTCGGGCGATTTTCGGCAAGGCGCTCGATGTGGCGCTGCCGACGCTGTGCCCGTCGTGCCGCGAACCGGTCGGCGGCAGCGGCCTCTGTGCGCCATGCTGGTCCAAGCTTTCGTTGATTGCGCCGCCCTATTGCGAACGGCTCGGCATCCCGTTCGCCTACGACCCCGGCCCGGGTGTGCTGTCGATGGAGGCCATCGCCGATCCGCCGGCCTACCATCGCGCCCGCGCCGCGGTGCGCTTCGACGACATCGCGCGTGCCCTGGTTCATGCCTTGAAATACGGCGATCGCCACGATCTCGCGCCGACCATGGGCCGCTGGATGGGGCGCGCCGGGCGCGAGATTCTGCAAACTGCCGACGCGCTCGTCCCGGTTCCGCTGCACTGGCGGCGTCTCTGGGCCCGGCGCTTCAACCAGTCGGCCCTGCTCGCCAAGGCCATTTCCACGGAAACCGGCATCGCCGTTGCCGATGCAGCGCTGAAACGGATCAAAGCCACAGCACAGCAGGTCGGTCTTTCGCAGGCCGAGCGCGCCCAGAATGTGCAGGGTGCCTTCCGCGTGCCGGAGGAGCACAGGGCCGAGGTCGCCGGGCGTCGGCTGGTGCTGATCGACGATGTTCTGACCTCGGGCGCCACCTCTGATGCCTGCGCCCGGGCGCTGCTGCGGGCCGGCGCCCGGAACGTCGACTTGCTGGTTTTTGCCCGGGTTGTCGACGCGATCCGTACCCCCATATAAAATGGCCGTTTAACCGCGAACCGAAGCCCATGCCGCCTGTCGAAATCTACACCACGCCGTTCTGCCCCTATTGCCATGACGCGAAAGACCTTCTGAAGAAGAAGAACGTCACCTACACCGAGGTTGACGTGTCGCGCGATCGCGCCTTGCGACAGAAAATGACCGAGCGCGCCCACGGCCGCACCACGGTGCCGCAAATCTTCATCGGCGCGACCCATGTCGGCGGCTGCGACGAGCTTTATGCGCTCGACGGCGAAGGCAAGCTCGACCCGCTGCTCAACGGACAAGGATCGGCATGACCGGCTCGAAATTTCGCGTCGGCCTCATTCAGACACGCGCCGCGCGATCGCCGGCCGCCAATCTCGACGCCGTGGTCAAGCTGATCGGCGAGGCCAAGGAACGCGGCGCCGACTACGTGCAGACGCCCGAGATGACCAACATCATGGAGGTCGGCCGCGAAGCGCTGTTCACCGCCGTCACGCCGGAGGACAACGACACCAGCCTCGCCACCTACCGGGAGCTTGCCCGCAAGCTCGCGATTTATCTCCATATCGGTTCGCTGGCCATCAAGCTGACGCCGGACAAGGCGGCCAACCGCGCGTTCCTGATCGATCCGCATGGCGAGATCGTCGCGCGCTACGACAAGATTCACATGTTCGACGTCGATCTCGCCAACGGCGAGAGCTATCGCGAGTCGCGGAGCTATCGGCCGGGCGAGCTTGCAGTGGTTCACGATCTGCCGTGGGGCCGGCTCGGCATCACCGTCTGCTACGATCTGCGTTTCCCGGCGCTCTATCGCGCGCTGGCCGAGGCCGGCGCGAGCTTCCTCGCCATTCCGTCCGCCTTCACCCGGCAGACCGGAGAGGCGCATTGGCATGTGCTCAACCGCGCCCGCGCCATCGAGAACGGCTGCTACGTGCTCGCCGCGGCGCAAGGCGGCAAGCACGAGAACGGCCGCGAGACCTTCGGCCACTCGCTGGTGGTCGACCCCTGGGGCCGCATCGTCGCCGAAGGCGGCACCGAGCCGGGCGTGGTGATGGCCGAGGTCGATCCGGCGGAAGTCGCGGCCGCCCGCAGCCGCGTGCCGTCGCTCCAGCACGGCCGGCGCTTCGAAATGGTCGAGCCGCTGGCGGAGCCGACCCATCTGCGTGCCGTGCGAGGGCCGGCATGATCCGCTATTCGCTGGCCTGCGGCGACAAGCACGAGTTCGATGTTTGGTTCAAGAATTCAGCGGACTACGACAAACAGAAGAAGCGCGGACTCGTGTCCTGTCCGGCCTGCGGCTCGACCAAGGTCGAGAAGGCGCTGATGGCGCCCTCGCTCGGCCGCGGCGCGAAGAAGGGCGCCCGCTCGCCGATGCCGGAGACTGTGCCGATGGAAGCGCCGGCCGAGGCCCCCGCGGAGAAATCGCCGGTCGCCATGATGTCGCCGCAGGAGCGCGAGTTTCGCACCAAGCTCAAGGAATTGCGCGAACACCTCACCAAGAACGCCGAAAACGTCGGCGGCAAGTTCCCCGAGGAAGCACGCAAGATGCACTACGGCGAGAAGGAGCATCGCTCGATCTACGGCGAGGCCTCGCCGCAGGACGCCAAGGCGCTCGCCGAGGAGGGCATCGAATTTCATCCGCTCCCGGTGCTGCCGGACGAGCGGAACTGACCGTCACTGCACCCAGATCAGCAGCAGCACGCCGACCACGATCAGCGCGACCCCGATGTTGTCGCGCCGGGTGGTCTTCTGCTTGAACACGACCAGCGAGATCGCCTGCGCGAACAGCACCTCGACCAGGGCAAGCGTGCGCACGTTGGCGACACTGGTGATGGCGAACGCCAGGAACCAGAACTCGGAGGCCGTGGCACCCATGAAGCCCGCAAACAGCGAGGGCCGCCAGGCCTGCACGATGGCGGCGAGCACGGCACGATCCCACAGCGCGAGATAGAGCGTCAGCAACGCCGCCTGCATCAGCAGGCCCGCAGTCACCGTGAAAGTCGCGGCCAGAACGAAGCTCGGCAGCGCGAGCGACAGGATCGCGCCGCGGTAGCCGATCGCCGACAGCGCGAACATGGCGCCGGAGAACAGCCCGAGCATCACCGGCCGATAGCCGCCCTCCATCGCGCCCTTGCCCTTGAGCGACATGGCGACGACGCCCGCCGTCGCCACCAAAATCGCCACCACCATGCCGGGCGTCACCCGATCGCCGAGGAAGATCAGCCCGAACACCGCCGCCTGGATCGCCTCGGTCTTGATGTAGGCGATGGTGACGACGAACGACCGGTCGTTCATGGTCGCCAGCATGGTGGCAGTCGCCACGATCTGGGCGCCGGCGCCGAGCAACACCCAGGGCCAGAACATTGCCGGCACCGACGGCCAGGGCAGGCCGGTCACCAGCAGCACGCCGGCAAGGAAGATCACAGCGAACGGAAAGCCGAACAGAAAGCGCACGTGAGTGGCGCCGACAGTGCCGAGCGCCGTCGTCAACTCGCGCTGCATGGCATTGCGCGCGGTCTGGCCGGCGGCAGCCAGCAGCGTGAATGGAATCCAGAGCCAGGCCACCGCCGTCACCCAATGCGTCGGACGAACGTCAGGCCGGTTCGAGCTCGCGAGCCTTGCCGTCGGCGGCCCACTCGGTGACGCGGTCGTGCTCGTTGTCGATCAGCAGGAACAGGTCGAAGTAGCGGATGGTCGGATATCCGCCGGTCCGTTTCTTGACGCCCTCGCGCCATTCGTCGTTGTGGCCCTGCTGGGCCGCCGCGATCGAGGGCCAGACATAGACGCCGGTGCTGGTGCCTTCGTCGTCGCCGATACCGAGGCCGAAATGCTTGCGCAGCAGATCGGGATTCGAAGACCACTTCGGAATCGTATGCTTGGCGTCCTCCAGCACGCGGGCGCGGTCCCATCCGGTGGGGGTCTTGAACGTCACGATTTCCAGGATCATGGCCGCGTCTCCGTTGGTGGCGCAGACTTATAGATCACGCCGCCACCGTCTTCCACCAGGGCCGCCGACCCGCCATGATCGCAGTCCTGGAGTGAAGGGGACACATGGGCGACATCACGAATATCGGCTTCATCGGCCTGGGCAACATGGGCGTGCCGATGGCGGCCAATCTGATCAAGGGCGGCTACAACGTCATCGCCTGCGACATCGCAGCGGACCGCGCCGAGCAATTCGCCAAGGCGCACGACGCCCGGGCGGAAACGGACCTCGCCGCGCTTGGCCAAGCCGCAGACGTGGTCATCACCATGCTGCCGAGCGGCCACGACGTGCGGCACGTTTTGCTGGAGGCCGACGGCGGCGCGCTCTCCGCCAGCCTGCGGTGCGGCGCAATCGTCATCGACATGAGCTCGTCGGCGCCGGTCGGCACGCGCGAACTCGGCCGCGAGCTTGCGGGGAAAAACATCACGCTGGTCGATGCGCCGGTGTCGGGCGGCGTGCCGCGCGCCAAGGACGGCACGCTTGCGATCATGATCGGCGGCGAGCCCGCCGCCGTCGCTGCGGTCAAGCCGGTGCTGTCGCGCATGGGTGCGAAACTGTTCGAGGTCGGCGCGCTCGGCTGCGGCCACGCCATGAAAGCGCTCAACAACTTCCTCGCCGGCACGTCTTTCGCGGCAGCGAGCGAAGCCATGCGCGTCGGCAAGCAATTCGGCCTCGATCCTTCGACAATGATCGACGTCATCAATGTCTCGACCGGGCGGAGCTTTCCGACCGACCTCGTCATCAAGCAGCATGTCCTGAGCGGCAATTTCGCCACCGGCTTCGCGCTTGGATTGCTGGCCAAGGACGTCGGCATCGCCGCCGAACTGGCCTCGCAGGTCGGCGCCGACGCACCGATCGTCCGCATGATCTCCGAGATGTGGGCCGAGGCGCGCGACGGTCTCGGCGGTGACTGCGACCACAGCCGCGCCGCGGCCTATTGGGAACGCTCCGCCACCAGCATGTAGTTCACGTCGGTGTCGGAGGAGAGCTGCCAGCGATCGGCGAGGATGTTATAGATCACGCCCTGGTCGGCGATCACGCGCAGGCCGGCCTGCTCCATCGCAATCTCCAGCTCGTTGGGCGTCACGAACTTCTCCCAGCGATGGCTGCCGACCGGCAGCCACCGCAGGATGTATTCGGCGCCGACGATGGCGAGCGCGAAGCTCTTCAGCGTGCGATTGAGCGTCGCGGCGATCATCAGCCCGCCGGGCTTCACCATGGCGGCGCAGCTTTGGACGAACAGCGGTACATCGGCCACGTGCTCGACCACCTCCATCGCCAGCACCAGGTCGAACTGCTCGCCGGCCGCCGCCAATTCCTCGGCGGTGGTGCAGCGGTAATCGATCTCGAGTTCCGACTGCGCCGCGTGCTCGTGCGCCGCTGCGATGTTGGTCTCCGACGGATCGACCCCGACCATGCTGGCGCCGAGCCGCGCCAGCGGCTCGGACAGCAGCCCGCCGCCGCAGCCAATGTCGAGCATGCGCAAGCCGCTCATCGAATCGAGCCGTTTCGGGTCGCGCTCAAAACGTTCCGCCGCGCGGTCGCGGACGTAGCCGATGCGCACCGGGTTGAACTTGTGCAGCGGGGCCATCTTGCCGCGCGGGTTCCACCATTCCGCGGCCAGCGCTGAAAAACGCTCGACCTCGTCCGGATCCACGGTGCCGTGCTGCGACGGGTACGCCATCCCTGGGCTCTTTTGGTTAATCCGGCCGTGCGGTTGCAGCGTCCCGACCCCCTCGGTATGTATACGCGCCTTTTTCGGCCGGCGCTGCCTTCGGATTGCGCCGGCCTGTGTCCGGGGACGCGTCGCGTGGCCAGACTGGTGATGAAGTTCGGCGGTACCTCGGTCGCCGATATCGACCGGATCCGCAACGTGGCCCACCACGTCAAGCGCGAGGTCGAGGCCGGCCACGATGTGGCGGTCGTGGTGTCGGCGATGTCCGGCAAGACCAATGAACTCGTGGCGTGGTGCCGTGCCGCGTCCCCGTTGCACGATGCCCGCGAATACGACGCTGTGGTGGCCTCCGGCGAACAGGTCACGTCGGGCCTTCTCGCGATCACGCTGGAGGGCATGGGCATCAATGCCCGCTCCTGGCAGGGCTGGCAGCTCCCGATCGCCACCAGCAACGCCCACGGCTCGGCGCGTATCCAGGACATCAACGGCGCCGAGCTGATCAAGCGATTCAAGGAGCGCAAGGAGGTCGCGGTGATCTCCGGCTTCCAGGGCGTGCACAAGGAAACCAACCGCATCACCACGCTCGGCCGCGGCGGCTCCGATACATCGGCGGTGGCGATCGCCGCCGCGATCCAGGCCGACCGCTGCGACATCTACACCGATGTCGACGGCGTCTACACCAGCGACCCGCGCGTCGTGCCGCGCGCCAAGCGCCTCGACAAGGTGTCGTACGAGGAAATGCTGGAGCTCGCTTCGCTTGGCGCCAAGGTGCTCCAGGTGCGCTCGGTCGAGCTCGCCATGGTGCACAAGGTGAAGGCATTCGTGCGCTCGAGCTTCGACAAGCCCGAGGACATCGACCCGCACGGCACGCCGCCGGGCACGCTGATATGCGACGAGGAGGATATCGTGGAGCAGCAGACCGTCACCGGCATCGCCTTCTCCAAGGACGAGGCGCAAATCTCGGTCCGCCACGTGCCGGACAAGCCGGGCGTCGCAGCCGCGATCTTCGGCCCGCTCGCCGACGCCAATATCAACGTCGACATGATCGTGCAGAACGTCTCCGCTGACGGTGCCACCACCGACCTCACCTTCACCGTACCGTCCGCCGACTACCAGCGCTCGGTCGACGTGCTCGGCAAAGCCAAGCCGACCATCGGCTTCGACCACCTCGACGGCTCGACCGACGTCGCCAAAGTCTCGGTCATCGGCATCGGCATGCGCAGCCACGCCGGCGTCGCCGCCAACGCGTTCAAGGCGCTGGCCGCGCGCGGCGTCAACATCCGCGCCATCACCACCTCGGAAATCAAGTTCTCGCTGCTGATCGACGCCGCCTACACCGAGCTCGCCGTGCGGACGCTGCATTCGCTCTATGGCCTCGACAAATAGGGCGATGGCTCCGACCATCTCCTACGCCCAGCGCTTCGAGGACATTCATCTCCTCCGCGCCTTCGGCGATCAGGCCAGCGGCTTCTACATCGATATCGGCGCCGGCCATCCGGTCTACGACAACGTTTCGTTTGCGTTCTACCTGCGCGGCTGGCGCGGCATCACGGTCGAGCCGAACCCGTGGCTCGCAGAACTGAGCGGGGCGGTGCGGCCCCGCGACACGCGGATCCAGTCGCTGGTCGGCGAACGCTCCGGCGAGGCGACCTATTATCTGGTCGAGGACTTCCACGGCCTTTCGACCACCGTCGAGCATCACGCCCGCGCGGCACAAAGCGAGTTCGGCAAGGCCTCACGCGCAATGCCTGTCCCGGTCACGACGCTCGCGGCGCTGGCTGAGCGCCACGCCGCCGGGGAGATCAGCTTCCTCAAGATCGACGTCGAAGGCGCCGAGCGCGATGTGCTCGCCGGCAACGATTGGGATCGCTTCCGGCCCAAGATCGTGCTGGCCGAGGCGCTGGAGCCGGTCACCATGGCGCCGGCCTGGGCGGCCTGGGAACCGCTGCTGACAAGCCATGGCTACCGTTTCGCCTATTTCGACAGCCTCAACCGCTACTACGTGGCCGAGGAGTGCGCGCCGCTCGCCGAACGGCTAGCGGCCGCGCTGCCTCAATTCGACCGTGTCCCGAAGTTCAGTGGTTTCAAGCCGGCGCTGGACGACCCTTCCCACCCCGACCATCGCCTCGCCCGGCTGCTGGCCGGTGTCGATATGGTGCGACTGCCACTGACGTCGATTGACACCATCGCCGAACGCCTCGCCGCGGCCGACGGACCGGCGCTGGACCGCCCGGCGCAGCCATCGGACATTGCCGCGGCCCACCAGCGGCTGTTCGGCACGCCCCCCTCGCCCGATTGGGCCACCAAACTCAATCTGCCCAGCACCGCGACCCTTCGCGGTCTATACCGCGCCGCAGCAGCGAGCGAGCCGATTCGCATCGCCTGCGGGCGCATCTCCGCCAGTTCGGCGTGGTAACGCAGCCGTCGTATCGCCGGCCTAGGATGCTTTGGCTTGCGGCTTGCATGGGGCTTTCGCTATAGCCCTGGATTGAACAGCGGATCCGAGCAATGACCCCCCGTGGCGCGCTCGGCGGTCCGCGCGTGCTGTTGCGCCGCCTCCGCGAGGTGATGGCGGAACCGGTCAGCGCGCAGGATCGCCTGGACAAGATTGTCGTGCTGATCGCCGCGAACATGGTCGCGGAGGTCTGCTCCGTCTATGTCCTGCGCGTCGACGGTACGCTCGAGCTTTACGCGACCGAAGGCCTCAAGCGTGAGGCGGTCCACCAGACCGTGCTGCGCCAGGATGAGGGCCTGGTCGGCCTGGTGGCGAGCGAGGCCAATCCGATCAACCTCAGCGAGGCGCAGACCCATCCGGCCTTCGCCTATCGAGCGGAGACCGGCGAAGAGGCCTACCACTCGTTCCTCGGTGTGCCGATCCTGCGGGCCGGCAACACGCTTGGTGTGCTGGTGGTGCAGAACCGGGCGAGCCGCGCGTATTCCGAGGAGGAGGAGGAGGCGCTGCAGACCACCGCCATGGTGGTCGCCGAGATGATCGCGTCGGGCGAGCTGTCGTCGCTCGCCAAGCCCGGCGCCGAGCCTGCGGTCAAGCCGCGGCTGCACCTGACCGGAGCGCCGCTGTCCGAGGGCATCGCGCTCGGCCACGTCGTGCTGCATGAGCCGCGCGTCACCGTGAAGAACGTGATCGCCGACGATGTGCCGAAGGAGCTGAAGCGCCTCGACGATGCGATCACCACGCTTCGCGACGACCTCGACCTGATGCTGGAGCGCCGCGACGTCGCCGACGGTGGCGAACATCGCGATGTGCTCGATGCCTACCGCAGCTTCGCCCACGACCAGGGCTGGCTGCACCGGCTGCGCGAAGCCGTCGGCACCGGCCTCACCGCCGAGGCCGGCGTCGAGCGTGTGCAGTCCGACACCCGCGCCCGCATGATGCGCGTCACCGACCCCTATCTGCGCGAGCGGCTGCACGACCTCGACGATCTCGGCAACCGCCTGATGCGCCTGCTGATCGGCCAGGACCATGCCCCGCCGCGCGAGCAACTGCCCGACAACGCTATTGTGATCGCCCGCTCGATGGGGCCTGCGGCTCTGCTCGACTACGACCGCCGCAAGCTGCGTGGCCTCATTCTCGAAGAAGGCGGCCCGACCTCCCATGTGTCGATCGTGGCGCGTGCGCTCGGCATCGCCGCGGTCGGCGAAGTCGAGAACATCGCCGGCATTGCCGAATCCGGCGATGCGGTGATTGTCGATGGCTCAACCGGCGACGTGCATCTGCGTCCGCCCGGCGACATCGAGACGGCCTACGGCGAACGCGTCAAGCTTCGCGCGCGACGGCAGGCGCAGTACCGCGCGTTGCGCGACAAACCCTGCGTCACCAAGGACGGCCAGCCAGTGGCGCTGATGATCAATGCAGGCCTCCTCGTCGACCTGCCGCATCTTGACGAGACCGGCGCCGCCGGCATCGGCCTGTTCCGCACCGAATTGCAGTTCATGATCGCGAGCGAAATGCCTCGCATCAGCGAGCAGCTCTCGCTCTATCGCTCGGTGCTCGACGCCGCAGGCGATCTGCCGGTGACGTTCCGCACGCTCGACATCGGCGGCGATAAGGTGCTGCCGTATCTCCGCCAGGAGGAAGAGGAGAACCCGGCGCTCGGCTGGCGCGCCATCCGCCTGGGCCTCGACCGGCCCGGCCTGATGCGGAGCCAGATCAGGGCCCTGCTGCAAGCCGCCGCCGGCCGCGACCTCAAGGTCATGTTCCCGATGGTCGCGACCTGCGCCGAGTTCGACGAAGCCAAGGACATGATCGAGAAGGAGCTGACGGCGCTGCGCCGCAGACGGCACAAGCTGCCGGATCGGGTCGAGGTCGGCGCCATGGTCGAGGTACCGTCGCTGTTGTTTCAGCTCGACGATTTGGTCCAGCGGGTGGACTTCCTCTCGGTCGGCTCCAACGATCTGGTGCAGTTCCTCTATGCCGCCGACCGCGGCAACCGCCGGGTCGCCGAGCGCTTCGATCCGATCTCGCCGCCGGTGCTGCGCGCGCTCGCCAGCATCCTCGACAGGGCCAAGGCCGGCGGCAAGCCGGTGGCGTTGTGCGGCGAGCTCGCCTCGAAGCCGATCGGCGCGCTGGCGCTGGTCGCGCTCGGCTTCCGCGCGATGTCGTTGACGCCGTCCTCTCTCGGCGCGGTCAAGGCCATGCTGCTCGATCTCGACGCCAAGAAGGCCGAGGCGCTGCTGCGGCCGATGATCGAGCGTCCGCCGACCGACGGCACCCTCCGCGAGAAGCTCGAGGCCTTCGCCGCCGCCGAAGGACTGCAATTGTGACGACGCTGCCGGAGCAAAAGCTCGACACGCTGCTGACCCGTCACGCCATCGTGGAGGCTGAGCTGGCGCGCCAGATGCCGCCGGAGGCGTTCGTCAAATTGTCGCGGGAGTTTGCCGAGCTCAACCCGGTGGTGGGCAGGATCAAGGCCTACCGCCAGGTCGTCTCCGAGATCGTCGACCTCGAAGCGTTGATCGACGATGCCAAGACCGAAGCGGCCATGCGGCAGATGGCCGACGAGGAGCGGCGCGCGCTCACAGACCGCCGCGAAAAGATGATCGAAGAGCTGCGGCTGGCGCTGCTTCCCAAGGACGCCATGGACGAGCGCAACGTCATCCTGGAAATCCGCGCCGGCACCGGCGGCGACGAAGCCTCCTTGTTCGCTGGCGACCTGTTCCGCATGTACGAGCGCTATGCCGCGCGTCAGGGCTGGCAGACCGAAATTCTCTCGGTCAACGAGGGCACCAAGGGCGGCTACAAGGAAATTGTCGCCGAGATCAGGGGACGGGGTCCGTTTGCCCGGCTGAAATTCGAGTCGGGCGTGCATCGCGTGCAGCGCGTGCCCGACACCGAGGCGCAGGGCCGGGTCCATACCTCGGCGGCGACCGTCGCGGTGCTGCCGGAGGTCGAGGACGTCGACATCGAGATCAAGCCGGACGATTTGAAGATCGACACCATGCGCTCGCAGGGCGCCGGCGGCCAGCACGTCAACAAGACCGAGTCGGCGATCCGGATCACCCACATGCCGAGCGGCATCGTCGTCATGGTGCAGGAGGAGCGCTCACAGCACAAGAACCGCTCCAAGGCGATGGCGATGCTGCGCGCCAAGCTCTACGACGCCGAGAAAACCAAGCGCGACAGCGAACGCGCTGCCGCCCGCAAGGATCAGATCGGCTCGGGCGACCGCTCCGAGCGCATCCGCACCTACAATTTTCCGCAAGGCCGCGTCACCGACCACCGCATCAACCTGACGCTCTACAACCTGCCCAAGGTGATGGAGGGCGAAGCGCTGGGCGAAATCATCGACGCGCTGATCACCGAGCATCAGGCCGAACTGCTGGCGGCCGAGGCCAACTGATGGCCCAGATCGCGACTGCGGACCTCACGATCGCGCAGGCCCGCCGTTCGCTGGCCGACGCATTCCGCGACGCAGGGCTCGATTCGCCAGAACTCGACGCGCGGCTGTTGATCGGCCACGCCCTCGGCTTCGACCACGCAGCGTTGATCGCCCAGGGCAGCCGCGCGCTCGACGGCCGCGAGACCGCGGATATTCACAGGCTCGCGTCGCGGCGGCTCGACCGCGAGCCGGTGGCGCGCATCCTCGGCGTCAAGGAATTCTGGGGCCTGACGCTGCGTATCACCGAGGCGACGTTGGTGCCGCGGCCGGAAACCGAGACCATTGTTGAGGCTGCGCTTGCGGCCATCGATGCCGGTGGTGCGCGCACGCGCGCGTTCCGCATCGCCGATCTCGGCACCGGCTCCGGTGCGCTGCTGCTGGCTTTGCTGACAGAGCTGCCGAACGCGACCGGCATCGGCACCGATATCAGCCGGCAGGCGCTCGACACCGCACGCGGCAACGCCGAAGACCTCGGCCTCGTCGCGCGCGCTGAATTCACACACTGCGATTTCAGCGCCGCACTGCCCGGCCGCTTCGATCTGATCGTCAGCAATCCGCCATATGTCAAAAGCAATGACCTCGCGATGCTGCCGCCGGAGGTCCGCCGCGATCCACAGCGCGCGCTCGATGGCGGCCCCGATGGCCTCGCCTGCTACCGCACCATTGTGGAACAGTCGCGTCGACAGCTTAAAGCCGGCGGCCACCTGGTGGTTGAGCTAGGCGCAGGCCAGGAGCCGGCGGTGACGTCTCTGTTCCGTTCCGCTGGACTTTCGACGTCGCCAGCGCGTGCCGATCTGGCAGGCGTCCCCCGCGCGCTGACCGGCGTGTTGCCACAATAACGCCATGACACATGAACATTACGGGTAGGCAAAAAAGCACTTGGATTATCCGCCGAGAGCGACTAGCTTCCAGTTACGGAATCGACCCGAGGGTTTCATTGCCAGACCCGGAGCCACGCGGCTCGGCGAGGCAGGTGGTGGACCGGTTATAGAGCAGGGTCAGGCGGCAAACAGGATTGCCGAATTCGGGTCAGCAAGCGGTCGAGCGCGCATCGGGCTTTACGACGCATTAACGACAACGACGCGCAGGTGAACGATTGAGCGCCGCCGCGGCTAGACGCGGCCAAAAGGTTGTTGCGACCAACGCAATGAAATCCCGCGTCGCGGCTTTACGCCGGCTCGCGCGAGTTGGCGTGTGCAAGCGACAGGGTAACGCGGCCTGAAGTTGGGTGAACGAACCGGCGGGGCAACAACCGCCGTAACCAGGAGTCGGCGACAGAGCCAACCATGAGAAACGGTCAGAACAAGCGCATGCGGGGACGTAATCGGAATCACAAGGGCCACAGCGGCGGTGGCGGCGGCGGGGGCGGCCATCACCACAATCCCCTCACGCGGGTTTACGAATCGAACGGCCAGGACGTCAAGATCCGCGGCACCGCGCACCACGTTGCCGAGAAGTACCTGCAGCTGGCGCGCGACGCGCAGAGCTCCGGCGATCCGGTCACCGCCGAGAATCACTTCCAGCATGCAGAGCACTATTTTCGCCTGATCACCGCCGCGCAGGAGCAATTCCGGCAGCAGAATCCGTACTACCAGGCGCCGCCCGCTCCGGGCGCCAACGCGGAAGACGCGATGGACGGCGACGAGGGCGACGACGGCCAAGGCCAGCCGATGCAAGGCCAGCAGTCCTACGGCGGTCAGCAGAATTTCAATCAGCCGCAGAATTTCAGTCAGCCGCAGAATTTCAATCAGCCGCAGAATTTCAATCAACCGCAGAGCTTCAACCAGCAGCCGCCCTATCCGCCGCGCGAGCAGCCGCAATCCTACGGCGGTCAGCAGCCGCAGTATCAGAACCGGCCGCAGCAGCATCAGCCGCAGCCGCAGTATCAGCCGCCGCAACAACCGCAGCCGGTCGTCGCCGAAACCAGCGACAGCCAGGGTCTGCCGTCGTTCATCACCGGCGCGCAGCCGCAGCAGCAAAATCCTCAGAACTTCGGCTCGAACGGCCACGAAAACGGTGGCGGCGATCGCTTCCCGCGGCAACGCCGGCGGCGGCATCGCGGCAGCGGTCCGCGGCCCGATATGGCCGGCGCGCAGCAGGATTTCCATGGCGACGACGGCCCGGACGCCGGCAACACCTGAACCTACGTCAATCAAGTGCACAACGGGCCGCTGGCAACAGCGGCCCGTTCGTTTTGGCGTCTCGATCTGTCTTCAGAACCCGAACCGGCGACGCCACCACCGCTGCCAGCGCGGCGTCTCGATCGCCCGCGCCGTGGCGCCATGTTTTCTGGGAGCGCCAGCCGGCGCGTCGTTGCGCGTGGCGACCAGCCCGTTGCCGCAGCTCAACGCCTCGATGTTGCGGTCGCTCATGGTGCGCAGCAGCTTCTGCCAGTAGGCGCTTTGCGGCATCTCTTTGGCGATCTCGCCGACCGTCTTGTTGGCAAATTCCTTGCGCAGCGCTCGATCCTCGATCGAAGCCAGAAACCAGGCCAGGACCCACTGCACCGTGAAGTCCGGACCTTGGTGGCCTCCCGTCGACAGATGCGTGATGTCGAAATGCGTCGCGAACATTGTGCGCAATCCTTCGCGCGTGGCGTTGTAATAGTGCGATGGATAGCCATGCACGGGCTGCAGGAACGGCCAGTCGATGACAATCGTCCCGCCAGGCTTCACGACGCGGGCGAACTCGGCGGCCAGCACCCAGGGTTCGGTAACGTGCTCGAGCACGGCGAAGCAACCGATGCCGTCAAGCGACGCGGACTTGAACGGCAGAAGATTGCTGCTTTCGATCACCACGTCGGTGGTCAGCGACGGATAGACTTCGACGTTGATGCAATTCTCGAACACCACGTCGCGAAGCCCTGCACCCACGTCGGCGTAGAGCTTGCCCGGGTTGGCCGCCACCTCCTGCGCGAACGGGCCCGGCGCGGGGTTTGCCGGTTCCGAATCGTAGCTCGATGGATTCTCGAACCGGCTGCCGAATGCGATCGGAAACGAGTGAACGTCCGCCGGCAGCTCGCCAAAGCAGTCTCTGAAACGTTCGAAGCGCCGACGCTTAAGATCGTCATCGGCGCTCCACGCCATGAATTCGGGCGTAAGCCGCCGCTTGTTTCCGGAAGGACGCGTCTCGAAAACGCGAACCTGCGATGTCATGGCTACCCCGCGAGCCCGCGCGGCGACGGCGCCAGCGCCGGGTTCAGCGCCGGCACCAGCCGGCGCTTCTCGCGCTTCGCTGGGATGGCGCGATAGACCTGCTTCGTCGCCTCGACGATGTGGACGCCGGCGAACGGCGCCGACAGCGTGGCGCCGGTCCGCTCCCAGGCCAACGCCGAGCGCAGGAACCAGCCGCGCGGGATCGGCGGCACGTAGAGCGCCTCGCTCCAGGCCACCGGCGTGAACCAGGCGTCGCGCAGCAGCGCGGTGATCTGCGAGCGCGAGTACGGCCGGCCGTGGCCGAATGGCGTGGTGTCCATGCGCGCCCACAGTCCGCGCCGGTTCGGCACCACCGCGAGCAGTTGCCCGCCCGACGCCAGCACCCGCCAGATTTCGCGCAGCAAGGCGGTGGCGTCCTGCGACATCTCCAGCGCATGGACCAGCAGCACGCGATCGACCGCAGCGTCGGGCAACGGCTGCTCCAGCTCGTCGACCAGCGCCGACAAGGTCGGCCGCGCCGTCGGCCATTTCACCACGCCTTGCGCCGCCGGCATGAAGGCGAGCGTGCGCTCGGCCTCCTCGCGGAACAGGCCGAGATACGGCCCCGGATAGCCGATGCCCAGCACGCGCAGGCCGCGCGTGTCTTTCCAGCGCTTGCGGATGCCGCGGCCGACGAAATGCCGGGCCACGGTGCCGAGCCGGTTGGAATAGAAGTCGCGCAGATCGACCACATCGATGGACATGGCCGATTGTACCATGAACGAGCGGCGGCTTCGGACGTTCAATCCCGGCTATCAACCGTGGTAACGTGCAAAACCATTCAACGAGGTCCCGAAATGCCCGCCGAAACCAAAGTGTTCCTGTGCCTGAAGGACAATTATGGCGTGCTGGTCCACGACCCGGCGAGCGGCGCCACCGCCGCGATCGATGCGCCGGAGGCCGCGCCGGTCGAGGCCGCGCTGAAAGAGACCGGCTGGAAGCTCACCGACATCCTGGTGACGCACCACCATGGCGATCACACCGGCGGCATCGCCGAGCTGAAGAACAAGCACAAATGCCGGGTCGTCGCACCGAAGGCCGAAGCCGCGAAAATCCCGATGGTCGACGAGACCGTGAGCGAAGGCGACAAGGTCAGCGTCGGCAAGCTCTCCGCCAACGTGATCGAAACGCCCGGCCACACCGCCGGACACATCACCTATTGGTTCGATGGCGACAAGCTCGCGTTCGCCGGCGACACGCTGTTCTCGATCGGCTGCGGCCGCGTCATCGAGGGCACGCCCGAGATGATGTGGGCCTCGCTGAAGAAGCTCCGCGACCTGCCAGGCGACACGCGGGTCTATTGCGGCCATGAATACACGCTGGCCAACATCAAGTTCGCGCAGACCATCGAGCCGGGCAACGCGGCATTGCAGGCGCGCGCCAAGGAGGCAGCCAAACAGATCGCCGACCAGCAATGGACGATCCCGACGACGATCGACGAGGAGAAGGCTGCGAACGTGTTCCTGCGCGCCGATGTTCCCGCGGTCGCCGCCGCTGTCGGCCTGGCCAACAAGCCCGCCGCCGAAGTGTTCGCCGAAATCAGGGCAAGGAAGAATAAGTTCTGAGCCGGTGAGCTTCGCATCGGCCGTACAACAAATTCAGCGTCATGCCCGGGCTTGACCCGGGCATCCATGAGGCCTCACGACAACGAAAGCCTTACGAGCCGATCGCGGCGGGACATCATCATGGATTGCCGGGTCAAGCCCGGCAATGACGACGGAGAGGTTGTGCCGCGCAGCAGTCCCGTTTCTACGGCACGTTCGAAAAGCTATTCCTTCGCGCGCTCGACGTAGGACCCGTCCTCGGTCATCACCACGATGCGGGTGCCGGTGTCGATGAACGGCGGCACGTTGCTGCGCACCCCGTTCGACAGCTTGGCCGGCTTGTACGACGACGACGCGGTCTGCCCCTTGGTCACCGGCTCGGTCTCGACCACCTCGAGCACCACCTTCTGCGGCAACTGGATCGCCACCGCGTTGGCCTCGTGCATGCTGAGCATGACCTTCATCTCGGGCTGCAGATACACGGCGCCATCGCCGACCAGATCGGACTGCAGAGTGATCTGGTCGTAGTTCTCCGAATTCATGAAGTGGTAGCCCTCGGCGTCGTTGTAGAGGAACGTGAATTCGCGGTCCTCGACCACGGCGCGTTCGACCTGCTCGACTGTCTTGTAGCGCTGCGAAATCTTCACACCATCGCTGATGCGGCGCATGTCGATCTGGGTGGTCGGCGTGCCCTTGCCGGGATGGAAGCTCTCGGCGGTCAGGACAACGCAGAGCTTGCCGTCAATATCGAGTACATTGCCCTTGCGGACCGAGCTGGCGATAACCTTCACAGATGCAATTCCTTTTGTTTGCCTTCGAGGCCCGGACACCAAAGCCGAAGCCCCACGATTTGGGGCGCACCATACTGATCCTGGCCGGGTTCGCCAGCGTTATTCGCACCCGATGAGGCCGTCTTGACCACATCTTCCCCATGGTGGGACCGCGACCGCTATGCCGAACGCAGGCCGCTGCTGCTGGCGCGCGGGCGCATCCTGTCGGCACTGCGGGACTGGTTCAGAAAGCGCGGCTTTCTGGAGGTCGAGACCCCTGCGCTCCAGGTCTCGCCGGGCAACGAGGTCCACCTTCAGGCCTTTGCCACCGAACTGGTTGCTCCGGGCGGCGAACGGCTGCCGCGCTATCTGCACACCTCGCCGGAGTTTGCCTGCAAGAAGCTTCTTGCCGCTGGCGAGCCGCGCATCTTCAGCCTTGCCCGGGTGTTCCGGAACGGCGAGCGGGGACCGCTGCACCATCCCGAGTTCACCATGCTGGAATGGTACCGCACCAACGAGCCTTACGAGGCGCTGATGCAGGATTGTGCCGGGATCATCGTCGAGGCGGCCAAGGCCGCCGGCAGCCTGCAACTGCAATGGAAGGATCGCACCGCCGACCCCTACGCGACGCCGGAGCGGATCGCCGTCGCCGATGCATTCCAGAAGCTCGCCGGCATCGACCTGATGGCGACGCTCGGGTCCGGCGCGCCTGACACGAGAAAACTGATGTCTGCCGCGCAAGCGGCCGGCGTTCAGGTCGCAGCCGACGACACCTGGTCCGACGTGTTCAGCCGCGTGCTGGTCGAACGCATCGAGCCTCATCTCGGTCTCGGCCACCCAACCATTCTCGACCAATATCCTCGCCCCGAAGCGGCCTGGGCGCAGTCCGCCGCCGACCCCCGCTTGGCGCAGCGCTTCGAGCTCTACGCCTGCGGCGTCGAACTCGCCAACGGCTTCGCCGAGATCAGCGATCCGGCCGAGCAGCGGCGGCGGTTCGAGGAGGCCATGGCCGAGCGCCACCGCCGCTACGGCGAGCGCTATCCGATCGACGAGGACTTCCTCGCCGCGCTCGGTTCGATGCCTCAGGCGAGCGGCATCGCGCTTGGCTTCGACCGCCTGGTGATGCTTGCGACCGGCGCGCCGCGGATCGAGCAGGTGATGTGGGCTCCGGTCGAGGGATGACCGCCAAGTCGTGACAGTCAAGTCGCCGCATTGACCCTCCGGATCGCCGCGCACTAGGGTGCCGCGCACCGTCGAGGGAGAGGTCCATGTTGAAATTGAAATCGATGATCGCGCTTGCGGCGGCCGCTGCCGTGACCGGATTGGCTCAGCCGGCGAGCGCGCAAACCTATCCCTCGCAGAACGTGACCGTGAGTGTGGCGTTCCCTGCCGGTGGCCTGGCCGACATCATCGCAAGACTGGTTGCAACCAAGCTCGAGCAGCGGCTGAAGCAGAGCTTCATCGTCGAGAACCATGGCGGCGCGGGCGGCAATATTGCCGCGAAGAGCGTCACCGTGGCAAAGCCGGACGGCTACACCCTGCTGGCGACGACCACGGCGCTCGCCGTCAACATCACTGCGTCCAAGTCGAAAGGCTTCGAAGCCGGCGATCTGCGTCCCATCGCCATCGTCGCGATCAGCCCCGACGTGCTCGCCGTCAATCCCAGCAATCCGGCCAAGACGCTGAAGGAGTTCGTCGCCAACGCCAAGCAGAAGAGCTTCACCTACGGCAGCGCCGGCGTCGGCACCGGTCCCTATGTCGGCGGCGAGTATTTCTTCAAGGAAGTCACCAAGGTGCAGTACGTCCAGGTGCCGTTCCAGGGCGGCGCACCGGCGATCACCGCGGTGCTCGGCAATCATGTCGATGCCATCGTGCTGACATTGCCGCCGGTGACGCCGCACATCCGGAGCGGCGCGCTGCGTGGCTTGGGCGTGGCCGCGCCCAAGCGCAACACCGCGATCCCGGACGTGCCGACCTATGCCGAAGCCGGCTTCCCCGGCGTCAATTCCCAATCGTGGGTCGGCTTCTTCGCGCCGGCCAAAACGCCGGACGCCGTCGTGCAGAAGCTCAACGCCGAGATCAACGCGGTGATGAAGGAGCCGGACTCGGTGGAAAAGATCGCCAAAGCCGGTTTCGACCCGGTGGTGAAGGACGTCGCCGAAACCGACAGCTACTTCAAGAGCGAGGTCGAGAGCTGGGGCAAAATGGTCCAGGCGATCGGCTTCTCGAACTGACACCGCCCTGATCCTGAGGAGCATCGCCCTAAGCGCGTTTACGCGCGTCTTCGACGCGCTATGGCGATGCGTCTCGAAGGGATGGGGCAGCCCCATGGTTCGAGACGCGCCTTCGGCGCTCCTCACCATGAGGCCGAGAGATGGCTGGACGCCACAAGCCGGACGGCGCAGATAGGCGCAAGCAAACCGAGGCTTGCCCATGAACGTCGCTCCCAAGACCTTGCGCCATCTCGCCGAGCTGCAGCAGGCCGGACTCACGCCCGATCAAAAGCGCGAGGCGCTGGAGCAGGTCGCGGCGCACTATGCCATTGCCATCACGCCGGAGATGGTTTCGTTGATCGATCCGCGCGACCCGCACGACCCGATCGCGCGGCAGTTTGTCCCGGACGCCGCCGAACTCGAGCACCGCCCCGAAGAGCGCGCCGATCCGATCGGCGACCAGGCGCACAGCCCGGTCAAAGGCGTCGTGCATCGCTATCCCGACCGCGCGCTGCTGAAGCTCACCCATATCTGCGCGGTGTATTGCCGGTTCTGCTTCCGCCGCGAGATGGTCGGTCCGGCCGCTGAGCCGCTGACGGGCGAGCAGCTCGATGCAGCGCTCGGCTATATCGCGTCGCATCCCGAGATCTGGGAGGTCATCCTCACCGGCGGCGATCCGCTGGTGCTGTCGGCACGGCGCATCCGGCAGGTGGTGACCCGCCTCGCCGCCATGTCGCACGTCAAGATCGTCCGTGTGCACACCCGCGTGCCGGTCGCCGATCCGTCGCGGATCACGCCCGAGTTGGTTCGCGCGCTCAAAGCCAGGGGCAAAGCCACGTATGTGGTGCTGCACGCCAACCACGCCCGCGAGCTGACCGATGCCGCGCGCCAAGCCTGCGCGCGGCTGGTCGATGCCGGCATTCCCATGCTGAGTCAGTCGGTGCTGCTCGCCGGCGTCAACGACGACCCGGCGACGCTCGGCGACCTGATGCGGACGCTGGTCGAGTGCCGTATCAAGCCGTACTACCTGCACCACGGCGATCTCGCGCCGGGGACAGCGCATCTGCGCACCTCGATCGAACACGGCCAGGAGCTGATGCGGCAACTGCATGGTCGTGTATCCGGACTTTGCCAGCCGAGCTACGTGCTCGACATTCCAGGCGGATTCGGCAAATCGCCGATCGGCCCGAGCTATCTGGCACGCGACGCGTCAGGCCGCACCGTGGTCGAGGACTTCAGCGGACGTCATCACTGCTATCCGCCGGCGGCGACGAACCCGGCTGGTTGACGCGCCGCTCGATGGGCATAGCCTGATAGGCCGGACATCGATGAACGTGCGATAGCGCGATGGGCCAGGACACACCGAAGCGTAGGTTGTTCATCCTCGAGTTCGATCTCGATGATGTTTCAGGTCATTACTTCAACCAAGTCCTCGGAATGAAGCTGGCCGCCGAGGCTGCCGGCTTGATGCCCTGCGTCTTGCTGCGCAAGGATATCAAGGCGTCGCTTGCCGATCTCCTCGACGGCCAACAGTTGATCGAGCTCGAACCGGCCAACTTTCCGCCCACCCGTTACGACCTCGACCGATTTGCCGATGGCGACCGGCGGCTCCAGCCGCTTTGGACCGCCTTGGACGGCATGGCGATCTCTGGCCACGACATCGTGCTGATCACTTCTGGACGGCCCGTCGTGATCTACAGCCTCGGCGCCTGGTTGGGCCGGCTCGGCCCTCAACACCGCCCCGCCGTTTTTCTGCAATTCTACGATCACAGATATCTGGATCCGAGCACCATGCAGTTCAACGAGCAAAGCTGGTGGGAGCGGTTTGCCGCCAGAGACCTCGCTCTGAGGCCGGGACAGGAACGCGTGTTCTTCACGGTGCACAGTGAAAAGCTAGTGAGGCCGCTGGAGGAGTTGTGTGTGCGGCGCGTCTTTCACTTGCCGCTGCCCATGTATTACGGCGAGGTCTCCGCTCGCCGCGAGGGCCCCGGGCCGCCGGTGATCTATACGCACGTGAATGTGCGATGCGGCGCCATGGTCGGGGAAATCGAGTCCGTCATCCGAACGGTCCTGGACAGGCGTCCGCAGGCCCGCTTCCTCGTAAAGTATTGCCGGAATGCGCTCGAGCGCGGCACAGAGGCCAAGTTGAGCGCGGACCTCCTCGAACGCGGCGCGGAGTTGATCTCCACCGAACAAACGCACTCGGACTATCTGCGCACCATCGAGCGCAGCGACATCGTTTTCCTCCCCTACGAGGCGATGGAATATGCCGGCATGGCATCGGGGGTGTTCGCCGAAGGCGCTGCCCTCGGCAAGGTGATGGTGGTTCCGGGAAACACCTGGTTGGATCGTCAGGTGACCGACGGTCGTGCCGCCGGCGTCAGCTTTGCGCCCACAAACGCTAACGAGACCACCGCCGCCGTGCTGCGCGCTCTCGACAGGCTGCCCGCATTGGCGAAGCAAGCGCAGGAGCGCTCAGGCACCTTCCGGGTCCAGCATAGCAGCGCGAGGAATCTTGAACTGATGCTGCGTCTGGCGGATGAAACGCACAACATGCGCCCAAGTTACCCGCTGGGGAGTGCAATCGTCTTCAAAGATGCCGCTCGCTCGCGCGGCTATATGGGACACGGATGGAGCGTCACTGGAGACCATGGCGTTTGGACCACCGGGCCCTCGGCAGAGCTATTCTTCAACGTCCGACCCCCGCCCGTGGGGCCCCTTGTGGTTCGCGCCCGCCTCGCACCTTTCATCGCCAAAGGGCATTCGCAAAGCATCGCGACTTCAGTCAACGGCGTTGAACTCAGCCGATGGGATTTCCCCGATGACGGAAAACGCGGTTCGTCATGGCGCCAATTTACGATTCCACCGCATTTGGCGGCGCACGACGAAATCAACATTCTGTTCCAGATACAAAACCCGATTTCGCCCAAACAGCTCGGTATTTCGGCCGACAGGCGCGCTTTGGGCGCCTATTTCCACGAAATCGTTATCGAGCACGCCGACGTTTCGGACGGGGCTGATCTCTCCAGCCAGGCTTGATACCAGCTCAGATGGAATCGCCGTCATCGCGAGGAGCGATAGCGACGCTCGCAATGACGGTTCAACTCGACTGGATCGTGCTCTAAGCGAAATACTGCCCGCCGTTCGCGGACAGCGTCGCGCCGGTGATCAGGCCCGAATCGTCCGCGGCAAGGAACACCACGCAGCGCGCGATCTCCTCCGGCTCGCCGAGCCGGCCGATCGGGATCAGCGGCAGGATCGACTTCTCCAGCACGTCCTTGGGCACCGCCTGCACCATCTCGGTGTTGATGTAGCCCGGCGCGATCGCGTTGACGGTGATGCCGGCGCGCGCGCTTTCCTGCGCCAGCGCCTTGGTGAAGCCGAGTTCGCCCGCCTTGGCTGCCGAGTAATTGGTCTGGCCGAGCTGACCCTTTTGGCCGTTGATCGAGGAGATGTTGACGATGCGGCCGAACTTGCGCTCGCGCATGCCCTCGATGACGTGGCGGCACATGTTGAACAGCGAGCCGAGGTTGGTGTTGATGACCGCGGTCCACTGGTCAGGCTTCATGCGATGCAGGGTTGCGTCGCGGGTGATGCCGGCGTTGTTGACCAGCACCTCGATCGGACCAAGATCGGCCTCGACCTGCTTGATGCCGGCCGCGCAGGCGTCGAACGACGACACGTCCCACTTGTAGACATTGATGCCGGTCTCGGCCTTGAACTTCTGCGCCGCCTCGTCATTGCCGCCGTAGTTCGCCGCAACCTTGTAGCCGGCGGCCTTCAGCGCTTTGCTGATCGCCGCTCCGATCCCGCGCGTACCGCCAGTCACCAACGCAACACGAGCCATGAACTCCTCCCTCGATGTTCCGCGTCATGGCCGGGCATAGCCCGTCGAAGACGGGGTGAATGTCCTTTGCCCGGCCATCCACGTCTTGATTGAAGATTAAAGACGTGGATGCCCGGCACAAGGCCGGGCATGACGTCGTGACTCGTGA
>Ga0265325_10000400_pt1 | contig 30784 bp, 34 predicted proteins | sample 41420metaG_FD_202090 | JGI IMG/M metagenome (GOLD analysis project Ga0265325, IMG submission 202090) | Rhizosphere microbial communities from Carex aquatilis grown in University of Washington, Seatle, WA, United States - 4-14-20 metaG | ecosystem: Host-associated > Plants > Roots > Rhizosphere... | reverse complement strand
CCTGCCCTCGGACCACGTGCGCGCGCTTTACAGTGTACCGCTCGTACACGAGGACGAAGTCGTAGGCGTGGCACACGTCGGCTCGACCCACTCGTACGAATTTCCCCCCGAGGACCGGCTTCTCGTCTCCGCGTTCGCGGAGCGAGTCGCGGCGCTCATCGGCGCCCGCAGGCGGGCCGATGCGATGGAGGAGACTGCGCGACTTCGCGACCTCTTCCTCGGGATGCTCGGACACGACCTCCGGTCCCCACTTCACGCCATCGCCGGCTCCGCCCAGCTCCTTCTTCGCTATGACGTCCGCGACCCGGCACAGAAGCGTGTGCTGCTCCGCGTCCTCGGCTCGGTCGACCGGATGGACCGCCTCATCGGCGACATCCTCGACTTCGCCCGAACGCGGCTGGGCGGCGGAATTCCGGTGGTCATCGGCCGTGTCGAACTGACCGAGCTGTGCCAAGCCGCCGTCCACGAGTCGGAGGTCGCTCGCCCGGGTCGGGTGCGCTTCACGAGTACCCTCGCGGAGGCGGTCGAGTGCGACGCGCAACGGGTGGCGCAAGTGGTCTCGAATCTGCTGGCGAACGCCGTGGAACACGCGCCCGAATCCACGACCGTCGACGTTCAGCTCCTTTCCTCCGGGGCCGACGCGGTCCTCATCGTCCACAACGAAGGTCCGCAAATCCCACCGGAACTCTTGCCGGACTTGTTCGAGCCGTTTCGACGCGGCGACAGAAAGCGCGTGGGTCTCGGTCTCTACATCACCCGGGAGATCGTCGTGGCCCACCGGGGGAGCATCGAGGTCCGCTCGCCCGAGCAGGCCGGCACGACGGTCACGGTCCGCATTCCTCGGGTGCAGCCGAGATCATCGGCGTACGCCGCCCCCAGCGGCGCCCAATGAGCCCCGCCCGCCACGTTCACGTGCTAACGATCCAGTCATTCGCATGGGGCGCCTGCACGCGCTGCTCATCCTGGCCTGGGCGCTCGTTCGCTCCCTGCTGGCCCCGTTTGTCGGCGCGCGCCGTGGGCTGTCCGACTTCCGCGAGAGCTACGCGGCCGATCGGCTTCCGCCGGTGGATGCCGACGAACGGCGTTATCTGCAACAGCTGAGCGGATGCATCGGGTGCGGCCTCTGCAACGTGGGCGAGGGCGCGCGCATCGCGGCATCGAGCGGTGCTTACGCGGGCGTGATGGATCTCATGCTCGCCAGCTCTCGCAGCATGCCCGACTACGACGCCGCGATTCGCTCTTTCGACGCGATCGGCGATGCGCGGCTCGCCGAACTCGAGACGCGGTGCCCGGTTCGAGTCCCCATGCGCAAAGTCGCGTCGTTCGTGCGGACGAAAGCCGCCGAGGTGGCCGCGCCGGACGATCCGAACAAGTGACCCGATGAGACGTCGTGCACGAACGCCGCGAGCCCTGATGGTCGTCTGCTCGATCGCCGCATGCGGGTGCAGCGGCGCGAAGCCTCCCGGAGGATCCGCCGTTCCCCGCACGTCCGTCGCCGTCGGGGCGGGGCGGCCACCGCTCGCGGTGGTGGAACGAGAAGGCGATGCCCGCGGCGCGCTGGCCATCGCGGTGACGACCGAGGGAATCGCGCCGGAGCGTGGAGCGGCCGTGGCGGTGGCGCTCGCTTCCCTCGTCGAGGAGCGCCTGGCCTCGCGCGGCGTCGCCGACGCGAGCGCGGTGGCGGGATGGGACGGTTGGCGACTGAGGGCGTTGGTCTCGTCGCCCGCCGCGGCGGCCAAGCTCGTCGAGCTCGCACGTGAGGCAATGCTCGAGCCGGTCGGCCCCAAGGACCCCGCGCTGGCCGCAGTCGCGAAGAAGCTGGAAGCGCTTGCTCACCGGCCCCTGCCCGATCGGGCGCTCACCAGTGTCGCGCGGTGCACCGGAGAGGCCTACGGCAGCGGTGACGAAGCGACGCCGGGCGCTCCCGAGATCGAAGCGTGGCGGCGCTCGGCCCACGGACTGCACCGCATCGCGTTCGCGACGGCGGGCGATAGCGCGCTGGCGGACGCCGTCGCGGCGGCGCTGCCCCGTTCGCGCGCGTGGCCTTCCGGGGCGCCGGTCGTCGCGATCCCGTGGCCCGCCTCCGACGGTCCGCCGCTCGTCTACGATGCTTCGGGCGAGATCGCGCCGGGCGCCGCACGCATCGTCGTGACGGTTCGAACGACGGCCCCGGAGCGCGCCGTCGCGGCGGCGCCGGCTCTGGGCGATCCGCGAGGTCCACTTGCCTCCCGCCTTGCGGGGTTGGACGCGCCGGGCCGCGTTCGGTCCGTGGTGGCGACCGCCCACACCGATGGCGGCTGCGTGGCGGCGACCGTCGATCTGTCCGCCCGAGACATCGTGCGGGACGTCGCCGGGCGGATCGCCACCGCTGCCGCACTCGCCCGGCAGGAGGTCGCGGTCGAAATCGCCGACGTGGCCGCACCGGCCGATCTCCGGCACGCGCTGGCGATGCGCGCGCCCGATCCGCGCGAGGCCGCCGAAACGGCTGCGTGGTGGGAAGTCTCGAGTGCGCGGCCGGGGAAAGACGAGCTCCGGTCCGCGCTCGCCGTCGGCGTGGCCGCCACGCGAGACCCGTCCGAACCGGTGGGGGGCGCGCAGGCGCAGGCGCGACCGGCGGCGCCGGCCGTATCGGGGATGGCCGACGCCATCCGCGCCGAGATCGAGCGCGCGACGGCCGCCTGGCAAAAGACCGTGCTCGAAGCCCGCACGCGCGTCGAGCGCGGACAGGGAGAGACGTGGGTGCTGCTTGCCTCGCCATGCGGGACTCTGCCAGAGGCGAGCCATGACGCAGGCTCCGGAGCGGCCGTCGCTACCGCGGCCGTCCTGCGCGCGGCCGACGAGACGGGAGACGCGCATATCGAACCGTTCGTCGCCACCGACGGCGTCGGTATCTTGTCCCACGGCCCGGCGCGCGCGGGCGAGTCGCCGCAAGCCCATGCCCGACGTCTCGCCGATCTGGCGGGGCGCGCCTTTGCGGCCGATGCGCTGGATGCCGGACGCATGGCGCGCGCGCGGGCGACGCTCCTAGCCCGCGCGAGCCAGCTCGATGCTCGCGCGCTCGCCGCGCTCGGGAGCGCGCTTGCGCCGGGGCATCCTTCGTGGGTCGATCCCTGGGGAACGAGCTCCGGACTAGGGTCCGCCTCGGACGAGATCCTCGCGATGCGCGCCGCGGCCATCCGCGCGGGGCCCCTGCGCGTTGCGGTGCTGGCCAACGTCGACGAGGCGCAGGCGGATGCCGCGGTCCGCGCCGTCGATCGCTGGGTCGCCCGCAGGCCCGGCGAGGCGCGAAGCTGTCCTGCGCTCCCGACGTCCGGGACCGTCCGACCGGGAACGTACGCCGTCGAGCTCCCCGCGAAGGCGCAATCCGAGGCGCTCCTCGCGATTCCGCTGGCACCCGGCGACGACGTGGCGAAGACGGCGGCGAATTGGGTGGCGGCGGCTCTCGATGGCCCCGGCGGTCTGCTGGCTCGGGCGCTCGGCGGACCCGCCCGAGGGGACCCGACCGGGGCCGCTCCGACTCGAGCCTGGAGCGCCGTGCTCGGAGGCCCACGGGCTCCGGCGCTCGTCGTTCGCCTGGTCGCTCCCGACGCCATGCTCGACGGATCCGTCGCGCAAACACGTGCGGCGCTCGAGCGGTTGCACCAAGGGGCGCTCGGCGAAGAGGATCGCGCTCGCGCCGAAGCTGTCTTGGCCGCAGCGTCCGTCGAGGCTTCGCTCGACCCGCGCACGCGGACAATCGACCTGTGGCGCGGAGACGCCGCGTCCGGCGCCGATCGCGGGCCGCCGGCGACTCGAACGGTCGGGCCGTCCACCCCTCCTCTGGTGGCCCTTCGCGCCTTCGCGTCCGCTCAGCTGCGCGACGACGCGCTCGTCGTCGTTGCGGCGCGTCCCCCCCGCGGCGATACCGATCCGCCCTCGGTGGGACGAGAATCGAAAGGCGCCACCCGACAATCGGAACGACCCTAAACGCGATGCGAGCTCGAACCGACCGAGTCCCGAGCGCCGAAGGGATCGATCCCCCTGCCCGCTCGCCCTGGTTCACCGTCGGGGACGACGCGGTGCGGCTCCTGCGGGACGGCGAGCAGGCCTATCCGGCCATGCTCGACGCGATCGGGCGAGCCCAGCGGGAGGTTTTGCTCGAGATGTACTGGATTGCCCCGGACTCCGTCGGCAATCGCTTTCAGGATGTGCTCGCGGCGCGGGCGCGCGCGGGGGTTAAAGTGTGCGTCATTTATGACGCCGTCGGAAGCATGGGAGTGACCCCCTCCTGGTGGCAGGACCTCTTCGCGGCGGGGGGCCGCGCGGTCGAGTTTCATTCGATCTCGCCTCTCGATCGTCGCTTCCGGCTGGACCGCGTCGAGCGCCGCGACCACCGCAAGATGCTCGTCATCGACGGAGCGGATGGGTTCACGGGAGGCATCAACCTAGCCGTACCCTGGTTGACGGCGGCCGAAGGGGGCGCGGGCTGGCGCGACGACGTGATCCAAGTGCGCGGCAACACAACCCAGGAGCTCCGTTCGCTCTTCTACCGAACGTGGCGCAAGCTCACGCGCGAGAATCCCCCCTTGGACGTTCGCCCGCTGGCGCGAAAGCGAACGGGCCCTGTCTGGGTGCTCGCGAGCCAGTGGCGCGTGCGCCGGAGCATCCATCGCGAATACATCGTGCGTATCGCCCACGCGAAAGAGCGCGTCGACATCGCCAACTCCTATTTCGTTCCCGATCGACGCGTTCGAAGCGCCCTGTTTCGCGCGGTACGGCGAGGGGTGCGCGTGCGCGTGCTCGTCCCTTCGAAGAGCGACGTCCCCATCGTGCAGTTCGCCGTCGAGGCGCTATTCGACACTCTGCTGCGCCATGGTGTCGAAATCTGGGCGATGCCGGAGACGATGCTCCACGCCAAGACAGCCATCATCGACGAGTCGTTCACCACGATCGGCAGCTACAACCTCGACGAACGGTCGTGGCGCAAGAACCTCGAGGTCAACCTCGCGGTCGAAGACCGAGACTTCGCGCGACACGTTCGCTCCTGGTTCGAGCACGATCTTGCCGGGGCGACGCGGCTCGATCTGGCAGCGTGGCGCGGTCGATCGCTCACGCGTCGAGGATTCGAGTGGGCCGCGTTCGCGATGAGGAAGCTATGGTGAGCGCGATGAACCCCAGGCGCGCGCTGCGACGACTGGCGCGTGTAGCGGGACTCGGCGCGCTCACGGCGGCAATGCTCCCGGCGTTCCTGGCGCGCCAGCGGTTGGCGGACGAGAAACGGCGTGACGGCGTGCGGGAACGCTGGGTCGCCGCGTGGTGCGGGGCCCTACTCGCAATGTTCGGCGTGCGCGTTCTGGTGCAGGTTGCAGGCGCGAAAGGTCCGAGACGGGCGGACCGCTCGCGTTCGTTCGTCGGCTTGCCGCGCGACCGGGGACACCTCATCGTAGCCAACCATCGGTCCACGGCGGACATCCTGGTCCTTTTGCGGGCGTTCGGCGGGCACATGGTCAGCCGGGCGGACGTGGCCCGCTGGCCTCTTCTGGGGCTCGCGGCGCGCTCGGTCGGAACGGTGTTCGTCGATCGCGCCGATGCCGTGAGCGGCGCCAGCGCTGTGCGCGCGATGCGATCGCTGCTGGCGCGCGGATCGACGGTCATCGTCTTTCCGGAAGCGACGACGTTCCCCGACGACGTCGTCCGACCCTTTCAATCGGGTGCGTTCGTGGCCGCGCTGCGCTCTGGAGCCGATGTCGTACCCATCGGGATCGCCTATGCGACCGGCTCGGGCGCGGCGTTCGTCAACGAGACGTTTGGCGCGCACTTGGCGCGCATGGCAGGGGCGGAGCCGTCGGACGCGGCCCTCTGCGTCGGCGAGCCGATGATCGTCGCGCCGAACGCCCGCGCCGCGGACCTGCGGGACCAGGCGCATGCCGAGGTCCAGAGGCTCGTCCTCGCGGCGAGGCGGCTGGTCGACGGCGGGGCTTGACCCGTCACTTCGCGTCGAGGTCGCTCGGAATGTCCGCCCTGCGCACGCAACCGCGTTCGGCCAGCATGCGGAGCGCGCGGAGGGCGAGAACCCGTCGCTCCTTCGGCCGGGATGTCGTACGCGCGAAAGCGAGGAGCGCTCCGCACCCGACGTGAAGCTCTTGCGCGTCTTCAGGGTCGGTTGCCCGGCGCGGATGCGCCGCGAGCTCGCCGATCGCGTCGAGCGCCGCCAGCGCCTCGGCTTCGTCCTTCCCGCTTGCCAGCTCCGCGAGCCACGGGAGCTCCGAGTAGTCCGGGCAGTACTGCATCGCACGAATGGCGGTCGCGCGCAGTTCGGGCTGCGACGCCCGATCCCGCAAGCCCTCGCAGCCGACCAAATCGGCAACCCGCATCAGCTCCTCGGGGTCCCCTTGCTCGGCGGCGGCCCATTGGGCCGACTCGCGGTCGTCCATCGGAGAGATGCCGGCGTCGGGCTCAGTCTGGGCCTCGTCGACGGAGGACGTGGACGAACGGGAGCTTTTTCCGCAGCCGATCGTGGCGAGAAGGGAGAGAGCGACCCATCGGGTCACGAGGGCAAGAACACGTCGAGCGTGCGCCGCCCCGCCTTCTTGTCGTCTTCCACCTGCTTGTTGAACTCCTCGACGGCGCGGTTCATGTGCATGCTGCAAAACTTCGGACCGCACATCGAGCAGAACTCCGCGCTCTTGAAATACGAATCGGGAAGTGTCTGGTCGTGCATCGACTGCGCGGTTTCCGGATCGAGCGAGAGGCGGAACTGTTCCTTCCAATCGAACGCGTAGCGAGCGCGGGAGAGCGCGTCGTCCCGATCGCGAGCGCCCGGTCGGTGTCGCGCGACGTCGGCCGCGTGCGCGGCAATCTTGTACGCGATGAGCCCCTGCCGAACGTCGTCCTCCTCCGGCAGTCCGAGGTGTTCCTTCGGGGTGACATAACAAAGCATCGCGGCCCCGGCGGTCCCGGCCATCGTCGCGCCGATGGCGCTCGTGATGTGGTCGTATCCGGGAGCGATGTCGGTGACGAGAGGGCCGAGCACGTAAAACGGTGCCTCGTGGCAGAGCTCCATTTCCTTCTTGACGTTCATCTCGATCTGGTCGAACGGCACGTGGCCCGGCCCTTCGATCATCACCTGCACGTCTTTTTCCCACGCCTTCAAGGTCAATTCCCCAAGCGTCTTCAGCTCGGCGAACTGCGCTGCGTCGCTCGCGTCGGCAAGGCAGCCCGGGCGCAGGCCGTCGCCTGCGCTGATGGTCACGTCGTAACGGGCGCAGATCTCGAGCACTTTGTCCCAGTGCGTGTAGTAGGGGTTCTGCTTTTTGTGCTCGATCATCCACTGCGCCATGATGGCGCCGCCCCGCGACACGATCCCGGTGATGCGGTGCTGGACGAGCGGCAGGTGCTCCGCGATGACGCCCGCGTGAATCGTGAAGTAATCGACGCCCTGCTTCGCCTGCTCTTCGAGCATATCCAAGAAGTCGTCGACACGAATGTCCGCGACTCGTTTTCGCTCGGTGAGCACCTGGTAGACGGGAACCGTGCCGATGGGCACCGGAGATGCCGAAATGAGCGCGCCGCGAATCCGAGGAATATCCCCTCCAGTCGACAGGTCCATCACGGTGTCGGCGCCGTATTTCAGCGCAACCTGAAGCTTTCGTAGCTCGCCGTGAATGTCGCTCGTGACGGCGCTGTTTCCGATGTTCGCATTCACCTTGCACGACAGGGCAATGCCGATCCCCATCGGCTCGAGGTTGGTGTGGACGACGTTTGCCGGGACGACCAGGCGACCGCGCGCGATTTCTTCGCGCACCTGCTCGGGCTCGACGCGCTCGCGGGCCGCGACGTAGGCCATCTCCTCGGTGACGATTCCCCTGCGCGCGTAATGCAGCTGCGTCTTGATCCGGTCACCCCGACGCCTCGTCACCCACTCGGTTCGCATGATGCTCGTGCTTAGGACGAAGGGCGCCTTGCAGCAAGCGAGCGTTCTCTAGAGCCAACGATTGTCCCGTTTTAGGGCCAAGGATTGTCTCGTTCGAGTTGTACTTTGGGTCTGCTCTCCGGTCTGCGGATTGGCACCGCCTCGCCCGGGCCGTTCTCCGAAGCGGACGGGGCCGGCGTCACGGGCGGAGGAGGGGCCGTGGCCACCGGCGGAGGCTGGACGGGCGGCGGGCCGCGCAGGGCCGGACCGCGGGCAATTGGAATCGTCGCGGGCGGTCCCGAAGCGACGGTGGCCTCGCTGCGCCGGGCGGGCTCCGGCATGGCCGGCGCGGCCCCTGGGGCCGCCGGAAGCCCGGTACCGGCCCGGGCGTCCGCTGCAGAGGCGGATACCGGAGTGGGGGCCGCAATCAGGGTTACCTCTTCGCGAAGGGGCGGCGGCTGGGCCGCCGGAGCGGTCTGGGCGCCGGGGCGCCCGTGTGAGCCGACGACGGCGAACCCGATCGCAGTGGCTCCGACCGCGACCGCGGCCGCGACGATTGCCCCGCGCGAGCGCGCCCGCTGCGCCGGCGGCGCCGTGCTCTCGAGGACGGTCATCCGAATCGACGTCGAATCGGTCTTGGGGCGTTCGGCAGCCGCGGGCGGGGGCGCCAGAACTTCGGACCCCGTCGGCAGCGTCGGCAGTGAAACGGCCGGCAGCTGATGCCGCTCCGACGGGCGCTCCCCGGCATCGATGGCCCGGAACTGCGTCTCGATGATTTCTCGCAAGCGATGCCGGCCGTCGGCGAAGGCCGTCGCCAGCATGGTACCGAGGTCACGAAGCGACACTGGTTCGAGTTTGCGCAGCACGCCTTCGAGGGCCGCGCTCAGCTCCGCCGCGGTTTGATATCGGTCGTCGGGGTTCACGGCGAGGGCGCGGAGGACGATGGCGTCGATTTCTTCCGGGTAGCCCAGCGAGGCTGCCTGCGGGCTCTGGGGGGGCTCTCCCGACGCGAGCCGGGTGAAGAGAGCCGGCTGGCTAAGCCCCGCAGGCCAGCGCCGTTTCCCGGTGACGGCCTCCCAGAGCATGACCCCGACGGCGTAGAGGTCGGCGCGCGCATCGACTCGGTCGCCGCGTGCCTGCTCGGGGGCCATATACGTGAGCTTGCCTTTGATGACCCCGGTCGCCGTGCGGACCGACGACGTGGCGGCTTTGGCAATTCCGAAATCGAGAAGCTTCACTTGCCCGTCGTACGTGACAAAGATGTTGTGGGGGGTCACGTCGCGATGCACGATTTCGAGGGAACGCCCGTCGTAGTCCTTGAGCTCGTGCGCGTACCGCAGGCCCTCGACGACGTCGAGAAGAACGCGGGCCTGCATCGGGAATTTCATCGGTCCCCCGTTGCGCCCCAGCTTGGCGATCGCCGCGTGCAAGGACACCCCGTCGAGGTATTCCATCGCCATCAAGTGCCCGACTTCGTCCACGCCGACGTCGTAGGTGTGCACGATGTTCGGATGACTCAACCGAGCGCAGAGCTTCGCCTCGTCGAGGAACATCTCGACGAACTCGGTGTCGACGGCGATCTCCGGACGCAGCAGTTTGACCACCGCGAGCTTTCGAAAGCCGGACTTGCCGATGGCGACCGCCAAATACACGGTAGCCATGCCACCTTGCCCGAGCTCGGCGATGAGGCGATACTTTCCCGCCAGGTTCGCGGCAGCTCGCGGTTCGCTGCTGTGCGGCAATACGTTGGACATGCCGACTTCCAAGTGCCCCAATCCTTCTTAAGGGTATAACGGAGCGAGACGGACCGGTGCAAAGGGAGATCTCGGAATCGCCTTGGGATCTTCCTTGATGACGAAGTCCCACATAGACCGATACTTCGTTCGTCGCGCGCGTGCTCCTCGACAACGCCCGCAGCTGATCCCGCTTCGACGCGCCGATGGGGCCGCCCCTGGAGCGGGCGTAAAAAATGGGACCGTCATTCGCCCGGGCAGCGAAGCCCGTCGACCCGCAAGAACGCCTCATCGTGGCCAAATGCCGCAAGGGCCATAACCCAACTTCCCAGTCGCGCCGGAAAAGGAGCTTATTTGTCCACAGCCTGGCGGCGAATCATGGACGGCACGAGCGGTGCTACGGACGGGCTTCGAGGAATCGGCACGGCGCGTTTCTTCGCGAAAACGCGGGGGGGTGGGCGCCGGTCGGAACGTCGTCATGAAGGCCACCACGCTGCTGCGAGATCAGCATCGGAGTCTGGAGCGCCTGGTCGCCCGCCTTGGCGGCGAACGCCATCTGCGGATGCCCTTGGTGCTGCAGCTCGTCGAAGAGCTGATGACTCATCTTTCCATCGAAGACCATTTCTTTCTGTCGCCGATCGCCGACCGAGTGGGGATTCGCGTGGGGCGATTCCGCGAGGACCAAGCCGCCGTGCGTAACGCGGTGCTCCAAGCCGTATTTGCCGAGGGAGATGACGCCCTCTTCGGCGAGCGCTTGCGCGACCTCGCGACGGCCATGGAAAGGCACGTGCGCACGATAGAGCGAGACCTCCTGCCACTCGTCGAATCGCAGATCCGAGCCGACGAACTGGAGAGGCTCGGAGATCGGATGCAAGCGTTCTGGAACGCGGCGATCGCCACCGAAACGGCCACCCGCGCCTCGCACGTGCACGCCGCGGAGTGAGCGCGCTCTCGTGGCGTCGAAGTGAAGCGGCTACTTCGGGTCGAACGGATTCGAGCCCACGCGGAGGGACTGTGTCCGTTCGTTGTAGAGCACCCAAGCAAGATCCACCTCGACACGCCAGGACAACAAAGGCTCGTCGATTCGGGCCCCCATCACGTCGGTGTAGCCCCCGCGTGCAACGTCGACTCCTCCGACGCCGCGCAACGTGACCGCGACGTTGCCAACCTCGGCGCGGAGGTCGACTCCGGGACCGAGCTCGACGAACGGAAGCGTCTGCCCGGAGATCGGGGTTCCGGGCAGCGTTCCGGACACGACATAGGAAAGGCCTACCTCGGCGCCGCCGCAAATATCGAGCTGAAGGCCGCCTCGGATCGCGTAGCGCTCGGGCAAGCGGAGACACGTGTCGAGGCGCGCCGCGCCCCAGGTCGACGGAACGTTGGTGGCGATCGACCCGCCCAGCGCGACGGAGGGACGCAAGAAAACCGCTTCGCCGACGTCGCCCGTGAGAAATGGGGTCACCCCCACGTAACCGCCCGAGCCTCCGCCGGCCATTAGGAACGTCCCCACGCCGAGCTCCAGCGGCGCCGCCTCGTCGCGCCCTGGACCGAGAGCCGGGCCGGACCCAGCCCCTTCGCTCACGGAAACGCGAGGTACCGTCCGCACTGCGGGCACGGGCACCGGCGCGGAACCTCCCGGAGCTTGCGGCGGCGGAGCGGGCGCGGAGAGTGCCGGAGCCTGCGGCGGTGGAGCGGGCGCGGAGGCCGCAGGCGGAGGCGCGAGCGGTGGACCCGAGGCAACGGGAGCCGGAGCCGAGGTGGCGGGTGCCGGAAGAGGAGGACTCGGAGGAGGCGCGGGAAGAGGTTGAAGAGGAGCGCGTTCGCTTCCGGGCGGTGCCGAATCCGGCGTTCCTGCATCTTGCAGCCGCACCGCGAGAACCCTGGACGCCCAAGTCCCCGTGGCGCTGGCGAGACTGGCGCAGTCGGCGGCCACGCCCGAAGTCACCTGCCAGCCGCGGCGGGCTCCGGTCTCGTCGGTGATCTCCGCTTCGGCTTGCACGGCGGGGAGCTCCGCGGCCCGAATTCGGACCGTCACGACCCATCCTTTGCCGCTTGTCTGAGCAAGCGCTCGACGAAGCGATTCTTCGGCCCGATCGCGGTCGGTACACTCGGCAGCGCTCTCGAATACGATCCGAGGCGATTCGGCGGCGTCCATGAGTTCCTCCGTAGTCAGATGGCCGGCGATGCGCTGACCCTTCTCGATCGGGTGTCTTGGCGACGCACCGGCCGTCACGACGCGGCGCCGGCGTCGCCCACCGAGCCGTCCAAGAACCCGTCGAACCCGTGACTCCAGTCGTCAGCGCGCGCAGCGAAATCCGATCCCGTAACTGCGTTTCGCCGGCGTATCTTTGTATCGGAACGTGGGCCGCACCCAAGACGGATACGATCCGTTCCACGCTCCCCCGCGAATGACTCTTTCTTCCCCGGCCGGAGCGCCTATCGGATCGCGGAACTCGTCTTTGCCGTACGGACCATACCAGTCCGCCACCCACTCCCAGACGTTGCCGACGACGTCTTGCACTCCGTAGCGCGACGCCCCCTTCGGGAAACTTCCGACGGGCGCAGTATTGGCGAAGCCGTCGTCGGTTTCGTACATCGCCTTCTCCTCGACGCCGTTCTTCAGGCCCCAGGCTACGCACTCGCGGCCGCACGCGTTCAAGTGACCGGCCGCGGGATCCTCATCCCCCCACGGGTACTTGCGACCATCTGGGCCGCGCGCTGCAAACTCCCACTCGGCCTCCGTCGGAAGACGGCCGCCCTGCTCTCGACAGAACTTGTCGGCCATCTCCCAGTCGACACAGTTGATCGGGTGTTTCAGGCGACCGACCGGATCGCGTGCGTTGCAGAGCGGATCGAAGGCTCGGCGCTCCTTTTCGGAGATGCCCGACCAGTCGTTCGTCGTGCCCGCGCGCTTGCAGCGCCCGGCGTCGCTACAGGCTTTGTACCGTTCGACCGTGACTTCGAACTCGTCGATGCAATAAGGCCCCAGCGTCACTTGGTGCGACGGCTTCTCGATCGCCAGGCCGTCGTCGCTCCCCATGAAGAAGCTGCCTCCAGGGATTCGAATCGTCGTGGGAGGACATTGGGAGGGGTCGACAGGCGCCAACGCCGGGGGCAGCGGGAGCGGCGCTGCGGGCGCGCTCGCACTCGCAATCGGTGCGACGGCCCCGGTCGACTCCTTTTTTCCAAGCACATGCGCGGCGCCTGCGATGCCAGCGATGCCCGCGAGCGCCGCGGCACCGAGGACGCCGAAGAGTCCTACCCTACGCGTACCGGAACGGGAGGAGGGGGGCTCCAACGCAGACGACGGCACCGCAATCGTGGGCGCCAGCGCCACCGGCCCGCTGCTGGCTACCACCGAGACCGGAGAAGGATCGGTCATCGTGGTCATCGGGGTCAGATGCAGCGCGCGCCGGAGGCTGTTCCAAAAGTCGCCGGCCGACTGCCATCGCTCGGTCGGCTTGACGGCGAGCGCCTTGGCGAAGACGGCCTCCACTTCGTCGTTGACCGCGGCCCCGGCGCTCTTCGGCGTCGGACGGCGATCGGGGTTGGCCGAGGCGACCGCGAGCTGCACCAGATCCTCCCCCTCTAGCGCCTCGCGACCCGTGATAACTTCGACGATGATTAGCGCAAGCGCGAACACGTCGGTCCAAGGGCCGGTCGGCCCGTGCCCACGCGAGAACTGCTCCGGCGCTCCGTACGCGGGCGTGAAGCTCGTGACGTGCCCGCTGGTCTTGGTGAACGTACCGGCCATCTTTTGCGCATCGCTCACGACTTTGGCGATCCCGAAGTCGAGCAGCTTCACGCTGGCGTCGCATCGAGGATCGCCGAGAACGAAGAAGTTGCCCGGCTTGACGTCCCGATGCGCGATTCCTTTTCGATGCGCGAGCGCCAGGGCCTCCGCGATCGGATCGAGCAGCCGGACGGCCTCCTCCAGGCTTCGAACCGGGAGATCGCGAGCCGCCTCGTCGGACAAGACTCCCTCGAGTGTGTCGCCCTCGAGCCACTCGAGCACCATGTACGGGATTTGCTCGCCGCCCGGCACGTCGAGCATGCCGATATCGCGCGCCTGTACGATGGCCGCGCTCCGCTCCGAAAGATCGGCGAGGAGGGCTCCTTCTTGAATGAACTCGTCGAGCAGCCGCTGCCGATCTTTCGACGAGAAGCCCGTCAGCGCCTTGAAGACTTTCAGGGCGACGGGGCGCTTCCAGATGATGTGCGTGGCCCGGTAAACAATCGCGAAACCGCCTTCGGCGACGACGCTTTCGACGGCGTATTTCTCAGCAATGGTGCGGCCGATGAGTTTGAGGGTATCGTCGTCCGCCACGTCGCCTCCCCCCGCAGCCATGACGGGGCCGTTTGTCATAGATACCCGAAGTACGCGCCAGACGAGCTCACGGTTGCAAGGGTGCGAGCCGGGCTTGACAGCCCCCCGCGGCCGGCGACAGACTCCGCCCCCCTCGCCGCGGGCCCCCCATCGGGGACCCGACGAGGATCTCGCGCAGGTAGCTCAGTCGGTAGAGCAGGGGACTGAAAATCCCCGTGTCGGCGGTTCGATTCCGCCCCTGCGCACGAAATCAGCGGGGTTCTTGATCCACTCGGTCCACTAGGTCCGCCGAATCGACCCCAGTCTTGCAAGGTGGCTGCAAGGTCGAGCCCGATGACGGCGCCGCTCTCCAATCAACCCCCGCCTATGGGCGCGCCTCGAAGACCCGCACCGGGTAGTCACGCGCCTTACGGCGACACCGCCCCTTACGCGTGAAGAGCTTATCGCGGGCCCCGAGCGAAGGACCCCGGTAAAGATGCTCAGGTGACGCTCGTGCTCTCTGGAGAGCGGCTCGAGGAAGCCGAGCGCATCGCCGCGGCCAAGAGTGACCCCGGCATGGTGGTCACCCGCGCGGACGTCCTACGGATGGCGATACGTCGCGGCCTGGACGCGCTCGCGCCGGCCAAGGGCCGGCGGTAGGCGGGCCGTTTACCGGGGCCATCTCTCGAACTGGTCCCACAACGCGTCAAAGTCTTGCTCGCTGAGACCGAGGAAGGTGAGATCGCCGGGCTCGTGGGTTTCGGTTCCGGCCTCCGAGACGATTACCTCGTAGACCTGCCCTTTGAACCGAAGGATCACGAAGTTGTCGTTCGTGTGGAGGTCGTGAATTTGACCGTCCGGCCGAAGGCGAGGCTCAGGGCGAAGGAACACGTCGCGAGGAAACTTCACCGCTCCGGGCTCCTTGAACGCCCATCCCCTGCTCATGGCAACGATGCTGCGCGCCCTCGCGTGCGGGGGTCAATAAACTTCCGCGGGCGCCATCGCCCTACATCGGCAACTCTTCAGCGCGCGCACCTCCGGTCCGTATGCCAAATGACGGGAGGTAGCATCGCCATGTCCAACGCCGTGATCGTTGAAGAGGACAAGTTTCACATAAGGCGCAACGGCGACACGCGCGGGCCGTTCTCGCTGGAGCAATTGCGCTACGCCTTCGAGGCGGGGCAGGTGCCCTTGGACTCAAAGGTCGCGCCGGAGGGGGCGAAACAGTGGGAGGGGATTCGCGATTTCCTTGTGCGACACGGGGTCGCTGTAGACGCCCCGGATGCGCAGCGGGTGAAGGCCCCGCCGCTCCCCCGATCCTCGTCCGCCGGCCCTTGGCGCAAGGTCACCGCAATCGGCGCGGTGCTCACCCCGCTCGCCATCGTCGCGTGCGCAGTGCTGGCCTGGAAGGTTCACGAGGAAGACGCGATTAGCGCCAAAGCCGACACGGCCGCGCTCCGCGCGGCGATGATAGACGTCGCCGCGGCCGTCCGATCCACGACTGCCGTGACGTGGGTGCGCGCCCGCGACACGGCGAACAATTGCCATGCGACAAATCAAAGTTTCGAGTGCGTAATCACCAACGCAAGCGACCAACCCATCGAAGCCTGTTTCGTTGGCGTTTTGGCGCAGAAGAAGGGCGGCGGGATCATGAAATCCTTCCCGCTCTGTACGGGCCGCGTGGCCCCGCGCGAGACGCGCGAAGTCTCGGTGCCCTGGGCGCGCGGTTCGGCCGCCGACATCTGCAACAAGCTCACTTACGGAGACAATCGGATCCTAGACTTCGATGCCTGCGACTTTGATACGGAAGCGATCGATCCGGGGGGTAGCGGTTGGGCGGCGCCGCGAACGCCGTGACGGGATCGGGGTGCCGCAGCGGTTCGAAGAACGGAAGGCCAAGCATGCACGTCAAAGAGGGGTTGAAGCTCTTATTCGGGTCCGTAGTCGTCTACGGGGCCATGGCCGCGTGCGCGAGCGGCGGGACGATGTCGCCGTTCGACACGACCAGCGGGTCCGGCTCGTCATCGGGAGACAACGGATCGGACGGATCCGGGTCGTCTGGGGCAAGCACCGGCGACGACAGCGGCGGAGGAGGTCTCCTAGACGCGCTTACGAACCCCGTCCCGGCAGCGAACGCCGATACGACGCAAAGCGGGTCGCGCTTGAAAGCTAAATACTACGCCGGCTCGGACGGATCGAAGCAGTTCGCCGGCTGGCATGACTCGATGCTCAACGTCGATTGCGGTTTTTCTCCTGCATCTGACGGGACAACTCGTTGCGTGCCAAGCGGGGCCACAACGCAACTCTTTTTCTCGGATTCCGGCTGCGCGCAAGCTCTCGCCTATATCCCCGCGACTGGCTGCAACTCGCCCCCTTATGCGCTTGTGACTGTTCCAGCCAGCGCCACGCCGGGATGTGCAAGCTATTTCGAGCGGGTTCTGCAAGTCGTAGGCGCGTATTCGGGCGCGATTTACACCGGCACTCCTGCCAACTGTAGTGAACAGCCAGACGGCGGGGCGATCTGGAGAGCAACTTACGCCTTTTACACGGTCGGCTCGGAGGTCGCGCCAAGCACGTTCGTTGCGGCGACCGTTCAGACCGACCCCTGACCCTGCACGCGGGGCGCCGACCTCGTGCCAAGTCAATGCGCCCCGATGCGGACCGCGGGGACGATGATCGCGAAGACGAGATCCCCCGCGGCGTTGCGCTTCACGGCGACGCGCGCGTCGCGCACGAGGGCGCGCTTCGCTTCGGCGAGGGCTTGCAGCTCGCGGAGGAAGGCGCGCTCGCCGAGCGTGAGATCGAGAGCGCGCGAGGGGCGTTCGTAGGGCATGGCTGGACGTCTTGACCTGAGCACACGTTCAGCTACGATTCAAGGGTGTTCGGCCCGCCCAGCCCGTCGATCGAGGTCGCCGATCTGCACGAGATCAGCGACGACGAGGCGTGTGCCCTCGTGGATCGCCTGCTCGGCGCGCCGTCGACTTGGCCAGTCGGTCTCATCCCATGGCGACTCGGGCGCGAGTCGCAGTCCGACTGGAAGGCGGAAGTCGGCCACTGGCTGCACACCGCCGAGAAGCACGGCTTCGTCCAAGCGCTTGTCAGTCGGGCGCGCGCGAGCGGTGAGCGCATTCACAAGCAGTTGAAAGGCCAGCGCCACGCAAACGAAAAGGCGCACCAAGCCATGACGTCGGAACTCGCCCCCGCCATGGCGACGCACTACTTCGTCGGCACTGGCTGGCAATTCGGAGCGTGGGAGCCAAAGACCGCCTTGCGAGACGTCGACGTCGAATTGGTCGCGCCGTCGGGGGTACGCGTGGCGTTGCAGGTGAAGGCGCCTGACCAGCCTGACCAGCACGACAACGAACGGGTACGCAAGGCGCTGGAGAAGGGACGGCTACAGCTCGAAGGCGCGCAGCAACCGTCAATGCTCGTGGTCAGCGCCCAACGAGACTTCGGCCTCGCCGTGGATCCGGACCTCTCCCTTCTTGGCTTGGTCGGCATGAGTTACCAGATCGGCAGCGCGATCGTGTACCCCCGCGACGAGCTTGGGGCCTTCTCTCGGCCCGAGTGGCGCCACGTCGGCGCGGTCGTGTTCCTAGACCATGTTCGCTTGGCCGGTCACCCGCAATACGCGTGCACGGCCCTGATAAACCCGTGGGCCGATCCGCGCGTTCGCTGCGAGCGGGAATGGTACCCGAGAGCGCGCGTCCATTGGGGTGACGGCGAGCGATTGAACTGGCAAGCCGGGCCGCCCGATGGGCCGATAACGGAGCGCGGGACGATAGTCACTCCGCGGCGGCGGGAGCCTCGACGGGGCGCGCAGTAATCGCGGCCGTTACTCGCCCGAGGGTTGCGACGCATCCTCCCGGCCCAAATGAACTTGCCGGCGATGACGAGCACGACGACGGCGAAGAGGCCGGCGAGAAGTTGTCCAGGGTCAACGCTGAGGGCCGCGAAGACGACGAAGAGCCCTGCCGCGCCCGCGAAAAGGTAGCATCCGTTGCGAAGCAACTTCCGTTGGTCGGTGTTCATGCCGTCCGCAGGGAAACGCACGCCGGGAACTCCGTCAACAATGGGCCGCCGCTCCGAGTAGCGCGGGCGCTTGGGGAGGAGAGGCTCGCATGCCTTGTGTCTATCTCGGCGCGTCGGATGGGGCTACGGGGGCGCCGCCGGCGGGGGCTGGCGAATGGCGTGCGACAGCCAAGGGAACAGGTTGTCGTTCGGGGGCGGGAGCACGGGTGACCACGTCATCGCACTCGCGTTTTCAATGAGGAAGCCCGCTTCCCCGAGACGCGCGAGCGCGCGCACGATGTACTGTTTGGCCCCGTGGTCAACCGCGCCTCGAGCCTCGAAGGCATCGATGACGTCGGCGGTCGTCATCGGCCCGGTGACGATGTTGCGTACCTCAGCAAAGGTTGGGTTGAAGGCCATTTCGAAAGGCTGCCGTGCGGCGTCGACGGGCGCGGGCGACTACCGCTGAAAACCCCGAACCGGCCGACTCACGCGTACCGGCGAGTTATCGCGTAGCCGAGGCGGATCGAGCACTAAAGGCTTTGGCCGCAGAATGTCGAACTGGGCGGCGTCGAAGACCAAATCCGAGAAGGCTTGCGCCGCGGCCTTCGTGTGCTCCGAGAAAGAAGCCATCACCTGGTCGAAGCCTTCCCACTGCTGCGTGATCGCCGCCACGCTCTGCCGGAGCTCTTCCGCGGCGATCGTGGCTTCCCGCGACTGCGTGATCTGCGCCATCGCTCGCTCGTGCTCTTGCACCGCGACGATGCCTTCCCACGTTTTCGCGATCTGCGCCATGCCTTGCTCGTACTCCGCGGCTATCGCGGCACAAGCCTCTGAGGTCGCCGCGATGGCTTGGGTGATTTCTTCCGCGGCGCGCGTTAGCTCCGGGGGCGCGCCCAGCGGGAAACAGATTTCTTCAATAGCAATCATCGCCGATGATATTAGCCCCGAACGGGGGTTGCAGCGAGCCCGGCAACGGCCCCCGCGAGCGTCCGAGCGAGCCAAGCGTTGTCGCTCTCCGCCGAGCGAGTGAGCGCTGCGAGGCAGATGCACGGCGCGCGAGCATCGGCAAGCAGGCACCTTACCGGTACGCTGGATCCTCAGGGGGTGCAGGCGCATACAGGGCTCCGAGCTTCGCCACGATGCCCGCATTACGCCGATCCGTCGCTCGCATGATGAGGAAAAGATCGATAAACCACCACATGCCTAGGCATCCGAGCGTCAACAGCTTTCCGAGCCCGAGCGCGATTTGCCCAAGGTAGAAACGGTCGATCCCGAAGGTGCCTAGAAACAAGCTCAGAACGAAGGCCATTGTTCGGTCCTTCTTCTGGCTGTTGTAGGCCATCATGTATTCCGCGCGACGCGCCTCGGGCAGCGCCCGCGCGCTCTCGTAAAGCGCAAGTTCCGCATTGTCGCTCATCTTGTTGACGAGCATCGTAGGGTCGCGGGGTTAGGTCAAGCATGCTCTCGTCCGGCCATGCCATTCCAGGCGCGGACAGGTACGTCGCGAGCGCTAGCCCGGGCGGTAGAATGACGTGCATGCCTTCCGGGAACTGCGCGCAGATCCTCAAACACCTCGGCTACGAGTGGTGGATGTTCCGGTGCGTGAACACCCTCCTATCAGAGCCCCCCAGCGAGCAAGGTGATCCCCGCTACAACGCTCTCGTTGAGAGCTTGGCCATCCACGGGCGCAACCTCGCCTACTTTTTCCACAAGCCGAAACTAAAGAAGGACGATTGGAACGCTGAGGATCTCGGGCTCCCGCTCGTGGAGCCCATGCCGCAGGCGCTCAAGGACTGGTGTGTCGAGGCGCACAAGAGGATCGCCCACCTCACTGCGACACGGGCTTTTCCGCTCGACAGCTGGAAGCCGGGAACGATCCGACCGCAACTTGAGGAGCGCATCGTGGCCATGAAGCGCGCGATTGGGGCGGACATGCCCGCGAGTTGGATAGGCGACCGGCGCGAGGCAAGCTCACGGGCTATCGGTGTGCTACTCGCGCGCAAAACGGCGCATTTGACGGGACCGTCATCGGTTACGCTGCCCTCGGAGAGTGTGTGGTGCGAGGGGGCCGCAACGGGGCCCGCGGCTTTCGTGAGCCCGACGGGAACCGCGAAGCCGCCTGAAACGACTTAGGCGAGAGCTCCGGTCGAAGGCGCGCTGGAGGGGCGCGTGGCGCGATGCCTCAGGGCGCCGGCTTCAAGAGCTCCCGCAGTTCGTCCAACGTGAGCTCCCGAGCAAACCGCTTCTTCCCCGAGCATGTGAGGCACAGGAGCCCGACCCCTGGGGCCTCCCATCCGGTGCCTTTGCACTTCGGGCAAGTCTCCGTCGCGGTGATCTTCAAGTCGCGGTCGTCGGGCATGCACGGAATAACGGCGCGAGGCGGGGCGAAGTTTCGTGTGCGGACCGAGCGCCGTGGGCCTTCACCGTCGCTCGCCTCGCCCGGTCGAAATCGTCGCGAACGGTATACCGGCGCACGTAACACACTCGAGTTTCGTCTCCGCTTTGCCGATGCGCTCGCGCAAGTAGGCAAGCTCCGTGCTCTTGACGGTGCCGAGACCGTCGTCGATCTTGTTCGCCTTCTCCTCCAGGGCAAGAAGCCGAGCCTCCACGGACTTCATCCTCTCCCCGATCGCGGCCATGTTGACGTCGAGCGCGTGCATCTCCAGTAGAAGCCATCCAAGGCCCCCCAACGTTATCGCGTAGAGTATTCTTGTTCCGCGGACGAATTGAGCCGCCGTGATCTCCCGATCCAATGAGAACCGCGCCACGCGCCCATCATACACTCACCCGGCGCGAAGCCGCGTGGTCGCTCGCGCCGTTAGTCTTAGTCACCGTGCTGGGCCTCGCATTGCAAGCCCGCATCAACCGCGCGGCCGCGAGCGTTCGGGCCGTGGACCGCACGCTCAACGAGATCGACTTGTCGATCGACCGACTCGACGGCGGCTTCACGACAGCCGAGCGCCTCGTTCGGCGAGAAGACACGGTCTCGGCCTCCCCGGTGCTCCTTCCCGCCGGCGGAGCCTTCAACCTTGTGGCCGACGGCAACTCGCCGGGAGCGATCTTCGTCGGGACCATTCAGCCGACGACGGTTCCGGGCGCGGGGCCAGACCAAAGGGCGCTGATCAAGAACATGCGGCTCATCGCATCCCGCGTGCAAGACGCGGTCATCGGGGGCTTGCCTGCGGACGCTCCCGACGGGCAGATCCCGGCGCCGATCTTGATCGAAGACTGCATCATCGACCCTCGGATCCACCTTGGCGAGAACGTCAAGCTAGGGAGCAACGTCAGGTTCAGCGCCAACCCTTGAGCGTGTCGCCCCGGCCTGAGGGAGCCGGGCAAACATGCGCCTCGGAGAATGGGTTGACGACGAATCGTCACGAGGCGACGCTCGCAAGCTCGCCGTCATACGGTTCGGCGTCCGTCAGGCTCAATAACGCGAGGGATTGCATGAACACCAAAGAGGGGTTGAAGCTCGTAGTCGGGTCCGTGGTCGTCTACGTCGTCATGGCCGCATGCGCGGGCGCCGGGACGATGTCGCCGTCCGACACGTCGGCGGGCGGCAGCTCGTCGGGGGGCGTCGCGTCCGCTTCGGGGTCGTCGTCGGGGAACGACGGATCGGACGGCTCCGGATCATCGGGCGGAAGCACAGGCGACGACAGCGGCGGGACGAGTTTCCTCGACGCGCTTACCGACCCCGTCCCCGCGGCGCAGGCGGACACCACGCAAAGCGGCTCGCGGTTGAAAGCGAAGTATTACGTCGGCTCCGACGGATCGAAAGAGTTCGCTGGCTGGCATGACTCGATGCTCAACGTCGATTGTGGCTTCGTCCCTGCCTCGGACGGAACCACGCGGTGTATGCCCGCCTACCCGGGGGCGGCCTTGGTCGAGCTCTATTTCTCCGATTCGGGATGCACTCAGGCGCTAGCGCTGGGCACGAAAGGATGCGCGGCCCCGCTTTACGCCTTCCAGTCCCAAGCCGGCATGGGAAGCGCGTGCGTTACAGGGTTCGATCGCATTTTTCAGCTCGGCGCCGCTTACACCGGGGCGTTGTACACGGGCTCGCCGGCCAGCTGCGTTACCATCCCTTCGCCCACTACCTACTCGCTCTACTCGCTCGGGCCCGAGGTCTCGCCGAGCACGTTCGTAGCGGCGACGTTGCAGACCGACCCCTGAGTAGCGTTGCCGAGATGAGCGGAATCTGGAGGTACCAACTCCCGGGAACGATCGAATGGCGACTGAAGGACAGGACGCCGCGCGAGGTCATGATCGGCCCTGCTCCTGGCTGGACCCTACTGACGCCATACGCGACGCTTCTGGAGGGCTTTTGGGACGCGGGGGTCAGAGGTGTTACCCGTCTGCCCAACGGCGAGCTGTGGGTACGGACCGCGGTCCTTACCCTGCGACCAACCGGCTTAGCGGAACCCGAGCAAGAGGCGTCGGAATTTGCGCTAGCCAAGACCTTGCAGGCGTTGCGGTACCTCACGCGACAGTTTGCGCTCCCGGAGCGATACTCGGCGTGGAGTGTGGGGTCCGCGCCCGAAGACCGGCCGCCGCTCCCCGAAGAGCAGGACGCCCGGGGGTTGAATCTCCGCGACTATTTTCTGCCCACCGCCATAACCGAGAAGCACCTTGATCAGCTCGCGCTTTTGGTGCCGGGCTTTTCGCCACCTCGCGGGCCGTATTTCGTCGGAGTCAACTTCGTGCGTGCGCGTGACGGAATGCCGCTCACCGGACCGGGCAAGCTCTCGAAGGATTGAACGCCGCGTGTTTCCCTTATCGCGCGGACGAGCCGGGCCGTACGACGGCTGCGAGGTGCCCATGGCCCAGAAGACGAAGAAGCCCGGAAAGAAATCGCAGAACGCCAAGACGAAGAGAAAGCTACACAAGTTGATGGGCAACATCTTCAATGCGCTCGGGATGAAGCGCGGCGACGCCGGCCCCCTGGTCATGCGAAACGGGGTGAACGTGAGCTTGCATTTGCCGGCCGCCGTAAAGAAGCGCCTGCCCTCCTAGCATCCGGGCGAGCGGCGGTTCACCAGGTTGCCGGGCAGACGGTGCGTCCCTCAGTCAGGGGCGCCCCCTTCGGGAAGGGAGCGCGGGTCTTACTTGCTAAACGGCTGCTGAACCGACAGCGACAGCGCCGCGATCTGCATGAATCAAAGGCGAAACTCGCGGATCATGGGCGGACTGAAAATCCCCGTGTCGGCGGTTCGATGCCGCCCTTGCGCATGAAATCAAAGGAGATTTCGATCCGAAACCTGATGCCCCGTTTGCCTTCGCAAGAGGTTCGCCCGACCCCGATTCGCTTGTTCCCATGGTTACCGCCTCTCGCCGAGCAACTTTTCGCGCACTGTACATCTGCCAACGTCGATCCTCGTGTTCGTGGCGAGTCAAAGGTCGGGCCACCACGCCGCCACCCGATGTGTCCGGGGCTCGCGCAGTCCGCCGCGATGCCCCGTTTCGGGTGTCGTGCCTACGCACCAAGTTACGGCGGTGCCGGGCCCGGCCTCACGACGCGGTCGGCTGGACGCCTACGTCACAGGCAAACCGATCGGCGGGAAGTTCGATGGGCAAAGCTCGATGAGATCTATCCATTCATCCAAATCAGATCGGATCCGCTCCCGCGGCGGCAAGGAGTGGGCGCCTCGGGTGCGATTCGTAACACTTTGAAATGCGGGCCCTAATTGCTTGGCGGGCCTTTTCAAGGCCCAGAGCCGCTGCCGCCCGAAAGCCCCATGCGTCGCCCGGAAGCCCCGGGGGTCTTGCCGCTCGGAAGCCCCCGGCGGCCGCTTTGAAGCCCCCTGCCCGCCGCCCGCAGGCCCGGTAAGTGCCGCTCGAGAGCCCCGCTTTTGGCGGGGGCCCAGCTCTCTCAAACCAGGGCAAGGAACCCGCGTGCCGCTCAAAAGCCCGGCCTGCGCTTGAAAGCCCCTGGGAGTGCCGCTCGGAAGCCCCGGGCTGGCGTTCTCGGGCAGCCGCTCGAAAGCCCCCCTACCCTGCCGCTTCAATGCGCCACGAGGTCGGCCGCCATTCGCGCCGCTCGGAAGCCCGGGTCGCCGGCCCGTCGATCAGGGTTCTCCTGAACGCCCCCGTGATGTCATTCACGCCTCTCGGCAACGCCGCTCGAAAGCCCATGCTTTTCGCGCGGCCACTAAAGACCGGGCCGGCGCATCGTCTCGCAATGCCGCTTGAAAGCCCCTGAGGACGGTGCTTTTTTCGCACTCGGCCGACTGTCGGTCGAAAGCCCCCCTCACCTGCTGGAGGCGACCCACTTCTTCGCAAAGCCGAGGAATGCTCCGTCCGGTCGCTCGGCGGTTTTGCCCGACCTCGCCAGCCACGCGTGCCACGCATCAAGGCACTGGCGGACGTCGTCACGACCGTAGAGCTGACGGTAGCGCGCCCTTGCGGCGTCGCTGACCTTGTAGCGCACCGCTATCGACTCGAGCGCGGCCGAAGGGGCGGGCTTCCGAGCGGCGCCGCTGACGGGCGCTTCGCTTGGGGCCGCCGACGCCACCGGGAGCTCCTTTCCTGGGAAGGCGACGAACAACGTGTCGGTCTTCCTGTCGATGCGGGAATCCGAGAGCAACCCCACCTTGTGGAGCTCGGCCAAGGCGTCCCGCAGTTTCTCTCGAAAATGACGAAGGCTTCGCGCACCGCTCCCGGAAAGCCGATGCAATTCGGAAACGGTGACGGGTTTCGAAAAGCGCGAGAAGTAGTGGTTAAGCCAGAGTGCAAGCCACTTGCCCCCGAGCTTCTGACGCTGCTCCCAGTCGACAGTCGCAAATCCCGCTTGAAAGAGCTTGCAGAGGTGGCGATTGATCTCGACGACGTAGGCGGCGTCCTGCGGGTTGGCTTCGTCTCGTGCCCCCTCCGGCAGCATCGAGCCAAAGTATCGACGCTTCTTGGTCGTGTCGGTGATTTCGACGTTGGTGGCGACGAGATCGGTTATCCAGCGATGCAACTGGTCGCGCTGCGATTTGCCCGTGTGGCGGCCAATCAGCCGGAGAAAGGCGCGGGCGCGAAAACGGAGCTTGGTCCCCTGCGGCGCTCGGCGGGCGAGGTGCATAATGCCCTGCCACACGTCGGCATGAACCTGCGTCAGCCGCTTACCCTTGAACGTGATCCGGAAGCCATTTGCGTTGGCTATCTCGACGCCGTCGAAATAGGTCGCGTCCTTCTCCTGAATCGAGGCGAAGAGCGCGCACGCGATGAAGTCGGACGGCATGGCCCGCTTGTCGTCGGGCCAGAAGGCCAGCTGGTAGATCCTCGCCTCCTCGCGCTGCGCCTCGGTCTGTTCGATTCGCTGCAACGTGGCGGCGAGGCTCGGGGGGAGGTCCGAGCGAAGGTGAATGGCGACTTCTTCGGAGAGATCCGGCTCTATAGCCTCCGGTGCGCTCGAGCGTCGGCGTATCGCGCGTTCGTTCATGGCGTGCCTCGTTGGGCAGAGCCCCCTGCCCTTTGGTGAAACGAGTCTGCGATCCGACACATCGCCCAGGACCCGCCTCGCCTCTTCTCGCGCGCGAACCCGCTCGGAGCACGACGCTGGGAAGCCTCGTGACTCGAACGAGGAGTGAAGAGGGGGCGGGTACGCATGAGGACCTCTTTGGGTGGTAGGCGGTTTTATGGGGGCTATCGAGGCAATCGGTGATCAAGCAAGTCGAGCAGGCAAGCCCAAAGGGTCTGGGCGCGCAGGGCCGCGAGCTGAAGGAGGCGCCGGTGCAGATCGTCGCTCGCGGGCACCTGCATCCGCACCTCGATTTGCTGACGGCCAGCAGCCATCTCGGGAACGGCGGCGCGCGCGATTTGCGCGAGTTCCGTCAGAGGGGCGCTCGGCTCGAAATGCGGAGCCGCGGATTCGAGGAGATCGCGCACGAGGGTCGTCGGCGGCACGCACGCGAGGGCAGCCGCCGCCCGCACCCGCTCGTGCAGCGGCCGGGGCATGCCGATGCGAAGGCGCCCGAAGGCTGGGCCCGGCGCGGCGCCTGGGACGAGGTCGGACGCCCGCAGGCTCGGTGGACGGAGAGCGGTGATGGCCTCCGGCACGGGAGGGGCTGGGATCGACGCCTCGTCTTCCGGTTCAACCGGGAATTGGACAACCGGGGCGTCGGCGACCCGAAGCGGCTCGACCAGACTCGACTCTGGCGCGCCGGTGCTGGGCCCTTCCCTTCCCTTCTCGTCGCCCGCCAGCGGTTCAATCGCTTTGCCGGCAAACCTATCTCTGACCTCGTAGAGCCGAGCGAAGTCGATCGCGTTTTTGGCTGTGGCTTTCCTCATCGTCCCATCTCCTCGGTCAAGCGGCTCTCTGCGACGTGCGTTTTCGGGTGATCTGAAGTGCTTCGGGAACTTTCACCCGGCGGTCTCTGAGCGGCGTCTTCGCCAAGACGGCCTCGAAGAGCGACCAGGCTTCCTGCGCCGCTGCCTGGTCTCGAGGGCGATAGGTCAGCGCGCACTCGCCCATGGCGATGGCCCTCCGATACGACAGCCGTTCGCCAAGAACGGCGTGAATGAGGTCCACCCGGGTGCAGAGGGCCTCGGCCATCCCCTGGTTTTCCCGCGTGCTCACCTGCACTCGATTGAGCACGCACGACCATCGAAGGGGTGAGACGCCGAGTTTGGCGCGCTGCCGGTCCGCCAAGTCGATGAGGTCCGCGACCGGATCGAGGGCGAAGATTTCGGCCGGACCGACCAGCATGGGAACAAGCGCGAAGTCGGACGCGACGGCGGCGTTCAGAGTCGCCCTGGCGAGCGAAGCGGGCGCATCGCACACGACCAAGTCGTACGGCGCCGCGACCGACTGAAAATGCGACGGCGTCCACGTCTCCGGGGCGAGGTGCGTGACGAGCTCGCGGAGCGAGGAATCCGCGGTCCGAAGGGCAAACCAAACGGAGGCCAGACCCTTGTGCCTCGGGTCCTCCAGATCGAGCAGCAGGGTTCGGAGGCCGGTCAGGTGCGCGGCCGCGGCGAGGTTGGTGGCGACTGTGGTCTTGCCGACGCCACCCTTGCACTGAAGGACGGTGACGATGGTCGGGGATGGCATGCCGCGGGACGCTAAAGCCCTCGCCTTCCCTGGGCCAAGTTTGCGGCGTTCGCGGTCGGCCCACGGCTCGCGGTCGGCTCGTTGGCCCCTTGCTCCCGGTGGATCGCGACCTTCGCGCCGAGCGCGGACGGCCCGGACGTTCCGGACCTCCGGTCCACCGCGGACCATGATTTGTCCCCGCGGCGCTGGGAAGTCGCGACGGCCGCGGCCTTCGGGACAATCCCGGACTCCACCGCCGACCGGAACGCCGCGGAGCGACCCCTGCGCGGGGCGGCCCGCGCGTACCGGGCCTTCGCGCCGAGCGCTTCGACCGCATGGGCCGCGAGGGACCCGGCCGGCGCGTACCGAGCGGACTGCGCGTACCGGCCATATTGCGCGTACCGAGCGGACTGCGCGGACTACGCGGAGGCCGCGTACCGCTCGGTGGCCTGGGATCAGGGAGCCATCGGGGACCTTCCGGCCAGCGCGCCTTTCGCGGACGCCCCGCGCTGCGCGATTGTCCCTCGATTCGCGGCGGCCCAACGCTCCGCGGCGGACGCGCCCGCCGCGCGGCCCTCGGCAATCGCACTTGCCGCGGCCTACGCGGGGGCCGAGAGCACCCGGCGCTCCGCGGCCGACGCGGCGTGCGCACGGGTCTCGGAGGATCCGCTGTCCACGGCGGCTGAACCCAACGCGGTACGCGCGGACCTTTCGGCGCCGCCGCGCGACGCGAAGGCGGCGAAGAACCCGCCGTCCGGGGAGTGGACGCTCGACGGGCCGTCCGCGAACCGTGCGACCGCCGCGGCAACGTCGCCCACCGCGGCGGCCGCGGCAGACGCGGACGACCAGCGGCTCTCGGTGAGAGGAGTCACTCGGGCGTCCCCAGGCGACGGGCGCGCCGCGGAGTCCCGGCGGTCCCCTTCCTGCGCGCTGCTTGCGTGGACCTCGCGCATCGCGACACGCTCGGACGCTCGCCCAAGCGACGCCTTCGGAACATCCCCTAGCGACGCGGGGTTCTCTTGATCCAAGGACTTCGAGAGCGGCGATACCACCTGGGATGCCGGCTTTGGCACGAACGCCGGAGCCCGGCCGTAGCGCGCGAACATCTCGGCGGCGCAGCCGGTCACGCTCTGCCCCGCCTTTCTGCGACGCCCGCCGCACGCGCGGGCCAGCACGGACCGACGAGGCGCCCGACCTCGAGAGGCCCCGAAGCACGGGGAGCCGTCCCGCCGGCGAGGGTAGAGACCGTCGTCGACCGCACGCTGGGCGATTCATTCGGTTCGGCTTTCCGCAAGGATCCACGCTTGGGCGCGGGCAAGCTGGTCTAGCTTGCGCCTTTCGAGGTCGGCGGGACTGAGCGGCTCGGCGCGAACGACCGTGCGTGTTACGGCCGGCAGGAGGTCGCGGAGGCGTTCGGCGCAAGGCGGCGGCAAGGCGTCTTCAGCCGACCGAAGCTGCTCCCGCCACTGGCGATCTTTCTGGCGCTCCTCGTTCTCTCGGCGGACCGCCGCCGCCTTTGTCTCGAGGATCTTTCGCCCCTCGTGGGCGAATCGCTCGATGCTGGCCACCGACGCAAACACTACGGCGAAGGGAACTTTTGCCCTCCTACGGACCCACTCGTCGGCGCCGGCCCCCAAGATGGCGGCTTCGACCTGTTCGAGCGTCGCGCCTTCGATGCGTCGGTTTTCGAGCGCTCGCATCGCGCGTCCGTCCAGCGCTCCGAGTCCGAGCTTTTCCCACGAGGCGCGGACGGTCTCGTGTTCTGAGCTTGAAGAAATTGGAGAATCCGCCTCCTCCTCTCGCGCGCTCTGCTCCGGCTTCGCGGGCGGCGGGTCGGGGGGGGTTGGGGGAGGAGTTCGTTCAGATGGAAACACCGTTCCATGAGGTGAGGCCGATTTCGGCCCGGTCGACGGGTCCGATTTCCGTCCTACGGCCGGCGTCTCCAAGAGGGCCGCAAGCGCGGGCAAGTGCACCCAGTAGCGATTGACGTTCGTGCGTGTGTAGCGACCGGTGGGCAGCCGATGGTGCGGGGGCACGAGCTCCCACAGGACGAGCCCCGCCGCTCGCAACCGCCCGAGGGCTTGTTTGACGGACGTGACGTTCGAGTTGCACGCGGCGGCGATCGTGTGGTGGTGCGCCGCGTAGTGCTCCGGCTTCTGGCCAAGGAGAAAAAGGAGCACCCGAAAGTCCAAGTGCGAAAGAGCCCGACCGGGAACGCGGCCTGTTCTCAAAAGTAGCAGCGAGAAACGTTCGTAATTGGAGCGCGTGGGCGCAAAAGGGCCCGGCGCGCTGGCCTCCGAAGAGGCCAGAGCAGAAACCGTAGACATGACAAACCCGCCCGACCGGAAACCTGTCCGGTCGCAAATGGGAACTGGAAACGAGCGATGTCGGCGCGCGTGCTGGGCGCACCGCGAAAGCCCCTGCAAAGCCGTGAGCACTTGCGCTCGAACGACTCTGCGCACCGCCATGTCGCGACCCTGCGCGACGGGCAGCCGGAGGCCCCAATCGTGTTCCTTGCAAAAGGCAACACGATCCCCTAGGCTCGTCACATCGCGTTTGGGAACGGATGTGGGTCGAGCTTGCTGGCCTAGCCAGCCACCGCGCCAACGGTGACAAGCTCGGCCCCATTCATTTTGTGCGTTCTTCGCGCTAGGTCATGGGTCCTCTTCGTGGGGGGCAAGTCGTCCAGAGCGACGACGGCCCTCCGGTAAGCGGGATTGATCGAACGGAGACAACGGAGCGGCCAAGCGGCGGCCGCGCGCGGAAGTCGTTCGGGCGAACTGCCACGCCAGTCTTCGGGCGGTTGAGGGGGCGGCGTCTCTCTTCCTTGCGGAAGGGCGCACGATCCCCTATGCTCGCCACGTAGATTCTGACACGGGATGGGTCGAGCCTGCTGGCCAAGCCAGCCACCGCTCCAACGGTGACCGCTCGGCCCGTTCGCTTTTGTGCGTTTGGGATTAGGTCATTCGCACCTTCGGGCCGGTAGGGGAGGGGGAGGGTTAGGCCGCGCTGAGGGCACGCGTCTGGGCCTGGAGTTCGGCGACGAGCTCGTCGAGCGCCACGACGAGAAGCATCCGCTGGCCGGGGCGGCGCAGCGTGGAGATGGAGACTTCGCCTTTGACCTCGTAGACGTCGCGTCCGTCGGTCACGAGGCTGGTCGAGGCGAGGGCTTCGGTCGGCGAAAGCCCCGTCCGTGCGCAAAGGTACTGAACAACCTTGCGCAGGGCTTGGAGCGGAATGCCCTCGGCGCGGAGCTGCCCGGCGACGCGGATCGCCACCACGTCCCGAAAGCTGTAGCGGCGGCTGATGCCGCGGCGCTTGGCTGGGAACGACGGAGAAATGAAGCGGGTCGTCTCCCAGTTCTCGAGCATTTTGGGGGTGACGCCGCCCAGCTTGGCAGCGACGTCGGTGGGGAATCCATCGTTTGTGTCCATTTCCCTTTGACAAAGGGATGTAGCTCCATTGGTTCCTTTTATGGAACAAAATTAAGCACTTGCGTTCAGGGGACGTTTGGTCAGAGGCGGACGGGGGGGCTTGCGAGCGGCGGTAGCCGTCCGGCCGACGAGCCCCGCGGGCGGCGATTTCGAGCGGCAGCGAGTTCACGTGCCGCGCGTCCTTCGCCTTGGGACGGTGGCCTTCGAGTCCTCGACGGCTGCCGCAAGCGAAACCAGCGCCCTGGGATCCGGCAGTCGTCCGCCGATCGCCGCGCCCATGCGCAAATAGAAGGCGTCGGGAAGGCTCGAGGGGTCTCGTCCGACCGCGGCGAAGTGGGAAAAGACAACTCCCGCGAGCCGGATGCGCCCTGGGCAGCGTAGGGCGAGGAGAAG